>Ga0080006_1174851_pt1 | contig 37831 bp, 37 predicted proteins | sample RS3BMetagenome_FD_69209 | JGI IMG/M metagenome (GOLD analysis project Ga0080006, IMG submission 69209) | Ferric oxide microbial mat and aquatic microbial communities from Rainbow Spring, Yellowstone National Park, USA - RS3B (SPADES... ...
CCCCTTCCCCCCATTCCCCCTATTGTTCGTTTCACGCTTCCTCTTTACGCCAAATCCCTGCCTGAACATGCGCCGTACCATCTGTATAGCTGGTGTGGATGCGCTACTGAAACTGGACAGTTTCGGCATTCCGCTGAGTGCTTCGGGGGAGGCTTCGCTCTCGCGACCAGAAATCAGGGCTATTTTATATTTCTGGGAGCCCTCAAGCATGAAATTTAGTGCTTCTGCCTGCGGTGGCGCGAAACCATGTGCTAAGATTCCACTGCCACCAAGGTGACAGCGATACGCAGCACACCCGCTCTTAGTCCCAGAACCAAACGCGATTCGTACGAGATTTTCAGGTGCGTCACCTTTCTTGCCAGTCTGGCTCATTTAGTGCAAGGGCAGGTTGCTCTTCCGGTTTGTAGGACTCTCCATCTCTAAGGTAATTGTTAGACCATACCCAAAACGTTTCTCTTTTTAAGGTTTACCATAGTTATGAAGTGAAACTGTTAACTCGGTGTCTTTAATCTTTATGTTTCTCTTTCTTCTCTGCGTTTTTTTGCCCGTACGCGCTCCACTTTTTTTGGGTGTCAGAATACTCAATATATCTCGCCGGTGAACATAATCGCGAGAATGACTACTTTTTGATCTACAGCTGTAACGGGGCATGTTGTGTTTGTGTTGAAATCGTTGCCAAATATATATGTTTCTCTTCAATACTGTTTCAATATTCAAGTAAAAGTATATACCTGATATTCCGCCGTTTAACGCAGAAGCGTGCAAAGTGTTTTTTATAAATAATCCGTACTTATGGTACTCGAGGTAGTGATGTTTCGGATGGCCGGTATTTCCGGCTGTCGGGGGCGAACAAAGAGCTTTGCCGAGTGTAGAAGAACCGTGTAAGACGAAGACGCGCAAGAAACAAGAGCCCAACCTCAAAGACTGCATGAAAGACGACAGAGCGAAGAAGTGGTGTTTAAATCCCGTCGTCTTGGGCATATTACAAATCCGTACAAAGGAAAGTTGCGAGAGGCCGTCAGAAATCATGGAGCATCTTGCTCAAGGTATGTTTGTATCGCTTCTTTTTCGACTGATGCGTTTGGAATGGGGAGATGCATCGCGTCGAAACCCACGTCGAACAAGTAACGTTTCCGGAAAAATTTTTCAAAAAGTCTTTCATCATCCGCCCTGATGCTTGCAATGGAGGAATATCTTGGAGAAATGAGCGAGTGCATGCTTTCCTCAAAAAATATTCCAAATACCGCTTCAACGGTGCTGGACGAAGAGTAACGCAGACATTAACGATTACAGGGCAATGAGCTACCTCACGTATGTGAGGAAGTATAAGATCGTAAACATCGACTATTTTTTGCTACGCATCTTCTTGGCGCTGTTCTCGGGCATGTTCCGCGAAGGGATAGGGGCAATCTTCGATGGTATCAAGAACGATCGCGAGCATGAACAAGAGATCGAATTCGTCGACAAGCGGACATCATGCAGTTCCAAAAATAGGGCTTCTGTTTTCCGCGCGACTCTTCTAAAACATCGTTCGGTCTTGGGGCATTTCAACCCAAAAGAAAAATTGTCAGATATCTGAAAAAACGAAGAGGGATGTTACCCCCGATTCCTGCCCTACTATATGTTTTTGGACCGAGATCTCGAACGCAAGGCCGACATGGATCTGAGTGTGGAAAGAATGACGGATTGGAGGACCGGCATTGATGAGCTTCTCCGGATGCGCTTCATTGCCTTCCGGTTATGCGAGTTCAGGTCACATTTTGTGAATATCGACTCTAGAGCCCTTTGAGCCTTCAGCAATGAGATCTCTCTAGAGCTCGATTTAAGAAACAAAGAGGTCACCAGCGAAGACCGGAAACCTACTGGAAGAATAATTTCGATTTCAAGCGTCCGTGGCCGACCAAAAAAAAAGGTGTTCACGGGAGCCATCGATAACGATGGGGTTTCCATATGTCTACGTAACCAGCGATTGAAGGCAGGCCGCCCTATCCCGTCTTCATTTCGCCCCTGCCGAAGGACAAACACAAAAAGACCAGCCATGGAACGTATAATCCCCACGAAAACGACTTTGTCGTCGGCCTTAACCCCTGGGATCACGAATATCATAACAATCGCAATATCCAAGCGTGCGGAAGATGGTACTAACGGTAACTTACGTCAGAAAGACATGCGTCTGTTGAGGCTCTCGAGAGCAAGATACTATCGAGAATCCGTTATACAGAATGCGAGGACGAAATTTGGAAGCTGAAATGCATGAATGGAAGAGAACCTGGAAGCTTTGAGCGAGGTGACGAGCCGCGGCGCGGACATAACCTCTTTTCTGAAATTCCTGGATGCTCGCGTTTCTCGTTGGGATGCGCTGTGGGAGGAGAATAGAAAGCCCCGGTGGGCTCGTTTGCGTATGAATTTGTATTGTGGCAAGCAGCGTGCAGTCGCGAACTTTTTTAGTGAGTTCAGTGCCCTGAAGGAGGATGAAAGCAGGAGGCTGGTAGCAGCGTACGGAGCAAGGCGCTGGAAGACCCAAAAAGGACTATGCCAGCTCCAACGACAAGAACGTACAAGGCGTGCGCATGGCATTTCGTTACAATACCTGTAGATGAGTTCCGAACGTCCCATACGCACCTTGGACTGATTGTACACTTCAGACAGTGGAGATGGAAAATTGTCAGCGGAGTTCTGAGGAAATAGCAAAATACGGACCGCTGACGGATAAGCAAATGGAAAGGCGGGCAAAAGTTCGTGGGCTACATGCATTATTAAGTACAACTAATAGTGGCAAGAAACGGTTTGAGTCCGTGAATCGTCACTTTAATGCCGCAATCAATACAAGGAAATGTGCGGTGCTGGAGAGAAGACTTCCAGAGTGGTCACGAGTGGACTTTGTTTGACAATCGCCCAAAGTGGTACTGTATGCGAAAAAATTCGGAAGCAGTGGTGGGTGGCCGCTCCAAATAGGCAGATGCGTCTGCGCGACGGCTGCGGACGGCTTGTACAGGTCGCGCTTGCCGCCACTACTGTACACCTTCGGCATCGTTCGACTTTTGAATGGCGTTCAGCGGTGCCAAACTTGTGGATACCTCTGACGGTTCTTTTTCTTTGAAACGCGTTAGGCAGCCGACAGGCGGGCGGGCAAGAAACGGACGGACGCGGCGCCAGGCTACGCACCGTCACGCTTCTGGAAAGTCAGCCGATGAGGCACCTTGCGAACCTTCGGAAGAGAGCAGCGAGTGTCCGCTCTGCCTTGAGGAACTGGATGCCGCAGAGAAAGCATTCTTTCCTTGCGCGTGCGGGTATCAAGTGTGCCTGTGGTGCCTGAGTCGCCTTCGCACAGCGTGCGAGGAGGGCCAGGTCCCCCGTTGCCCCGCGTGCCGGACGCCGTACGACGAGAGCCGCTTTCAACTCCGCGAGGAGCTTAGTGATGAACGTCTTGCAGAGAAGGAACGACTACGTGAAATAAACAGGCGCAAAAAGGAGCGACAGCTTCGCCAAGAACAGCTAGAGAGGGAACGTCAGGAGCAGCGGGAGTACGAGCTCGCCAAGCGGATACGAACAATGCGTCAGACCTTTATCGTGCAGCGGAACTTCATCTGCATTCGTGGATTGCACCAATCTCTCTGGTCCGAGCACACAATTCGGCGCTCGGACATGTTCGGAAAGACGGGGAGAATCCAACGAGTTCTCTTTGTCCAGGGAACTGGCGTCTATGTGCAGTATGCAGATGAGGCGGCAGCCACCCGCGCAATACAGCTTTACGACGGGGCGCGCTGGCAAGGCCATGAAGTGCACGTCTCCTATGGCACGGTGCGCTATTGTGAGGCATTTGTCCAGGCCTGTGAGCAATACCTGAAAACATTCGTTGAATGGAAACAGAGCCAGATTGAGGCTGCACAATGGACATCTGGACGGAACCCGTCAATAAGGCCACTCGATGCAAGCGATACGGTAGCGGTTGCATTCGCCGGCGCAAAGGTCATATCTCGAAAGCGGGCATCCAACAGCGCAAAACCGCCGCAGCCACCGACCCAGAAACGCTGCATGGATCCCGCGTGTTTATACCGACATGAGTTCGCCTCCAACGCAGATGCCATATCCCGGGAGGCTTTTCTCCAGAGTAGGTACGGGCCTCCACCACCGTTGCATGCGTTTCGATCCGCGACCTGTACGCAGACGACGAAGCCCTGCTCCAACGCGACGCTGCAGCCGCTCTCTGATATCGATGGAAGGCAGGACGCAGGGAGTATCTCGGGTGCCGAGGCGGGTCCAAATGAGGACGACGTCGTCTTTGACGAGTTCGCCTCTCCCAAGATTAGTGCAGCAAGAGAGAACGATCTGTTTAAGCTTGGATGCATCTGGGGAAGCAGTTCGCCCTTGTCGTGGCATGCGGAGCCCGGCCTGGGGACGCGCGCGGCCTCAGAACGCTCAACAAGGCTTGTGGGTGATGCAGCCGAAGGGGCACCGCCTCAAGCATCAGGGGCTATGGTCAACGCATGGCGTTCTTTTGACGAATACGAGCGTATTTCTTTGTCAGAACGTGACGCTACAGGTAATCGTACAGCGCTACACCCAGAGGTCGAACCGTTGACACAGCAGGCGTTCATCTCCTGGGACCCGGCAATTCAAATGGCAAGCGGCGCGATTAGGCGCTCTTGTTCTGTCTCTCTCGGTGCTGTTGGCGAACGAAGGAAACCAGCGACGGGGAACCCATGCTTGCCCGATAACTCACCGATCTCACATTCGGTGTCGTCAGGGCGCTCGGTATCCATTGCGGATCCGCACTGGAGCGTCACCGAGGATCCCTACACGCAGCTGACGAAAGCGTTTGCCCAGATCGGTGTAACGAACGTACGAATCGAGAACAGCTATCACGTTGGGGATACCGGTGCTCCGCTCTGGACGGAGGAGACTCGGGGCGGCTCGATCTGGAAGTCGCCGCGCTGGCGGAGCTCTAGCGTATCGGCTTCTTTGACGGCCTTGCAAGACCTTGGCTGGCGGCCCCTAGACGCGAATACGAACTTAGCGGATAGCTGAATATTAGCTTGCTTCGAGAGAGGATATCGCTTGGATCCTTAGTACGATGGAGTCGCGACGCATTCGGTAAACACGGGCGTGATCCTATGTCAATGGTGTTCGATTGCTTGCCGAGAGGGAAGGCGGTCGCCATGAGGTACGCTTTGCAACGCGGCACAATCAAAGTGTCGAAAACAGGCTTGCGCTGTTTGCGTACAACGGCATCATTCCCGTGAAGCAGATTTCTAGAACGGATGTCGAGGCGAGCGATACGCAGGCTTGATCCGGACGTCACAGATAAGAGTACTCGATCCGAACCACTTGATGGACTTGTAGCGACAGGTCCAGTTAGAGGACGCAGACGCCTCCGAATCTATCCGAGGGATTCTGGTGCTTCCCAACGTAGAATATTGCCGCTTGCGACTTCGTAAAAATCGCTTGATGATCTCATGGCTGCCGAAGAACACCGCGGTGAACGGGACCAACCACAGCACGCGGGCGAGTCCCCCGGTGAAGAAGCCGCTCAGCCCTTCTCGTTGCCAAACGTCACGAGCGGCGTCCCAGTAGCCGCGGTATTGCGAGCGTGCACACGTCATGAGTTTCGTCTTGATGACATCGAGCGGGGTGGTACACCAACCGGTAACGCCGCCAGCGAGGCCACCCATGGTCCATTCCTCTGAGGAATGTAGTCGATCGCGCTTAACAGACCACATGCACGCTCGTTTAAACTGCTCGTATAGCCCAAACTCGAGCATCGTATACGGGACGTCACGCGTAACTGTGGCCCAGTAGCCCCTGTAGAGTCCAGAAACGCCATCCTGCTCAATGATACGCAGAAGCGCTTCGCGGAAGCTCGGATACAAACCGGCCTGGAGGCGGCTCTTTACGACCTCACCGGGGACCAGAACTACAGAGCAGGCCAGAAACGCCAGCGCTGCAGAGGCGACTTCGCCCCAACCCTGTGCTGCAGCCGGGAGCCGCTTCTGCACGGCGTGTTGCTTCAGCAGCTCGTAAGTTGCAAACTTGATCGCGCCTGCTGGCACTTGCCCGCTGAGATTGGCACCTAGGCCGGCGTAAAATCCTCCGGGCCCTCTTTGAGCCAAGATTTCTTGCGCAGCGCCGAGCATTGTCGGCCGGACGTTAGCGCTGCCGCCTGCGGTTGCCACCTGAGCGCGTTGCATGTAGATTTTGATCGTGTCCAACGGGTGCATAACGCTTACGGCGGAGAGTGTCGCCCCGCCGCCAGCCACCAGATGCTCCCATAAACAGAGATCGCCTTTCCCGTCAACCATTGGACAAGCCTCAGCAGACGCTTTAAAGAAATTGAAACGTGAGGTTCAGCGAACGTTCAGCAAAGTTGAAGCCTGCACCGCGAGGTCGGGGCGTACCTGCCGACCAACGGCGGCGATATTTGCGTCGGCGCGTGTTCCTACATGGTGAGCACCTGATTCTGGCGTTTCATTTCATGATAAAATGTTGACTTGCTTTATGGATCGCTGACAGCGGAATGAATATTGAAAGAAATGAAAGCGCTCGATATTCTTCAGCCTACTTTCAAACTCCATTACGTATAATTCGTTCGAGATGTGCTGGCCGTTTTGTAGTTCTCTAGCGTGCCGAGCCTTCCCTATTGCTTACACCGAAGGTGCAGCCTCATCACAGCGAAAGAATGGCTTTGCGAGACTACTGAGGGCGTCGTCTCGAGGTGTGGCTCCACTGAGACGGAATCCGGACTCGTTATCATTCAGGGAGCCTGCAAACTGCGGAGACAGACGTGCAGCCTGCGGCAGCGCGAAGCAATATACTAGGAATCATCTTCGAGCAATGCGACGCCCACTTGCACCATACCCGCTCCTCGCGCAAGAATAAACTGCTTGGTGCATGAGTTGGTCAGGTCGCACTAAAGCGCTTGCCACTGGGGGAGCATGGAGCACGAGCCTTGCATACTCGTCCGGCTCGCTGGACCTTGCGCCTGGAAAGTAAGCTTTCTAAAATTCGGTATGATTTTCCTCTTTCAACGTTTATTGTAGAGCGGGTACGAAATCGCTATATCGTTGCTCGCGGACTGCGAGTCTCTGTTCTTTTTTCTTTGTTCTAAATAGAGCTATCGGTTAGCACCCGTGGGAAATCAGGCAGGCATGAGACACGACGCGAATGCCGCCGTTGTTGAAGGGAAACGCTATCGTGATCAGGAGCGTGTTGTTTAGCTGTAATAGTTGGATTTCCGTTCGAGCCCTAGCAAAGTACAGTTTTTCAGTTCATATGTGTTTCGAACCCTAGACAAGTGTATTCAAGTGTTTTCTCGCAACACATAATAGACGCGTTCAAAGAGAGTTCTGTTTTGAGAAGAAAAGCTAAAAAAAGAAAGTAATGAAAAAGCTAGTCGACGATTCTGTAGGCCCATTATCGCCGGCTGCCGGAAAAAAAAAACCGAAAACAGTGTGGAGTCCAGAGGACAGGGGGAGATGAAGAAGCAAAAGGGGGAGGCCCTACGTCGATGCATGCAAGAAAGACTACTTTATGACAACATGGTGGTGAAAGCCGGTCTTCTTAAACGTATAAAGAATATCCATCTAAGAAAAAGTTTCGAGACACTATCAAAAAACATGTCAACTCGTACTCCATGAGTATTGTCAAGGCGTCGACAGGACTGATGCATTTGGTGATGCAGACGTATCGCGACGTGACGCACATGGAAACGGTCGAGATTCCGGACAAGCTCTTCGACCAGACACATATTCGTCACTTGATGCTTGGTACAGGGAAAGCGCAGAGGGAAAATGAGCTGGTTCGCAGTCTTCACGAAATGTTCGCGGAATTCTGCTTCGAGGGTACTCGATGCAAGGGTGACTCGAATATTCACATATACGGAACGATGAAGTACGTTACGAACCTGAAAAACCATTTAACAGAGAGCCTCGAACGTTTCATGATATGCGCCGTGTTTGCACTCCACACGGGCGTCTCTCGCAAAGGAATATGGGCGATGATCAATGGCACCATGAACGATCGATAGTATGAAGATGAGGTCGAATTCGTCGACAAGAAGGCGTCACTCAGGAGCACGAATGAAGCTTCTGTGATCCGTGCGGTTATACAAGAGCACCGTGCGGTACTGGGGTTGGCGAATCCAATAGACAAGATATCAGAGTTGAAAAAAGATAAGGAAAGATACTATCGCCTCGTCCTGCGGTATTTCGTGTTTCTGGATCGTGAACTCGAACGCAAGGCGGAGATGAAGCTGAGTGTAGAGACAAATGAAGAGTGGGAGAGACGGAAGGCTATTCTAATGGGGAAGCGCGTCAACGTGGTTCCAATGTGCAACATCAAGTCACATTTTGTGAGTATCGACTCCAGAACCCTTCATGGCATCATGAGAGAGATCAGTCCCGAGTTCGATGCTACAATGGAGGAGTTCTCCGGTGAAGCCCGTGAGACATACGGTAAGAAGAGTATCTTCTATTTCAAACGTCTCAAAGTGAGCAAACAAAAGGTATTCACTGGGATGGTCGAAACCGATGGTGTAGCCATGTGTGTGCACTATTGGCGGTTGAAGATGGATCGTCCTATCGTGCCTTTCGCTTCGCCCTCTGCGAAGCATGAAGAAATCAAAGAGGCAGATCCAGCGACGCAGGAGGTGCAGGATAACGACTTTGTCGTTGGCGCAGCGAAGTACGAAGTTGAGAAGGAGGCGGATCCTGCGACGCAGAAAGTGCAGGATGACGACTTTGTCGTTGGCACGGACCCTGCGAATACGAATATCATAACCATCGCTGCTCCCAATCGTGCGGAAGATGGGAGTGACGGTAACTTACGTCAGAAACATATGCGTCTTTTGAGATTCTCGAGAGCGAGATACTATCGAGAATCGGGAATCATGAATGCGAAGAAGAAAATTGGGGCCTGGAATGCGTAAATGAAGGAGCACCTGAAAGCTTTGAGCGAGCTGACGATCCGATGAGCAGACTTTCAAGCTTTTCTGAACTTCATGGAAGTTCGCGTTGCTCATTGGGAGGCGCTTTGGAAAGAATATCTAAAGCCCCGGTGGGCTCGATTGCGAAGGAATCTGTGCTGTGGGAAGCAGCGTGAATTCGTCAAATTTTTCAATCATTTGAGTGCCCTCGAAGAGGATGAAAGTCAGAAGCTGGTAGTAGCGTACGGAGCAGGGCGCTGGGCGCCCAAAAAAGGGACTACACCAGCTCCAACGACAAGAACATACAAGGATTGCGCAAGGCGTTTCGCTAGGATACCTGTAGATAAGTTCCGAACATCATATACAATCCACGAGTTGGGATGTACACTTCAGAGAGCCGAAAGAGAAAAGTGCCAGCGGAGCCCTGAGGATATAAAAACGTACGGAGCGCTGACGGAAGAGCAAATGGAAAGGGGGGCGAAAGTTCGATGATTGCTCGCATTAGAAAGTACAACTTCTAATGGCAAGAAACGTATGGAGTTCGTGAACCGAGATGTTTACGCTGCAATCAATATAAGGAAATGTGCGGTGATGGAAAGATGACCCCATAATGGACAAGAGCGAACTTTATTGGACACCCTCCCAATAAGGAACTATATGAGACAAGATTGAAAGCATTAGTATATGGACCGCCGAGAACGCCTGGTGGGCGTCTCTACGTCAGTTGGAGTCGTATTTTCTAGTGCGCGTCACACGCCACTACTGCATACCGCTGGCGTCGTTCGACTTTAGAGGGGCGTTTGTTGGTGCGTGTCGTGCGCTCGAACATGGCTTTTACAAACATTTTTTTGCATTATTCACCGAAACATCGAAAGGCTTCAAGTGTAGCGTTGGTTAGGAAGGCGTCGACTGGCTTCGTTTGGAGTAGCCGTTGGCTTTCCTCGCACGGGAGGTCGCTCCGGCGGGTTTCCCCATGCTCGTTGGCGAACGCAAAGCGTGCTTGTCGGGCGCTGCAGATCACCTCGACATTAACTCCACCGTTCCCGGTGGGTGCCGGCCCGCGTGACGGCGCTGGTGCTGCTTCCCAGAACAATGGTGCGCCCGCTCCAACTTCGGTCCCAAAGACGGATCACATGTCGAGGCGTGCGCAGGCCCTGCGGGCGTTTTTGCGCAGTCACAAGTCGCTTCTTCGGTGTGGTGACGGCTTCCATACAGAAGCCGCGAACACCTGCCGGAAAAATGATACAGCGCTGATGTTCGTCCCTATCGAAGAGATTGAGTCATATCGTGGTAGGAGGAGTTTTCAGGGCGCTGACGTGGCGGCAGTCATTACGACCAATGCGGAGGCGATCATCGAAGCTGGCATTGCGGCTGCAAGGGTGAATAAAGAATGCTACGAGGGAAAAAATCTGGCAACGCTGAGCCGCACCGAAGCCATCGAGGAACAGCTCGCCAACGACATGCGCGATCAGCTTCGCATTGTGAGTTATGCGGTGCTGGCTCAGGAGGAGAATGCACCGCCAGTTGACTTTTTGCACCGACGCAACGTTGCATTACTACTGGAGCTCTACCATGAACTTGGGCTGGATTTGAGCCGTGTTAAAGACGGCTGGCAAGCAATGGCGCGCAAAATCCAGGAGCTCTGTCCGGATCCGTCCTGGTATGAAAAACGTGTCAAGCCTGCTGTTGAGCAACTGCTGGGCGCCTTTGGGAACTAGGGACGCGAAACCAGATTCCTCTGAAAGATTTGTTCCTATGCACCAATGGAGGATATTTGTTTGCATTCGTCTCTGTGTATGTACCTTATAGATGCAGACCCTATTTCTCTAGGTAAAAGACTTGGTTGCATGTACGTTACGCCCAGCGTCTGTGCTCTGCGTTCGGGGGGCAACATCGGGCGCTCCAGCTGTCTCCGCGAAACAAACAAGCGCCGAAGCCAACGTGAACTGGAGTCGAGACGGAGAGAAGCATCAAACGCATGCCATCGCATTTCCGAAAGCGCCTAGCGTTGCACTGTGAACTCCGAAGGCTTTCCGTCGGTTTTACGCCTTGAAAATATCTCGGTTGCGTTTCCCTCGGATGCCTTTTTGACGCAGACAACTCGTTGTTTCGTTCGATACCTCTAGGCCTCGGAGCAGCGTCAATACGCTCCATGATCGATCGTGCGGGATGCTTTGCGCGCCTGGGAAATGCGTCAATAGCATTCGCGCTGATTTCTACACCCGTCGCAGACCAGGTGGTGTTCCGTCGAGCAAGCTCCGCTACCGTATTTCGATATTTGACCAAAGTATTTCTGGGTGTACAGCCTCGGCATTCGAAGCGCATCGATAAGGACTTTCGGATTCCTTGGCATTTATAGAATGCTCTTCCTTCAATTCAGAGTGGCTCATTCGAAGCTCTCGAGTTGGAATTCGCTACGTCAGTGTCGTCTAGATGATTCGCGAGGCATTCAAGGAAGGGTGCAAAAGACGATCCGATACCTTTCTCTAATACGTAGGTATGCGCCACGATTCGTCTACTTTTCTTCCGTGCAGCATGCTCAAATCATGCGTTCTGCGAGTGTCCGATCTTGCTGTTCCACGGGAGCCGGCAGGTGGAGCAGTTAGCGATGCAGGATTGACCACAAAAAAAGAGCTGTACTTCGCGCTTTGAAGACTTGTTCAAAAGCAGGTGCCGAAAGTCTGATGAACTTGCCACGTCACATAATCGAGATCCCTTCAAACATACATTCTTCTCTATCTGTCGCGATCGAGAAATAGTCATTTAAAAAATACATAGTACCTTTTTGGGGGTATCATCCTAAGGCTCCCGTCTCCTCTGTGTGCAGGCAAAAGGGTCTGGGTCTCGAGCTATCGCCATCGCAGCAATTGCATCCTTTTGAGAGCGCGACGGAGCTTCGCACCAAGCGGGTGTAGACGAATCGGAATTTCGAGGCTTGTTCTCCTGCCTAAAATGTCCCTCCGGGACTTGTTTCCTAAGGTATATTACCGGATTTTACAAATGCTCCGTCGAATGAAACAGCTTGCGCTTCCGTACGTGGCGCACAGAGCAGCATCCGAGACGTTTGCACAGGAAAGATCAGTGATCATTAGGTGCGGCGCCTTTAGCGGAGAACTGAGGATATTCTCAACTGAACCTTGCTGTGTCCGCGAAGCGCATGCACTGATCGATGAATCAAGCGCCCATGTACCAAGGGACATCCTTCAGAAGAAGTGCTGTGGTAGATACATGGGTACATCTCACGGTCGTCCAAATCTGACTAGTGCGAAGGACGCACCGAAACTGCGAACCAAGATAATGAGGATGGTAAGCGCGTCGTTCATCGCAACGTCTTTCTGTGCATGAAATAGGTAGAAAACATCAGAAAGAAGCATATTCGGAATTTGGAGGCTGGTATCAACATGCTTCGACAGCTGATAATGAAACTAGAGGGAATCGAGAGACCAGTGCATTCAAGGCTCTACGTAAGGTGATGGAAATGGAAGCAGTCGCGTAAAGAAAAGCCTACAAAAGCTGGTGTTGATGCTCATGAGAATAGACCCAAAATTCAGCGTAATCGCTCGATTTACCTTCGATCATCCGTTCCATCTGCCTAGGACAAACGTACATTGTACCTGCGTTCGAGCACGGTACGATTCCGTTGTAATGAGGCGCGAATGTATCGCTGCAGCGCAAGTAACGCCATATAACATTAAAACAGGGCTGCCACCAGCACACGCCCAAGTCAAGAGAGGCTGCTGCTCAACGGAATTCGTTTGGTCTGCCCTCCAGTGCAGGCTTCGGGTTCCAATAGTCAGACTCGCACCGAGTCGGCTGCCTGAACCGCGCATATGTAAGTTACGGGAGCGCTAATACCGTTGGCAGTGTGATCGCCAACTTCGGCACCTACCCCGTAACCTAGATGTGTCCAAGGACTCGTTCGTGTTCGTAGCGTATCGGCACTGGATATGGTGACGAGCGCTGCCCAGCGAATTCGGCGAAATACCTGGTGCAAGCGAGTCCACAGAGTAGTCAGCTCGTCGCGCAAGTCTGACGCACGCTGCGCCCGACAAACTCGACTTGGGTCACGCGACAGCGCTCCAAACATCACACAACTCCGAATGCGGCAAACGAAACATGTTCTGCTCGTCTAGCAGGTGCTCTGTATATTACATAGTGTCGTCCATGCTAAAATCCTGCGTGCTGTTGTTCTAGAGATGTGCTGTTTAGAGACGCTTCTACTCAGCGGACGATGACCTCAAAGTCTAGGATGAGGACGCGCATTTGAAAAAACTTCGAAAGCCAGACGTTCCGGATTGCCGCGAACCGCGGTAACATCAAGAATAGAAGGTACAGAGCCTCGTGCATGGCTACTCGTGGAGCGATTGTCCAGCTTACGCGTACACGAGCGGTACGTGTGGGTGCTCGAGATGCATACGAGCTCGACACTGAGAGCGTACATCGTATCAAGCATTTCGAGCTCCGCTTTCGGTTTGCTAGGGAATCAACTCCGGTCGACGTCGAGACGTTCACATGCCTCGCGATCTTGCGCTATACGCGTCTGCAAACAGCTAGCAGTTGCACAGACAGCCGGTGTTCAGCGTTCGCTTCCACTAGCCATTCGTTTCCATGGATTCGCTCTGATGCGGGATTCCTAGCTTCAGGTGCTCCCAGAGTCGGCGATACATGACACTGAGGTCCTGAAGGCGCGATATAACATGCTGGCGCTCCCGGTGGTACTCAAGCGGCTTGTTCACTCGCCAATTTCCATGAATTGGACACGGTCGAGACAGCACGTTTTCCGATCCAGTCTCGGGTGCATCTGCAGTACGCAGCCCTGCAGCAATTGGGCTAGGTCGCTGACCTCCACGCCACGACCACTGACAGTATCCACCAAACCCGCAGTAACCCTCGGGAGCCGCAGCAACGAGGACGCTGGTTTCCGCAATCTGCGCGTCCACGCGCTTCAGCTGGCAGTGCAGCTTGGTCGCTTCTTCGATAACGCCATTCAAGCTCGCATAGGCTGCTTTTTCCGCAGCCGATGCAGTCGCTGCAAGTGGAGGTGGTGGACGGAACTCTGGAGGCATACCTCGATCGTTTTGCGGAGCGTCCTGCGACGCATGCGCTGTTTGTGCCTCCTGTTCTCGCTTCTCTTGCTCTCGGAGCAGCAATTCTGCAGCTCGTTGCGCCTCTTTTCCGGCGGCCGCAAAGCCCCGAACCACCACCTCTGCAGCCAGGAGGGCTTTACGAGCAGCTCGCGGCAATGTCTCTACAGATTCCGCCAGACGGAGTACAGCCACAGCGCACCCACATTCGTCCGAACAGTACTTTGAACCACGGCGCGGTTCGTGTGTGCAGATCGGATATGCGCAGACCGGTTTGGGAAGTGTAGCAACAGCAGCACCAGCAGCAGCAGCAACTCCACTGTTCCCACGTATACCGCTACGAGCATCTTCGTTCGGCTTGGAAGCGGTGCCTTCAGTGACGGGATCTACAACAGCGGACAAGGGGTCGCGGCCGTTGCCGATGCCCTTGCCGGCCGACTGCTCCGACGGCCGTCGACGCTTCGCCGTGCGTTTGCCCCGCAATGCCTCCACCGAACCGGTATCTGCGAGTTGGTGCGACCACTCGGGGCCCGAAATATCGGCTGCATCAGGCGTTCGTGCCCCTTCCGACCCAGCTGCTGCGTGTTGTTGCCCGTTTCCGTCGCCCTCGTACGTGAGCGCGTGATCATACGCTACTGTTGATGCATCCAGAGACGCGCCGAGCTGGCCGACTACCGGTGGAAGCGAGCCATCTCGCAGCGCAAGCTCAAGCTGCAGCAGTCGTTCGTCGAAAAAGTGTTCAACCCGAGTCGCCCGCACCAGTATCTTTTGCGACTCCTTATCCGAGACCTGCAGAAAAAGCCGACAGTTGTGGAAAACCTGGCGAACATCCCGCACAACAGCCGCCGGATCGTCTGCGGTATATCCTTCCGCAGTATGCAAACGATGCATGATCAGGTTCAGATCCAAAGGCACAGGCACTGCCTGCTCATATCCTGGATACTTTTGAGGATTGGTGAGTTCACGAAGCTCCCGGGCATCGCTCCGTCGGCATATCTCTGCCAACAGATGTCGGAGGTGATACATGAAATGTCGGCGCTTCTCGTTCGGTAGCGCGTCTGCTGAAAGCGACTGCGAGGGTGCTCCACCGATTGGTGCCCGGCGGGCAAGCACGGAGAGGAAATGGGATTCAGGTAAATAACTATCGAGCTCCGCTGCTTGCTCGAGCAGGAAAGGAGCCACTTCATGGACATGCTCCTCGGTATATGAACGCATCCCTGCAAAAGGCAAGGTCAAGGCAAACGTCACGTATCCATACGTAAGATCCACAGCAGGTCGTAGCCGCACGCCGGGGTTTTTCGCACAAAGAAGATCTGCTCGCACAGCGATCTCGAACTTTGAGCGCGCTGACTCAAACAACGGAGCGTACTCTGGGGATGCTCCGTAGTACACCACGTGGTACCAGGCGTCATCCGTCTCCACGTAGATGCGTGGTTCGATGCCAAACTGGATACACCAGGAGCGTATCGGTCCAATCGGAGTTCCCTTGAGGACAGGCATCCGGTTCCGCGTCGAACTTGCCGCTACAGCACCTTGCTGAGCGCGGGAGAGCGCCCTTTCGACAGCCTCGGCCAAGTCCGTTGTACCATAGTACTCTGCGAGGCGGCCTTCAACGGCTAGACGCTCGACTGCGCTAGCGATCTCGTCTTCCTCTCGAGTGCAGAGCCAGCCGATGGCACAGACAACCGGTGGGTCTGGCTCATCGACGACGTCCAGAGGCACGAGTGCCTCGGTGAGCGTGTCCACCTCCGGCTGGAGTCTGTCTGGACGAAAGAACGAAAACTGAAGCAAACGACGCTGCTTCTTCGCATCGCCACTATCCCCTGGGAGGTTGTACCGGTCCGGGACGCTCCTCAAAGTCGAGTCTGGAAAGCTTTTGGTTTGTTCAGACTCGGCGTGTGCTCCAGTGACAAGTGAGTCCATTTGCGAGTTTAAACCTGTACTCGTGCATGCCCGTCCGCCAGGGCGCGGACGCGAAGGGTCACAACCGATCAAGTGAACCCCGCTGGTAACTCGGAGTTTCGGGTGCGGGCCTTGGAACCCGACTCGCCCGGAAGCTTCGCACCGACCTGTGGCACCGGGTGCTGGTCAGGTTTCTGCAGTGCCGTTCACACGCACACGAAAGCAAGACAGCGTCCTGATGCGGGGTGTAGCTTATGTACGCTATGGTAGCGGCGGCGTCTATAGTGTTCAGAGCGTCCCCAAGAGAACGTCACCAGAAAACTTGTCTAAAGTTCGCACAAGCGCCAACAGTCGCAGCGCAGTCGTGTCCGATATCCACGAAACACTGGACTAGTCGCGCACGCTTCTCTCCGAACTGTGTTTTTATGCAGGACCTGGGTATTCGAGGTGCAGCGATGAGGGCTTACTGATTCCTATGTCGTTTTAGGATGATTGTACGTCTTTCTGGAGTGGGTCCGGCAGCGCTTTGCCGTCGGAGCTCGTTACGACACCTGCGTGAAGGTGCTTCGCGACAGCCGCAAACAAGGGTTCGCAGAATAAGCGATATCACCATTCAGTTCATAAGGACGAACATCTGATCTTCTCCATTCTTGGTGTGACTATTGATCAGTTCAAACGTTGTTCAAGGATTCGATCTCTCTGGTTCTTGGCAACTTGTGCGCGAACCCAGTTGCAGCGCTGGATTGTTTACGGAAACTACCTGGTAGAGTCATTTGGCGACTTGTTCACCAGGTATTGCCAAAGCGTCACTGGGATCGAAACGTCAACCATCCTAGTTTGTTTGAAGAGTCAATCCAGTTTACTCTGTATGGCGATCGACGGAACGGCATTCAACACCAGCATGGCTATTGCAATGGGATATGCGAATATGTGTAACAGTCTACCAGGTTGGCATGGAAAAAAATGTTGGACTCTGACGGAAGCCTTCGGTGCGATCGTTTACAGTTTCGAGTGCATCAGCGCATTGCAGGAAATATGCGTCGACGGATCGAAAATGATCGACATGATCTCCAGTCTGGATTTTCCCTGCAGTTGCTGTTTTTTTCATGGACAACATCGCGTTCCACATACGCTCTGTCAAATGGAACAGCATGCACTTGATGGTTCTAGAGAAAGCGTACTCGCCGATGGGATGTTTCAGAAGGTGCCCACGATCCCAGGATACGTCGTTGAGCGCAGAAACCGGGAATGGCTTCCAGAAACAGCCTCTTGTATCCATCAAGGACACGCAGTGAGCAGTGAAGCAAGCGTGTACGTGCCAAAGATCGGGATACGAAAAGAAAGAGTGTGGTGAGTGTATAGGAACTCCTGACCTCATCCATGGGTTACCGCTGCGAATGGTGCACCTAGGCTGCTCGTAATGAGAAGGAATGTGGCGAGCGACGTTGAGCTCACCAAGATCATCTGTTCAAGAGTGACGTAGGAAACTGCCGAATGCGGTGAAAAAATCTCCATCAACACTGCCACCAGTTCGCTTTGAATGCTAGTCACGGAGTTGGATCTGCAGGAGAGACCGACGTATCGACAGCCCGGAACCATCAGAGAGGATCAAGAGGCAGCCGCACAGAGAAAGCCTGCAAAGGGTGGTGGAGCCAGTGAGAGATGGACGAGGCCCAGACTTGAGCGCGTACGCCCGAATGAGCTCAGTGAATTCCTTCTACTTCACGTCGACGTGCATGTACTACAAAATAAAGCCACAGGTCTCGTTTCGTGTACATTTCGGCACCATCGACATCGGTTCTGAACTCTCACACATCCTTGCACACTGAGGAAGACATTCTACAAGATTAGAATCTTCCAAGATAAGGGCAACATGCTTTACCTAACCTATAACCCGTTCCTAGTCATTTTTCTACAACCGGCTACGGTGACTCGAGAAATACTAGCGAGCACGCAAGACAGGCTGGAGAAAGCAAAGGCATCCGCAGCACCTTGGCCCATGAGCACTGGCACGCTCTCTTCCACCGGTTCACTGAGCTGTTCAAGTTCGCAAATCGTGCCGTACCAGACTTGCTCCCTGAATAGGCGGTTGTCTGACGCTCGCGAACAAGCCTGTACCGCTGCCGCAGTTGTGCGCTGTGGACGCGTACTCGGGCGGCTCTGGCGAGGTCGCCCTAGGCGGGACACTACCGGGAACGGGTCAAGAATCCAAAGCCGCTTCTCCGCAGCCCATTCCTGATTCCTGAACCTGTGATCGCTGAAAGTGGATATACGCTTGTGGTAAGAGGCAACGGTGTTTGCATTCCAGTGGTCTTCCACATCCGCCAGAGCGTTCTGCATATCTATTCATGAAAGATATCTGCGCCATACCCATGGAATGAGATCCATCATAAATCGATCAGCGCAGCGCCAAAGAATACCCCATAATAGGAGCACACAATGCAGGCAGGTAGCAGCATTGCTGTGCGTGTCATACTGTTGAAATAAAGAACAGACATCCAGCTTGAACCTAGAGAGGCCTTTTCCGCGGAACCAGCGGCAGCAGTCTGCAGACTGCTTTGCAACTCCACACCATCCTTTCACGTGAATCAGCAGCGTTGAGCAGCGTGTACCGACACCAACAAGCCACGAAGCGCGGTGCTCTCTCATTTTTTAAACGTTGTCTTTGCGAGGCACCTGTGATGCACACACGCCTGCACACATGCGGTCCAGAATATGCAAATGCGAATACGCAGATGCGCGTCTACGAGCATTTCAGCAGATTAGTCGTTAAAAACCATGAATATGGATGCATTCCAGCGTGCACACACAAATATAGACGGACTCGGGTACCTTCGGCAACCATACAAAGTATTCACGCGTCTCGGGAAATCTCCTGAGATTCCTGCTTGCTACAACAATGAAACGCCCGCACGCTCTATGTTCCCTGCAAACAAATCTGACCAAGGTAGCCCATACCAAGTTGCTGTACAAGTTCTGAACAGTGCACGATTTGAGAAGCAAAACGCTCTCCATACACTACTCGAATCGGTCACAAAGGCACTGAAAACCTTTCGTCCGAGGCTCGGAAAACAAAAAGAAACTGCGTCAATTCGTCGCACAAAAAGCCGCCATTCTCATCGATCCACAAACGGCGAGATGTCCCCGAGCCCGAAACGCAGTGCACGTCACAGTATATCAAGTGGGATGTTCAGGACCGAGCGCACCGAAAGATCCCTCATCCAAACGTAACAGCCGCGTCTAAGCCATAAACTCGCTCCGTCGATCGATGGTCGTCGAAAGCAGCTGGTCGCTCGGACGTCGCCTCTGCCTAGCTGCGGAGCGTTCTACAAGTGCGTTCGAAACCGGAGCGCGTTTCCTGGGCAGCGCACGTGTGCTCCGCGACGGCATCCTGGTCAATGGAGGCTCGTGGTCTGCACCTGCACACCGAGGCACGACACGTAAACCAAAACTATCCGCCAAATGGCCCAAATGAAGGCAGCGAGCATCGAAGATGTGCCGCATATCCCGAGAATGGGTTCGATAGCTCCTCACGTAACTTGAAAAAGCTTTTCTAGCGAGTGGCTCCAGAGAGGGCACAGTCTCCACCAGGTACCGAATTTCCTGTAGGAACGACTGATGGGCGGCATAGGTCTCAGCTCGGACGCTGTGGTGAGCCTCGCCAAATGCACCACCAGCCTCCCTTGAGCCCGACATCGAACGAATGCCGTCACGTGCTTGCACCTGTTGTGCGAGGCAGGGAAGCGATCGCCACTCGAAGCCGTACCTGGATGCCATCCATGAAAGGTAACCGGACTCGTGTTCTTGGAGGATGACCACAGAAGCGCCCACCGAACCCATACGGCTCGTGCGACCGACGCGGTGCCAGTATTCCTGGTCGCCGTCGCTAGTCGGTGGATCGTAGTGTACGGAGAGCGAGAGATCCGCAATGTCCAGACCACGCGCTGCAACATCAGTGCAAAACAGAAGACAAGGCGTTGAAAGCATTTTTCGGAAAGCACGAAAAGTTCGGATCCGCTCCGTCTGCGTCATACTTCCATGAATGCGAAAGAGCTGACAGTGAAGACCTGTTGAATAGGCGGAACCGTTCGAATTGAGAACTGGCTCTGGTGGGGATACTTCAGCCTGCCCCTCTGGTAGCAGCGTCTCTTGCCTCTTCCCCAGTTGTCGGAAGAGTTCGTAAAGAAAGTCCACTGACGCGCACGTCGATGCGAATACCAGCGCTTTCCTTGATTCGGGTCGAATGAACTCGTCCGTGCAAGGTAGCAAAGGACCCAGGGCCCGCTGAAGGACGCCGTTGCCGAAAGCGTGCAGGACGCAGGCCAGTTCAGCAAGGCGGTAGCGTGTCGGCACCAGGCGGAAGCAATGCAGGATAGGACTGCTGGACAGGTCTCCGGGTAAGGCGTCGAGCTGCGTGCTCCGCCGTGCTCTAGAGTACAAGTTCGAGGCCGCATGCACGAGCAGGCGCGTCTCATCCCCGCGCTCTATTGCTTGCTCGCAATCGCCATGACCCGTGCGTTCATGAACCGCATGAGCATCGACTGCGACTGCAGCACGATGACGCGTATCCGCTGTAGTAGAAGCAGCAGCAGCATCGTCGTCGTCGTCGTCGATGCACTGCATTGTCGCTGCTGGACCGTTACCTCCGTCAGCGAGCTTATCGAGAGCGCATATCTCGCAGAGCTTTTCCACATGCTCTGAACGCATCGTAGCAGATACAAACACGGTTCGTAACGGACCCACCGGGACGCTCGTCCCATTGAGAGCAGTTGCGGATCGCGTCGCATTACCGCTGCGATGTCGCTGCAAGACCTCAGTCCAAACAGACCGAACGGTATCTGCCATGCCTAGATCGAGCATCCGATCCGCCTCATCGAGTATGAACCACTCGCAATGCTCCAAATGCCAACTGGAGGTCTGCTGGAGATGGTCCCACAATCGACCCGGTGTGCCGATAACCAGATTCGTACCGTGACGCAGACGTGCTTTTTCAGATTTGCGTTTCTCACCGCCGACAAACGCTGAAGCGACAAGCCAGTGATATGGGCGCAGGAACGCACGAGCCATGTCCTCGATTTGGACGCAGAGCTCCCGCGTCGGAGCCAGAACAACGGCAACCGTTCCATAAGAGCGTTCCATTCGTGGGTGCTTTTGTAGCATCCAGTGAATTATTGGTAACAGGTATGCTGCGGTCTTACCGGTACCGGTGTGCGCGCGAATACTCCATAAAGGCAACGTAGGCCGATCACTGGACCTCTGCACTGAACTTTGCAGCGCATCAATTGCCCGTTGTTGAATCCTGGTTGGCTGTTGCCAGCCAAGTCGATGCTGGACGTGATAGCACAGCGAAGGATCGAGCGGAAGCGCTCGGAACTCTACTTGTGCAAGCGAGACACCCTGTGAATGCTTGTGCCGCGCGTGCTCCTGAACCGCAAGACCTTCGGTACCTGATGCCAAAACAGCAGCGCATTTCGACTCGTTTCCATCAACCTTCTGTGGCGGGGATCGGTTCAAACTGGTAGATTGCTTCGGCTTTCGTGCAGTGGTATGAGCATTGGTGGTCAATACGGTACCATCGCCCGAGGTTCCGGCGGTATTCCGATGCCTTCGTGCGGATTTTCGCTCGGTCCCGATGCAAACCGCTGTGCCCGCTCGAGTTCCTTTGCCTCGACAAGTTGCCCCGACGAGTGCTGCCAATGAGGCAACACCTAGCGGTCCAGTTGCGCTTGGAGCGCCCTTCGATGATATCGTAGCGTGCAAACGCTCTTGATCAGAGTGAGGCTCGACACCTGTACCTGGTGCAGTAAGTCCAGTCGGCGTTCGTGCATGAGAATCAGAGTCTAAACCGAGCGCACCCGAGTGCAGGGCAGAAGGCTGCTGTTCAACAGTTGCTATGGCGCTCTGGCGAGAAACTTCTGTGCACGAGGCGACAACCGCGGTTGCTCTCGGAGTTCGTGCATTGCTCCGTGCCTCCAGTGCACTTCCGGACGTTGCACGCTTCTCTGGATCACCAACAGCCTCTAGTGGTGCGGGGTGATCCTTCGACTGTCGTCGCTTTGCTCGCTTTGCGGCGTTCGCTTTTCGTCGTCGCTCTGTTGCAGGCCCGTCCTCTGGGGCTGCGTCTCCGTCGATAATGTGTAGAAGCACCATGGAACAGCGTACGGCGAGCGGGTAAAGCGCAGGGCGTACCTTACACTCACCCAGCGCTTGGCTGGAACTAGATGCGCCTGAACACGCTGGCAAGCTCCGACGATATCCAACGAACGCCCAAGTCCTCGTGAAACGACGTTACGTTTGCAGCAATGCCTATTCCGGGGCGGTGCCGGACGATGCGGCAAATCCGGAGAAGCCACGTGAACACTACAGTTCAAGTGGCCTGTGGGCTCGACACGCAGTACACGGTGAAGCGCTGTGGAGTCGTCTCTAGGACGCTCTGCTTTCGCTAGCACGGTCCGATGACGATCAGACTACTGGCTCTCGGTGTACTGTTGGTGCTGCTCGTTGGCGAGTTCGGAAGGACGGGACCCCTCGTGAGGTTACCCACTGGAGACGAGTCTCCAAATAGCAGTAACCCGAAAGGCAGACAGCGAGCCCTGAGTGACTTGGACGTTCGGAGCAGCTTGGAAGCAGTGCTCACCGCCAACAGTACACGCAGTCGATCGAGTGGACGACTTGTCGGAGCCGACCCCCTGGAACGACTCGCACCGCGGCGTGTGGAGTCCTGGCCCCCGCTCTGGGCACACAGGGTACGCGAGGAGGTGCTGGCGGCTAACCAGAACACCTCTTTGATCATGATTATTGAGGTTTGTCGACACGGCGCCCGCGTTCCGCTCGGGACATACCCACGTGACCCGTTGCCATACCACAAGTGGCCCGAGGGGATCGGCCAGCTCACCCCGATCGGTATCCATCAGCAGTTTGAACTAGGTAGGGTACTCCGCTATGTTTATGACGGTTTCTTGCCGGTGCGCTACAACGTGGTGGACGTGCATGTGCGCAGTAGTGATATCGATCGGGCCCTGGTTTCGGCTACGAATCAACTACTGGGGCTCTTTTATACCAACACATCAGATACAAGGGTGCAGTACCAGCCAGTACCTGTGCACACCATAGAGACGTCTCAAGATATTATGATGCTGCCTGGTGTAGGGTGCGCTCGCTGGCAGGAACTCAAGATGCAAACGCGTCTATCAGGGGCCTGGAGGGAGCTTGAGGCCGCGAATCAGCTGTGGCTGGAATACCTCGGCAGAAATATTATGGGGCTAGGTCGACCAGCCACGCTGGACGATGTTGCGACTGCCTATGATGTATGGGAATGCGATGCAGCGCAGGGTATCGAGCTGCCTCCCGAGGTGAATCACTCGGTCCGCGAACGAGTTCGAACCCTCTATGGATTCTGCTTTGCGGACCTTTACCGGAGCGCGGAAGCCGCGAATCTGACGGGTGGTCCCTTGGCACTCCATATACTGAACTTGCTGCGGACGAAAATCGCTGGCCTTCGAACGGAGAAGTTCGTGCTCTTCTCTGGGCACGACACGACATTGGCAGCCCTGCTGGCAGTGCTCGGTATGCATCCTGAACGAGCACCGCCGTTCGGTTCCACGATTATCGTGGAGCTTCGTGAGCTTCACCAGCAGCCTCCGAATGGCATTCTTAAAGCGGGAAGCGCAGCCATAAGCACATCCGATATACGTACCGCACCAAATGCACAACGACAACGAGAGCAACAACTGCCCCAAATGCAGCAACGCTCCGATGATTTCATGCCTTGGGAGGCGCTGGACAAATGGTACATCGTCGTGCGGTACAATTGGGAGGTATTCGAGCTCCCCGGCTGTGAACCGATATGTACACTAAGACGATTCATGGAGCTTGTCTCAAAACGATCCTCGTCTGCACGTTCGAGCGAGATCCGTGCGGAAGCTTGTCGGCCGTCTAAGAACGACTGGCTTACGGTGACGAACACACCCGACTATATAGCTAGGGATACCGCTCGGCGCAAATGGGGTGTAGTGTTCATCCTAGGTGTACTCAGCGGCGTGCTAGTTTTTCTCGGATGCGTGGCAATTTTTTGGCTTGGATGGCGTCTAGGTACGCGGCAGAAACCGGAGAGTCTCTACAACCCGGTAACTGTGGAACCTCTGGGCTGGGAATCCAGCCGAACACGTTCGTCCTCAGAAGCGACGCCGGCAACGCTATCTCCTGTGGGAGCATACGAGATCACGTGAGCAGTGATAATTCTCGAGTGTGATCCGGTTGCCCAACGTTGGCGCTGACGCTCGACACAGAGCTCCATCTCTGTGAATCGAATCATAAAGTCATATCGGGAAACCAGGGTACTGAGAAAAGTTGACGGTTTGGCGTGCGGCATGCGCGTGCCTTCTGTTTCAGTACTGCTGCACGTTCTTTTCTCAAAAGCATCACAGAAAGACGAGGTATTATTCATTCGCACATGATACGAAAGAAGAACGAAAATAGACCCCTATTCGACGGTATTCTCATGCCACGTAGGAACAGCTGTGATGCACGGGGATCGCGCGGCTTGACGTCTTAGAGAACCTCACGGAAAGGCATCGCTTCGCCTGGGATCTGCGGTATATACAAGAATCGCATGTAAGCCCATGCTTGAAAGCATGGATGCATATCTACATCATTGCCTGACTGCATATACTTCTACATGCAAATACATGCATGCGTTAAAGCGTTATCGGATGTATACAAGTATACAGCAGCGCTCATTTCTGTCTCCTTGCTCGCGTACGTATACTGTACATGCAAATATGTATGGATGCGTGACGAAGCCAACTGCAAACGCCTTTCGCACTCGAACGACGCCAACGGTGTACAGTAGTGGCGGTGAACGCGCCCTAGACAAAACGTCTCCAACTGACGTGCAGACGCCTCCCAGTTTTTCTGGACCGGCCACCTACTACTGCTTCCAATATTTTCTCATATAGTTCGACTTGAGAGGTTCTCCAACAAAATTCTCTCTTGTCTACTCTGGGGGTTTTCCTCCAGCACCGCACATCTCCGTATATGGATAGCGGCGTTAAAATCTCGGTTCACAAACTCCATACGTTTCTTGCCGTCACTGGTTGTACTCACCAGTGCGAGTAGCCCTTGAACTTTTGCCCTCCTTTCCATTTGCTCTTCCGTCAGCGGTCCGTACTTTGCGATTTCCTCAGGGCTCCATTGACACTTTTCCAGCTCCACTCTTTGAAATGTACACCCCATTTCATGGTGTGTATACGATGTTCGGAACTCATCTACGGGTATCGTAACGAAACGCCTTGCGCACTCCTTGTTCACCCTCGTCGTCGGAGCTGGCATACACCCCTTTTGGGTCTTCCAGCGCCCTGCTCCGTATGCTACAACAAGCTTCTGACTTTCATTCTCCTTCAAGGCGCTCAACTGATTGAAAAAGTTCGCGATCGCCCGCTGCCTCCCACCGTATAGATTCATACGCAGACGAGCCCAACTGGGCTTGGTGTACTCTTTCCATAGCGCATCCCAATGAGCAACGCGAACTTCCACGAATTTCAGAAAAGCTTCAAAGTCCGCTCCTCGGCTTGTCACCTCGCTCAAAGCTTCCAGGTGTTCTTTCATTCCTGAATTCTATTTGTCGATTTTCTTCCTCGCATTCATGATTCCCGATTCTCGATACCATCTTGCTCTCGAGGATGTAAAAAGACGCATGCCTTTCTGACGTAATTTACCGTCAATACCATCTTCCGCACGGCACGCTTGGGTTCTGCGATGCTTATGATATTTGCGTTGCCGGGGTCCGTGCCAACGTCAAAGTCGGTACCTCGCACTTTCTCGGTCGCAGGATCCGTTTGTTTGTTTTCTTCATGCTTCGTCGAGGGCGCAGCAGAGGGCGGGACTGGACGATCTTTCGTCAACCGCCGATAGTGTACACACATGACTACTCCATCGATTTCGATCAACCCAGCAAATACCTTTTGTTTGCTCACTTTGAGACGTTTGAAATAGAAGATATTCTTCTTACTGTACGTATCCCGGTTTTCACCGGAGAGTTCCTCCCTACTAACATTGAACTCCGGACTGATCTCCTTCATTATGCCGTAAAGGACGCCGAAGTAGATTGTCATAAAATGCGACTTGACGTTATACAACGGAACCACGTTGAAGCGCTTCGCCATTAGGACTGCATTCCGTCTCTCCCACTCTTCATTGTTTTCCTCACCCAGCTTCACCTCTGCCTTGCGTTCGAGTTCTCGGTCCAGAAACACAACATAGCGCGGGACGAGGCGATAGTATCTTTCCTTATCTTTTTTCAACTCTGATATCTTGTCTGTTGGATTCGCCAGCCCAGTACCGCACGGTGCTCTTGCATAACCGTACGGATTACAGAATCCTCATTCTTTCTCCTGCGTGATGTCTTCTTGTCGACGAATTCGATCTCATCTTCATGTTGACGATCGTTCGAGATGATTTCGATGATGCCCCATATCCTATTACAAGACAGGCCCGGATAAAGTGCAAACGCGGTGCGTATCATGAAACGTTCGAGGTTCATCGTCATATGGTTCTTCAGGTTCGTGAGGTACTTCTTCGCCCCGTATTCGTAAATACACGGGTGAACGCTGTATCGAGTACCATTGGAGTGGTATTCTGCGTAGTTTTCCTGGAGTACATGCACTCTATCATTTCCCCCCGACGTTTCCCCTCTTCCAACCATCAGGTGACGAATAAAGGTCTTGTCGAAAAATTCTTCCGGAACCTCGACCGGTTTGGTGTCCGTAACGTCATCGTATATCTCCCTCAACATATGATTCAGTCCTCCAGAAACCTTATGAACCTACCTGGAGTACGAATGGATACGGCTTCTGATGGCCTCTCGCATCTTTTGCTTGTAGGGATCCTTGATATGTTTGGGAAGACAGGCTTCGACTACCATGTCGTCGCAGTGTCGTCTTTCGTGCAGCCATTGACTACGGGGGCTCCCTCCCTTGCTTCTTATTCTCCTCCTTTTCTTCTGGACTCGGCATTATTTTCCGTTTTTTTCTGGCAGCCGGCGACACTCGGCCTGCAGGATCCTCCACCTCCTTCTCTATACTATTCCCATTTTTTAATTTTGGATAAACAACGCACGTTGAACGCTTCTGCTATAAACCGCAAAAAATCACTTGAATACACTAAGTTGAGGCTTGACACGCGATTGAATTGAAAGCTATACTTTGCTACGACTTTAACGCAAATAGATCTTGTACTGTAGAATAGCAAGTCAACGAATAGTTAGGATCGTGTTTCCCTTCAACGACGACATGCGAGTCGTGTCCCATGCATGCTGAATACGGAGGAGCGCTAACCGACCCCACTATATCGAACGTAGAACTGAAACTTACTACTACCTAGCAACGATATAAAGATGTCTTTGCCTCTCTACGATAAACGTCAAAAGGGGCAAAAAGCTTTCCGTATGGTCGAAAGTTTACCGTAGAAGCAGAGGGTCCCGCGAGCCGCAAGAGTCTCCCGGGCTCGTGCTTCACGCTTCTCCCAGTCCCTAGTGCTGTAGTGAGGTCTACGCAACTCGTCCGAAACGCGGGTTACTCTGGGACTCGGAGCGGATAAGCTCCTTCTGGGCGTCGTGCTGGTCGCAGAGGACTCCCTGCGAATCAATTCGCGCTGCCACAGGCAGTGGGTCTGCATTCGCAGCTGGCAGGCCCCAGAATGATAATGTACCCTGGTTCCGTGTCGAATGCACCACGCATCGAGCCGACACCCCCACTGATATAGCAAAGCCGCTCTGTCTCCGTTCAGTATCCGCACCAGCGGCATAGGCTCTATTGCGGGTGCTCACTGCCGGTATGCGGCGCACCAGAGAACGTGCAAAGCGACCAGTATAGCCGTGCGAAAATATGCGTCGTGGAACTCGGAGCGAGAGTGAACATTGCTGAGCGCTTTCATTTGTTGCAATATCTATCCCCCAGACTGGCATCCATGGTCCATATCAGCGTTTTGCCATCAAAAAACAACCTGCGTCCATATCGCTCTGTCCAAATAAGGAATATATCTGGACAAAAAGGATTCAATCGACAGTGACGCGATACGCGATCGCGCGATAGCCGCAACGTGTCCCAGTAGCAGCGCCGCCAGCGCTGTGCGGCGTATCGAGCGCCTTCCACTTTTAGATAATTATGTACAGACTCGATCTTGCCACGGGGTACAACGGTTCGGAGGCCATGCCACCATTCGAAACGTCTCTAGAAGCTATCGTTGCATAGCCTCTGGAGGCAAGTTTTCTTTTTTCTTTCTCAACGTGGGTGATTTTGGGGAGCGTCTCTTAATCCCTTACAGAAGGATTGTCTGTAACGAACCGAACAGTGAGACTGCTATGGGCAGTGCGCGGAGAGGGCGGTTTCGCCCGTTTCTCGCCCTGCTGCTCTTGACACCCATCGTACTGCAGTGTGTTCTGTTCACGCTGGGAGCGGACGCCTTTCGCCAGCACCGCTCCACACGAAAGAACTCTGAGTTGAGCTCAGGCGACCAGCTCTTCCCCCAAGGTGGAACTGGCTCGCGGGCTGGTCGGCCAACGATGCTCATCGCCGCCCTGTTAGACGGTACCGTGCGCGCGCTGGACGTCCCGTCGGGACAAACCTTGTGGCATATTAACACGGACCCTGTGGCTTTGGATGGCGGGTATAATACACGCGCCAAGAGCGACGACCAGCTAGGGCATAGCCCGACGTCGGGTCTTGCGCGGAGGGAGGCAGCGGCGTCGACGCAGCAACGCCAGCGTTCCGGGAAGGGCACAGACGGACCGCCGGCTAACACTCTTAATCGAGACCAGTCGGTGCCGTCCCCAGAGCCGTATCATGGCGACGCTCGTGTTGCGGAGGTAAGCAGACCGCTTCCATCGCAGCCAGCGCCCGCACCTGCGGTGCCGTACGGCATTCCAATACAACGGCGCGAGACTCGGGCGTTTACAGTGCGGCTCCGGGATGGCGAGCTTCTCCGTCGCATATCCTTCGAGGATGACGAGGCAAGCAGGCGCTGTAAATGGGATGATGCGACCTCAGCTGGAGGCGGTGCAACTGGGATCGGCTCGCGCCCGGATCAGAGGCACTCGGAGCAGCCCCTTGAAAAAGAGAATGCGGAACCAGTGCTCGTGATTACGCGGACGGACTCGGGCATGCGGTTTGTGGATCCACTAACAGGAGAAGCAAGCTGGAACGTGACCTACGCTGACTATGAAATGTATCTATTGGACGAACCCGCGCATTATGCGGGCGAGTTTTTAGCACCCTTTCTTTTCGGACGAAGAGTTTTGGCGGGGGAATCACGCTGTCCCGCGCGCCACATGGTGAGCAGTGATACCCTCGAAAAGTCTCCGCTCGATCCCGAAGACCCGCAAGTGCCCCGAGCTGCGCGACCTGTCCAGAATAAGGCTCGCTATGTTGCGATACTGGCAGATAATGGACGCTTTGTCGTCGTACGCGACGCCGACAGAGGCACCACGATGTGGTCTGCAGAGTTTCCATACCCGATCTTATCGCTCCGCGCTATCGGCGATATCGTTCTTATCACAGACACTGCGGCAAGCTCACCGGTAGCACTGCCTGATGGAGGCACCAGCGACGCCGTTCGCGCTACCCGGCACTTTTGGCAATGGTCTCGCCCCGTGCCTCTGCAATCACCGGACCCGCCTACGACTTTGCGATACCGGGATGAATGGCAGCAAATGTGCCTGCCGCCGTCTGCTGAGTTATATCGAAAGCCGCGCGGGATGCCACAGAACGCTTACAGCTCGTTTGGCACATCGGTGTATGACCACGCGCCCGTCCACGGAGGCGTGCTTCTCGTGGTCGCGATATTTTTTGCAGGCATTGGGCCGCTAGCTCTAGCGCTCGCACTCTGGACCATATGGCGCATGCGACGGACCGAGCGTGAGCAGCGTCACTCGAGCGAGCGTCAAAGGACACCGAGTCCGCCACCAGTGTTGCGGCGTCGGGAGACGAAGCGGGTGATGATGATGACTGGCGCAACGCAGCCGCGAGCTGCCCGCGCCCAGGAGAACGACAGGTCACGAGGCTTTGAGCGCTCTTCGCTGGTACCGAAGCCGGTTCCAATGCAGCGAGTCGAACGCCCGCGCTCTGTAACGGACTCTGCAACAGGCAGTGAGGCACCATTGCCGACCGGCTACCAGAAAGTGGGACGGCTTCTCATTTCGCCGAACGTCATCGGATACGGGAGCCATGGAACTAGTGTCTACGAGGGACTGCTTCTACCTGGATACCGCAGGGTTGCAGTCAAACGACTTTTGAAAAGTTTCTACCAAATTGCGCGGCGAGAAATTGAGGTTCTGATTGAACTCGACGAATCCTGTCAACACATCTTGCGATACTACGCCATGGAGGAGAGCGGCGACTTTATCTACGTAGCGCTGGAGCTTTGTGCAGGTTCCTTGCAGGATCGTGTAGAACGAGGCGAGCTTCCCGCGACTCGTTGTCCACTGCTGGACGAGCTGTCCACAGAGGTCGATAGACGCGCGGCGGGTCCGCTGCAGCTCGGTCCGCCGCCTGCCACCGTCCGGGCGCTTCGTGGTCTCCTGCTAGGTATTGCGGAATTACATGATCACGGCATTGTACATCGCGACCTGAAGCCGGCGAATGTGCTGCTGGCCATAGGGTCTGATGATATCGTGAAAATCGCAGACGTTGGTCTTGCAAAACGGTTGGATGCGGGTCGGGGCTCCTTCACAGCTGGTGCGACTGCTGTGGGCTCGGTGGGGTGGCGACCCCCGGAGGTTCTCCGGGGCGCCTCGCTTTTCGAGGGACTCAATAGTGTGCACAGCGAAACAAGCGCTGTCGATGATGCCCGGGAGCGAGCTGGCGACGCAACCGCCTGCGAGTCAATGACGCATTCGGAGAACGGTGGAGCGGATGCGGCACGACCTGCGCGGCTAACTCGAGCAGTTGACATCTTCAGTGTCGGCTGTATTACCTACTATGTACTAACAATGGGGAGTCACCCGTTCGGAGAGCTTGTCTTTCAACGTGATGCGAACATCCTGGCGGGTGCAGCGGACCTCAGCGCGCTTCGTGCTTGGCCCGAGGCCTTTGACCTCGTTCGCCTTGCGATTCAGCATGAACCAGAGCGGCGTCCGTCGGCAAAGGCGCTCCTTGGTCATCCGTTTTTCTGGAGTGACGCTCGGAAACTCCAGTTTCTCATTGACGTAAGTGATGCGCTGTTCGAGCACCCAGACAGCCGAAACCTTCGACAAGAGATCGAACGGGGCTGCGAGTCGACAGTGCTCGGCCCGCTGGGCAACTGGAGCCTTCGTATGGATACCAGTGTGCTGCTGAGCCTGCGCGGGAGGAGTTATAACGGTTCGAGCATTGTTGATCTGCTGCGTCTCGCTCGCAACAAGCGCACCCACTACCATCAACAGCCGGATGCGGTGAAGGCGCTCCTGGGCCCCATTCCGGTGGAGGATGACCCCATGGAAGTGCGCTCCCGCGACAACGCCGTGAACACCTCCACGCTCGAGACAACTCGTGCCAAAGCATCGACCAACTCCAATCTGTACACATATTTTGCAAGTCGCTTTCCGAATCTGTTCATGCACGTGTATGCGTTTGCGATTCGAACTGGGCTGGCGCTCTCCGAGCACTTTCAGCGATATCCGTCACGCGAACTCATCCAGTACTATGAACACGACGAGAGTGTCTTGTCGCTCACGACGAACACTTCCACCGGGCCCGGGGAATCGTCCACCAGCGCCATGCCCGATAGCTCGTCGTCGTCGTCGTCGTCGAGTGCAGAAGCGGATGTGCATACAACAGCGTCTGTTGTTGCTGACGAACGAGTGCCATCAACACAGACCACGTTACCGTCATCCAGGCCGATGCCCGGTCGCCGAGTCTACAGTCGAGCGTTATTCGACCGCGTTCGCCAGGAGATCAGCGAGAATCCGGGGCTTTCCGAAGAACTCGATGCGTCGCTTTTGCAGTTGAGCGGTCCACATCCATTGCGCCGACGCAGCTGCGAATTCTTCCTCGCGAGCACCGTCGTGAACAAACCCGAACGGGATCACGGTGCTGAAGTCGACCAGGCGCTGATGCGTCTACCATCGTTGCTGGCTCCTGTTTCGTCGGCTTCCTGGCAATCGCTAGCCTCGTGAGAAACCCGGCGGTGAGGCGGCGAGCCAACTGGAGCGACGGCGAGTCAGTGCTTGATAGTCTTGGAGACAGATGTTCATGGCTGAAAAACTGCGGCAACCTGGTGCGAGCAGCGGACGTATGAGCGCGAAACCCGTGTCAGGCGAGGACGGTACGCTGAACTGCTGGCTGTGTTTCTGATTGGAGCATTTTTGCGACTTGTTTTTTCAGATGTACAGCTCCGATATTCGACATGCGGCGTTGAAGCTTCCGGATCCGTACGTCGTTTAAGGATACTCGGTGGTTATTTCGGAGTTGCTCCTTTGACGCATTACCGTTGGAATAGTTTACGTCACTGGTGTCATGATGATGGTTCGCAGCATACGCGAATACGGCTTCGTAAAATAACCGATATCGTTCTCGAATGCGCATGGAGAAGCCTCCGTTGTTCTCCGTTCCCTGTGTACCCAATGCTCATATCACAAACTCGTCAAGGGTAGCATCTTTCCGTTCGACGGTAACTCGTAGAGGCAGCGATTCTTGCGGCTCGATCGAGGCGAAAACAACCAGTCCACGTCGCTCTTTGATGCGTTTTTCAGCAGTTCACTGAAATTCTCTCGTCAAATAATGAGCTCCTATCAGACGGCAAATCCTCTTCTCTTTAATGATGTGGAAGGAATGGCGTTCCATAGCAACATGAAACCTGCTGCAGGATACGCTTCAACTGGCTCCAATATCTTCTGTTTTTCATGGAAAACGGTATGCTTCATGGATTTGTCATCGCCGCATTCGCTTCCATTTGAGAATGGGTTTCTGCTTGGACCACATGGAGCGTAGGCGGCCTGAATATCTTGATTTGCTCTCTGGTCTGGATTTTCCTCTCGGTACCTGTTGCAACACGGATAGCAGCGCGTTCAACAAATCCTCTTCTCTTCGGAAAACAGAGGAAAACATAAGAGGGTTCATTTCATTCATTCCAGCTTTCCTTTCATGGACCAACACAATTAAGATCTGTTTCGCCTCTGTAAAGGACATGTTCATGGAAGCCAATGCACGTTCCGATATCTCCGATTGTACTCGACTCGATCTGCTGCTGGATACTTTGCGCGCTGCGACTGCTGCTGCCGGGCTCACCGTGACTTGTTCTGCGAGAAAACCTCAAGTTTACGAATTACAAACGTCTAAAGAGGCATCAAGAAAAGAGATGAAGAAGGAATGAAGCATAAGTATACAGAAATTGTGTATACACGGACGCATACCGCCCATACGCTTCAGGTACACCAGGGAAACACCGGTGTAACCACAACAACAACAACAAAGATATCTTGAGGCGTTTCCTGCTGAGGTACCTGCCGCATTCAGAGAACGTTGCCACTCTTCAATTGAACACCTTCCTACACAAATCTCATTATTTGAGTGTCCTCTTGGACCAGGAGCTATGATATCCGCTTCCCTACGCCATTCGGGTGAGCAGCGTCGCCTCGAATGATTCGAGCCAGCTCAACCCAAGTCACTCCATCCAACCCAAGCTATCTGCTAGCAAGCGCAAGCACCAGTTTCGGTACCTACAACAGCTCGTGTCTCATATCCAGTGACGCCCGGGAAATGCCTTCCCGGAGTCCGAGTCCTTGCAATGCTCCTGGGGAGCGAAAACCTCCAGCGCCCCCGAAGGTTGTCCTGTAGTATCGCGGGTAAACTCGAATGATTGTACCCAGGCGCTATGCGTTACCAGCTGTTCGTACCGCAAGTCACGCGAGCGCCAAAACAAAAAAAGAACTTGTATACCAAGTGCGTCCCTCGGTCACGGGAACGAGCGGCATCCAACTGTAAAGCGTTCGTTTCGGCATCGTTGGAGAGCAACGCTTGTCGTCGTGAGCGCTGGATCGAAAACCACTTGTTTCGTATACCGAGAAAGTTCGGCAGGGAGCGCTCTGTCGACCTGCTACGACTAGCTGGGTCACTCGGCGGGCGAGGGGCACAAAGACCTGAGCCTCGCGGCCAGCAGCTTCCCGGCAACAACTCTAACGAGCAGGTGTACGCTGGACTCTCGGAATAGAGCCCGAACTAGGCGTGGGAGAGGAACGCTTTGATGAACCCCAGGCGTCCGCTATGTCGACGTGCTTCCGGGAGACAAGCCCGGACGGTTCGGAAAGCGATGTTGCTGACGAGCGTGCAATCGTTCCTGGTAGTGCCGAGTTTCAAACGCTGGACGGAGTCGAGACCCGGCGACCTTGGTCCAAAACGGAGTTTCATCCAGCGACGGTCTCGAGTACGGCGTTGGCTGCAGCCACGAACTATTATCTGGAGCGAGGACCTAGCGCTGCACCCGACGAGGAGGACGTTTTTGGTGCGCGTCTCGAAAGACAGGTTTTCGGAATCGCTGACGAGACAGAAGACGCTGCAGCACTGAGCTTTGGACGCGGACGACGCGGACGACAAAGAGGTCGTCGGCCTGCAGCCCGGCTTGCACCAGAGTTGGAGCCGCTGTTGGCCAGGGCACACCTCTGCTACCTGGAGAACCAGCTCCATGACGCTGTGGTTGCTTGCCATGAAGTCATTGTGAAGGATCCCAAAGCAGTCCCGGCATACAAGACGCTGAGTTTGATCCATAGCGCTCGCGGTGAGTGGAGCAAAGCACTCGACTTGGCGCTCATTGCCGCGCATTTGAACCCGCACGATGTGGACTGGTGGAAGTACATTGCCTCTGAAAGCGTTCGCATGGGCAAGCCTCGACAAGCGATTCACTGCTTGACGAAAGCGCTGAGCGCCACACGCGGCCATGATGAGGAAGCGCTGCGTGAACGTACCTACCTATTCCTGCAGATAGGCGATGAGAAGCGGGCAGCAGCTGGCTTCGAGCAGTTGCTGCGCATGGAACCCGCTGACGAGGATGCCGTCGTCAACCTGGCACGTCTGTATCTGAAACGCGGCGAGGCAGCGACTGCGGAGACACTCTTGACCAAATGGTTGGATGATATGCGTCGTCGAGAGCGCATTCGGGCGGGATCCTCGAACACCTCTGCATTGGCCGTCGGAACTGGTTTCGAGCAGGCGCTTATGGCGTTGCCACCACTCTACAGCGGACCTCGAAGTGCGACTGGACTCAGAGACTCAGCTCGAACTCGGTACGGACTCGTGGAACCAGAACGTAGATCACAGAGACCTCTGCTCGCACATGTGCGAGCTCAAGAGGCCTTGGCGGATTCCCAGTTGCTCCAGGGAAAGGCCGCCGAGGTCGCTGCTACCATGAACTATCTAACGCTAATGCTCACCGCCGTCCGCATTGCTCGAAGGCGATCTCGTGAATCGACGTTGACTGTCTCTGGGACCAAGTCGCTCCCAGCAGGCAAGGATGGAAACGCTCCTGCCACTGCAGACGAGAAGGAGCAATCACGAATGACCTGTTCCAATGGAATCACGGACCCAGCGGATGTTTTACCATTACGACTTCGAGCTCGACTAGCGCTGGCCCATCTTCTACTGGGCGATCCAAAACCCGCGCAACGAATTGGTGCGCTGCTTGTATGCGAGGAGCAAGTACCTTTGCTTTATTTTCATGATCTTTTATATCATTTTCGTCGGATTCTGGCACAGACGACAGAGCACGAGCTGGAGTTTGCCATCTTGCAGCGCTTGCGGCAGTTTGGACCCTACGATCAGGATACGGAACTGAGGCAACGATTCGACTGGCTGTCAAGGGTCTGCGAAAACAGCGATGTAGCTGCGCCCGCGCCACAAGCGCCCGTGAAGTCTGTTCAACGGAGGGCGCAGCAACGTTCACGCGATCCTGAAGAGAAGAATGCATCACGCGGGCACGTGAAGCCTGAACGCAGTGTCGACAAGGAGCGTGCACCTCGTGACGATAGACGACGCGCACGCAAGGACTTGGAATCCGGGTCCTGCGCTGTTCAGGATACATCCTCGGCTGGTGCGAGCGACTCGACGGAGTACGACATCCCGAAGCAGCATACACGTTCGCTACGCCGTCGATCGGACGCTGGTCGAGGACATGCTCCCGATCAGGCACCGAATGGTGCAACTGATGCACCCGACAAGGAGCCTAATGCAGGGGCTTTAGCGCCGGATCCATCATCAAAGGAGCGCAAGCGACGTCGCACGAGACAATGAGCAGGTGACAGCGGCACCAGAGCTTCATCATCGGTGTGCGCTCTGCAACGCCTCAAGTAATGATTGGCTGGCTGGCTGGCTGGCTGGCTGGCTGGCTGGCTGGCTGGCTGGCTGGCTGGCTGGCTACCTTCTTGGGTGCCAACGATCTCGAGCGATGCGCTGGACGTCTCCATTGGCCATAAAGCGTACGTTTCTCTTCGGCAACGTCATCTCTGGATAGCAAACCGGCCGGGATGCCCTACGCCCGCCAATGGTCGTTTCCCAGGCACCAAACATTGCCAGTCACTCGGCTCTGTTATGTGAATGGCCAGTATTTACAACCGCAGCAGGGCGCTGTGAAAACGCAGTCACCTGCAGCGCTGCATCGAGGCCAGCGGTGATGCTCTCAACCGCTTGGAACCGGAAATCGCTCACGATGTGTACCGAGGATCAGTCAACAGAAATCCGCCGTAGTTTTTTCGGATTCTCATTTCTCGTAGGGGATATCTCGTCGGACTGAGGCGTACACGCAAGTCCGCACGCGAGCTGGGTGCCAGCAACCGGCCATCGTTACCGTCTAGGCGTAGAAGACGAGCTCCGGAAGGCTATGATCACCTGCAAGATCTTTTGCAATCATCCGCAGACAATGCAGGGCAGCTTGCTGTACACCAGGCATACGCAACAAACGGCGGCATTTCACGTCAAGGCTCATATCGAGTACTAGTGCTTTCCGCGGTGCGCCAAGTACTTGACGCTGCATCAACTCGCTGATACGATGAGGCGTTCCCAGCACGATGACACCGTTCCTATGGCGTTCTTGTGTTCTTGCCAAGGCCTTACAGCGTTCTATGCTAACTTCTAGTCGCTCGTGACGAGCGATCAGTTTCAAACAAGTCCAACGGGAGCGGCGGAAGCGCGAAAGCGCTCCCACTGCAGCCGCTGCCCGACACACCCGCTCCGCTGCCGGTGCCAAGACAAGCACGTCTGGTCGTAACAGCCCCGGCAGCAGTTTCTGGGCAGGATCTGCCCCGGTAACGCAAGCTCCGGTAGTCATCCGTGCAACCTCTGGCTTTGTCTCCGTTTCCACCGAACGACGGATGCTGTGCCGAACTGCGAGCGCGATTGCTCGACCGCCCTGGTCTGGCACCTGATCACCGGTCACAAAGACACGAAACTGCTGGCGTGCAACAAAGTCTTGGAAAAACTTGTGCCATTCCGTAACTAGTTCTTCGGATTGTTGTGCGTCGTCGCTCGCAGCGGCAAGTTCCGCAAGCCAGGTCGCGAGCGCTGCCGGCTCTCGTCGCTGCACGCGTTCCGCTTCCCGTTGCAGGCACTCTGTAAACGTTGCGTGCTTTGACTTGGTTTTCTGAGCAGCGTCTGACATGCTCAGGGCGTGAGGCACCAGCACCTCCTGACCCGGTCCGAGGCCAAGCTGCAGCCAGGCGGTCGGAATTGATTTCGGGTGTGACGGCATTGTTTCATGTATTGAATACGAAGATATATATGATGCTATCAGCGATTACGTTTCTCAGTGCCTTGGCATAGTCCTTCTCTCCAAAGGGAATCAGGGGCGTTCATGTATTGAATACGAAGATATATATGATGCTATCAGCGATTACGTTTCTCAGTGCCTTGGCATAGTCCTTCTCTCCAAAGGGAATCAGGGGCGTTCATGTATTGAATACGAAGATATA
>Ga0080006_1163155_pt1 | contig 37815 bp, 35 predicted proteins | sample RS3BMetagenome_FD_69209 | JGI IMG/M metagenome (GOLD analysis project Ga0080006, IMG submission 69209) | Ferric oxide microbial mat and aquatic microbial communities from Rainbow Spring, Yellowstone National Park, USA - RS3B (SPADES... ...
GGTCGACTTCGCTGCCGGCCCGGGCGGCCCGGCCCGGGCGCACGCGATGGGGCTGCCCGACGGGGACCCGACGACCGAGATCTTCGCCTGACGCCCGCCGGGGGAGCCGCCGACGGCCCGTGGGGCAGCGCCTACCAGGGGAGCGAGACGGCCTCGACACGGTTACGGCCCGCCCGCTTGGCCTGGTGCAGGGCGGTCTCGGCGGCGGCGAGGACCACCTCCCAGCCCGTCTGGTCGACCGGCCAGGCCGCGCAGCCCACGCTGACGGTGAGGGGCAGGGGGCGGCCGCCGTGCGCCACCTTCGTGCCCGCCACCGCCAGACGCACCCGCTCCCCCATGGCCAGGGCCGCATCCAACTGCGTGTCGGGCAAAAGCAGCACGAACTGCCCCCCGCCGTAGCGAGCCACCCCGTCCGCGGCGCGCGCCACGGAACGGATGGAGGTGGCGGCGGCACGGAGCGCGGTGTCCCCGGCGGCCTGGCCGTGCTGCTCGTTGACGGACCCGAAGCGGTCGATGTCCACCATGGCGACGGCGAACGGCCGCCGGAGGCGGCGCGCCCGCTCCGATTCCTCGGCGGCACAGCGGTCGAGCCAGCGGCGGTTGCGCAGCCCCGTCAACGGGTCGGTCTCGGCGTCCTCCCGGCTGCGGCGCAGGTTTTCGGCGTTGGCCCACGCCAGGGCCGCATGCGCGGCCAGCGTTTCGAGGAACACGCGCCCCTGCGGGTCCTCCACGGGGGCGTGCAGTTGGACCACGCCGACGATGCGGCCGCCGACCAGCAGCGGTTTCTCCAGGTCCCACGTCCCGCGGGCGGGGCGAAGACCGGCCGACGCCGCGTCCCGCAGGTCCCCCACATCCTCGTCGCGCAGCAGGACCCGGTAGCCGGCGGCGGCGCCCAGGCCCGCGTGCAGCGCGCGGCCGAGGGCCGGCCAGACGGCGCCTGGATGGGCCGCGGCCGTCGCGGCGACGCCGAACTCGGTCAGAGAGTCCGACCGCCGGTCGTAGCCGGCAACCACCTCGGCTAGCCGGGCGGCCTCGACCTGGGCGGCCGCCAGGCGCGCATGGCCCTCCCGCAGGGTGCGCCCCATCTGTCCGATCTCGTCGTCGCCTTCGGGCAGCGACCCGATCATCTGCCCGTCCCCGGCGAGCGCCCCGGCCAGGGCCTGCCGGAAGCCCTCGAAGCGGGACCAGAAGTCGGTCAGGATCCAGTAGGCCCGTACGATGAGCACGATGGAGGCCGCGCCGAGTCCGCCGGCCAGGAGGCCGCTCCTCGGCGCCCCGCCGAGGAAGGCCAGGCAGGCGGTGGTGGCGAGCGTACACACGGCCACCGGTAGGAGGGCGTCGACCACAAGGCGGTTCAGGTGGCATCCCCCGTCCGTCGGGGCGTCTCGCGGGTTGCTTCTCCCCCATTCATCGTGCAGTCAGGGGGTGGTGCATCAGCCCCATTTCCCGGGTTGTCGCAGCGCCCGCCCTCGCGCGCCCCGCGGGCCGGCCGGGTGGGCCGTCCCGGCGCGGGGCAATCTGCAGGGGAATCCCGTGCGGCGGGTGCCCGGCCGGCCGCCTGGACGAGCCTCTTGCGTGCCGCTCCGATCCGTCCCGGGCAGGCGCCCGGTTCTGCCGAAGGGCGGGGGGCACGCACCGATCGCCGGGTCGGCGCATGACCTGGGGTGTGGGCCGCGCGCGGCCGGCGCCTCGTGGCGACCCGATGTAGGACCCCGCGCGCGTTCCGCGAATTCTGGCGTGCGTCACGCCGTGGGGAGAGGTGGGGGACACATGGCCGAACTGGGGGATCGCGATCGCGCGGCCGTCGCGCAACTGTTCGAGGGTGCGGTCCGCCCGGTGCACGTCCGGGTGGTGCTGCCGGGGGGGCCCGGCACCGGCCCGACGACCGGCTTCCGCACCGCATTGGCCGAGGTGGCGGAGATGGTGCCGCTGATCCAGGTGGACGAGTGCGGTCCCGAAGCGGCTGGCTCCATCGTGGAGCGGACACCGGCCATCGCCCTCTTCGACGCGGAGGGCAACGACCTGCGCGTCCGGTTCTACGGCCTGCCGGCCGGGTACGAGTTCTCCAGCCTGCTCGGGGCGCTGGCCGACGCCGCCGCACCGCAGAGCGCCCTGCAGCCGGCGACGCTGGAGGCGCTGCAATCCCTGGAGCAGGACGTGCAGATCAAGGTGTTCTCCACCCCGACCTGCCCGTACTGCCCGCGGGCGGTCCGCCTCGGCAGCCAGATGGCGCTGGCGAGCCCGCGTGTCAGCACCGAGGCGATCGACGCCGCCCACTTCTCCGCGCTGGCCGGTCTCTACCAGGTGCGCGGCGTGCCGCGGACCGTCTTCAACCGGCGCCTGCACGTGGAGGGGGCCGTGCCCGAGGCGACCTTCCTGCAGAACGTGCTGGCGGCCGCAGGGGCGTAGGAGACGGCTGCGAAAATCCCTCTTCGCAGCCGTCTCCGGCTCCGATCCCTCGTCCCTCAAGACCTCTGGCCTTGCGGCCGACCGCCGGGCGCGCCAAAGGCCTCCGGTGGCAGTGTAACTGCGGCGCAGGGGACACCCGGCCAGCGGCGGTCACGGCATGGGGCCGAGGCAGGCCGGGGCGCGCGGCCCTGGACGGCGGGGCCGTCCGGCTCCAGACGGGACGGCATTCGCCGACACACCCGGGCCGGACGACTCCAGATCCAACGCCGCCACCCCTTCCGGTCGCCGAATCGTCCCTCGGGGGCGCGTCCCCTACTGCCCCGCTCCCACCTTACTGTCCCGTCTTGCCCTGCAGCCGCGCCAACCCGAGCGCCGCCACCGCCCCGACCAAGCCCGCCATGTCGGAGGGCACGACCAGCGTCGTCGCGTCCCCCTCCGCCACCTTGGCGAGGGCCTCCATCGCCCGGAGGCTCAGCACCTCCGGTTCCGGCTTGCTGGCGTTGATCATGGCGATGGCGTCGGCCTGCGCCTTCTGGGTCATCAGTAGCGCCTGCGCCTGGCCCTCGGCCTGGAGGATGGATGCCTGCCGCCGCGCCTCCGCCTCCAGAATGGTGGCCTGCTTCAGTCCCTCGGCGCGGAGCACCGCCGCCTGCTTCTCGCCATCGGCGGTCGTCACCACGGCGATGCGCTCGCGCTCGGCGCGCATCTGCTTCTCCATCGCCGTGCGGATGTCCTCAGGCGGCATGATGTCCCGGATCTCGATGCGGTGGACCTTGACACCCCAGACTTCGATCTCGCGGTCGAGTTGCTCCTGCATGCGCGCGTTGATCGCCTGGCGCTCGGAGAGCGACTCGTTGAGCGTCATGGACCCGACGATCGCGCGGAGCGCCGTCTGCACGATCATCTCCACCGCGCCCTCGAAGTTGGCCACGTTGTACGTGACCTTGACCGGGTCGAGCACTTGGAAATACAGGACGGAGTCGACCTGGATCGTGACGTTGTCCTTGGTGATGATGGACTGCGGCCGGACCACGATGAATCGCTCGCGCATGTCCACCACGGTGCGCATCCGGTCGATGAGCGGCATAAGCAGCGCGATACCCGCCGGAACCTGGCGGTGGAACCGTCCCAACCGCTCCACGATGCCGACCGTCGCCTGATGGATCGTGCGGACGCTGGCGACGACGATGAGCACCACGACGACGACGATCGCAATCACGACGAGTTGCACGGGCCTTCCTCCTCGGGTGTGCGGCGCGCTTCAGATGCGTTCGACGACGATGTCGCCGGACTCGACCCCGCAGACGCGGGCGGAGGCGCCGGCCGGTAGGGGATCCGTGCCCGGCACGCAGCGCGCCACGTACGATACGCCCTCGACGAGAATCCGGCCGCTCGCCAACTGGTCGTCCACCGGGTCGAGGACGGTGGCGAACTTGCCCAGGAGCAGCGCCGGGGTCGGGGCCGCCGGCACCCGGTGCCGCAGCGCCAGCGGGCGGACCGCCCCCAGGAGCGCCGCGGAGAGCGTCACAAAGACGGCGGCCTGCACCGCCGCCGGTAGACCGAATCCGGCCGCCGCCGCGCCGCCCACGGCCGCTACGGCGAGCCAAACGCCGACAAGGGCGCCGGTCTTCACATCGGCCAGAACGCCCGCCACCAGAAGGACCGCCCACAGCAAGAACATGCGGGATCGCCTCCCCGGTCCCTCTATTGTAGACCGTCCGTTGCCCGGCCGTCCGCTACGGGCTCGGGCGGATGCTCCGCCGTTACGATCTCGCAACGCGATCTCGCAAGGCCCCACCCACCCGCCGTGATCCGGTGCGGCTGCCGTACGCCCGCCGGCCTCCCCGCCCGATAGGTGCGGGGCGCGGGCCGGGCGAACAGCCAGTGGACGCGACCGGCGCGCGGATTCTGCGTAGCGACGCGGCGGCGCACCCCCGGCCCGCGGGGGCCGCCTCCGCCATGCCCCGGGACTAGGGCGCCGGCCGGCGCCGCGGGGGTGGGGGATTGGACGGGCAGGGCCGGTCCTGGCTCCTCGATTACGGCCTCATCGTGGTGGGCGGGATCGCTACCGGCTTCGGGATCTCCGGGCTCATCGTCCCGGCCCGCCTGGCCGAGGGCGGCCTGACGGGCGTCGCCGTCACCCTGCACTACCTGACCGGCCTCGGCGTCGGCCCGCTCTATGCCGTCCTCAACGTGCCGCTCCTCGCCTGGGCCTGGCTCTCCCAGGGCGGGCGGTTCGTCTGGCGCACCCTGATCGGCGTGGCGGCGGTCTCGGCGGCCGCGGCCGCCCCGCTGCGGCTCTCCGTGGACAGCCCCCTCCTCGCGGCCCTCTACGGCGGGCTGCTCATCGGCGCCGGGGTCGGTCTGACCCTGCGCGGCGGCGGCAGTTCCGGCGGCACCGACATCATCGCGCGGTTTCTCAACCGCCGCTATGGCTGGGGCTACAGCGCCATCTATCTCGTCATCGACGTCGCCGTGCTCGGGGCCGTTGCCGTGTGGGTGGGGCTGCCCGCCGCGATGTACGCGTGGATCGCGACGAATGTGTCCGGCCGCGTGGTGTCCTATGTGGTGGAGGGACCGCGCCGCGGGCGGATGGCCCTGATCGTCACGGGGGCGGAGGAACGGATCGTGCACCGGGTGGTGACCGAACTCGGCCGCGGCGCGACGCGGTTGTCCGCGCGCGGCGCATATACCGGCAGAGAGCGGCCGGTGCTGCTGGTCGCCGCCGCCCAGCAGGAGGTTGTCTACCTGCGGAGCATCGTGGCGGAGGAGGACCCACGCGCCTTCCTCGTGGTGCTGCCAGCGACCGAGGTGCTGGGCGAGGGGTTCCAGTTGCTGGAGCCGTCCCGGCACCCGACGCGGCCCCCCCTGTTCTGAATCGCTCCTTCCGCCGGATGCACCGGTATAGCGGCGAGTGCGACAGCGGTGCTCCACTGTTGTTCTGGTGCGACCGGCGCGCCGGCCTTCGGCCCCCGTCGTCGGCGGGCTTCGAGCTTGACTTACGCCGGGGACCCAAGCAGATCCAGGAGTCGACGATCGACACGTCGGTCGCCTTCCTCAGTGGGCGCTGGAAGTCCATTGCAAACGCCGAGATCCCCTTCGATGATCTACCCGGTGGCTGGCAGGCTGAACTTGGAACTTTGGAACTGCCGAACTGAGGTGCGGTCACAAGAGTTCGTGAGCACGCAGAAGCAACGAGCCGAGAGCGGCGTGCGTAAGATCCCGCTTGCCGGGTGGGCACGGATGTACGCAAGTGGGGTTTTGCAGTAGTTGTTCGAGCGACGCTGGCCCTGTGAAGGGAGACTGATGATGTGGCGGCTCCGGAAGCCTTTGCCGCGTGGCTCAACGGGCATCAGCATCAAGATTCCAACGGCTTTACGTATCATTACCACTCAAGAAGCGATGCGCACTCCAAGGAACTCGCGCATCTTATTTGGGTCGATCTCCTTGTGTTCTGTCCCGAAATCCGGCGCGACCACCAGGCCGGTTTGGTACGCATGTCAGTGAACTACAAGCATACGTGGCCCGGTACCTACAAGACAAAGACCATCGATATGGCGGTCGGCACGGTCGGCGAGGGCGGCCTGCTCAAAGAAGTGATCATCTCTTGCGAGTTGAAGGCGGTCATGACCGAGCATCAGAAGTCCCAACCTCGTGTCTTCGACGAACTGAGTTCCTCGCATCAAATCGTTCATGCTGCAGACCGACGCGCACTGGCGGCTGGTGTGACAGTCGTCAACATTGCGGATAGCTTTGTGTCACCATTGCGGCAGCGAGCAGGGCTTCCCATCGCAGTGACACGCCACAAGCAGCCGCGGGTCACGGAGAGCATGTTGGCGCATCTCCGAGGTCTACCGGTCCGCCCAGCCACTGCTGCTGACGGATTTGACGCCTACTGCAGTATCGTGATCGATTGCAACAATATCGACAGTGTCAGCTTATCGACGGCTCCACCCGCACCGCAGGCAGGTGAGGCAGACCATTACATGACCTTTGTGGAGAGAATCTGTCGGGCTTATGCCTCCCGTCACCCATGAGGATTGGTGATGATAGTTGCCTTGCTCACCAAACCATGCCGCTGCTGCAGGCGCTCTGTGGCCATTTTCACAAACAACGGCTCAATTTCCACGCCGATGCTGCTACGGCCGAAGAGACTGGCGGCCAAGCAAGTCGTGCCACTCCCCATGAAGGGGTCTAAGACGGTGTCTCCGACGAAGGAAAACATACGCACCAGCCGTTCAGCGAGTGAGAGCGGAAACGGAGCGGGATGCTGCTTCGTGGATGCGCCCGTGATGGTCCAAATCTGTTGAAACCACTCGCGGTGCTGTGTCTCCGGTATCACGGAAAGGATTCTGGCGGCAAGGGAGGGGCTACGATAAGCCCCGGGCTTCCGCTGAAAGAGAATGTACTCCAGATCGTTCTTGATGACGGCGTTGGGCTCATAGGGCTTGCCGAGAAACCGCGAAGACCGGCTTGCCTCCAATTGAACATTGCCAATCTTGTGCCAGATGATGGGCGCCAGGTTGTCGAAACCCATACTGCGGCAGTGTTCTTGGATGCTTGCGTGGAGTGGATAGACGACGTGGCGCCCTGCCCGTCGTCGTGGAATGCAAACATCACCCACGACAACGACCAGTCGTCCTCCGGGCACCAGCATCCTGAACGCATGCCGCCACACTTGGTCCAACTGATCGAGAAAGTCGGCATAGTCGACAAGATGCCCCAGTTGGCCGTCGCGCTCTGGGTACTCCTTGAGAGTCCAATACGGTGGTGAGGTCACAATCAAGTGGACGCTCTCGTCGGGTAGGCCATCCAATTCCCGACTGTCTCGCTGAAGGAGCCGATGTTGCGTCAGAATATGCGGGAGGGCATTTTGAATCTGTTCAGTGAGCAACGGATTTTTTGCGATGGCTGGAAGGGCTGTTTGATTATTCACACGCGCCAGCGCCAGCGCAGCAGGAGGGACATGTGTCAGTAGATCTTCTTCTACAGGCTGCAAGGATGATTCTGCAATCGCCATTCTATGCACCCCAGTCTATCCCACCGGTGGCGTGGAGGTCTGTCTCGACTGAACCAACAAATAAAGGGCTCCGGGCGGCGTGCTAAGTCTTATCCGTGTCCAAAGTGCACCAGCGTGCTCACTTGGCCGATCGCGATGAGTATATCCCACAACGGCGTGGCCGTCCTGCCCGTTGGCAAGATTCGAGGTAACTGCTGCACAGAACCCCAGCACTGGTGTCGGATGACTTGGATCGGGGCTGGGCTGGTACCCCCGTCGACGGAGAAGACGGCGCACCCCCAACCCGGGGTGCGGCAAAGGACTGCGGGCAGGACCGAAACCACTGTCCACCCCCCGAAGCGGGGCTGCCGAGTAGTTACGGTTCGAGATCCACCGTGGCCGAGGCCTCGAATGGTCACCACGAGGGACCGCTGCGCCTCAACCCCACTGCCCCCCGACGGCTCAAGCATACCGCACGCGTGTTCCCTCCGTCGAGAGGCCTGCCGACTCCGGCGGATCCTTCCCCCTGCCGCCCCCCTCCCCCCTCCGCCGTCCCCCCATCCACCCTCCCCGCCGGGCGCACCCCGCCACGCAGGAGTGTGCCCGCCCGCGACCGAACCGCACGTCCAGCCTTTCGAAGGGGGAACCGCCAGTGGGCAAGCTCCGCGTCGGATTCATCGGCACCGGGCGCAAGCCGGTGCGTGCCGGCCCCGAGGGTTACGGGATGGCGCACCAGCACGCCGCCGCCTACAAGTCCCTGTCCGAGGAGTGCGAGATCGTCGCCTGTGCCGACATCTCCGCCGAGAACGCGCAGGCCTTCGCCGAGATGTGGAGCGTGCCGGCGGCCGGCGTCTTCACCGACGTCGCCGAGATGCTGCGCACCGTCCAACTCGACGTCGTCAGCGTCGCCGTCTGGCCCCACCTGCACGCCCCGCTCGTCATCCAGGCCGCCTGCGCCGGCGTGCGCGCCATCCACTGCGAGAAGCCGATGGCCGACACCTGGGGCGCCTGCCGCCTGATGGCGCAGGAGTGTGACCGCCGCGGAGTGCGCCTGACCTTCAACCACCAGCGCCGCTTCGGCCGTCCCTTCCGCGGCGCCAAGCAGCTCCTCGACGAGGGCGTGGTCGGCCGGCCCGTACGCGTCGAGTTCGGCGTCGGGGACCTCTACGACTACGGCTCGCACAACTTCGACATGTCCGCCTACTTCGTCGGCGAGCGCCCCGCGCGCTGGGTGATGGCCCAGATCGACTACCGTACCGAGAACCTGGTGTTCGGCGCGCACAACGAGAACGCCGCGCACGCGGCCTGGCAGTATGACAACGGGGTGTACGGGGTCGCCGCGACCGGCGCCGCGGCCGGGCTCGTCGGCTGCCACAACCGCATCGTCGGCACCGAGGGCGAGATCGAGGTCGGTCGGCGCGGCGAGGGCATCCCCGTGCTGCGCTACCGGCGGTACGACTCCGGTCGCGGCTGGGAGGCCGTCGACTGCGGTAACGAGGGCCTGCACGGCCCCGGCTACATCGAGCGGGCGCTGGCGGATGTGCTGCGGGCGGTGCGCGAGGGCGGCGAGTCGGAACTGTGCGCCCGCAACGCCCTCAACGGCACGGAGGTCATCTTCGGCTGCTGGGAGTCGGCGCGGCGGCGCGGGCGGGTCGACCTGCCCCTCACCGTCACCGACAACCCGCTCCACGCCATGGTGGCCAGCGGGCAGCTCAACCCAGGCCCCCGGGCGCCGCGGCCCGAGCGGGCGCCCGCTGTGGCCCCTGCGCCCGCACCGGCGAGGCAGTAGGCCGGAGGCGGGGGCGTTTTGGGCCGCGACACCGTCGCGGCAGATCCGGCAGCGGGGGCCTCGCGCAGGCGGCGGGGGCCCCCGTCGCTGCCACGCCGGCTGGTTGCGTCAGGGCGCTCCGGCGTACCAGAGGGCATACTCCCGTCCCGATGTGCGTCGAGGAGGCGACGGTAAGGCATGGACGTAGAGGTCGTATACTTCGACGAGTGCCCGAACTGGCGGCTGGCGCGGCAAAGGGTGGAAGCAGCCGTGGCGTCCTCGGGCCGGCGTGACGTGAAGGTTCGGCTTCATCCGGTGAAGAGCCCGGCCGAAGCGGAGGCTGCCGGCATGCACGGCTCGCCCACGATACTCCTTGATGGCCAGGATCCGTTCCCGTGCGCCGGGACGGATGGGTGGTCGTGCCGCCTGTACCAAAACGGGGCGGGCCCCGAGGGCGCGCCGAGCGTATCCGCGTTGATCGAAGCCCTACGGTGAGCCGTCATGGATCGAGCCGGACACCGTATCGGGTCGCACGCGCGCCGGGCCGGAGCCAAGGCTGAGGCCGGGGATGCTGTGGCGGCACCCGATATCGGTGTCCGCGACAGCCCCGGAGAGGCGGGTGTAGGGCCCCAGAATCCGCGGGCTTTGGCCTTGGCCCTGGGGTGGTTCAGTAAGGCTCTCGCCCGCTCTGCGGCATGCCGGGGATGCGGCACATGTCCGTGAGGGGGGTGCTGCGGCGAGCCGCAGCGGCACCGCGCGGCGCGCCGACGAAGACGGGCTGCTGGTAGTACTGGGCTGCAGAGGTCGAGGGGGGGACGGGGAGGACCTCTTCCGTACGCCTGCCGTTCGCCGTGCAGTCGGGCTGCGCGGGCGGGGGGCGGGGCGGGTGGGAGCAAGCATCGGCCGCGGCGGGTCCGCGCGGTGACGGGCCGCCGAAGACCGGTCGGCCGTAGCCCACGCGCATGGTCCCCACCACTGCGTGAACGATGAGCCGCCGTGCCCCGGCGCCCGAGCCTTGTCATCCGCTGCTGCTCCCGCCGGTGTACCGCCTTCCTTGCCGGTTGGTTCCGATACCGCCCGCGCGTCCACCCCACACGCCGCGTGCGGCATACGACATGCGCACTTCCCCCGGGCTCGACGCTCATGCGCGTCGGAGCGGGGAGCCAGCCGCCGTTCGGCGGAGGAGCGGTGCCTGGCGTATCGTGCGGAGGGCGACGATCCCCGCCATTCCCGGTCCGTCGCGCGCCCCGTCGTCCCCGTCCCGTCTCCGCTTTCCCACGCACTGCTCCCCGGCCCTACACCGTATCCACGCCCGCCAACCTCCGCCGCAGCCCCTCCTTGACCGCCGGCCATTCGCGGTCGAGGATGGAGAACACCACCGTGTCCCGCAGGGTGCCGTCGGGCCGGACGCGGTGCTGGCGCAGCGTGCCCTCGTACACCGCCCCCAGCTTGCGGATCGCGCCCTGGGAGCGCAGATTCATGTGGTCGGTCTTCAGCATCACGCGGATGGCGCCCCAGCCCTCGAAGGCGTGCGTGAGAAGCAGGAGCTTCGTCTCCGGGTTGACCGCGGTGCGCCACAACTCGGGGGCGTACCAGGTCCAGCCGATCTCCACGCCGCGGTGCGGACCCTGGACGTCGAGGTAGCGGGTGCTCCCGCAGGCGCGGCCGGTCGCCCGCTCGATGACTGCGAAGGCATATTCCGTCCCAGCGGACTCGGCTGCCTCCGCCTGGTCGATGAACCGGCCGAGCGCCGGCCGGGCGCGCAGGTCAGTGGACAGCCAGGGCCAAATCCCCGAGGATTGCGCCGCGGCATGCAGGGCGTCGGCGTGTGCGGCGCGCAGCGGCTCCAGGCGCACGTGGGCGCCGTCCAGTGTGACCGGTCCGAGTGATGCCAAGGGTGGTCCCTCCCCGGTGCGCGGCCGCCACGGCTTCCGCCGCACGACCGTGGCGCACGCCTGCCTCGCAGTCTCCGGGAGAACGCCCGCCGGCGCAAGGGGAGGGTCCGACCGTGCGCCGCATCGCCCTCATCGGTCCCGGAGGCGCGGGGAAGTCGACGCTGGCGCGGGTTCTGGGCGAGCGCCTCGGGCTTCCCGTGTTCCACCTCGACGGGCTGTACTGGAAGCCGGGTTGGGTGGCCCCCCCGCGCGCGGAGTGGCTGCGCCTCCATGCGCACGTCGTCGGCGGCGAGGGCTGGATCATCGACGGCAACTACGGCGGCAGCATGGACGTGCGCCTCGCCGCGGCGGACACGGTGGTGTATCTGGACCTCCCGCGCGGCGTCTGTGTCTGGCGCGCCCTGCGCCGTGCGGTCCTCGGCCGGGGTCGGTCGCGCCCGGACATGGCCCCCGGATGTCCCGAGCGGGTGGACCTGAAGTTTCTGTGGTGGATCTGGACGTACTCCGCGCGCCGCCGGCCCGCCCTGATGCAGAAACTGTCGGCCCTGCCGCCTGATACACGCGTGCTCCGGTTGCGCTCGGACCGAGAGGTGCGCGCCTTCCTGCGGCAGGTGCCGGTCCCGCCGGATGGCGTGGCCGCCGGCGACCGCTCGCCGGCGAGTTAATGTGCGCGAAAGGTGTGTACGATGGCCTTCTTGGACGAGATCATGGCGCACAATCGCCGCTTTGTGGCCGACCGCGAACGCCCCATCACCAAGCAACCGGCCAAAAAGATCGCCGTGTTCACCTGTATGGACACGCGCCTCGTCGAGTTCCTGGAGCCGGCCATGGGCGTCCGGCGCGGCGACGCCAAGGTGATCAAGAACGCGGGCAACACCCTGATCGACCCCACCGGCGGCGTCATCCGCAGCCTGGTGGTCGCCGTCTTCGCCCTGGGCTGCGAAGAGATCTACGTCATCGGCCACAAGGATTGCGGCATGGCGCAGATCGATGAGGTGCAGTTGCGCGGGCGCATGCTGGCCCGCGGAGTGCCGCCGGAGGCCATCGACGCCCTGCAGCCCAGCCTCCGGGAGTGGTTGGGTGCCTTCCACGACCCGGACGGCAACGTGTTGCGGGTGGTGGAGATGATCAAGCGCAACCCCCTGTTCCCCGGAGACATTCCGGTCCATGGGCTGATGTTCGATCCCGTCTCCGGCGGGCTGGAAGTGCTGATGGACGGCTATGAGGCGGCCGGGGCACAGGGGTGTGCGCCGCCGCGGGGTGGCCACCATCCATGACGAGGTGGCTGCACGGGCAGAGCGCGAGCGTACATTTGTGCCATCCCCTCCCCCGAAACGCACCGTGCGGCCTGACCGCCGACGACTGCGGTGCGGCTGGCCCGGGACCTGAACCCCGCGCGGCATCTTGCGGCGCCTGTCGCGGCGAGGGCGGCACGGCCGGTTCCCCTCGCCTTTGGCAGTGGAACCGGTACACCCCCGTGTGGAAGGGGAGGGGCGCGCCGCAGGCGTGCGCCTCCCCTGAGCCCCCTCCAGGTGCCTCGCGAGCGAGTCGCCGTTCCGCGGCGCGTCTTTCAGCCCGCGAGCCGCTCCATGGGGAAGCGGGGTGCCGCGCATCGGGGCCGCGCAGCGACGTCGCCGCATGCCCGGGACGCCACCTACCAAAAGGGGTCCTCCATGACGAATCGGCGCCGCATCGCCCCCGGGGCGCGGCGAAGTCGCGGGCACGAAAGTCGACTCTCGCGCGTGCCTGGCCGAGCGCCACGGGGTCCCCGTGTTCCACAGCGACAGGCTTGCCGGGCGGCCAGGTTGAAATGACCGGGCCGTGCGCGTCCCGAAGCGTCCCTGAACGACCCGGAAGGCGAAGGTGCGCCGGGGTGCGCCGTTCCGCCCCCCCAGGCCTGGCCACCGCCGTACCGAAGGGCTCCCACGTCTCCCGTCCAACCGCCGTCCCGCAATGGCTGCGCAGGGGGTGTGCGCCGTGCCGGCTCCCAATATCGTGCTCATCCTGGCCGACGACATGGGCTATGGCGACTTCGGGGTCTTCGGCGACGGCTCCGCGCAGACCCCGGCCATCGACCGCCTCGTCGCCGAGGGCCTCTGCCTCACGCAGCACTACTCGGGCGCCCCGGTCTGCGCCCCCGCCCGTGCCGCGCTGCTGACGGGCCGCTACCCCCACCGCACCGGCGCCGTGGACACCCTGGAGGCGCGCGGCCTCGACCGCCTCGCCCTGGGGGAGCGCACCCTGGCCGATCGCCTGAAGCAGGCCGGCTACGCCACGGGCCTTGTGGGGAAGTGGCACCTCGGGGCCCTCGACCCCCGCTACCACCCCAACGCCCGCGGCTTCGACGAGTTCACCGGCTTCCGCGGCGGCTGGAGCGACTACTATCGCTGGCGGCTCGACTGCAACGGCGCCTTCCGCCCCGCCGACGGGCGCTACCTGACCGACGTGTTCAGCGACGCGGCGGTGGACTTCATCGGGCGACACCGCGCCCATCCCTTCTTTCTCCACGTGGCCTACAACGCGCCCCACTTCCCCTTCCAGGCGCCGGAGGAGGACATTCGGGATTTCGCCGCCCATGGGCGGCTGAACACCGGCCTCTCGATCTTCTACGCGATGGTGCGGCGCATGGACGCCGGCGTCGCGCGCATCCTCTCGGCGCTGGACCGCCACGGCCTGCGCGAGAACACCCTGGTGCTCTTCACCAGCGACAACGGGCCGCAGATGAGCGGCGAGGGCGACATGTCCATCCGGCGCTTCAACGCCTGGTTCAGCGGCTCCAAGGGGACTGTGTTCGAGGGCGGCATCCGCGTCCCGGCCGTCCTGCGCTGGCCGGCGGGATTGCCCGGGGGCGGCCGGCGGGTGCATGACCTCGTGCACTTTGTGGACTGGCTGCCGACCCTGCTGGATGCGGCGGGCGTGCCTGCGGTCCCGGCCCATGCCCAGGGCCTACCCCTGGACGGCGCGAGCGTCCTGCCCCTGCTCCGCGGCGAGGGTGGTGCGGCCGCGGCCACCCGCTTCTGGCAGTGGAACCGGTACACGCCCGTCGGCACATCCAACGCCGCCGTGCGCGACGGCGCCTGGAAGCTCGTGCGCCCCGCGATTCGCGAGGCGATGCGCCTGACGCCCGGCGACGGCGAGATGGACCGCCGACTGAAGTATGAGCCCGAGGCCTTTGCCGACATCTGCCGCGATCCGGAGCCGGAGCGGCAGATCCCGCCCCCGCCGCCCGCCCTCCTCTACAACATCGAGCGGGATCCCTACGAGCGGGTGGACCTGGCGGCGGCCGAGCCGGAGCGCGCCGCGCGGCTTCTGCGGTCGTTGGAGACGTGGTTCGAGGCGGTGGACGCCGAGCGGCGGGGCATCCGGGAGTGAGACGGGGCGGATGATCGGGCGCCGCCAGGCGCCCGATCATCCCCGTGCCCCGGTCACCTCGGGTCGCGGAGGGCGCCGCGACTACCCCATGGCGCCGGCAGACCTGCTGCCGCCCATGGCCGGTCCCGCGCCCATCCCGCCCGCCGTTCCCATGCCGCCCATGCCGCCCATGCCCATGCCGCCCATCGTCCCCTTGGCCGCCACCTCGCTGGAGGGCTTCACCGTGGAGCACGAGGGGTCGATGCCGCGCAGCATCATTCCCTGCCCGCGCGACTCGTGCGTGCGGATGGACGGCGGGTCGAGCGGGTCGCGCATCTGGATCAGGACGGTGGTGCGCGGCTCCGGGCTGACGTTGAGACCGGAGCCGTGAATCGTGAGGTAGCTGAAGAACAGGACGTCGCCCGCCCGTGCCGGGCACGGCGTGGCCGCCTCCAGCGGGTAGTCGGTCGGGGAGAGGTGCCACCCGCCCTCGGGCTGGTGCGGCAGGGGCCCGAGCTTGTGGCTCCCCGGGACGACGCGCACGCAGCCCTTCTCCAGAGGCGCGTCGTCGAAGTGGATGATCGCCGCGATCATGCTGTCGCGGTCGTGGGGGAAGAAGGGCCGGTCCTGGTGCATCGGGAACGGCGAGCCCTTCTCCGCCGGTTTGATGAACATCTTGGTGTGGTGCAGTTGGACGTTCGGGCTGCCGATGATGTCGGCGGCGGCGCCGGTCAGGCGCTCGTCGACGATCAGGCGGGCAAAGGCGGCCGACTGGCACTGCACGTCATGGCAGTGCAGCACCTGGGTCTTCGCCGCTTCGGCGCTGAGGCCGCGGGCGCTGCCCCAGGTGGCGTCGATGTTCTTGATGGCCGAGAGGCGCTCGGCTAACGCGTGGCATTCCCGCCGGTAGGCCTCGGCTTCCGCGGCGGACAGCAGGCCGGAGACGAGCAGATACCCGTTATCCCGGTAGAAGGCGACCTGTTCGGGCGACAGCATGATGCGAGCCTCCCCCTTTGGCTGCGCGGGACCACACCCCACGGATCGGTGCCGGCCTGCGGCAACCTCGTGGCGACAGCCTATCGCCTCGCACCGGCCGTGTGTTTAGAAGAGGGTGCCAGGGCTTTGGATCTTTGGGACCTGAGGACGGGTCCCGCGCCGGTAGGCCGCCGGCGGGCAGCCGATCTGCCGGGAGAAGACCCGGGTGAAGTGATGCACGTCACCGTAACCGACATGGGCGCCGATCACCTTGACAGGCAGGTCGCTGCGCACAAGGAGGTGCGTGGCGAGGCGCAGGCGGGCCGAGAGGACGTATTCGTGGAACGACACGCCGGTCTGGCGGCGCATCAGACGGGACAGGTGCCGCCGGGACACCCCGACCTGACGCGCCACCTCCTCGGCGCCCAGGGGTCGGTCCAGATTGTCCTCGATGTAGCGCAACGCCCACCGCGCCGCCGGGGATGCCCCCTGCTCCCCCTCCGGCGGGTTGGAACCATGCGGCGCCGGCGGGGCGAAGGCCTCGGCGATGGTGAGGAGCAGCGCCGTCACCACGCAGCGTAGCGCGTCCTCGCCGGCGGCCGGGGCCAGGGCCCGCAGCGCCTGCCAGGCGGCGGTCACGCGCTCGCCCTGCTCGGAGGCCGCGGGCAGCGCCTGTCCGGCGAATCCCGCCAGCAGCCGCGGCAGGGGGCGGTCGTCCGGCGGGATCAGCCGGAGGGCGAACCAATGGAGCTCCATGCACGGGCTCGCCGTGTTGACGATCTGATGGACCACCCCTGGCCGGGCCACGAACACGGTGTGGGGATGGAGTGCGAACTCCCGGTCCTCGGCGCGGAGCACCCCGGCGCCGTGTGTACCGACCTGACAGACCTCGAAGTAGGTATGGCGGTGGGGCGAGTTGTCCGGGAGTTCGGGGGCGTGCCACCAGTGCAGGACGTCGGCACAGGCCCCGCCGCCGAGGCTGTACCGGGCGTCGCAGCGGTTGAGGCGCGCGAGCCAGTCCATGCGGCACTCCCCCGCCCGCGGGGCCCGACCCACGGCGCCCCCGATATTCGCACGCGCCACGGGGCGGATCCTGCTGCGGCCGGACCGGGACGGCCCCTCGGCCGGGCGGGGGCCTCTGGGAAGCGCCGGAAACCGGCCCCGGCACCCCGTGGACAACGCGGGCCACTCCCCTGCCCCTGACCCCCGGCGGCAGGGTCCCCGCGCGGTCGCCCGAAGGGTGACCCCGGTCGGCAAACCGGGCCCGCCGGAGGGATCCCCGTGCGCGCCACCGCCCTGGTCTGCGACGAACGGCAGCGGTTCTCCCTGCGGGACATCGTGCTCCCCGAGCCCGCGGCGGACCAGATCGCGGTCCGCAACCTGTATTCGGGGGTCAGCATCGGCACCGAGTTCGCCCTGATCCGCGGCACGCTCTCCTGGGGCCCGTACCCCCTCTGCACGGGCTACATGGCGACAGGGATCGTGGAGGCGGTCGGCGCCGGGGTGCGGGGCTTTCGTGTCGGCGACGCCGTGTATCACCGCGGCAACCGCCGGATGGCGTTCCCCGACGGGGGCGCCGTCTCGTCGGTCAGCGGCGGGCACTGCTCCCACGCGGTGCTGTCACCGGACGGTACCCACGGCGCCGCCCTGCTGCCGTCCGGTGTGGGTTTCGACGTATCCAGTCTCTACGTGCCCCCCGCGGTGGGGCTCTACGGCGTCGACATGGCCAACCCGCGCATGGGGGAGACCGTGCTCGTCCACGGCGTGGGGGCGGTGGGGCTCGGCGTCGTGGCCGCCTGCGCCCATCGCGGCTGTGTGGTGATCGCGGCGGACATCCGTCCCCGACGCCTGGAGATCGCCCGGTCCCTCGGCGCGGAGCACATCGCCGACGCGACGACCGACTTGGAGGAGCAGGTGCGGCGTCTCGCCCCGCGCGGCGCCGACTGCGTGTTCGAATGCACCGGCGTTCCCGCCCTGATCAACCGCACCGTGCCCCTGTGCCGGACCGACGGGGTCTTCGTCTGGCAGGGCAACTACGGCGCGGCCCCGGTCTCCTTCGACTTCCTGCCCGCCCACGGCCGCCGGCTGCGCATGTTCTTCCCGTGCGACGACGGCTTTGTCCCCTGCCGCCGCGCGGTGCTGGCCAACATGGCCCGAGGCGCCCTGCGCTGGGAGGAGACGATCACCCACCGCCTGGATGCGGCGGAAGCCCCGGCGCTGTTCGAGCGGATCAACGCCGGGGCGGAGCCGGACGCGGTGGGCGTGGTGCTGCGCTGGTCGGAGTAATCGGTGCGCGCCCGCGCCGGTGCCTGGCGTGGCCCGCCGCCGCGCGATGACGGTCATGCCGTCCGGCGCCCGCCGACCGCAGCGCCGGTCTGCTGCGCCGGGTCGAGGGTCGGTGGGGGGGGGCGCGGTTCCTTGGTCCGTCGGGCGCCGCTCCGCCGGTGTGCCCGCGGGGCCGTCCCACCCGCCCCGTCCACAGGAGGGATCGTGTGGCCACACTCGAGGAGATCCGCATCCGCGACCCGTTCATCCTGCCCGTCCCCGAAGAGGGGCTTTACTACCTCTTCGGCACGACGGGCCACGGCTTCGACGCCCATGTCAGCGGCGACCTCAGGCAGTGGCAGGGCCCCGTGCCCGCCTTCCGCCCGCCCGCCGGCTTCTGGGCCGACCGGGATTTCTGGGCGCCCGAGGTGCACATCCGCAACGGTGTGTATCACCTCCTGGCGAGTTTCAAGGCCGAGGCCCGGTGCCGCGGGACGCAGATCCTGGCCGCCGCCCGGCCCGGGGGACCCTACGCGCCCCACTCCGACGGCCCGGTGACGCCCGCGGACTGGGAGTGCCTGGACGGCACCCTACACATCGACGGGGACGGGCGGCCCTGGATGGTCTTCTGCCACGAATGGCTGCAGGTGGGGGACGGCGAGGTCTGCGCCCTGCCGCTCAGCCCGGACCTCCGGCGGGCGGCGGGCGATCCCCGCCTGCTCTTCCGCGCCTCGGAGGCACCCTGGACCGCGCCCGTCGGCCCGAGCCGTCCCCCACACGGCGCGCCGCCGTATGTCACAGACGGGCCGTGGCTGCACCGTGCCGCGGGCGGGGAACTCCTGATGCTCTGGTCCAGCTTCGGCAGCGGCGGGTACGCTGTGGGTCTGGCCCGGGCGGCCTCGGGGCGCGTCACCGGCCCCTGGATCCATGATTCGGAACCCCTCTTCGCGGACGACGGCGGGCACGCCATGCTCTTCCGGGACTTCCGGGGCGTCTCCTGGATGGCTCTGCACGTGCCGAACCGGTCCCCGGACGAGCGCGCCCGTCTGCTGCCCGTCAACGAGACCGCCGGCCGCCTGCTCCTCGGCCGCCCGCGGGCCTGACCGCCGGGGACCTGGCGCATCCTCACGGTGGAGGACCGCGCACGGACTGTCGGTGGCCGGTCCCGGGCGGGGCCGGCGAATCCGGGCGACATCCCGTATGCGGACTACCGGAAACGGGTGCCGCAGCTGCTGCCGAGCCTGCAAGGCTTGCGCATCCGGTAGGTGCGCCGGGGGGCTTCCGGCGCACCAGAGAGTCGGAGACGGGTCATCCGCCACACCACGGGGGTGTCGAGAGGGCGGCCCTCAACGGAGCGCATGAGTCAGGGAACGACGTCGAACGCGCCCATGCCTCTAGGCCGGTAGACGCGGAAGTGGGCGTCCAAAGTGAAGACGCGCGTCAGGCGGCGGGCCTCGGCCACGGCCACCAGGGTTGCGTCTGCCAAATCCATGGGTAGGTCCGCATACTCTTCCATCAGTTCGGCGGCCCGTGCGCTCTCCCCAGGCTCCGGGACGGCGATCTGAAGGTCACCGCGCGCCCAGAGCCGCCAGAGCCCCGCCTGTGCCGGCCAGCCGCCGGCGCCACCCAGAAGATACATCGCCTCTGTGAAGGCTGGCCAGGTCGTCAGCAGGGGGCCGGAGAGGTGAGGAAGCATCGCGGTACAGCGGCCATGGGCGGTCTCATCCTGGTCCGCGAGGGCGACGAGCGGACCCGCATCGGTCAGGGTCACATGTCCCGCCCCCCGCGAGCCTTGAGCAGGCGGGCAAACGCGCCGCCGGTATCCTCGGCCCGCCCGCCGCCTCCGCGGACGGAACCGACGTAATCCGCCAGACGAACGTCCAGGCGCGAGCGGAGAACTTCGCTGCAGTGCGCGGCGACTGCGTGGCGGATCACCTCGGACTCTGAGACGCCCAACAACTCGGCGGCTGCGCCAAGCATGCGCTCCAATTCCGCGTCGAAGCGGACACTCTTCATGCCCACTGTTCGGACGTTCCTTTCGTGATACGATAGTGAGTATATCGTATGACGAACGGCAATCTTACGCAAGGACCCCGCCCGTGCACAGGAGGGCCGGCGGCAGAGGGGTGGGGCAACCCTTCGCCGAGGCCGCGGATCAGCGCCCGATCCGTTCCGGTGCATTTAGGGCTTGGGCCGCGGCCCATGCGTGATACGTCGCCTCGAAGATGCCGAAGGCCTGGCGGATCAGTTCCGTGTCGGCCGTGCGGCCCTGGTCCAGGTAGGCGGCGACCAGCGGCACCATCTGGGCCGCGCCCAAGCCCGTCCATGCGTCGTGGGTGAATCCGGTAAACGTCGGGTCGGTCAGGATGCGCCGGCCCCGCTCCAGCATGCTGCGCCAATGCTCGCTGTTTGAACCGGCGCCGCACCGCTCGCCGAGCGCCCCCCCGGGGTCCAGGGAGTACGCGACCAGTTCCCCGACGTAGCTGGGGAGGTCGATGGGCATCGGGGAGCGGCGGCGGAGTCCCTCGACGGCCCGGCCGTACGGAGCGGACAGGACGGCTTCGACGAGCGGTGCCACAAACCGCGGCTGGTAGATGGAGTGGACTGCCTCGTGCAGGGCGATTTCGAGCACCGCTGATGACTGCGGGGGCGCGCCCGAACAGTCGAGGTTCGTCGCCCCCGCCTCGACGAACATGTCGCCGTTGCCGCTCACGTTCCCCGGGGCGCTGGGCAGGAGGTAGACACGCAGCGGGTGCGGCCCCTCGGCGCCGAAGAACCGGTCCATGCCGCGCCGGACGCAGTCGAACCATACGGGGAACGGGCCGCGCAACCGTTGCTCCCAATACCGGAGGGCGGGCTCCGCCGCCTCCGCGATGCGCGCCGCCCGCGGTGCCAGCGCGTCGGCGGCACGCCGCACCGAGGCGTCGATCGCCGGGTCGGCACGCACCAGAGCGCGTATCAGGTCGCAGCCTCCGCCTTCTTCCGCACAGAACGCCGCGCCGAGGACCTCGACGGCCCCGACTTCGTCCCCCGTGAGCGGTCCCGTCTGTTCCAGCCATGTATCGGCGTAGTCCTCCCGGGCCACGCCGCCGTGCCAGCGGGTGAAGGTCTGGGTGACGTAGATCACGTTGAGGCGGGCGTCGACCACGGGCTCCAGCACCAGCATGCTCAGATGCCCCCCTCGTCCTCGGGGATCTCCGCGGCCACGGGCGCGTCGCCCGCGAGGAGGCCGGCAAGCAGGTAGGTCCAGGCGCCGCGGGCGGTGAGGGCGTAGCGGCCCCGCTCCGGTTGCTCGACCATGGCCTGCACGAAGAGGTCCCGCAGGTGGTGGTAGAGCTGACCGCGGTCGAAGCCTAGGGCCTCCATGAGTTCGGCGGTGGTGCGTGGGCCGCGCATGAGTTCCTGCAGCATGCTGAGCCGCTGCTCGCTCGAGAGGGCGGAGCAGGTGGCGGCGGCGCGCCGGACGTTGATGGTGACATCACCCGCCACGGACCACCCGCGCGAGGCGGTGGCTCTGGCCCCGGGGCGGGCGACGCCGGCGAAGACGAACACGGTGTTGCCCTGCAGTTGATGGTCGATCCACGCGTGCAGAGCGGGGGAATCACCCCGAGCGGGCCGATCCTCGACGGGGGCCGGGGGTGCGGACGGGGCCGTGGGCGGGACCGTGGGCGGGACCGGGGAGGGGGCCTCCGGTGCGGCAGGGGACGGCAGCGCGGCGTGGGGGGGCGACTGGGCGAACAGGGCTTCCAGGCGGGCGACACGCGCCTCCAGGTCGGACATCGGACATCCCTCCAGACGCCAGGATAGCATCATAGTGTATGATGTACAATAACTGCATGTATTCATGGAGGAGCGTGTTAAGGTCTGGATGTGACGGAGGCGACGGGCGTGTCGGGTGGCAGACGTTGCAGGCGCCGAGATCGCCCGGTCCCGAGGGCATGCCGCAGGTTCAGGCGGAGGGCTCCGGCGGAGGGCTGATCCGGTTGGATGCCCTCAACGTTCTGCCGGGGCGCGCCAGCGAGGTGGACCCGGCGGGTGCGGTGTCTTTCCCACCGCATACACCGGGATCCCCGAACGCCACGTGGCGCAGGCGGGTGCTTTTGGCTGCGGTGAAGGCTCTGCAGTGAAGCCCGGACGGCATCCATGAACTGCCCGATGGACATGGGCTTCCGGCTTTTCATCAAGTTCCGGTACACGGGGTTGGACGAAGCGCGCACGCCTCCCGCAGTCCGGCCACGATGGTGGGCAGGACCTCAGCAGGGATCTGCCCACCGCCATGCCGCCGCAGTGGTGTCCCCGGTGGCCACGCGAAGGCGCGCACGCGAGCGCACACGGCGCCAAGGGCCTGCCCGATTTGAAGCGCCCGCACCCTCTCCGTCCCTTGCGCTGACCGCCGCGACGTTGGTCGCCTGCGCGCTCATACCCAACCCCCCGGAGATGAGGTTGCTCGGTTGGGTCTTCGGCGCCGATACGGAGGTCTCCTCAGGGGGGGCAGAGGCGGATCGGCTCCGCCCCCTGGCGGAGGGGCGCAGGAGCCGTAGGGAACCGTGTTCCTCCAATACGGCCATGGGCCCTGGGCCATGCCCTCCCAATCCCTGTTCCCGCGATGCCTGCGAGCGGTCACCGGGCGCGAAGAGACCGGCAACCGGCCTCGTGCCCCTATAAGGCTCTGCGCGCACTTGGACTGACGCATGCACCAAATGCTACAGTTACAGCAAAAGCAACACGAGTTCGGCCACGGCTCCACCGAGGCGCACCCACCGTGCGCAACGACGCCCATCTCCTCCTCACACACGCCCCCGATGCACTGCTTTCGCTGCGCGCCGTCTTTTCCGATCTTCAGGGCGGGGGCGCCCGCTATCCGCTCGTGATCAGCGGACCGGAGGGCCTTTTCGAGGCCGTGCGGGATGTGTCGGAGCCGGTCACGCGGTTTTTCGAACGCATGGCGCTCGGCCCGTTCTCCCCTTCCGACACGGGGGAGGCGATGCGCGCACCCCTCGCCGCTGCGGACAGTCCCCTGCGAGTCGACGACGCCGCCGTCGAAATCCTGTGGCGCCTCACTGCCGGTCATCCCTTCTTCGTCGCGTTCGCCATGCGGGACATTGTGGCGGGGGTGCACGACCAGAGGCGACTCACCGGGGAGATGATCGAGCGCGCCTGGCCGGACATTGCGCGGCATCTCGCCGCCGAGCGCTTCGCCGTCGAATGGCAGTCCGCGACCGCGGCAGAGGGGGACGTGCTGCGGGCACTTGCTGCCGACCGCCGCACGGCGCCGCTCACACAGACCATCGGCAAGTCCGGCACTGCGCTCCTGCAGCGCCTCCTGCGCAAGGGCCTCATCGTGCGCAGCGGCCGCGGCGAGTACCAGTTGTACCATCCCCTCTTCGACGGGTATGTCCGTGCCCTGGAGGGGAATGGCTCCAACTGAACCGTCCCGTGGCCGGTTGCGCTCTCCCGCGGGCTGTCGCCACATGGGCCGCGACGTGGCGGCGCCATAGGTGCCCAAACCCCAGGAAGTCACAGCGGTTGTCCCAGCCTCGCGCGTGGCGTCCTTGCGTGTGGTGACCTCTGTAGGGCGCCATCTGCGCTCGCGAAATGGTCGCGCCGCGGCCGTCTCCTGAATCGGGTACCCCGTCGCGCTCGCCCCCCAATATTGGTGGGGGCTTCACGCCCGCGACTCGGTGCGCTCATGTCCGCCCCCGCCGTCCTTCAGGCCGACGGGCGACTCGGACCCCGCGTGTTGGGGAGGGGTCGCTGCAAGTGGGCGTGCCGTGCCTCCAGGGGGGCGGAGCAGGCCTGCAGATCGGGTATGGGGTATCCCCTCGGGCACGGATGTGGCCCGGTGGCCAGGTGTGGAGATGAGATGGTGATGGGCGGCCCAAGGGCCCAAATGATGACGATGCACACGCCTGGCGTCACCAAGCGCCGGTCCGCCTGTGTGCCGTAACGAGGGCCACCACGAACGGAGCGCGCCGCCCGCGAGTGCCCTCACTTCGTCCGTTCTCTGGTCCCGCTGTCGCTGATGAGCCCGGGGTTGCCCGCAGGTGCTCCCGTGCTCAAGACGGTCTGAATCTGAAAGGGGCCCCGCCAAGCAACTTCAGGGCGGCCGCCCACCCTTACCAGAGCACGGTGCCCTGCGGCCCACGGCCACCGTTCACCCACTCCCATCGTCCTGCGTCCCGCATGTTCGGCTGGCCGGGTGGAGGTTCCGCGACCTAGCCTCGACCGCGTCGAGGAACCAGCGCCAGAGGCGGGTCGTGCCGGACATGTCCGCATGGTCGAGAACGGCCCGCAAAGCCCGGGCCGCCGTTCCGGCCGGCTCGGTGCGGACGTCCGCGGCGAGCGCGCGCCAGTCGTCCACGCCACCCCTCGCCAGGATGTCCTCCACACCCTCCACGGTCCGATCGTAGCCGTCGCGGAGATGGCGGTGCTCCATGGCCGCCGACCACCCTTCATCCCTCGGGGGAAAGCCCAAGGACCTCTGCCCCACGCGGCGGGCCAGGCCGCCCGCGTAGGCCTCGACGTTGGCCCAGTCGTCCCACGGAGGCTGCAGCCCGCGGTAGCGCCCAAGGTCGACATCCCCCACGTCGTAGGGACGCGGTTCCGCCAACTGCTTGGCCAACTGGCGTACCGGCGTTTCGCCGCTCTCCTGCGGATAGAGTCGGTCCATGGGCCGGAGGGCGGCGACGAACGCATCGCCGCACCTTTCGGCCAACGCGCAGAAGTCGACGAAGTCGCGCGTCGCGTTCCGGGTGAGGATGAGCCACCCCTTGATCCGCAGCATCTCGGGCAGGGTCGGCACCCGAACGCCCGCGATGACCTCGGTCTCCAACGGCTCGGTGCGGCGGAGTTGTCGGATGCCGGTCTCCACCCCATCGAGGCGCCCGAGGATGAGCATCGGCGGCAGGGCGCGGGCCGTCTTGCAGCCCGCGAGGGCTTCGAGCTTCCGCAGCACCCGGGGAAAGTCCCTTCGGAGGTGCTCCATCACGTGATCGCCGTCGAGCGACACGCGGTGTACCGCGTGCAGCGCGGCCGCGGTTCCCCCGACAAGGACGCATTCAGGGAAGTGCTGTTGGATCTGCCGCTGCACCTCGAGCACCCGGCGCCAATGGCCCTGTGGGTCGGCCACCGAACCCACTCCCCGCCGCTCACGGCTCCCCGAAGGCAGCGCCGCGAGAGGCTCGCCGGCGCATGAGACCGTTGTGGTGCCATCGTAGCACACGGGCGCGCCGCCTCCTCGTCGCTGGCCCGCTCCCCCGGAACGCACGCCTCCATCCACCGGCGGCGCTGGCGGGGCGGCCGCGATCCGGCGGAGTGCCGGCTTGCCCGTTCGGCCATGTCTCGAAGGCGTACGCCCGAGAGGCCTCAGCCACGGCCGGTTGCGGACCGGGCCCAGCACCGGGGGGGGCGGCAGCCGATGAAGGCGCCACGTTGCTGCGGGGTCAAAGAGTCACTCGCATGTCCTTCCTCCGCCCCGGACCCTGACCGCCAAGGGGCGGATCGCCGTATGGCCGTCGACATGCGGCCACGAGCACGTCATGCCCCTGCGTCGGCACGCGCCTGACCGGCGCGCGGACGGCGATCCGGGGAGACGGCCGCCGATTCCACTGCGCCGTCGGGGCTGCGGTATCCTTCGCCGCCAGCTGGCGGAAGCCGCGGCGCAGCCCGATGCGACCTCCGGGCGACCGAAACCGCTCGAAGGGCGCGGCGAGATCCCGATCGCACCGGTCGTACCCCGGCAGCAGTTCGGGCGCGGATTCTCGCGGCCATTGCGCCAGCCACTCGGCCTCGCACCCGCGGCTCCAGCGGTGCAACCCGCCCAGGGCCCGGGCCGCGGTCCGCAGGGCATCCAGAGCGGACGAGCCCCCGGCAACGTCGAGCGTAGCGCCGAGTTCCATCCCCGCCAGCCGTTCGAGACGAGGGACAGGTGGCTCTCGTCGCCGCCGAGGTACACCGGGGAAACGGTGGGCGCGCCGGCGCGCGCCAGGAATCGGGCCGCCGTGCGCCCATGCGCCCACTCGTCCCGCTCCGAGTGGTACTTCATGACCACCCGCCGGCCATCCCGCATCTCCACGTCCCCGACGAGGGTGCACCACGGACGCTCGGCGTTGAGATCGGCTGTCCACTGCGCCCCGGACGCGGCCGAACGCCCGAGGATTTGCGCGAGGTCCTCACGCTAATACGGCGGGGCGTCTCTCGCGGGCGTACGGCGTCCCTCCCGTGGTCGCTTCCGGTGGCGTGGTCGCGGATGGCATATCTCTCCACGCGTGTGCCATCTGGTCCCAGGCACGCCAAGGGCGTCGTTTCATCCGGGTGTGCCCCTCGGGTGGAGCAGCGGAGTGGCGCCGGCGGTCAGGGCTGTCGACGGCCCCACCCGGCGGGCCTCACCCCTCGCCATCCACCGTGGCAACTACCGCGGGTCCCCATGCCCCCTCGCCCATCCGTCAGCGTCACCCTGTAAGTCCGGCCCCGCCGGCGGCGTCTCCCTGTGCAGAGGGGGGACATCCCACGTGACGGAATCCACTCGCCCCAGACTCGAGGAGATCGACGCCTCAACCTGGTGGACGCCGAGGGCCGGCCCCGCTTCACGATCGCCGATGGCGCCCGCCAGCCGGACGTGGGGCGCTCGGGCCCGGCGCCTGCACGCTCCCGGCACGACGGCGGGGGATGGCGGCGGTCCGTGGACGCACACACGGAGTCCGGCCGGCCTTCGACCGGTACCGGCGGAACCGCGCGGTCGGCGACGAGTTCGCTGCGGCATCGTCGCCGCACCGCGGCTGGTCCGTCCCCGTCTGCTCTCCGCGTGAGCCTGGATGACGCCCCGAGGATCGAGTTCCTGGACGAAGAGGGCCGGGTGACCTGCAGCCTGCCGCCGGCCTGACGGGGGTGCGCGCGACGGACGAGGAGTTGTACATCGCGCTGGCGGCTCGCGGGGACGCGGAGGCGTTTGCGGCGCTTGTCGCGCCCAGGCGCACCCGGCTGTTGCTGCTTCTGGCCGCGGGCCTCGGCGATTGGGCGGAGGCGGAGGACGCGCTGCAGGAGGCGCTCTGGCGCGCCTTCGGCGGGCTGCGGCATCTGCGCGAGGCCGGCGCGTTCGATGCCTGGCTGCGCGCGCTGGCGCTGAACGTGGCGCGCGACCACCTGCGCGCGGCCGTGCGACGCCACCGCCGCGAGGGGGCGCCCGGCGGGGACGCCGCCGACCTGGAGCGGCTGCTGGAAGCCCCAGCGACGGCTGCCGGCGCGGACGAGGCCGCCACGGGCGTGCTGGAGGCCATCGCGTGCCTGCCGCCGCTGCAGCGGCGCATCGGCTCCCTGGCCTGGGTGGCCGGGGTGCGGCCCCGCGAGATCGCCTCGGCGTTGGGCCTGAGCGCCGACCACGTGCACGTGACGCTGCACCGGGCGCGCCGGCGCCTGGGGGCGATGTTCTACAGCCCGGGGGATTGGAAGAAGGGGGTGGAGCCCGTGCCGGAGGGGACGGTGCTGTTCGCGGGTTATCACGGGGCGCGGATTCGGGACCACTGGCGCACCGCACGGCCCGAGCTGCAGGCATCGGGGGCCGAGTGGGGGGAGGCGCATGTGGTCCTGAACCTATTCATCGGGGGCCCTTCCCCTGACCCGTTCGCCCCGGCATGGCCGGCCGCCGCCACGCTGCCGCTGGACCAGTTGGCCGAGGCGGCGGGGTTGGACATGGAGCCGTTCGGGACGCGGCTCCTGCGCTTCGCCCAGGACGGCCGCCCGCACTGGTTTCCGTACAGCCAACGGCCGGAGGCGCTGCTCTACAACGCGGACCTCCTGCGCCGGCTGCGGATGCCGCTGCCGGACCCGGAGTGGACTTGGGACGACTTCTTCGCCTACTGCCGGGCGTGCATGGCGGCGGGGGCCCCCTGGGCCCTCTGCGACCTCCCGGGGCTCTTCCTGCCCGCCGCGCAACTCGGGGCGACGGCCGACCACCCGGAGCCGATCGTGGAGGCGGCCAAGCTACACCGGGAGTGGGCCACCCTGGGGGTGGTGCCGCCGACCGTCGAGCAGTGGAACGGCATGCGGTTCTACCGCGGGCAGGTCCCGCTGATGTTCATGCAGACGGCCCATCCCTACCCGTTGTTCTCCCAGAACGGCATCGAGCCGTTCCAGTGGGGCCTGGCGCCCTACCCGCGGATGCGGCGCTCGGACACCCACCTGACGCACTGGTACCATTCGGCGCTGGCGATCCGGAGTTCGGCGCCGGATCCCGTCGCCGCCTTCCGGGTGGCGGCCGCCGCCCTGACCGACGGCCCGCCGGTGTGGGGGGCGGAGCTGCCCGCCTACCGCACGCCCGAGGTGTGGCGCGCGTGGCGGGAGCAGCCGGACGGCGTCGATGTGGGGTGGCCGGGCTACAGCCGGCGGATCCCGGACCCTCTGGGCAAGGAGTGCCTGCTCACCCTGGACGAGCAGAGCCGGGGGAAGGCGGCCCCGTGGCTGTACATCCTGCCGGGGGCGCGCGCGGTCTTCGACCGGTTCGAGTCGGGGGAGGCCTCGGCCGAGGACGTCGTGGAGGCGGTGCGGCGGGGCGCTGTGGCCCGTGCGGCGGGGACCCCGTTCGATATCGTGAACAACTGAGGCGGGGGCCGGGGTGGCGACGCCGAACCGCGGGGATGGGGCATGGTGGGGGGAGCGGGGGGCCCGCACCCACCAGCGCCTGGGGCGCCCGGTCCCCGAGCGCTGGCTCGCTATGGCCCGCTCGCTCTTGCGCGAACTGGGCGCGGGTGCCGGCGATCGCCTCGTGCATCGAGACCTGCACTACGCCAACGTGCTGGCGGGGGAGAGGGAGCCGTGGCTTGGCGATCGACCCCAAGGCCGTCGCCGGCGACCCGGAACACGCTGTCGCGGAACTCCTCTGGACGCGCCTCCACGAGGTGGACGGCACCGCGGGCCTGCAGCGCCTGCTCGCCATCTTGGTCGAGAGCGCCGAACTGGACGCCGCGTCGGCGCGTGGTTGGACGATCGTGCGCTGCGTGGATTATTGGCTCTGGGGGTTGGAGCACGGCCTGACCGAAGACCCGGCGCGCTGCCGCCGCATCCTGGAGGTCCTGGCCTGAACACGGGCCAGGACCCAGGCGGGCGGAGGCCCGGGCCCCCCGGTGGCGGCAGGCCTCACGGGTGAATCTTTCTGTGCTCCTCCAGCATGGCGACGAACTGGGCGATCCGCCTCGCCCGCGTCTCCGGTCTCTTGGCGTCCTCGACGCGGAAGAGGACGGCGTACCTGTTGGCGCTGTCCAGGGTGGCGAAGAACGCCTGTGCCTGCGGATGGTGCTCGAGCGCCTGCCGTAGGTCGTCGGGCACCTCGGCCGTACGCTGCCCGGCGTAGGCCGCGTCCCAGCGACCATCCGCCCTGGCCCGCTCGACCTCGGCGAGCCCGGGCGGTCGCATCCGGCCTGCGGCCATCAGTTTCAGCGCCCTTTCACAGTTGAGCTTGGACCACCTGCTCCTCGGCCGGCGGGGGGTGAATCGCTGGAGCCAGTGGACCTCGTCGAGGGCGCCCTTCTGGCCGTCGATCCACCCGAAGCACAGTGCGGCGTCCAGGGCCTCTTCGTACGAGACGCTCGGGATCCCGCTCCCCTTCTTGGCGAGCCTCAGCCAAACCCCGGCGGAGGTCCCGTGCTCGGCGGCGAGCCACGCCTCCCACTGCGCGGCGCAAGCGAATCCGACCTGATCCGAGCGCGGCTGCATGCCCGTGATCCCCCCTTGGAAGAGATTACGGCCCCAAACCGGGGCGGGTCCGACCCGTGTCGCTCCCGCCGCTCACGCGTGGCGGCGCTGCATCCGCTCGATCCAGAGGATGAGCCGGAAGAATGGCGTGTAGGGGGGGAGGAGGGGGAGCCCGGCGTTGGGGGTCCTGGGGAAGGCGGCCTCCAGTCGCGCCAACTCGTGCTCGGTGAGTTCGAGGTCGCCCGCGGCCGCGTTTGCCCGCACATGGTCGGGCGCCACCGCCTTGGGCACGGCCACCACCCCGGGCCGCGAGACGAGGAAGGCGAGCGCGACCTGGGCGGCGGTGGCTCCCCGTTCGGCGGCGACGGCGGCCAGCGCCTCATGCCCCGCCCACCTGCCCATGCGGCCGTGGCCCAGGGGCGACCAGGCCATGATCACCTGACCGTGCGAGCGGGCGTGGGGTAGGATCGAGTTTTCGATGCGCCGGTTCTGCAGGCTGTACGGCACCTGGTTGAAGACGGCGCGCGTCCCGGGGGGCATGGCCGCCCGGGCGGCGTTCAGCCAGCGCGTGTCGAAGTTACTCAGGCCGAAGGAGCCGATGACGCCCCCGGCCTGCAGGTCGGCGAAGGCGCGCAGGGTCTCCACCAGAGGCACCGACGCCGTCGGCCAGTGCAGGAGCACGGCGTCCAGCCGGTCCGTGCGGAGGCGGCGCAGCGAATCGCGGACGCTCCTCTGCGCGTCCGCGTAACCGGCGTGGGAAGGCCAGACCTTGGTCACCAGAAAGACCTGGCCCCGGCAGTCGGCGACGGCTTCGCCCACGACCTCCTCCGCCCGTCCGGCCGCGTAGTACTCCGCCGTATCGATCAGGATCATCCCCAGGGAGATGCCCAGGCGGAGCGCCTCCACCTCCCGCGTGCGGCTGCCGCGCCGCTGGCCCATACTCCAGGTCCCCTGCCCGATGGCGGGAATCGTGCGTGGGGTCCCGGGGACCGGTACCTGCTTCATGGAGGCCTCCGATGTGGCGGTGTGGGCGGCGGGCCTTCGCGGCGGGGTGCCCCGGCCCGGCCGCCGAGCGGAGGCGGGACAGGGCCGCCGAGAGGCATCCCGGTCTCGCGGGATTCGCAGGAGCCGTGCCGTCTCCCTACGGCGCACGCTCCGCACGTCGCACGGAGGGCCTGGGAAAGTGGGGCCGGGGAGGAGACATCGTGGCCCTGGCGGGCTCCCCGGCCTTCCTCGCCCCTGCGTCGGCCCGTCAGCTTCGGGGTGGTGGGTTCGTCTTTAACGACGGGGGGAGTGGCTACGGATCCCGGGGAGCGCCGGCGGGTGCTGCTGGCGATGCGGGGCGACCCGGAGGCGTTCGAGGCATTGGTCTCGTCCCGACGCTCCCAGTGCCTGCTCCTGCTGGCGGCCACAGGGCTCGACTGGCACTCGGCGGAGGACGCGCTGCAGGAGGCGCTGCTGCGCGCCTTCGGCGAGGTGCGCCGCCTGCGCGCCGCGGAGGCCTTCGACGGGTGGTTGCGGGCCATCGTCCAGAACACCGCCCGGGACCACCTCCGCGCGGCGGTGGCGCGTGTTCGGCGGGAGGGTCGGCCGGGCGGCGATCTCGCCGACCTGGAGGCCGCACTCTCTGCGGAGGCTCCCGAACCGCACGCCGCCATCGTCGAGCGCGAGGGCTGCACACGCATCCTTCGGGCCATCGGCGACCTCCCGCCCCAGCAGAGGCGCGTCGCGGCCCAGGTCTGGGTCGCCCGCATCCCGCCGCCCCAGGTCGCGGCCGTCGGCGGCGTCTCCCTGGACAGCGTGCACGCCCTGTTGCACCGCGCGCGCAGACGTCTCGGGGTGTCCCTGGGACCCGTCGGCGAAAGGGGGGAGGCGGCCGTGGGCGAGGAACTCCGCATCGCGGGCTGGTCGCAGCGGTTGGGTCCGCTGCTGGACCACGGGCGCGGCGCGCGCCCGGACCTCCGGGTGTGCGCGGTGGGCGCCGCTGCAGCCGAGGCCGAGTCCAGGTGGAGACGTTCTTCTGTGAGCCGCCCCTGGAGGTGGCCGGGGACCTCGCGCCCGACGCGCGGGCGATTCCGCTCGACGGCCTGGCCGCGGCGGCGGGTCTCGACCTGGAACCGTTCGGCGACCGGCTGCTGCGCTTCGCGAGGGGTGGGCGTCCCCACTGGCTGCCCTGGCATGCCACGGCGGCCTGCGTGCTGTACAACGCGGACCTGCTCGGCACCGCCGGCCTGCAGCCGCCCGACCCGGATTGGACGTGGGAGTGGGCGCGCACCCCCGGTTGATGTCCCGCGTGTCCCGGCGGTCCCCGCCGTCCCGGCCGGCGGTTGGCGCCAGGGGGGGCTCGATGGGTTCAGCGGCAACGCCTTTGGGCCGATCCGCTGGAGACCGCAGTGGCGCCCTATCTAAGCGGTATTGCCCTTAGGCCGCCGGATAGAGAAGACGCCTTCGGGCAGATCGAAAAGAACTCCGCCGCCGTGTCGTTCCGGTCAGCCCCCATTCGTCGTGTGGGTAGAGGTGGGGGCGGGCTGAAATCCACCGCGCGACCCCTGGTCTCGGCAAGGGAAGGGAGGGCAGAAGGGCCCACCGGAAAGGGTACCCCCCAACGGGCCTCACAGGAATCGCATGGAGGGCTGCGAAGTCGAGTGCAGGCCCTGCGGCCGCGAAAATGAGCGCACCCGCACAGCCGCTGCGCGCTGCGGAGACGCGGGGGCGCACGGCCCGGAAGTCTGAATTCACCACTCTGCGTGCACGCGCCCCGATCGTCGCCCCTTTTACCGCCGCGTCCCGAACAAGGAGGGATCCAGGATGCGCTTCATGATGCTGATGATCCCCAAGGGCTACGGGCAGGCTGAACCCACCGAGCAGCCGACCGCCGAGATGATCGCAACGATGATGAAGTACAACGAGGCTCTGGCCAAGGCCGGCGTCCTCCTCGCGCTCGACGGGCTGTTCCCACCGTCGAGCGCGGTGCGACTGCGCTTCTCCGGCGGCAGGGCAACGGTGACGGACGGGCCATTCGCCGAGGCAAAGGAGGCGATCGGCGGCTACTGGATCATCCAGGTGCGGTCCAAGGAGGAGGCCGTCGAATGGGCCTCGCGCTGTCCGGCATGGGAGGGCGACGTCATCGAACTCCGCCGGATTCAGGAGTTGTCCGACTTCCCGCCGGAAAGCGTCCCGGATGTGCCGCCCGACCTCGGTCAGGCGGCACCGCAGTATACGAAGTGAGCGTCGGCCCCACGGGTGCGGGGGTGAGCTTGGAGTGCCCAGGGAGCCCGTGGCGGATCCAGAGAAGGCGCGGCGCGCCATCGACGCCGTCTGGCGGATCGAGTCGGCCCGGCTGATCGCCCGCCTGACGCGCATGGTGCGCGACGTCGGCCTGGCCGAGGATGCCGCTCAGGACGCTTTGGTGGCTGCGCTGGAGCGGTGGCCGGAGGCCGGGATCCCGGATAATCCCGGAGCCTGGCTGATGGCCACCGCCAAGCGCAGGGCCATCGACGTGCTGCGCCGGCGGGCCTGGCTCGACCGGAGGCTCGACGAGTTGGGCCAGGACGCGGAACTGGCGGAGGAGGTGGCGCGCGATGCCGCCGCCTCCTCCGCCGAGGCCGTCCTGGACGCGGCCCTCGACGCTGCGCGCAGTCCCGATGGCACGGCCCTGGACGACGACCTCCTGCGTCTGATCTTCATGACGTGCCATCCCGTGCTCTCGCGGGAGGCCCGCGTGGCCCTCACCCTGCGCCTGCTGGGCGGCCTCTCCACGGCGGAGATCGCCCGTGCCTTCCTCGTGCCTGAGCCGACCGTGGCCCAGCGCATCGTCCGTGCCAAGCGCACACTGACGGCTGCCCGCGTGCCCTTCGAGGTGCCGGCCGCAGGGGAGCGGACGGCGCGCCTCTCGTCGGTTCTGGAGGTCATCTACCTCATCTTCAACGAGGGGTATGCCGCGACGGGCGGCGACGATTGGATGCGCCCCGCCCTCTGCGAGGAGGCCCTCCGCCTTGGCCGCGGCCTGGCCGAGTTGACTCCTCGCGAGCCAGAGACACACGGACTCGTCGCGCTGATGGAGATCCAGGCGTCCCGCACCCGCGCCCGCCTCGGACCGAGTGGAGAGCCCATCCTGCTGCTTGACCAGGACCGCTCACTCTGGGATCGCCTGCTGATTCGGCGCGGCCTTGACGCCCTCACTCACGCGGAGCGGCTCGGGGGCGCCCTGGGGCCCTATGCGCTGCAGGCCGCGATCGCCGCCTGCCACGCCCGCGCCCGCAGTGCGGCGGAAACGGATTGGGCGCGCATCGTGGCGCTCTACGACGCCCTTGCCCAGATCCAGCCATCACCTGTTGTGGAACTCAACCGTTCTGTCGCGGTCGCCATGGCCTTCGGACCGGGGGCCGGACTCGAGATCGTCGATGCCCTTGCGGCGGAGCCTGCGCTCCTTCGCTACCATCTGCTGCCCAGTGTGCGCGGCGATCTCCTCGCCAGGCTCGGTCGCTTCACCGAGGCGCGCGTGGAATTCGAGCGCGCCGCCGCGCTCACCAAGAACGCCCGCGAACGCTCCCTTCTTCTCCAAAGCACCGCAGCATGTGCGCGACACGCGCCGTCGTAGACACGAGCACCGTATCATGGTCGCCGCAGTTGGCTTCCCGAGAGCCGAGGACTACTCCGCGATGAGGCCGGTGATGTTCCCGTCGGGGTCGTGAAACATGGCGATGCGATGGCCGCCCGGGATCTGGGTGGGCGGCAGGGCGGCCTTGGCGCCCATGGCCAACGCGCGCTTGTAGGCACCCTCAAGGTCCGGGACCTAGACGTAGATGGAGACACGCGTGCGGCCTTCGGGCTCCTGGCCGATGCCGCCCGCCAAGCCCGAGGACGCGCCATCGACGAGGCCGTAAAAGCCCATCTCCGGCATGGGCGCGCCGATGTTCCAACCGAACAACTCGGAGTAGAACTTCTGGAGCCGGACGGCGTCCTTCCCGATGATCTCGAAGTGGACGACGGGCTGGCCTATGGTGCTGACTCCTCCTCGTGGCGCGGCCGGTTGGCGGATGCTGTAGACCCCAACGGACAGGACGTCTTGGTGTCTCGCGGCGCCCTGTGTCGGCTTGCTGGATGCGCGTACGGCCAAGCGATCGCGTCGCAGACGCGGTTCTACGCAGCCCAGGGCCGTCCTGCCATGCGCGACGACACGAGAGCGCGATCCACCGCCGCGCCCTGAACGGACCCATCCGGCGCATGGCCTTCCGCCTTCGCTGATGTCGGCTGCCCCGTGGAGAAGGCCGGCCCAAACGGAGTCGAATGAGCCGGGCGACTCCGCTACGCATGCCGGGCACAGGCCGCCTACGCTGGGCATGGAGTGCCCCTCCTTCCCCTCTCGACTCGCCCTCGAAGCAAAGGCGAGAGGGATTCCTGGGAGTGGGAACCAACACCGAGGCCTGGGGACCCTCATCGTTACCCACATCCCGCGCCCCGAACCATAAGGTTTTGCCAATGCACCACATGTAGCGTTTGCGCAATGCGCCCATGTACCAGCGGCAGTGGTTCAGGGGCTTGTGGGTAACGGTAAGCTGGGGACCTTTCGTCGCCCCCAGGCCTCGTTCTTGCCGACGCGCATTGCCCTCCGTCACTTCAGCCCATTCGCGGACTTACAATCCCGTCTCCAACAGCTTGACGGGGAACTTCGACATCTTGCGCTTGACCACCCTTGGATTGGTACGCAACCGGCGTGGTGGAAGGATCTCCTTCGGGTCGAGCATGTCAGCGACGCTTGCTGGTATAGGGTTCGTAACCCACTCGGGGGAACGATAGTCGCTGAGGATCAAGGTCCCGTTGCAATGCGGCGTCGTGCATCATGGCACGAATGGCATAGTGCGCCAGATAGTAACCGCAGATCTCCTGGTGTACCCCCTCCGGGCTGTGATTCCGGAGAATCCTGTCCCGCACCCATCTCCAAACCGTGCAGCACCATCCGTTGCTTAGGGTCACGCAGTCGACCCGAAGTGTGGATCGCGCGACCCCAGAGCAGGTGGCTAGATTGGCCAGGGAGGACAAAGTACTCCTGCCACAAGCTTGTAGCAATAACCTCCAAAGTCCTCTCCCAAGCTGATGGTCAAGAGCACGCCGTTCTTGGTGTCAGTGTGGCTGCCTCCAGTGGCCACACGCCTTCTCCATGCATCGTCACTTTCTGCTCGATGGTCGGGTCGGTGACAACTAAATCGTAAGGTATACCGCTCAGCATAAAGGTCGCACGAACCTGGAGCCTGTCGTGGATGTTGGTTGTAACTAGCCATTCGAGATTACTCGGCCGTATCAGTGCAAGAGATGAGTGTACCCGTGCGCTCGCCGCTATCCGATCGTGTCGCTGACGGCTCCTCAAGAGGGGGGAGAAGGCACGGGACACACGATGCCGATCCGGCGTTGTATCTGCTCCCAGGCCATGGTAACCTTTACTCGCGGTAAGGGACGATTCCGGGGGCTCCCCTGACGATCGGTAAGGGTCTGGAAGGAGGCCTCCGATGGCCGCCCGGATCGCAACAATCGGTTTTACGAAGAAATCGCTGTCGCGCTTCATCTCGCTGCTAAAATCTACCCGCGTATCTAATCTTGTGGATACTCGGCTGCGCCCTCACTCCCAGTTGTCGGGGTTTGCAAAGTCCGAAGATCTGGAGTTCATATTGCAGCATTTTGGGATTAGCTATAAGCACTGTCCAAATCTGGCCCCAACGGACGATTTGTTGCGGAAATACAGGGCCGACCGTGATTGGGCCACCTACGAAGAGGGCTATCGCCTGCTAATCCAACGACGGGATGCTTTGCGCACGATTGAGCGAGAGGCACAGGACGGTGGGGTGGTTTGCCTCTTGTGCTCGGAACATGAACCAAGCAGATGTCACAGGAGGATCCTTGCCGAGATGTTCGCGGTGGAGCATCCCAATTGCGATATTCTGCACCTCCAATGAGGTGAGATCATGTTTGGTACGCTGTTCACCACCAACGTCGCGGCCATGCGGCGCACACAAGCCGACGAGTACTGGTTGGTCACCCGCGGTGGTGGAGATATTCCCGGCACCATCCGAGTCAAGGAACTTGCACCCTCGCCAGGTCTGTTCCGTCTGTACTTGAGCCATTGGAGGGGGCATCGCCCAGAAGAATGATGGCCGGAGTACGAGCGCCTGTTTAAGGCGGATATGCAGGAACCGACCGCATTGGAAGCGATGCGGCGATTGTATCGCAATCTCCGTGCGGCGCGCAGCGTCGCCCTCGTGTGCTATTGCAGTGATCCCGATCACTGCCACCGACGCCTGCTGGGGGATTTTCTCCGCGACCACGGTGCGACTGTTGTTGAAGGGTGTAGGAGCAAGGCTCTTCGCCTGCTTTAGGCGAAGGCGTCTCTCATATCATGACCGAGTCCACAGATCCATGGGGCGTCGACCTCCCCCGCGACGAGGGTTGGAAGGGTACCGTACCTGCCAGCATCCGCCTCACCCGACGAGACCCCGAGCAAGATCGCCTATTCGACCTGGTAGCATTCCCCTGCCATGCCGCCATCATCCGATCACGGCCACGCGATGGCAAGCCCTTATGTCCACTCCTGACCGCCCGCCAGCACTCGCGGCGACGCACGCCCGTGGAAGGGACCGACGCCGATGTGCGGCGCCGCATCCAAACAGAGGTGCCTGTCCAAGCCCGCGGGCGCCCGTGCAGAGTGGGCCGCCTTGTTCGCTCCCAAAGGGCGCCCTTCATAATGCACACCTTCACGTGCCCGCTGTCGATTTGGAGCCTTCCCGTTCGTTTAGGTGGTGAAGGGGGAAGCGAAGTTGAAGCAGTACCTGCTCGCGGTCTACCAGCCCGACGGTCCGGTGCCGCCGCCTGAGGTCCTGGCGAAGATCATGCGCGACGTCGAGGCGGTGCGCGATCGGATGAAGGCTGCCGGGGCCTGGGTCTTCACCGGGGGTTTGCACGCGCCGAGCACGGCCACCGTCCTGCGGCCCCGGGGGCAGGAGGTGATGGTCACGGACGGGCCGTTCGCCGAGGCCAAGGAGCACATCGGCGGGTTCACGATCATCCAGGCGCCTGACCTCGACGCCGCCCTGGCGTGGGGCCGGCAGGTGGCCCTCGCCACCACGCTGCCCATCGAGGTCCGAGCGTTCCACGGCGAGGTGTGACGGAGATCCAGGGCGTCTTCCGGGCGGAGTACGTCCGCGCCGCGGCCATGCTGATTCGCCGCTTCGAGGACGTCGATCCGGCGGAGGCGGCGGTCCAGGACGCCCCGAAGGCATCCGCCCTGCTGAAGGCCCTCACTGACAGGGTGCCCGAAGCATTTCGCCCCACCTTCGATGTCGTGTGCCAACTTATTTGTCGTGTCACATCCCGAATTAGGCGCCCGTGCCGGCACCAGCTTCGGGCGGATGTGGGCGAAGCCGGACCCTTGCCGCCGAGTGGCGGGTAGGCCCCGGCCGGCGAGCTTGGGGCGCGCC
>Ga0080006_1153355_pt1 | contig 37786 bp, 30 predicted proteins | sample RS3BMetagenome_FD_69209 | JGI IMG/M metagenome (GOLD analysis project Ga0080006, IMG submission 69209) | Ferric oxide microbial mat and aquatic microbial communities from Rainbow Spring, Yellowstone National Park, USA - RS3B (SPADES... ...
AACTGCTCCTCCGAGATCACCGGCAGATCGAGCAACTGCCCGGCCGGGGGCGTCGCGGAGCGCTCCCGCACGACCACCAGTCGCCGCGCCTGGCTCCAGTCCTTGGCCTTGTAGAGCCCGGAGGCGACCTCCCAGACGTCGCCAAACGCCGTCGTGCCGATCTCGCGGTAGGTCAGGCCGTCGGCCCGAACGCTGCAAGCGTACTTCGAACGCCACCTCCACTTGCGCTGGACCGCGGCATAAGCCGACCAGCCGGCGGGGGGTGGCCGAGTGCGATAGGGCAGGGTCGCAGGTGCATGTAACTCCTTTCTTTGTGGACAAGGTGTATGGAACGATGATGGTGGATCAGTTCGAATCCGGGCTGGAAAAAGTGGCGGACTGCGTTGACCGCTTTGTTGGGGTCGCTGGACTGATCGTTGGACGGTTTGTTTCCGAAGTTAAGGGGATCGAGCCGCAATCTTCCTACGGCAGATTGAGTCCATAAACGCTCATGATCAAACGCGTGGGGTGCTGGTCTCACTCGTCCCGGGCACCGAGGTCATGAAGGAGAATCCGTCCCTGTGGCAAATGGCGGATCGATGTAGATCAAATCCACTTGGCCAACCAGGTCAGCGCCACTGCTGCCCAGGGGCTCCCGCGAGCCGCGATGAGTCCCGCGGCGTCCGGAGGTCGTACTGTCGAACCCGTTACCGAGGAGGACTTCTGATGCGCAGCGTGACCTATTCGATGAGCGTCTCCCTTGACGGCTACATCGTCGGGCCGGACGGCGGATTCGACTGGACGGCGCCCGACGAGGAGGTCTTTCGCTTCTTCACCGACGAGATACGAGACGTCGGCGTCCACCTGTTGGGGCGACGGCTGTACGAGGCGATGCTGTACTGGGAGACCGCCGACCAGGTTCCATCGCTCGAAGACTCAAGGCTCGGGTTCGAGTGGGCCGCGATCTGGAAGGCGATACCCAAAGTGGTGTTCTCCACCACGCTGTCGTCGGTGCAGGGCAATGCCCGCCTGGCCTCCGGCGGCCTGGCGGAGGAGATCGAGCGGTTGCGAGCCGAGCCGGGGGAGGGCGACATCGCGATCGGCGGCGCGACTCTCGCCGCCGAGGCGGCCGCGTTGGGTCTGATCGACGAGTACCGGGCCAGGGTCTGCCCGGTGCTGGTTGGCGGTGGCATTCCGTTCTTTCCCCAGCGCGAGCGCCGGGTGGATCTCGAACTCGTCGAGACCCGCACCTTCAGCTCGAGAGTCGTCTACCTCCGCTACCGCGTGGCGCGCTAGGCCGGCTCGTCCGCCGAGCCCTGGGACGGCTCTGCAAAAGTCACTTTGGCCGAGGCGAATCAGAACACTTGCTCCCATGAGTTGAGGCGCCATTGGAGAGCTATGGAATATACTGGGACACCATACGGGCAAGAACCCTCCTTCGGAGGCGGATTCTGGCCAGAAACCCCCACTCAAGTGCCCGCTTCGATCAACCGGGCCCGGAATCGGCAGATGGTCGACTCGTCCGGTCCGTCTTGATCGACCCGCAGGCGCAGCGCGTACTTCCAACGGAGATCGTAGCGGCACCGCTGCTCCGCCTCCGGGTCGCTGGCCTTGTCGTGGAAGGAGAGCAAGGTGACCTGCAGCATCAGGCTCGGAGGGTAAGAGGGCCGGCCGCGCTCCGCATACATCCCGGCAAACGCCGCATCATTCGCCGGGCAGGTAGGGGCCGTATTTGACGTCCGTCATCCACAACTCGTTGGGCGCCTTGGTCTCGAAGCGGTGGAACGTGCGGCGCGGCGCCGTCGTGAGGCGCCGGGTCTTGCCCAACTGCTGCAGATGCCGGTGCAGCGTGCTGCGCGCCGGGGGCTCTGCACCGTCCTCGCCGGCGTCCCGCCGCTCCTGCTCCTCCCGCGCCAGCACGGTGATCAGCCGGTCCAGGGCCCGATCGGGCACCTCGTCCTTCAACTCGACGGCGCGGCGGAGGATCTTCGGATCGATGGCCCGGCAGGCTCCCCGGTCAGAGCGGGGCTGGGGCATCAGTCCCTTGAAGCCGTGGTTGGTGTAATGCCGCACCCAGCGCTCCAGCGTCCGGCGCCCGATGCACCTGGGCAGGGGCGAGTCGGGCAGGCGGAACTCCGTGGCCAGAACCTCGGCGCGCCGCTCGGCCAGTTCCTGCCGGCTCAGACCCTTCTCCAGCAGGGGCGCGATCACGCGGAACCGGTGTAAGGCCAACTTCTCACGGGCGTCCTCGTCCATTGGCGGGCCGTCCCCCTTCCGGGGGTCAGCCTACGGCGGCGCCGGCACCGATACGGAGTGGGAGTCTATGTGGGACCGGGTCCAGAGGTCGGTGAGAATGCCATGTGCTGGCAGGCACCGGCTCAGCCAGCCCCACGCCCCGACGGATTCCGCACCGTCCTCCGGCAGTTGGGCGCGCTGTCGGCACGCTGCCCGTAAGCCCGCTGCAGCCTGCGCCAGCAGGGGCAGGTGGGCCAGACCTTGCGGCTTTTCCGGCGTCCGTGCCATTTGCAGCACGGCGCCGTGGGCCACCGGCACCAGATCCAGGCGATTTGCGCACCTCGCGCCTGTTCTGGCTTGGTTCCGTCGCCTTCGCGGTGGGCGCGGCCGCACTCGTCGCACTACTCGTGCAGCGCTACCAGCACAGCGAACGGGTTGTCGTGGCTCGTGTCGCCATCGCCCCCTGGAGCCTGGTGACCGCCGGGGACCTGACGGTCAGCCGGCGGCCCGTGGCGGGGCAACTGCCCGGCACCCTTCTCACGCCCACGCTGGCTGTGGGGCGTTTCGCCACCACCGGGCTCCTCCCCGGGCAGGCCGTGACCGTCGCCAATCTCTCCGGTGCCGGGCTGGGCTCGGCCTACGACGCCCAACTGGCCGCCCTCGATGGCATCACGGAGCGGTGCACCAGCAACGCCCCGGCAGTGCCCGCGCCGGCGAGTGCGGCACCACGGCACGCGCTCGCCCGGTGCGGGCCGTACGTCGCGCTCCCGCTACCGCTGACGGCGGACCAGGGGTACGACCTGATCCACGCCGGGAGCCGGGTGGACCTCTGGGCGACCTATCCGACACCGAGCGGCGAGATGAGCCAGGACGTCGGTTCCGGGATCCTCGTCATGGCGCGCCTGACACCGGGCGCCGGCGCGCCCATCGTCGGCAGCACGGCGCCGGCCGCACCGTCGTCCACGGGCGACTCCGGTATCGTCGTGCTCGCCGTCACGCCGGCGGACGCCGGCCGGATCCTGCTCGCCGGGAAGCTCGGGACGCTGACGGTGGTCCTGGAGCCGGTGGGCGGCCACGCGCAGGCAGCGCCCTTACCGGTGAACATGACCGGTCTGCTCGGCGGGACGCCGCCACTGACGGCTCCGCCGGCCCAGGCGGGTTCGCTGCCGCTCACTCCAGCGGCTGCCACGGGAAAGGGGACGTGAGTCCGTGGGCATGATCGTCGCCATTGCCGGCGGGCCCGGGGGCGCCGGGCGAACCGAGGTGGCGGCCGTTCTCGCGCGGGCGGCCGGCGCGCTCGGCCGACGTGTTGCCGCCGTCGATGCGGCAGAGGGCGAGGGTCCCCTGGGGATGCTGCTCGGCCTCGATCCGGAGGACGCCCGGGAGCGGATGGCCGCGTGGGCGCAGGCGGTTGCCGACGGGCCCGTGAGCAACGCCGGCATCATCGCGGCCGACGCCCAGCAGGCCGCGGTCACAGAGTTGGCTCAGGGAGGCCTGCGCCTGGGCAACGAGGTACCGAACCCCACGCAGGCGGGGGACTGGTACGTCGGCACCTACTGCTCCTCGTTCGGTCAGGCGGGCGGCACTGCCGTCGTGCAGGTGCAGTATGCGGTGCTCAACCTATTCCCGGAGTTCGGCTCCTTGGAAGGTGGAACAGGGGAGGCGGGGGCCTGGAGCCTGGACCAGGTCGCCAGTTTCCCCACGGAGTGAGGGGATGTCTCGGGGTGCGCCAGCGGCCTGGTCAGGTGGCCATCGCTTTCCTGTTCCTCTTTCCCGTCCTCTGGTTCACCCTGCTCCTGCCCTTCAGCTATGCCTGGGCCGCGGCCGCGCGGGCGGTCGTGCACTCTGCCGCGGACGCGGCTGCGCTCGGCTGCGCATCGCAGGCCACGATCACTTCGCAGGTGGACGCGAGGGGCGAGGTATACGGGCACAAGGCCGCCGTTGACCCTACCAGGGGTCCGCAGGCCGCCGCGGCCTGGTGGCAGCGGTCGATGGTGCAGGCCGGCTTTCCGGGGCTCTACTTGGCGCACTGGAGCGTCAGCGTCAGCGGGGCCGTGTGCGTTGTCCAGGTGGCAGACAACCTAACTCCGCCGGCGGGGTTCCTCTTTGCCGACTTCGATTTTCTTTCAGCCGGCTCGGCCGCGAAGGCGCTCGTGCCGCGTGCCGCAGTAGTGGATGTGTAGTGGAACAGGATTCGACCAGAGCAGGGGAGTTGGACCCTCTGGCTCGGTCGGCGTCACTTCGATTGGGGATGGCTTCTACGATGGCGCAGGAGATGGATTTGGCATACACTGCGGGCAACCTACCTGCGCCAGGATTCTCGGGCCGTTGGGCCGAACTGCCAGCAAGACCCAGTCGGAGATGGTATGGAGCGCAGCGCCAGCGATCCCTTTCCCGCCTCCGAGAGGCGGGGCGGGGCGAGGAGGCAGTCGGTGCCTAATCCGAAGTTTCATAATGCCCCAGTGTTCGAAGCCGTATGCGAATTGATTTTCCCACCCGAAGCGGTCGATCTAACTGTGATAGGTCGACTCTTTGACTCGGTCAAAAAGGACTATCCTATTGTCAAACAGGACGCACCTTCGATTCAAGTATCCATTGGGTCCTTGCCCCGTATGGCGCCGGTCGTGACGTTTTTTGATGCCTCGCAGTGCAATGCGATTAGGATTACTGGAAGCAATATCTCTGTGCATCGGTTAAAACCTTACGATGGGTGGGAGGCTTTTCTTTCACGCATTGTACGGGCGTTGGATGCTGCAAGGGCTACCTTGTCTGGGACCGGCGTGCAGGCTGTCCAATTGCGCTACTTGAACCGACTGGAAATCGGTGCATCGTCGCTTGAAGATCTCCACAAGTTCGTGAAGGTTGGCCTCTATGGTCCTATACATAATGCGTGGCAGCTGCGTGCATTGTCTCAATCGATTACAGAGGTCCAAGGCGACATCGTCCGGACGATAGTTCTTGGGAGCGAAATATCTCAGCCGTTGCAGCAGCCGGAGATCGGCGCTCCTCTTATTCTTGATATCAGATGCGGAACTGTTGATTCTCCAGTAGATGTCAGTGAGTGGTTGATATCTGCGCACGATGCTCTGTTTGTTACTTTCAAAGGATGCCTCACTGATCGATTGCTGAAGCAACTGAACGCCAAAGAGGAAGCATGAAAATGAGTACGTTGTTGCGGTCGGAGCAGCAGTGTAAGAATGTCATGTTGCTTTTGGATGCAGACGCATGGGAAGGTCGCGCCAGTGGCGGCGACTTGACCGATATATTGGACTATATCAGGCAGGACGGATTGCAGCCAGCGATTGCTAGTACAAATGTATCAAATGTTAAGATTTTTTCAATTCAGTGTAAACAAAATAGAATTGTCGAAGAAGTACAATTGAGTATGGGGTCGGCGATTACGCCATTTTCAAGCGTAAGCGACCTGCGGGTTGATATTCGTGATTATGTCGCTGGATCTATTGCTCGCCTAGTGGTAGCGTTGGCCAATCAGGAAGACAAAGTGCGCGTCGCGCTGGAGTTGCTAAAGGATCCTGAGCTAGCGCGCGGTGTTTGGGGGGTCGTGGAGAAGGCTCGCGAATTTTGGTCGGTCTCGCCGACATTCTCATTGACGGTAGCAAGCGACCCCGAAGTTGGAGACGAGCATTTTGTACTGAGGATAACGTCAGATCGTTCCGTTGATGATGATCTCGCGGATTTGTATCGGTTTGAGGATGATTGGCAAGCTGATCATCCAGTGTATGGCTTGACTGTAACCGTTTATGGCTAGTCGGATGGTGGGGCAGTGATGGCCAACGGCGACTTTTGATTTCGGGTTGTTCATGCAGGCTGCCGACGATTTGACTGCATGCCCTCACGAATGTCACTGGCGTTCGGCCGTCAGTCGGGCATACTATGCCCTGTATCACGCCGCTTTATACTACGCATCTGCTCATGCATATGATTCTAAGAATCCCACTTTGGGATTATCACCAGGCAGCTTGCCCTCACGCATCAGTCCGCAAAAAATGGGCGAACACCAGCGATTGATTTTCTGGTATCAATTTAATCGCGACCCTGCAATCCGACGTGCCGGTTCATCCCTAAGCCGCCTGCGGGACGAGAGAACGAAGGCAGGCTACCATGACAGTCCAACCGTCACAGCATCGATGGCATTGCGCGTTGTTGGTGAATGCAAACGGAGCATTGCAGCAATCAGCCACCTGCCGTAATGCCGTAATCCCTGTGTTCTGAGAGGCATCTCCCACGACTTTAGGAGGGACGTCCGTGTTTATCGCCCGACTGGGCGTGGTAGCGGCCTGTGGCGGAATTTCGGCCTACTGGGACCTGCGCGCACACACAATCCCCGACGCGGCGTGGATCGGGGGCTTCGTGGTCGCTGCCCTGCTCGCCGTGATCGGAGGCCCGGCCGCCCGTTGGAGCATGCTCGGCGGGGCTGCCCTCGCCGCCTCTGCCTTTGCGCCCGGAATGGCGGTCCGACTCCATGGGCAGCCGCTGCTACCGTTCGCCGATTGGTGCCTGGCGACGGCGCTTGGCGCAATCGCGGGGCTCACTATCGCCATCGCGGTGCCGCTGGCTGCTGGTATTGGTGTCCTCGTGGGCGTGGGGCTGCTTGTGCGAGGCGGGCATACGCGGGCCGCCCCGCGGGGATGCGTCGTCATCGAGTAGCGAAGTTGATGCTTGTGCTCCAGAGCACCGACTCGGGCCGGACGTGGCAGAGGGTCGGCACGCTCCCCGACCTGTCGGCCGGCAGCATCCCGGGCCCCCTGCGCGCCGTCGTGGACGGCCCGCTCGTCTGGATCCACGCAGCCCTGGGCGGCGGCGCGACGGACAACCGGGCGATCCTGGTGAGCCCCGACGGCGGCCGCACCTGGTCGCAGGTGCCGTTGCCGGGCGCGCCCCGGCGCCGCTGCGGCACATCCTGCTCACGGGCGCCTCCGCCGGCTGGGGCCTGGGCCCGGTGCCGGGGTGGCGCTCCCTGGCGGCTGCGCGATGGTACCCTTCCGTTCCACGGGCGGACTGTCCGGCTCGGCCCCGGCCGCGATACCCGCTGGAGTCCGTGTGCTCGCCTACGCGCCGGAGGGCGGCGCGTGAGGTGACGGTCCTCGGCGCGCGCGCCGGGTGCCAGAAGTACCCGCTCTGCACGCAGTCCCTGCTGCGCCCGGCCTCCCCTGGCGGCGCACCGCCCACTCCGATCCCGGTCCCGCTCCCGGCCTCCCCCTTGGAGACGCTGCTCCACCCCACGCCGCAGGCGTACCTCGTCTTCACGCAGCGGCCTTCAACAAACGGATACGGCGCCGACGAGACCACCGGGCTGCTCGCGGCGAGCCGCGACAGCGGGCGGACATGGTCGGTGACGGCCCTGCCGGGGGTCGATGCCGTTGACGCGGCGTTCGCCAACGCCGAAGAGGGTCTGGTGCGTACGCTGTCGGGCCGGTACTTCCTGACCACGGACGGCGGGCGCACTTGGCTGTTGGCGGCAGGTCGGGTGAGGGGGCGCCAACGGTGCCCGTGCCGAGGGGGGCGGCCGGTTCAGCAGCGAGCCCCGTCGGCGCATTGGGGTCGAATTGAGGCCGAGCGATGCAGACCCCCACGGGTGTGCGCCGTGCCGCAGCAAGCGCCGTGGATTCCGCGACTGGCGACGACCGGTATCCGTCCTGGAAGCGCCTCGACCGACTTGGCGTCTCCTGCCGTGCCGTCGAGCGGCGGGCGCGGAAGGGCCATTCCCGGCAAACCGGCGAGGTTGGCGGCAGCCGACCCGGGCGTCAGGCGGGGATGTCCCTTCGCTCCAACTCCACACGCAACTCCGCCGCGCCGCGGAACACGATGCCGGGGATGCCCGCCTCGGACTCGGCCGCGCGCGGCGTTCTCCGCCGAGTCGTCCACAAAGAGGACTTCCTGCGCCGCGCGGCCCGCGGCCCGGAGGGCCGTCGCGAAGATGGCGGGGCTCGGCTTGGCGACACCCACCCATGAGGAGTTGATCACCAGATCCACTTCGGCGGTCAGGCCCAGCCGGTGGAGGTCATCGGGCAGCCTGGTGGTGGTGTTGGTGAGGATCCCAGCCGATCTGCCCTCCCACGTCCGCCGTAGGATCTCCAGCACGTCGGTGTTCACGCGACCCGGCGACTCCGACCACCTGCGCACAGCGCCGTCCGCATCCGCGCCCGGATGCGCCTCGCCGAGCCGACGCGCGAGGCGCTGCCGGCCGTATCTGCGGGAACCGGACCTGAGGGCGCGTCTCATGCTGCCGCCGTTGGCTGGCGCCCGGCGGCAAGAATCTCCCCGCTCCTTGCCCCTGCCTTCCCCAGCGGTCGCCGGGTGTCCGTGGACGGCCGGGTCGAGCGGGCACCCCTGTTGGACCGCCGGACCGCTCCTACCGGCACCGATGGCCGCTGCGGCAGGGGGCCCGGGATGCCAGGATCGCGGGGGGCGCTGCGGAGGGGGCTCCGCCGCCGCCGCCCGGCACGCGGTCCGTCCGGCCGCGTCGCGACGGGCCCTGGGAAGGGGCGAGACGACGACGCGCAGCAACTTCGGTTACACGGACTGGGATGTGGCCGACCGGCCGCAGGTCGTGATCTGGGAGGCCACGCGCGCCTGCGCCCTGGCGTGTCGGCACTGCCGGGCCTCGGCGCAGCGGCGGCCGCGGCCGGACGAACTCCGCACGGACGAGGCGCGGGGCCTGCTGCGCCAGATCGCCGCGGTGCGCCCGCAGATCTTCGTGATCACCGGCGGCGACCCCCTCGAGCGCCCCGATCTCTTCGACCTGATGGAGGATGCGCGCGCCCTGGGGCTGCGCGTCTCCGTGGCCCCGAGCGTCACGCCGCTCCTCCATACGGCCGCGCTGGAGCACCTCGCGCGCGCCGGGTGCGCCGGGATCCAACTCAGCCTCGACGGCGCCGACGCCGCCACGCACGACCGCTTCCGGGGCCAGCCCGGGGTCTTCGCGGCGACGCTGGAGGCCTGCGCCACGATCCGCCGGCTCGGCCTGCCCCTCACCCTGGCCACGACGGTGGCGCGCCACGACGTGCACCAGATAGACGCCCTGTACGCCCTGGTCGGGAGCCTGCACCCCGTCCGCTGGAGCCTGTTCTTTCTGGTGCCCACGGGCCGGGCGCGGGCGGAGGAGATGATCGCGGCGGAGGCGGCGGAGGCGGTGCTGCTCCGGCTGCGGCGCTTCGCCGCGGATGCCCCGTTCGCGATCAAGACGACGGAGGCGCCGGCGATCCGCCGCCTGCTCTTGGCCGGCGGGTCCGCGCCCCAGGCGCGGGCGACGATCGGCGACGGCCGCGGCTTTCTGTTCCTGGCGGCCAACGGCGACATCTGCCCCAGCGGCTTTCTGCCGCTGGTCGCCGGCAACGTGCGGCAGGACGACGTCCTGGAGGTCTACCGGCGCCACCCGATCTTTCTGCAGATGCGAGACCCCGGGGCGCTACGGGGCCCGAGGTGCGGCCGCTGCGAATACCGCGCCGTCTGCGGGGGCTCGCGCAGCCGGGCGTACGCGATCACGGGCGACCCGCTGGGGGACGACCCGCTGTGTGCCCACGTGCCCGGGGCAGCGGGCGGCGCATCGCCGTCCGGCGCGGCGGGGGACGGGGACGCGCTGGGGGCCGGCGTCGCCGGAGGGTCGCGGTCCGCCGCGGCGGGTGATGCGGCGTGCTGAACCTGAGCCGGCTGGTGGGGGCGCCCGCCCCGGAGGGGGAGGACCTGCGCTACGGCCCCGGGGTTTCCGGGGCGCGGACGGGGGCGATGATCGGGCACGGGCCCGTGGTCGTCTGGAATTGGACGCGGTCGTGCAACCTCGCCTGCAGCCACTGTTACGCCGACGCGGTGCAGGGGCGCGCGCCGGGCGAACTCGACACCGGGCAGGCGGGGGCGCTCATCGGCGAACTCGCGGCGCTCCGCGTGCCCGCGCTGCTGCTCTCCGGCGGGGAGCCGCTGATGCGCCCCGACGCCCTGGAACTCATCGCCCGCGCCCGGGGGCAGGGGCTGCGCTGCACGGTGTCGACCAACGGCACGCTCATCGACGATGCAATGGCCGACGCCCTAGCCGCCGCCGGCATCACCTATGTGGGGGTCAGCCTGGACGGCCCGCCGGACGTCCATGATCGCTGGCGGGGCCGGCGCGGCGCCCATGCGGCCACGGTGGCCGGCATCCGCCGCCTGCGCGCACGGGGCGTCCGCGTCGGGCTGCGCTTCACCCTGCACCGGGGCAGCGCGGCGTACCTGCCCCACATGCTGGAGTCGGCGCAGGCGCTGGGGATCGCCCGCGTCTGTGTATACCATCTAGTGCCGGAGGGCCGAGGCCGGCAGCTCGCCGGATCGGCCATGGAGCGCGGGCAGGAGCGCGCGGCCGTCGCCTGGATGCTGGCGCAGGCCCTGCGGCTGGGGCACGAGGGCAGCGACATCGAGTTCCTCACGGTCGACAACCACTCGGACGGACCGTTCACCTACCTCTGGCTGCGCCGGCACCACCCCGAGTTGGCCGAGGGGGCGTGGCGGTTGCTGCGCCGCAACCGCGGCAACCGCTCCGGCGTCGCCCTGGCGGCCGTCGGGCCGCGCGGCGACGTCCATCCCGACCAGTTCTCGCGGAACCTGGTGCTGGGGAACGTCCTGGAGCGTCCGCTGGGGGAGATCTGGGAGGGCGAGGCGGAAGCGCCGCTCCTGCGGCGCTTCCGGGAACGGGAACGGTACATCCACGGGCGCTGCGCCGGCTGCGCGTGGTTCTCGGTTTGCAACGGCAACCTGCGCGCGCGGGCCGCCGCCGCCGGTGATCTGTGGGGGGAGGACCCCGGCTGCCTGCTGGAGGACGCGGAGGTGGCGGGGGAGGGGGAGGCGGGGCCGCCGTAGGGGTGCGGCTGCGGCTGCGGCCATGCCGCCGCACCGCGGATCCGCACCCCTGTCCCCTCGGCTTTCTCCGTCCGGGCTCTGTTGGTCGAACGGTTGCACCCGGATCTCCGGTTGTCCATAGCCGAGGTGCTCTGCCCGGGCGTCCGACATGATCCACGGCGAAGCCGGTCCACCGGGCTGGCGTCGGCGATCCGTGACGGCAAGGGGTATGCGCGCGGCCGCCGCGTCGGCCTGCGGCCTTTAACCGTGGGGCGTCGCCCAACCTGATTGAGAATGCGTTGTCGCACCGAGCACCGCCGCCCCGGTGCTCGGTGGCGCAGCCGGCGGGGCTCGCGGACAGTGCGGTTCGGGTGCTGTGGGCGTCGGCGCGCGGTCCCCATCATTAGCGCCAACGACGGCGCCCGAAGCGGTGCACCGGTCCGCGAGCCTGGGGATGTCACGCCCCGAGCGCGCACCGCCTCTACCCGCTTGATCCCTTGGCGCCCGTCCTTTACTCTATCCCTTGGTGGTACGAGTGAAGATCGGGCGGGTGAGCTCCAAGAACCAGGTGACGCTGCCCGTTGATCTGATGCGTGCGGCGCGCATCCGGCCAGGCGACCACGTGCGGTTTGACATCGACGAGCGCGGCCAGATCTCCGTCACGCCGGTGCGGCCTGCACCTGACATGAATGCCTTCGTCGGTGTGTGGAAGGGCCGAACGCCGTACAGGGGCGGCAGGGAACTGGCCGACGACCTGCGGGGGCCGGTGGAACGGTGATCGGTACGGCGGTCGACACCAACGTCTTGTCGGAACTCCTGCTCGGCGGACCCTCCGCCTCCATTGCGGCAGCCGCCCTGACGGACGCGCTCAGGCGCGGGCCGTTGATAGCGGGCGCCATCGTCTACGCCGAGCTTCACGCTGCAGCGCCAACACCCGACGAACTGGATTCCCTGCTGGCCGGAATGTCCGTCGAAGTTGACTTCGACCTACCGCCCGACGCCGTCCGCGCCGCATCATCCGCCTGGCGGACCTACCTGACGCGCCGTGGGACCGCGGGCGGCGCCTATCACTGCGCCGCGTGCGGCCAGATGAACTCCGGCTTCCGCTGCGCCCAATGCGGGGTACCGATCGGCGGACCGCGGCACATTCTCGCTGACTTCCTGATCGGGGCGCATGCGCTATTCCGCGCTGCGGCGCTCGTCACCTGGGATCGGGGCGTATACGGAACGTACTTCCCGGGTCTCAAGGTGCTCCGCCCCGGTGCTGCGGCCGACGCCTGATGAGGTGGTCTGGCCGAGGAACAACGCCAGGCCCTGCGCCCTGTGGCCAATTGTGTACGGATAATCGAGAACGCGTTCGCGACCACGGAGTCGATCTGCCACCGGGTGCGGCGCTGGCGCAACGCCGCGCAGGCCAGGCGCTGCGCGAGCATGGCACTGCTCAAGGCGGAACGGGGCTTCGGGGTCGCCGCATCACCGGAGGCCATGGCGGGGTACGGTGAGGAGGAGGTGCCTCCCGCCGGCACGATGGCCTCCGTGCCCGCGAGGGAGAGCCGGGGTGGTGCCATCGCGGCGGTCTCCGGCAGGAGCTCGACCGCGGCGGCGTTCGCTGCCTGCTCGCTCTGGCGCACAGCGCTGACGTCATGGGGGCAGGGCCTTCCACTGGATGCCGGTGCGCAGGACGTATGAAGATGGCGGCGGCGATGACGCGGTCGTCGGCGCGGGGGCGCCCGCCGCGGGCGTGGGACGGCGGCGGTGGAATGAGCGGAGCCATCATCACCCAGAGCGCGTCGGGGAGAACCCACGAGACTGGGCTGAGGCTCGCCTCTGCGCCGGAGGGCGGAGGTATCAGGCGGAGAACGGTGTCCCAGAAGGTAGCGGGTGGTTCCAGAGTTTCGGGCGTGGTCAGAGTGAGCGGTGTTGGCGGCGGCGGCAGCAACTGGCCCGCGCTTTGCCAGTGCGCGGTGAGACGGACGACGCAGTCGGCGGCCGAGATGGTCGGCGGGGTGAGGTTGTCGCTGCTGGGCGGTTGGCAGGGGGTGCTGATCGTTGCGCCCGGTGCGGCGGGGGCGGGCACGGCTCAGGCGGGAGGGATCCGTCGGTTGAACGTCGTGGCCGCTGATGGGTCGGACCGAGAGGCGTGCCTGGCGATTGCGCGCGCGTCGCCCGAATACTTCGATGCGGGCGGGCTGGCGGCGATGGCGGCGGACCTGGGCCGGGCCGAGTGCCTGGTGGCCCGGGAGGGCGCCAGCGTCGTGGGATTTGCAGTGGTGGGGGTGAAGGGGCCCGCGGTGGCGGATCTGCTGTGGATCGCGGTGGCCCCGGAGCGGAGGGACCAAGGCGTGGGGACCGCGCTGCTGACGGATGTGGTGGAGCGCCTGCGCCGACGCGGGGTGCGCCTCTTGATGGTCAAAACCTTGGCGCCGACGGCGGACTACGCGCCGTATTCGGCCACGCGCCGTTTCTACGAGCGCATGGGCTTCCTGCTTGTCGAGACCATCGACCCGTACGCCGGGTGGAGTCCCGGCAACCCGTGCGCGGTCTACTCAAGCCGCTGTGAGAAGGTTCGGCGGTTCCGTGCTGCCAGCGGGGGATGACGACGGTCTCCGCGTCGCGTCCGGGAAGCCGGCGGGGGGGCACCCGCTGGCGGGGCCCCTGGGCCGCGACGACTGTCGCGGCTCGAATGCCCGCCTGCTCCGTCCACCTCTCGCGGTCAGTCCGCGCTCGGCACGAGTTGCTGCTTGGGCCGCGGGCCGTGCCCGAAGGCGGCGATGGCCTCCGCGTAGTCCGCGAGCGGCCGGGCCGGTGCCAAGAGCGGTCGCAGCGCCAGGGTGGGGGCCAGGCGCGCCGCCGCGCCGAACGTGCCGTTGATGGCCATCGAGCCCACGATGGTAAGGTCACGGTAATACATGTCGTAGGGGCGGAGGGGGACCGTCGCCGCCTCCGGGGCCACGCCGAACACGAGGAACGTCCCGCCCCGGCGGACGAGGTCGAGCCCGCGGGCGATCACCTCCGGCCGGCCCGTGGCGTCGGCGACCAGATCGAAGCCGCCCGGCCGGCCGGCGGCGAGGGGGGCCTCCTCGCCCGGTGCCACGGCCGCATCGGCGCCGACTTCCAGCGCCAGGGCACGCCGGTCGGGATGGGGCTCCGCCACGCCGACACGGGCCGCCCCGCAGCGCCGCAGGACCTGCGCCAGTAGGAGGCCCATGGTGCCGCCGCCCAGGACGAGCACCGCGGCGCCCGGCTGCACGCGCGCCCGGTGCGCCCCCCAGAGGGCGCAGGCCAGTGGCTCGATGAGCGCCGCCTCCCCCCAGTCGAGGCCGTCGGGGACCGGGTGGCAGTTGGCGGCCGGCACGGCCACGCGCTCGGCGAGGCCCCCGGCCACCGTATCGCCGATCGCCCCCCAACGGGCGCAGAGGTTGGCGTGCCCCTCGCGGCAGCCGTCGCAGTTGCCGCAGGCCAGCGTGGGATCGACGGCCACCCGGTCACCCACAGCGGGCGCGGTCACGCCCGCCCCCTGCTCCACGACCACCCCGGCGAACTCGTGGCCCGGGATGAGCGGGTAGGGGGCCGGCGGGAACTCGCCGTGGGCGATGTGGACGTCGGTACCGCACAGGCCACAGGCGCGCACCTCAAGGACGACCTCCCCGGCGCGGGGATGAGGCGGTGGGACGTCCCGCACGCCGAACGTCCCCGGTCGGTCGACCACCACGGCACGCATCGCGAAACCCCCTCCTGTCGTCGGCGGCCGCGGCCCGCCGCGGCGCGAAACGGGATGGCGGGCCGCATAAGGATTGTCGGGCGGCAGCCGGCATCCCCGGCGAAAAGTCCCGTTCAGACGGCCCACACGCCCCGCGGGGCCCGCCGGCGCCCCATGGCGGCAACTACGAGGACCGCATCCGGCCTTCCTGCGCCCGGGGAGGGGGCAGGAATCCGGTGGGCCGGGGCAAAGGCCAGAAGGGGGACCGACCGGGACGGCGGGAGCGCGCCGGCCCGACCCGGCCCGTCCGGCCCCGGTCTGCTCACCAGCGAAGCAGGGGGGATTCGATGCGCATCCGTGTGTGTTCCGCCAAGATCCATAGAGCCACCGTCACCGAGGCGAACCTCAATTATGTGGGGTCGATCACCATCGACGCGGCCCTGCTCGAGGCCACCGGCATCCGGCCCTACCAGATGGTGCAGATCACCAACTGCTCCAACGGGGCCCTGTGGCGGACCTATGTCCTGGTCGGACCGGCCGGTCGCGGGGACATCTGCCTCAACGGTCCGCCGGCGCGCCACTTCGCGCCCGGCGACAGGGTGGTCATTCTGGCGGAGGCCGACATCGACACCTCGGAGACCGACACGTGTGTGCCGGTCGTCGCCTTTGTCGACGACCACAACCGCGTCACGCAGATCGAGCGGCATGAGGACGCCTTTTCCCTGGGCCCGGCGGCGGACTGAGGGCCGGCGCCGGGCGGCCGGCGGTGGGCCTGAGGCGCGCGGGACCCGGGCGGCGGGCGGGCGATCGGCGGGGGTGGAACGGGTGACGGCTGGGGACCGGTGGCCGGATGACGCGGCGCTCCGGGGATTCGTCGACCGGATCCTGGCCGAGTTGGAAGGGCGCGGGTGGCCGCGGGAGGCCGCCCAGACGCGCCTGCGTCAGGACGCCTGGTGGCCGGTGCTTCAGGCGGCGGGGGGCACGGTCCTGGCGATGTGCACCCCGGCGGATGTCGCGCGGGAGGTGGAGCGGGAGACCCCGTGCGGGGTGTGCGGCCACCCGCTGCACCGGGCGGTGGGGGACGTGCGGCTGCCGGTCGCGGGCCGGTTGCGCCTGGTGCGCCGCCTGCCCCACATCGCGCCCTGCAGTTGCGGGTACGCGGACCGGGCCCTCGATGCCCCGGTGGCGGAGGCCCTGCGGCGGCACTTCACCGGGCGTCCCGACGAGGGGGAGGTGGACGCGGCGACCCCGGAGTTCGCCGCGGAGGTGCGGCGGGCGCGGGAGGCGGGTGGGCCGGGGGGATGAGCGGGCCGCCCCCGCTCCGGCGGGGGCTTCGGATCGGCTCACACGCCCGGGACCACAGGCACCGGCGCCAGCGGGTCCCCGACCCGGCGCTGCCAATCGGCCAGATCCGCGGCCAGCCGCGCGATCTGGCCGCGTTGACCGGGCTCGGCCGAGAGGTCACGCATCTCCCAGGGGTCGGCCGACAGGTCGAAGAGTTGAAGCCGGTCTGTACCGGGCCCCGTCTCGGCGCGGCGGTAGTACCGGATCAGTTTCCACCGCCCGTCGCACACCATCCGTTGCAGGTCCCGGTAGACGGCATGAACCGAGGGCCGCGCGGCGCCGGGATCGCCCGCGAGGAGCGGCAGCAGGCTGCGTCCCCGGGCGGCCGCCGGGGCGGCGACGCCGGTCAGCGCGCACAATGTGGGCAGGATGTCGTGGGCGTGGTGGAGGCCCTCGACGCGCCGGCCCCGAGGCAGCCCGGGGCCCGCCAGGAGCAGGGGCACCCGGACGCTGCAATCGTAGAGATTCTGCTTGCCCAGCAGGCCGTGCTGCCCGACGGCGAGCCCGTGGTCGGCCGTGTAGGCCACCAGGGTGTCCTCGCCGCGGCCGCTGCGGTGGAGGGCGTGAAGGACGCGGCCGATCTGCGCGTCCATGTGCGTGATCATGGCATAGTAGCCGGCGATGTGCCGGCGCAGGGCGCCCGCGGTGCGGGGGTGCGCATCGAGTTCCTCGTCGCGGATCCGCAGTTCGCCGTTGTCGAAGGGGTGGTCCGGCAGCCAGTTGGGCGGCAGGGACACGGCGTCCGGGTCGTAGCGCGCCGCGAACTCGGCCGGAGGGGTGCGCGGGTCGTGCGGTGCCGTGAAGGCCAGATACAGCAGGAACGGCGCCTGGCCGCGGTAGCCGCGGACGAAGTCCACCGCCGCGTCTGCGAAGAGTTCGCTCGAAAACCCCGCTCCTTTGCGCGCCGCCGTGTCGGGATAGGCGCCGCTCGCATCGAAGTCGTGCAGCGGGACCGCCCGGTGGTCGGACATCCCGCCGAAGAAGATCCGCGCCCCGCCCGCGAAGCCGCGGCCGAAGGACCGCTTGCCGTTGTGCCACTTGCCGATGCCGTGGGTGTGGTAGTCGGCCGCGCGGAAGACCTCCGGCAGGGTGAGGAGTTCGGGGTTGAGGTCCGCCGGTGCCCACCCCGCGCCGGCATCGGGGCGGCGGGTGGCGGAGAACACGTCCGTGCCGGTGAGGAGGCAGGCGCGGCTCGGGACGCAGACCGCCCCCGAGTAGCCCCCCATGATGTACGTGCGGCCGAAGGCCACGCCTGCGCCGGCCAGGGCGTCGAGCGCCGGGGTGTGCACGGCGGGATTCCCGAGGGCGCCCGCGGCGTCGAACCGATGGTCGTCGGCGACGATCAGGACGATGTTGGGACGCGAGGGCACGACCGATCGCCCACCCTTCCCCAGGCCGGTGCCGGCCCTGAGCGGCTTCGCAGCAGATGCCTCAACCGATGTTCTGCCATCCCCGCCAGGCCTGGGCCAGGGACATGGTCGGGGTCTGGTCGAGGTATACCGGGAGGCCGTTCTCCTGCGGGACGCAATACGCACAGCGCACCACGGCCACCTGCCGGATGCTCCGAAACACGGGCCGCAGGGCCTGCAGCGGCATGCCCACGCAGCACCACGGTGCCGCCGCAGCCTCCGGGCCCCCAGATGTAGAAGTTGTTGTGGGGGCTGATGGCTGGGGGGAGCCCGGCCGCCGGTCCGAAGAAGCCTACGGCACCGGCCTCGCCGTAGTTACCCGCCAGGATGCAGGCCTGGGGGCGCTGCGCGGCGGGCAGGGCGGCGTATGCCGCCGCCACGGTGGCGACCATCCCCGGCCAGCCGAAGCGGTCCGCCAGCGGCTGGACGATCGGGTTGTCCCTCTGGGGCGTGTACTCCCCGACGTGCAGCGGCGCGGAGTACGCCGCGGTGGCCGCCGGGGGCAGCAGGGGCATGACGATGGGCGCCAGCGCGGCGGCCCCCAGGACGACGAGCGCGGAGTAGGCGGGCCGGAGCCACCGGCCGGGCGCGCCGCCGAGGCGGGCTTCCACGCGCACTGCGCCGGCCGCGAACAGGGCCGGGTACAACTCCATGAGGAAGCACGGCTTGGCGTGTCCGGCCGCGAAGAGCGCGAAGAGGAGGACGAACGCCCAGCCGAGCGCGCGCACCGCGCGGCCGGCCGGCGCGCGCAGGTAGAAGAGGAGGCCTGCCACCCAGAAAGTGCGCGGACGTGGCCGCGGCGCTATGGCCCTGCGTCGCCCCGCCCGATCGGGCGCCCCCGGCCGATCCTCTCCGCTTGTCCACCCGTCGGCCGCCGGATGGCGACCCCTGAACGGCCCAGACGCGGCGGGGGGGGCCGGTGGCGCCCCCGGTTCCCGCCCCAGCCGAGTCCCGTCCTCAGGGCTGCGCGCCCCGCCCCTCACGGATGATGTGGCTGCACGGACTGCCGTCACCCCTGACGCCGCCGCGCAGCAACCGGTGCAGCGCGCGCTTGTGGGCCGCCACGCCCGCCAGGACCCCGGCCAGGGCCGGGGGTGCCGCTCGGGCGAGGGCCTCGGCCGCCGCCACCCGCTCCGCGCGGGCCAGCGAGGCGAGGTCGGGCGCGGTGCCCATCGGGCGTCCGTCCTGCCCGTTACTCGGCCTCATCGTCATCGTCACAGCGGCAGTAGCAGTTCTTGATCGTCTCGAAGGTGCGCGCGTGGCCGTATTCGTCACCCGCGACGCTGTAGAGGATCATGCGGAGGACTTGGTCCTCGGTGTCGCGGGCGAGCGCGGCGTATTCGCCGACCGCCGTCAACTCGTCACGGATGGCCGCCTCGATCTTTTCGCAGAAGTCCTGCGGATGTCGGGACACGTCCCATCCCTCCTGATGTGGTCATGGCCGGCGGGGATCGGGCGGGGCCCGTCCACACAGGCCTGTCTCACGCTATGTCGCTCGGGTGGGATGGGTGCGTCCCTGCGCAGTTGCCCCAGTCCTGGGGCGGCTGCGCAGGGGTTCTTCGGATCCTTCCGCGGTTGCAGTCGGGACGCATCCGTTCCGACATCCGGGCGCCACGGCGCGATCGGCCGCACCGTCCAGCCGCCGGGGGGGCCTTCCCCTCGGGGGCGCCTCGTGGGTGTGGCGGGTTCAAGCTTCCGCCCGCCGGCGGCGTTCCCGGCCAAACCCTCCGGGGGGCCGAGTGGTTCCCCCTCGACGGCTCCACAACGGCGGAACGGGGGCGGCCGACGTGCCCGCCGGGTCGCCGGGCGCCGCGGGGCGTGCCTCACCGACGTCGGGGACGAGCCCGGAGGTGTTGGGGGCCGGGCTGTCCCAGGGGACTCACCGGGCGTGCCTACTCCGCACCCCCGGGGCGGGGCTGCGGAGTAGGCACGCCATTTCTCCGCAGGATCCCGCGCAGTTCCTCCAGGTCCTCCTCCGCCGGCTCCACGAGCGGGGCCCGGACCGGACCGCAGGATCGCCCGAAGGTGAGGCCCACCGCCGCCTTCACCAGCGCCACGGCATACCCCCGCCGCCGCTCCCGCAGCGCGCAGAAGGGCGTGTAGAAGGAGGCCAGCAGCGCCTGCACCGTCGCCTGGTCCCCGGACCGCCACGCGCGATAGAACCGCAGCGCCAGATCCGGCACGAAGTTGAACACCGCCGAGGAGTAGGACACCGCCCCGGCGGCCCCCAGGGCGCACTGGCTCATCTCCGCCGTCGGCAGCCCGTTCATCAGGGGCAGGCGCCCCTCCACCGCCAGGGCGATGCGCTGCAGCCGCTCGACGTCCCCGATCCCGTCCTTGAATCCCGCCATCGCCGGCAGATCCGCGAGGGCCGCGACCGTCCGCGGGGCGAACACCGCGTTGTCCCGCTGGTACACGATGCAGCCGATGCGCGCCCCGTCGGCGATGGAGGCGTAGTGGGCGAGCAGCCCCTCCTGTTCGGCGAGGGTGAGGTAGGGCGGCAGCACCAGCACCCCGTCGCAGCCGATCTCCTCCGCCGCGCGTACATACGCGCGCGCCGTCGCGGCCCCGTAGCCGCACCCCGCCACCACGGGCACGGCCCCGCCCACCTCCTCGACGGCGGCGGCGACCGCGGCGCGCCATTCGGGAAAGGACAGCGAGACGAACTCGCCGGTGCCGCCGCAGATGAAGAGCCCGTCGGGCCTGTGATCGAGCAGCGCCGCCACGTGCTCCCGCAGCCGCGGCAGGTCGAGCGATCCATCCGCTGCGAAGGGGGTCACGGGAAACGACAGCAGCGCCCCGCGACCCAGATGCTCCCGCAACTCGCCCGGCGTCAGTGCCATGTGCTAACCCCCAAAGAAGAGTCGGTGCGCGGTACCGCCGAGCACGGCCTCGCGTACCCCGGCCGGCAGCGGCAGGATCTCGCGCCACAACTCCACCTGCGCCCGATAGGGCGCCGGATCGGTCCCGTTGGCGTCGGTCCCCCACAGGCAGCGCTCCGGCCCGAAGGCGCGGAGGACGGCCGCCACGGGCGGCCACACGTCGCGGTGGGGGTACGGTTCCCGGCTGGCGTAGCCCATCCCCGACACCTTGACGAACAGACCGGGCAGGTCGGCCGCCGCCAGGAGGTCGTCCCAACCGCCCCGGCCGAGGTGGTCGACCACGCAGCGCACCCCCGGGTGTGCCCGGGCCACCCGGCCGAGCTCGGCCACCTGGTCCGCCGCGCACTGAACACAGACGACCAGGCCCGCCGCGGCGGCCGTGCGCCAGAACCCCGCGGCGGCGGTGCGCGACAGCCAGCCCGGGCCCGGATGGCCGATCGCGTTCAGCCGGAGGCCCGCGCAGCCCGCGACGACCCCCGGCGCGAAGGGATCGGTCAGGCCCACGCCCCGCAGCCGCGCCGGCTCCCTGGCCATCGATTCCTGGAGGTAGCGGTTGTCGTAGCCGTAATACGAGGGCTGCACGAGGACGGCTGCGTCCACGCCGCAGGCGTCCATGCGCTCCATGAGGCGCTCCAGGGGCGCTGGCGCCTTGGGCGTGTAGCCGAGGAGCGGCGTGAACGGAAATCGCTCCGCGTCGGCCGCGCAGACGTGGACGTGCGCATCGATGACCATCGCCGCCGCCCCCACCCCCTCGGCCGCGGGACCGCTGCACCGGATTCCGGGGGTGGCTTCCTGCCCCTGCCGCCGCCGGGGAGGGATCTGTGACCGGGGCGCCGGCCGCCGTCTCGGGCGCGTCCGCCGTCGCGGCCCGACGACCGGGACCCGGCCGGCGCTCCCGCTCGCGGGGGGGGCCACCGCGCGGGCCCGCGCGGTGGGCCGGAGAGGGCGGGCCGCGGAAGGGACCGGGGACTTCCGTGCCCGGAGCCGGAGCCGTGCCCGGAGCCGGACCCGGGCGCGGGCGGTCCGCCGGCGCCGCAGCCCCGCCCGTCCATGGTCAGCCGTAATGACCGGCACGCCGGGGGGGGGGCGGGGCTCGACGGCTTGGCGCGGGCTTGGTCGGTAACACCGCCGGCTGAGATGCAGGAACGTACCGCACCCAACGACAGCGCTCACGCTGGGAAGGGCCAGCTGCATGCCTGTCACGGTGCGCGGACAGGGGCGCTACGGCGCTCCGCCCTGCGCCGACCGGTGAACGAACGCCGGAGCGGGTGCGTGCCGACGGCTGCCGAGGGTGGACCGGAACACGGACGGGACGGTCATCCGCAGTGCCGCGGGTCGGTTCCCCGCCCCCCCGCCGGATCGGGGCGCAGGAATTTTCCGGTGCGCGTAAAATTTCCCGGATCCACGCGTTACTGGTCGGTATACAGCGGCCCGCGGTCGCCAAGGACGGCGCCCGTTTGTCGGCGTGTACCCTTGGCGCGGATCGTCGCCCCAGGGGGAGCGTGGCCGTCCGTGTTCGCTGGGTTTCGGCTCCGTCGCGCGCTCGTCGCGGGCTTCGCCGCATGTGGTCTCGTCGGGGCCGTGGTTCTTCCGCCGGCCGCGGCGCTGGCCGGGCCACCCGCCCCTCCGTCGCCGACGACGCTGCACGCGGCCTCCGCCGGAGGCACCCAGCCGGCGGCCCTGACGCTCGGGCAGATGCAGGCGCTGCCCCCCCTGCCCTGGGGCGGGGACAGTCATCTGACCATGAGCGCATACGGCCCCTGCATCGCGGACGAGCAGTCCTGGAATCTCCCGGGGCCGTTCGCCAGCCCCGGCGTCCGCCAGGGTTACGTCGTCACACAGGGCGGCGCCGTGTCCGGCGATTACGGCGGGCCGAGCGTCAAGCCCGGTTGCGCGGCGAACGCGGCGCTGACCGCGCCGGGCGCCCCGTTGAGCGGCGGGGGCGCGGCCGTCACCCTGCCGCTGGCAGCGTCGTACCCGGTCACCCTGGACGGCCAGTCCGCGCACCTCTCCGATCTGGTCGCCGGATCGCCCATGGCCCTGCGCCTGAACGGTGCCGGCCAGGTCGCGGCCATCACCGCCGAATCGCCGCCCACCGGCTTCGTCGGGGCCTCCTGGAGCGGGACCTGGGTGGACATCGTCGAGGGCGGCCAGAGCGCCCAGATGCCCTACGCCAAGGGCTGCACATTCGCCGTGGGGAATCAGAGCGCGGTCACGTGCGGCCAGGCCGGCGGGATCCTCGCCCCATCCCTGCCGGTCATCCTGCAGCTCGACGCCAATAACGAGATCACCTCGATGACGACCACGGCCACGCCCATGGGCACGGTCGTCGCAGCGAGGGTGGTCCAGGGCGTGTCGGGCCCGTACGACCTGGTCGATGTCGAACTGCCGGGCGGCAGCACGGCCGAGTACATCGGCACCACGGTGCTCCAGGTCTCGATGGACGGACAGTCTGGTGTGGACTACAACCCCCAATCGCCCCTGGTGCAGACGGGCGGGGACATCACGGTGCCCGCGACGTTCGACCAGGTCCGCGTGGGCGACAACGTCGTCCTGTCCCTGAACCAGGTGGGCGAGATCACCGCCGTCGACGTGGTCGGCGGCGCGGTGGGCTCGCTGGTGAATGTGGCCCAGCAGGCCTTCACCCCGTCCGCCGTCGTCCTCGACATGATCCCCGAGTATCTGGCGCCTGGCTCCAACGTCAAGCTCCCGGTCAACTGCGACTTCACCTGGGACCCGCCGTCCTCGTACCAGGGTCCCGTGGCCGGGGCCGGGCAGGACGCCAGCGATGAGACCGCGCTGCAGTACGAAGGCAATTACATCCGATGCGCCGCTCAGGCCCAGGCCTTGGAGAACGGGGTCTGGACGGACCTGGGTACCCCCGTCGCCCTTTCGACGCCTGCGGTTTCTGCGACCGACCCGTACCACGCCAGCCACAGCCAGGCCTCCCTGGTGATCCCTCTGACGCAGATCGTCACCGCGGTGCGCATCCACTACGACTTCTGGGAGGGGCAGACGGGCGGGGGCTCCGCGGTCACAGACGGACCCGACGGGTGCGCCGGTGTCCTCCACTCCTCCGGAACCGGTGGCAGTTGCTCCCTCGACCCGGCGCCCTTCGGCACCTACAACGGCGGCCTCAACCGCACCGTCGCGCACACGACGCCCTTCCTCATCTCCCTGGAGCCGACCGCCCTGCTGCAGCTCAACGTCATGCCGTACAAGATCCTCTATCAGCCGCCGGGGGACCAGAGCCAGTCCTCCTTCACGCTCTCCCAGGGCCAGGAGAGTTCCACCCAGATCACCCTGGGGTCCTCGGACGCGTCCACGGCGACCAGCGACACGAACATCGGCGTGAGCGCCAGCGCCACCGCGACGGTGCTCGGCAGCGGGTTCAACCTGTCCGCCGACCACAATTGGGACCAGAGCACGACCAGTACGTCGACCAACGCCAACGCGCAATCGAACACCGTGGACCTGACCGACACCTTCACGCAGTCGTGGCAGTCGGGCGTCAACCCCGCCAAGGACCCCCACGTGCAGCCATGGGAGTATGACGAATACGCCCTGATCCTCCACCCGCAGGTGGCGGTCTGGGATGTCGCCGGCAAGACGTCCTACAACATGTTCGCCGCCCAGAGCGCGGAGTACGACGTCTCGGCGCACGACCTGCTCACCTGCGCCAACGGGCTGCCCCTGCCCATCCCGGGCGATTACAACCCGCCCATCGTCCTGCAGCCGCGGGAGTGCCAGGGGCTCCTCACCCTGGACCCCTTCTACCTGGGAGGGCAGGCCGCCGACCCGAGCCAGCAGGTCGGGGGATTGGCGACCCAGATCCAGTCCATCGCCCGCGGCGGTCCGGGGGAGGGCACCCTGGGCAGCAAGACCTTCACCCTCACCCAGCAGGAGGCGACGACCCAGGCCACCGACTCGTCCACCGCGTACGACACGGCGGTGACCGACGCCCAACTCAACTCCGTGGCCGCCAGCGTGACCGGGGGCATGACCTTCCCCGGCGACCTGGGCAGCGCCGGGGTCACCGTCGGCGGTTCCTGGAGCCAGACCAACAGCAACACGACCGACATGCAGGTCACCTACGACCAGTCGCAGACCTCCGTGCAGACGATCAGCGACTCCGCCAGCGCGACGCTCGGCGATGACACCAATCCCATCGACACGACGGTCTGGCTGGATTCCCGCTGGGACACCCTGATGTTCCAGGTCCCCGCGCCCGTGGTCACCGCGGTCACGCCGGCCGCGGGCCCGGTCGGGGGCGGGACGACGGTCGCCATCAGCGGCTCCAACTTCTGGACGGGGCCGGTCGCCGTGCAGTTCTGTCCGGTCGCCGGGGGGAGTTGCGCCGGCGCCACGGGCGTCACCGCCCTCACCACGGGTACGATCACGGCCGTGGCGCCGGCCCTGCCCGCGGGCCCCGTCGACGTCGAGGTGGTCACCCCCGGCGGGACGAGCCCGACCGGTGCCGCGGACCGCTTCGTGGCCACGCCGCCCGGGGCGCCCGCGGTGACGGGCGTGTCTCCGGCCTCCGGCCCCGCCGGCGGCGGCACCACGGTCACGGTGAGCGGCACCGGGTTCTCCTCGGGTCCGCTGACGGTGGAATTCTGTGCGCCGGGCACCTCCGCGTGCCTGGCGGGGACCGATGTCCAGGTGACTGCGGACGGCAGCCTGACGGCGGTGACGCCGGCGTTCGGCGCCGGTACGGCCGACGTCGTCGTGGAGGGCCCGGGCGGCGCGAGCGCCACCGGCGCCGTGGACCGCTTCACCTTCAACCCGGCGCCCATGGCCGTGGGCTCGGTCACCCCGGCGGCCGGGCCCGCGGGCGGCGGCACCCGGGTCGTCATCACCGGCACCGGCCTCTCGGGGGCCACCCAGGTCTGGTTCGGCGCGCAGGACCCGACCGTCGACCCGGCCGAGTACGCGGCCGCGGGCGCGTCCTCGCCCTACGCCCCGGCCTCCAGCCTCCAGGTCGTCAGCGACCAGCAGATCGTCGCCTGCAGCCCGACCGTGCCCGGTGCGGAAACGGTCTTTGTCAGTGTGTACGGGCCCTCCGGCTTCAGCCCCGTCCTCCCCGAGGACCAGTTCTCCTACGGGTCCGCGACCGGCGCGACCGCCTCGTGCAGTGCCGCATCCGGCGCGGGCTCACCCCCGCCGGTCGTCGCCTCGGTCACCCCCGGGGCCGGCCCGCCGGCCGGCGGCACGCCCGTTACGATCACCGGGCTCGGCTTTCAGGAGATGCCGACGCCCGCCCCTGTCTGTACGACGGCGGCGTGCACGCAGAAGGTCCTGGTGACGGAGTTCCTGCCCCCGCCCGTCGAGTTCTGCGCGACCGCCGGGTCGTCGTGCCAGGTGGCGACGGACGTCGCGCTGGTCGACGGGCACACCCTCACGGCCGTGGCGCCCATCGGCGGCGGGACGGTGGACGTCCGGGTCGGTGGACCCTCCGGCTACAGCGCGGCGACCCCGGGCGACCGCTTCAGCTATACGGGTTCCGTCTGCGGCGCCTGCGCCGGCTCGCCCGGCGCCCCGGCCGGCGTCGCGCTCGCCTCGGACCGCCCGGCCGTGTTGGCTAACGGCACCGACAGCGCCCTGCTCGCCGCGACCGTGACGGACGCGTCCGGGCTGCCGGTGCCCGATGCCGCCGTGGTCTTCGACAGTTCCCTCGGGCAGTTCTCCGTCAGCGGTGCCGTCTATACGGACGGCTACGGGCGCGTCGACGCCGCGCTGCTCTCGGCCGCCCCGGGCGTGGCGACCGTGACCGCGACCGTGTACGGGGCCACCTATCCCGGCTACCGGACATCCGTTTCCCAGGTCCTGTTCGCCCCCGTGCCCGTTGTCACCGGTGTCTCCCCGGCCTCGGGGCCGCTTGGCGCCGGCACCCCTGTGGTCGTCACAGGCAGCGGCTTCACCGGCGCGACCGCCGTGGACTTCGGCGCCGTACCCGGAACCGGCCTGACGGTGGGCGGCGACTCCGCGATCACGGTCTCCGCCCCGCCCGGCACCGGCACGGTCGACGTGACCGTGGCCAATCCGGCCGCGGCCAGCGGACCCTCGGCCGCCGACCGCTTCGCCTATATCTCGTCGCCGGTGGTCACCTCCGTCACGCCCCCCGCGGGCCCGGCCGGCACGACCCTGCACGTGGCGGGGTCCGGCTTCACGGGGGCGACGGCCGTCCTGTTCGGCGGCACCCCCGGCGACAACCTCGAGGTGACCGGTGACGGTGCCCTGTCCGTCACGGCGCCCGCCGGTTCGGGCACGGTCGATGTCCAGGTCGCGGGCCCCGGCGGCACCAGCGCCGCGACCGCCGCGGACCGGTTCGCCTTCCTCGCCCCCCCGCCGCTCACCGTCGCCGCGCCCGGCGCGTCCAGCGGCACGGTCGGCCAGGCGTTCCGTCTACCCATCCTTGCCTCGGGTGGCACGCCGCCGTACACCTTCTCGGTGCCGCCAGACGCCCTGCCGTCGGGCCTGACCCTGGACCCCGCGTCCGGCGTGATCTCGGGGACGCCGCAAAAGCCAGGCGCCAGCGACTTCACCGTCACGGTGCTGGACGGCGGCTCGCCCTCGCAGCACGCATTCGTCCCGGTTTCCATCCTGGTGGTTCCGGCGACCGCGACGGTCACCACCATCGGCAGCGGGACGAGCACGTCCACGGGCGGCAGCGCTCAGGCGTCGGCGGGACAACTGCTGGCGACCGCCCTCGGGGGGACCGGTACGGTGACCGCCGCGCAGTACAGCGGCGACCCGCAGGGCAGTGCCCCCTTCTCGGTGTCCGGTGGCGGCTACTTCGACGTCCACCTCTCCGCGGGGAGCACCTTCTCCCAGGTGACGGTCACCGACTGTGGTCTGAGCGGGGGTGACGCGGTCGAATGGTGGGACGCCTCCGCCGATGGCGGCCAGGGCGCCTGGAACCCCGTCCCCGCCTCCGAGGTGCGGTTCGGCGTCCCGGCCGCCGGCTGCGTGACGCTCACGCTGAGCGCCTCGACCGAGCCGAGCCTGTCCCAGCTCACGGGGACGCCCTTCGCCGTCGGTACGGTGGCGACCGCTCCTGGCGGCGGCGGCGGCGGCGGCAACGGCAACACGGGCTCTGGCGGGGGCATCCCCATCCCCTCCGCCCCGACGTCCGGCCCGGCGCTCGGCAGCGCGGGCGGCACCCTGACCACGGCCGACGGCGCGTTCCAGATGACGGTGCCCTCCGGTGCGGTTCCCGCCGCGTCCACGCTCTCCGTCGCCGAGGGGCCGGCTCCACTCGGCCTGCCCCAGGGTTTCCGAGCCGTCGGACCCACCTTCGTGCTGAGCGGGGCGACGCTCGCCTCGGCCGAGCCCGCCACCATGACCTACAGTGCGGCCGCGCTCGGCGGCTTGGCGCCGGACCGGCTCTCCGTCTACGCGCAGCAGCCCGACGGCTCGTGGGCCTTCGTGCCCACGGCGGTGGACGCGGCGGCGGGTACGGTGTCCGCGGCCGTCTACGCCCCCGGCACCGTGGTGACGCTGGCCGCGACGCAGCCCTTCTCCGACGTCCCCGCCGGGTACTGGGCCGCATCGAGCATCGACGCGGCGCTCGCGGCCGGGGTCGTCACCGGTTATCCCGGGGGCGCCTTCCAGCCCGACGGCGCCCTGACGCGGGCACAGTTCACGGTCATGCTGGCGCGGGCGCTCCGGTTGCACCCGGCGACCGCGCCCGCCCCCTTCGCGGACGTACCGGCAGGGGCGTGGTATGCCCCCTCCGTGGCTGCGGCGAACCAAGCAGGGCTTGTGCAGGGCGTCTCCGCTTCGAGTTTTGAACCCGACGCCCCGGTGACCCGGGAACAGATGGCGCTACTCCTCGCCCGGGCGCTGAAACTGAGCGGCACCGGTGGTCAAGCGTTTAGCGACGCCGCTCAGATCGATGGGTGGGCGGGGGCGGCGGTGCAGGCCGCCACGGCCGCCGGGTACCTGCACGGCTTCCCCGACGGCACGTTCCGTCCCCTGGACCCGGCGACCCGCGCCCAGGCGGCCACGGTGCTCGCCGAGGTGCTCGGCCACCTCGCCCCTGCGCAGTAACCGCAATACCGCTTACTTGGGCGTTGCCGAGCGGCCGCCGCGGAAGGCGGCGATTGGCGCCCGGGGGGGCTCGAGGGGTTCAGCGGCAACGCCTTTGGGCCGATGATGGTGACCTTCTACCGCGCCGCCGGAGACCGCCGTAGCGCCCTGTCTAAGCGGTATTGGCCGTAACCGGGGAGGGGAGGGGGCATGCCGCCCCCTCCCCTCCCCGCTGCATCGTGGCTTCCGCCGCCTACAGCGCGCCGGCCTGCACCGTCAGCCGCCACGCCCCCGCGGACACCGCCTGCCGGGCCCGCAGGGTCACCCGCCAGACCCGTTCGCCCCACACGCCGCGCAGCCGCGCATCCTCCAGGGGGACGGCTTCCGCCGCCATCTCCAGCACCTCCGCGTCAAAGCCGATCAGCAGGCGCTGCCGCGCGCCACGGGCGGCCTCGATGCGGCCGGGCCCGGCCGGTACCGGCTCCGCCGCCAAGAGGAGCGTGAGGCGGACGTCGTCGGCCGGCGACGCCAGACGGAAGTCGTCCCGCACCTCGACCCTGGTCGCGCGCGGCGCGGCATCCCCCGCCGCGCCTCCGCCGGCCCCTGCCCTCGCTGCATCCCGCATGAGACGCACCGTCCGGCGCCATGCGGCGATGCCGGCCTCCGGCGGGTACGCCCCCGCGATGTCCAGGGACAGCTCCGCGCCCTGTTCGTCCGCCCGGTGCACCACCTCGCGCGCGGCAAAGGCGCCCCCGGCCCGCTGCTCGATGCCGCGCACGGCCGGCAGGTTGTGGTAGGACGAGCGCATGGTCCAGATCCCGTACCGCTCCGGCCCGAAGGTCTGCGCGGTGTACGTCCCGACCCCGGCGTCGATGATCGCCGGCCGCCCGTCCCAATAGACGATGAACTGGCCGACGTCGTTATGGTTGTGGCTCTCCGCGTTGTGGCCGCCCTTGGCGGCGACGTACAGCCCGCCGGGCGACCCCGCCTGCTCGCGGGCGGCCATCACCTGGAGATCCGGGAGCCAGACGTCGCGCAGGTACGGGGGCTCCGCCGCCGGCGCTTCCGCCTCGATCGCGGTGTAGTTGAAGAGGGCCGGCAGGAGGCGCGGCAGCGGCCCCCTGAGCGGTTCCCCCGCCTGCCGGCGCTGCCGGTGCGTACTCGCCCCGAGCGCGGCCAGGGCCGGGTCGCCGATGCGCCGGCCGTAACGGTGCACGAGGTCCGCGGAGATGTGCACGCGCGCGCCGCCGTCCGCGAAGTTGACAAACCAGGCGCCGGCGATGTGCGCGCGGTAGAGAAACCGGCCGATTTCCCGGATCAGCGGCTCGGCGTACACGTCGATGGCGCCGTCCGAGGCCGCATACAGCAATTCCAGGCAGTCGAAGAGGGCGCCGCCGGCGCGGTCCCAGTACGACGTGCCCTCGTCGCAACCGCCGTCCGCGGGGTAGGGCTCGATGAACCGGTCAAGGCACCGCAGGACCTTCTCCACGACGGCCGCCCGCCGGTCCGCCTCCCCCTCCAGCAGCAGCGCCGCCGCCAGGCAGTTGGACGAGCACCACGGGTTCCAGTTGTTGACGCCGCGGTCGCCGCGCAGGCCCATCCACCAGAAGTCGTCCCGCAAGAGGAACGGGGCGAGGATGCGCCGGTCCACCTCCGCGCGGATGCGCGCCGATATCCGAGGGCTGACCGCGTCGAGCCGCGCCCGCAGGAGGTAGTGCGTCCACGCCAGCAGGGCCGCCGTCTCGCCGGCGAACAGGTCGAAGACCGGTCGCTCCGCGTCCGGCAGCGGCGCACCGCCGTCGTTGTGGGCCGGGACGCCCCAGAACGACTCCTCGCAGATCGCCCAGATGCCGTTGACGATGTCGTCCACGAACCGTCCCCGGCCCTGTACGCACTCCGCGGCGACCAGGGCGGAGAGCGCCGCGCGGCGCGCGAAGCTCTCGTGCTCGTAGCGGCTGCGATTGCCGTTTCTGCGGAACTCCATGAACAGCGTCGCCGGAAGCGCCGGCCACACCTGCCCGAGGTGGCCATCGCCCACCCCCACCACCTCGGTGCGCAGGGGCTCGGGCAGGGCGTCCCACCCCTGCCGCTCGGCTGCGCCGGGGTACGGGCGGAAGCGTTCGATCGGCAGCAGCAGTCCGCTCACCTTGCCGCCGTATCGCTCTGTCAGCATGTTGCGGTCCTCCTCGGTGGACGCCGCCAAAGTCCCCTTTGGCGAGGCCGCGTGTTCCATGGGGAGGCAAGCCGAGGGCCAGGATGCCGGGAGCCGCGGGCGCGACCCTATGGGGCCGGATGCCGGGAGCCGAAGGCGCGAAGCCGAAGGCCTGAGGGACAGGCGAGCAGTGGCAAGGCCAAAGAGGACTTCTGCAGCGGCCACCCCCGCCCCGGCCGTCACCAGCGCGGGTTCCTGTACTCCCACCCCGGGACGTGGCGCCGCATCTCGTCGCCGTCGTCGCGGCGCCGGATGCCGCAGGCCTCCCAGTCCGCGTGCATCGCCGCCAGGCGCGTGCGGTCGAGGGTCACGCCGAGCCCCGGCCGCTCGGGCACCCGCAGCCGGCCGTCCCGGAAGACCCACCGCTCGCGGAGGAGGTCGTGCTCCATCTGCCAGGGGAAGTGCGTGTCGCAGGCGGCCGTCAGGTGCGGCATGGCGGCGCCCACGTGCACCATCGCGGCCATCGACACCCCGAGGTGCGTGTTGCTGTGCATGGAGACGCCGATGCCGAAGTCGCGGCAGAAGGCCGACAGCCGTACCGTGGCGCGCAGCCCGCCCCAGAAGTGGTGGTCGGAGAGGATGTAGGCGACCGGCTCCAGCCGCAGCGCCTTCGGCAGGTCGGCGAAGGAGGTCACGCACATGTTGGTGGCCGTCGCCAGAGCCGTGCGGCGCCGGACCTCGGCCATGCCCTCCATGCCGCGCGTCGGGTCCTCGTAGTACTCCAGGCCGATCTCGGCCAGCCGCAGGCCGGCGCGGACGGAGGTCTCGACCGACCACAGCGCGTTGGGGTCGAGGCGGAGCAGCGCCGCGGGGAACGCGGCGCGCAGGGCGGCCGTCGCCTCCACCTCCTGGTCCGGCGGGAAGACGCCCCCCTTGAACTTGAACGTGCCGAAGCCGAACCGGTCCACGAAGCGGTGGGCCTGGCGCACGATGCCCGCCGGGTCGAGGGCCTCGCCCCAGCCGTCGGCGGCCGGCGCCGTGGCGGGGTCATTCGGATTCCGCGGCGCGTGGCGCCCGAACTTGTAGAAGAGGTAGGCCGAGAACTCCACCTCGTCCCGGTGGCGCCCGCCGAGCAACTCGGCGACCGGGACCCCGGCCTGCCGTCCCTGCAGGTCGAGACAGGCCACCTCGAAGGCGGCATAGGCGTTCCCGGCCCGGGAGCGGTCGGCCCCCGGCGCGTTGAGGGCGCCGCCGGCGCCGCCCCCCGGCGCGACCGACTCGCGCACGGCCGCCCAGACGGCGCCGAGGTTCCACGGATCGAGGCCCACGAGGCTTGCCCCGGCCTGGCGGAGGGCGGCGACGGTCCCGTCGTCGCCGTAGGCCTCACCGAGCCCCACACGGCCGGCGCGGTCCTCGACCTCGACGATGGAGCGTAGCGCGAAGGGCTCGTGGCACCCGGAGGCGTTCAGGAGCGGCGGGTCGGGGACGGCCACCGGCGTGACGGTGACGCGGGCGATGGTCGGACGGATCGGCATGGCGCGTCCCCCCGGGTCGGCGCAGGATGGGGGCACCTTCGCGCCGGCGGCGGTCGGCCCTTCCGCGGGGCGGCCGGGCCTTCCGCGGGGCGGCCGGGCCTTCCGCGGGGCGGCCGGGCCTTCCGCGGGGCGGCCGGCCCTTCCGCGGGGCGGCCGGGCCTTCCGCGGGGCGGCCGGGCCTCGGGCGTTGCCGCCGGCAGAAGGCCCGTGCGACAATCCGGTCCGGCGGGCGTGCGGCCTCCCGGGGGGCGATGGCGTGGAACGGCCCATCAATCGCGAACTGGTGCTCTCCCGCATCGGGGACATCGAGGGGCAGTTGGAGTCTCTGCGGGCGCAGGCCGCCCTGCCGGACCGGGCGTTTCTCGACGACCCCAGGGAGGTCAAGAGCGCCCGTTACTCCCTGATCGTCCTGGTGGAGGCGTCGGCGGCCATCTGCGGCCACATCTCGGCCCGGTGGTTGAAGCGGCCCGTGGATGCCTATCCCGAGTGTTTCCAGGTCCTTGCCGCGTCGGGTCTCCTCGCGGGAGACCTAGTACAGGATGGCGCAAATGCGGCATCACCTGCTACTGACCACGCGCATCGGGAGCGAACATGGATACAACCAATGGTGCAAACATCCACGGGTCGACGGCGCAAATCGTGGTCCAACTTGGAAGTACATTCCCGAGTGTTTAGTGTTGTGGGGTCCAGCGCCTGACCGGCCCGCCAAGCGCAAATAGATCCGTCGCCGGCTGCTCCAACCCAGCGCCAGTATGCGCTTTGGCGAACCGGCGGCAGAAGACGTATTCCATGCGTCCGACCGGGAGCCCGGTATGGCCCCGCACTCAGCTCTCACGCTTGTGCACCCTGGGGTTGGAGGAGTAAAGGCATGCCCTCCCTGATGCTCGAATCCAAGTGCCCAGGGGCTTATCGCCTGACCGCCTGATCTCCCGCGATGATGGTGGAACCAACCGCGCGCTTCTGGCGTCCATTACCCATAAGAGGCGTGCGTGCATTCGCGCGGCATGGACGCGGCGTCTTTCCATATCGTAGGGAGGCGAATGAACTGTTGCGAATGGGTAGAACGCTGCTCGCTAGCTTCGCCGTTGCCACGGTCACCATCCTTCCTGCGTGTGGCGGTGTCAACACCCACCGGACAAGTACGGGGAAGGGCAACCCTTCATCCGTCGCGTCCATCACGTCATCTTCATCCTCGGTTACATCTTCGTCCGCGGTTACTCCCGGATCTCCATCTTCGCTGCACGACGCTTTGACACTCACTCTTCCTTCGCTAGTGGGGCAAGGATCGACCTTTACGATCCATACGGTACAGAGCATTCATTACGTTCAGACGACGGCGGGCAAGGCGCTGTCTACTCAACGAGTCCTCGCGGCTGCCACACTATGCCTCCAGCAATGACGAGGCGTGGCTCGTTGTTGGCACAGGCACCTTTCAGTCCAGCGCCGGAGCCGCTCAACCTGGTCAAAACCTGGTCCCGTATATCACCTCGTGTGGAACTTGGTGATCAAGGGGCAACCCGGCGTTCTGCAGGGACACAGCCAGAGCGGAACGCTGGATCTAAGAGCTCTCGGAAAGGTCCAAGCACTTCCGCCTGCACAGTGGCAGTCCTTCTGAGAGCATCCGCTCTTCCAGAGTCGATGATGCAGAGGGCAGTCAGTACAGCCCTCTACATCGTCGTGCCGTTGCTACCAACTGGCTGCGGCAAAGGCACATTTGCCCGCTACCGGTTGCGGGAAGACCGAGGCCGGCCAGCCCAAGACGCTACAGATGACGTGCGTAGGAAACGTGTTCAGGGGCAGGTCTGAGACCCAATCGTCACTTCGTACGCCGCGACGGGTCCCACGGGCACGGCCGGCAGCGAGGCCGGCACCGAGCTTAGGGCCGCATTCAGACCGTCGCTCGCCCGCCGGGCCCATTCGGTAACCGAACCGCCCCCACCGTTCAGAAGCGACTCCATCTCCAAGGTTACGGGGTCGGCCGCTGGAACGCCGGGCCAACCCGCCATGTAGTCGACGAACTCCTGCCACTGTCCCACGGGCCTGGCGAACCCCGGGGCGTGCGCCCAAAACGTCGCCTGGACGCCGGCATCCCGATCCACCGGAGGCACGCCGACGGCGGAGAGCGCCGCGCGTTGGGCGGGTGCATACAGCCATAGGAGCAGCCCAGTGGCCGCGTCTAGAGCGGTTGGGTCCGCGGAGCCCCCCGCGGTGGCCCCTTGCCCGTCCATCACGCCGAGGCCCTGAAACTCCACGGGTATCACCGGAACTGCGGGCATGCGCGGAAACCGGGCGAAGCGCCAGCGCGGGTCAAGCACCCCCGGAGCCTCGAACGGATACTGTACGAACTGAAGGGCCGTTGTGTCCGCCCCGTTGTCCGTCACGCCGGTCGGCGCCACTCCGGTGCGCAGACTGCCGACGCGGCGCACGAATTCCAGTAGGCGGTCGAGTCCGGCTAAAGCCCCGGAATTGGTCAGCGAGAAGTGGCTGTCCAACGCGATTGAGCCGTCGTAACCAAGGACAAAGCCCGCCCACACGTCCTTGGTGAGGCGGCCGGGTATGTAGACGCGCCGGCCTCGCTGGTCCGTGGCCGGCGTCGCGCCGACCAGGACTGGCATCGCGCCGCGCAGCCCAGGGACGCTGCCCGCACTGGCCGCCGCCTGGACCACCTCGCAGGCGGACTCCAAGTCAGCGAGCGTCCAGTCCGGAGCGGGTGGCGCGAGTCCAAGGGTACCGAAGACGTCCGTGCGCCAGGCGACCGCCGTAACGTGCGGAAAGCTCGGAAGCCCGAAGGTGCCGCGCGCCGATGCAAAGGCCGCGAATGCGCCTGGTAGCAGTGTGGCCGGATCGAAGTTGAGGGCGGTGAGGCTCGGGCTAAGCGACACGAAGGCTGCGGGAGGCTCGTGTCCCACGGCGTCCTTGAGGACATACCTCCCGGCTGGCGCGCCGCTCCCGGGCAGCACGGCGACAGCCGGATGCTGTGAACGGTACGTGGCGAGCAGGCGGGGCACACGGTTGATCCACGCGTTCCCAGTCTCGACGACGGTTTTCGGGCCTGAGGTATGACACGATGGAACAGCGTTGGTCTGCCGAGCGCAGGCGGCGACCACCGCACCGGCCCCCAGCAAAGCGGCGCCGCGCAGCAGCGCCCGGCGGCTCGTGGTGCGCATGTTGGCCAGCACCTCGCCCTCAGGGATACGCCCGGCCCGCGTTGGATGCGGCCTGGGCCTGGGCCAAAACGTCGGCCACCGCGGCATCGGCCGCCGCCGGCGCGACTGCGGGACCTGGGCTGAAGCTTGTTCCAACCAGAGAGCGGACTGCACTGGCGAGGTTGCTGAGGACCAAGAGCTGCGCCGCGGCATTCTTGTCCGTGCGCGTGCCCACCGCATCTTCGTCCGTGATGTCATTGGCGGGGTCCGCGAGGATGGGAATGCCCTGCGCCGGGGAGAGGGCGTGTCTCAACTGCTGTTCCGCCTGCGACGGACGCAATGCCAAGCCGGTTCGAAGGCTGATAAACGACGCCTGAATTTCGCTTGCGGCAAGGGCCAGCGCCAATCGCGTCGCCTCAGCGGGCGCAGCCGTGTGCCGAAAGACCATGGCGCAGATCGTGGACCAAGACTCGACGACCGGCCGTCCTCCGAACGCAGGGATGGGCGCGAGTTCCCACCCTTGCGGGTCGGGGCCGGTCCCTCCCGGCGGCGCGAATGGTTTGCCGGACAGGACCACCTGGCGGTCGTCCGTCATCAATCCCGCATAGGTGAGGTGGGCACTGAAGGGCTGCGGGGCCACGTACTTCGACCAAGCGACGAGCGTCTGCAGGCCCGCGACAGCTGGGGGCTCGGCGAAGGTGGCCTGGCAATTCTCCGACGTGCTCACAGCCACGCGCCCTCCGCTGCCGACGACCGCAATGCGCAACAGTTCGGCATACGGAAGCTCCCCAAGAGGGGCGGAGGGCGGGCGAAACCCGGGAGACAGCGCCGCCAGTGTGCCCAGGAACTGCCGCGCCGTCACTGGTTGATCGCCGCGCACAGTCGTGACCCCGGGCGCTAACAGCGCCAGAGGCGGCTGGCGCAGGAGGGGAAGCAGAGCCTGAAAGGTGCCTCGCCCTGCCGCATATGCTCGACCCAGCCGCAGGCTGGTGCTGGACACCCCCTGAAGCTCCGCCGGGCGCGCGTCGATGTACGGCCCGAGATCCAAGGCCCGTATCGCGTAGGCATCGAGCCCCATGCCGATCAGCACGTCCGGCATCGGTATCGAGGGATCATCCACGATCTGTGGGGCGCCGACCTGATTGAACACCGAGGACGGCGCGGGGAACCAATCCCTCGCGGTGCCGTAGTTGCCGGTGAGGAAGGTCACGGAACGAATGGACGGGATCCTGGCCTTCGCCGCCTGCACGGCCGCTCTGCAGGGTTCCAAGAAATCGACCAGGCGCCCGGTGGTGGGAGCGTCGATGCCGAACAACAGGACCGACAGGTCCACGCTTGTTCGAGGAGCGGCGAGACCGGCGATGCTGGTGCGCGCGCATGCCGCCGACGATCCGCTCACAGCGATCGCCACGGCGACTCGGCGTGCCGCGCGCAGCAGGTGCCGCCGAGTCCAGAGCCCGTCTCGCATGTCTTGGCTCCTTCAGCGGACCAATCACGGTGATCGAACCTTCGTCGCGTGGGATGGAAACTCCTTCAGTTGATGCTTGGTAAGGTGCATATGGTACTTCTTGAAGTCATCTGCTCCGTTCAGCGGGCACCCGCGACGGCATCAGCGTAGCACCGGCCGGCCAACCCCCAGGGCCCACGCCGCCGACAGATGGAATAGACCGAAAATGTTGGCTGCGGCGGAACCTGTCAAGCACCTTGAGACACATTTCTGATTCTGTGTAGTGTCGTTCATCGAGCGCATAAGGCATCGCTTATGGATCATATGTTCTGGTCAACCGATGGGTCGGGGGGCTCTGCCCCCAGCCCCGGCAGGGGATGCCGCTATCCCCTGCACCCCGGCGTTCCGGCTGGGTGGCACGGGGGGCTACCCATAGGCTGTAACTTAGTGTCGAAGGAGGGTGAGGGCCTGTAGACGGGCCTGGCCCCCCTGGTGCGGCCGCTTGCGTGAGGGGACGTGCATGTGACGCCCCAAGCCGGGAAGGTTGTTCTGGATCGCCTCGATCGTCAGAGGTCCGCGGATGGCGGCGCACAGGGCATCACGCCAGAGCGAATGCATTCGCCAGAGGCTCACCGGCCGATTAGCGTAGCGTGAATCCCCAGGGGGAAAAAAGCTGGGCCCGTACAGTCAGTTCATCCACAATGAGCGCACCGAGCAGTTTTCCGAAGAGGTACGTTCGAGCCAGTTCAGGGTCTTTGGCTCGAAGAGCGTCCAGCTGCAGGATGCCCTTCAGCCGCTTGAATGCGAGCTCGATCTGCCAACGTAGCCTATAGAGTTCTAGAACCTGGACGTCTGACGCAATGCTCTCAGGGAGATTCGTCGCGACGAAGATGTATGCCGCGTACTCCAGGGTCAAGGGGTTGACCACTTTGCCCTTGCGTCGCGCGACCTCTTTCGCCTTTCGCCGGGCGGCAGCAGTGGCCTCAGGTGATTTGCGCACACCGACCACGCGCAAACGCGCCGCCTCCGGCGCGGTCAACCGCACCTCGTGTCCTGCCGATTCCGCATCCGGGATCTGCTTGAGAAACGCCAGGAGGTCC
>Ga0080006_1130777_pt1 | contig 37783 bp, 32 predicted proteins | sample RS3BMetagenome_FD_69209 | JGI IMG/M metagenome (GOLD analysis project Ga0080006, IMG submission 69209) | Ferric oxide microbial mat and aquatic microbial communities from Rainbow Spring, Yellowstone National Park, USA - RS3B (SPADES... ...
TTCGTGTTCATACATCAGTGCGATCGATGCTTTGGCATCCTGAACACACACACACACCAATTCGTGACAAGTGATGTTCAAGTTCGTGTTCATACATCAGTGCGATCGATGCTTTGGCATCTTGAACACACACACACACCAATTCGTGACAAGTGATGTTCAAGTTCGTGTTCATACATCAGTGCGATCGATGCTTTGGCATCCTGAACACACACACACACCAATTCGTGACAAGTGATGTTCAAGTTCGTGTTCATACATCAGTGCGATCGATGCTTTGGCATCCTGAACACACACACCAATTCGTAACAAGTGTTGTTCAAGTTCGTGTTCATAATGATGTTCTCATGGTGTGTTGCACGCTGTGTCGCCACACCGCAGTGCAGCGAAACGATCTGCGAGAGCGGGTCGACGACGCCGGCGCCCGCCGCTGGCACTCGCGGGCATCGACACGAGCGCACGCCTCTGCTGCGTTCAACACGGGGGTAGTACGCCAGGATAGGGCACAGGTACGCCTTATCTGTATAGATCTGGCTTTTCATAGAGAGCATCAAGATAAATTTAGGCTTGACACTCTGACGCGAGCGGGACTGAAACGGCATCTGCGACCTGTGGGCCCAGTTCCTGCTGCAGTGCGCGAGCTCGCAACGGCATTCGTTCGAAGGTGCAACGCTCTGGAGCGGAGCCTACAGGTGCGCAGCGCACTTGCCACCGGAAAATGCCAGGTGCACAAGTCAAGGCGGACCTGTGGTTCTCCGAGTATATCACGCCGTTTGATGTGTACCAGCACGGCGTGCGCCGCGTAGACGTCGTCGAGTCCACCGCTTACCAGGACCTCGTCATAGCGGATATTGGTACCTACGGGAAAGCTCTTTTTCTCGACGGTAAACTGCAGTGTACATCGGGTGACGAGGCGCTCTACCATGAGCCGCTGTGTCACGTGCCGTGTCTACTGCACGGTTCCCCGAAAAACGTACTCATTCTCGGAGGCGGCGATGGCGGTGCAGCGCGTGAGCTACTCAAATGGGATACGATTCAACGAATCGATATCGTCGATATTGATGATCAGGTCATCCAGGCATGTAAGAAGCACTTGAGCGTGATTCATCACGGCTCGCTTCATGACCCGCGGGTGAAGGTGCACGCAACCGACGCCTGGGCATTTGTGCAGAAAAGCACTGACCAGTACGACGTGATTTTGAGCGATCTGACGGATCCACTGGAGCACGGTCCTAGTCTGGCGCTGTTTACACGAGAATTTTTCCTAGCGGTGAAAGGCCGACTGCACCATGATGGCGTTTTCGTCACCCAGGCGGGTCCGACAAGCCTCAACGAGTCACCAATGCATCCGCGCATCGTGAAGACGTTGCAAGCCGTCTTCGCTTCGGTGTATCCGTTCCAGGCGTTCATTCCTTCCTACGGGAGTCCGCAGGGTTTTGCAGTCGCCAGCGATAAACCGCTGGTTGTACACGGAGATGCTGCTGTCGAGGCAGTGGAGCGGCTGATTGCGGAACGTCTCGGGGAGGCAGCGCTGCGCACTTTGGATGGCATATCGTTTACGGGGCTTTTCTGTTTGCCAAAGGATGTGCGGGAGCAGATCAAGCGGGAGAAAATTGTATATAGTCTCAAGCAAGGTGGCTTTGCACCCGACACGCTGCCCGGTGCACGAGCCAACGACGACGACGACGACGACGACGGTAATGATGATGGTAATGATCGCAACAAAGCCGTCGACAGCAGCGTCTCACTGAACCGTTGACGATTTTGTGAATCAGGGGTTGCCACAGAAGGCAGCTACAGTGTCTACCGGCACCCGGGTTCTGTAACAGCACCGGATGCACCGTGGCATCGTTGGCGAAAAGATGCTTGCTTTTGTGCGGCATAGGTGCGCGAACGCCAGTGATCGGGGGAAACCCACTCAGAACCCCGTCAACCAAGAAAAGCATTGCATGCCCTGCTCGCATCCGCCTCGATTTCTGCGTTTATGACAGGGCGAGCTGCTCAGTATTTGCGCGTTCACCACTCTTCAGCTTGCGCCAGTTCTCGTGGGCCTCGCGTACGATCTGCAGCGCAAACGACACGTCTAGGGCCTTCCCATTGTACGCGTAGGTATTCTCGCCCTTACCCTCTGCGGTTTTGTAGAGGCGGAACCACTCACGAACTTGGTGAAGAAGGTTAGGAAAGTGCTCTTCCATATCGGAGAGACCTTGAATGAGAGCGGCTTTCGGATCTTCCGTACGGATAGCGATCAACTTCCAGTCTAATTCGCCGCTATCGATCAAGCCGAGCATCCCTAAAGGCTTCACTTCGTACACCGCCCCAGTCGGCATGGCCTGTGATCCAATCTCGATAACATCCAGCGGGTCATTGTCGCCACTGCATCCGCTCTCGGTGTGCACGACAGCAGGATCCTCCCAGGTTTGCGGTAGCGCACCGTAGTTGATCAGCGAAGGTCCGTATTCGTAGAAACGCAGAGCGCCTTTTTTCGTGTCCTGTTTAATTGGGTTCTGTGGTTCATCTTTTGCGATTTCCATCTTAGCACGGGTGCCTTTCGGAATTTCATTTACGAAAAGAAGCGTTTCTGCGTTGCCACGTGGGAATAGCGGCAGGTCATGCCACGGCGAGATGCGCTCAAGACGGTCGCCGCGTGCCACTCGCAGATAAACGCGATAGGAAGTCGTGCCTTCAGCGCCAACGTGTTCAAGTGTGACGTCTCCGACGCTAAGCGATGCGACAGTGCTGAGCGCCCGCGAGCGCTGTTCTTTAACGGTTGCTGGGCGTTGGTCACGCCAGTCCCGGATAGGTTGCACACGTCTTGCTGGACGTAGTGGCGGCTGCGCAAGAATGAAGCGCTCTCGCTCGCTGTTGCCGCGGCGAACATCGAGTGTATTCGCCGCTGGTGCGCCTCGGAAGCTCCTAACCGAGACGTTCAATCGGCTGCTCCAAGTTGTGATGAATGCACCCGGCGTGCGTTCCATAGCTCCCATAGCACCTCGCTGATGCAGTAACAGTTGCAGTAGCAGAAGTATTTCCGAGTCTTGGAATCCGGGTGTCGCTGAGCGCAGGTGCCGCCCCAGCGCAGCGCCTTGTCGCGTGCGATCGACGCGCGGGCGCGACGGCGGGGCGCTCCACGGGCGTCGTCGGATCGCCGGCTGCACGAAGCGGGCACAGATCCCCTGCTCCGCGTACAACGGAAGGAGATTCCTAACTCTGGTGTACACTCAAACGTTTGGGTCTCTTCTTACTGCCATATGTACAAGTTTTTGTAGGCTTTTTCTGTGACTGCTTAAATTTGCTTGCTCTTATCCTCAGCGATATATATTCGCAGTTGACTCCTTTCCGTTCAGCGCTGCTGTCCGAAGTCGAAACGTGTTGATGACAGCATTCGAGTCCCGATGACGCCGCTGCTGGCTATTAATGACGCACCTGATGAACGGATGAAAGTCGTCATGTACACGTCGCCTTCTAAGTTCATCTCGTTTGTATGCAGCCTCAGTGTATGTTCGCATCGATGACACTTGGCAGTGGTCAGGTGTTCCCATGTGGCTAGGATACCTCTTCGTCAGAGCACCGCCCGGTGGTACGTGAAGGTTCGCCTCATCGCGTTGCGCAGGCGTTTGACAGCTACAGAGGGTGCTCTTCGACGCACTCTTCCGTTGCTGTGCGCGGTGCCGTACCGAAGGATCACGGCCTTGTGAGAGGCGATCTCCAGGGCGGGTAGGCTGTCCGCATCACTTGCGAGCGCAGGTTGTTTCACGTGATCAAGGATTCCCAGAGCGCGGTGTTGTACGTGATGAAACGAGTATCGGAAACGAGATCCAGGCTGGGGATCGAATCGAGAAATATCGATGTTTCCACGCTCCTTTCGTGCGAAGCGCTGACGCACGCTCTCCAAGATGCGCTTGTTGTGGTGGATGAATTCCAAATTCTTGACAATTTTCCATGCAAACAGAAGAGACGGGAAAATCCAGCGACTCATCCCGTACAAATTACCCAATTGCAGCAAAAAATGCCGCATCATTGATGACATTAAAGAGAAGAAAATTTTTTCTTTCGAGTGAAATCGTTCATTTGACAAGTTCTTGCAGTTTCTGGAACGAGCTTGTGATCAATTCGTCAGTGGACGATGTCGAGTCTTTACGTTGGAAATCTGGGGGCGCGTGTTGCAGTACCCACGAGTTCCCTTGGAACGCAAGCATCGAAAACTCGACGAATGCATGCTTTGAACACGCGATACGTACGGTACTGCGAAGAGTCCAGGCTTGTACGCATGCATCGGACAGTGGTACCTTTTACGATACGAACCCGTGTTCGCAATTGCCGCGAATCATCTCGACTCTAGTAAAGTCAAGAACGCCAGTGGCAAAGCGTCGGAAAAGCCCCTCTGGAAACCCGACAGAGAATCCGCAGAGTCTAGATGAATCCGTAAGCCCTAATTGCTGCGCTGTGACTATCGAACCCGTATCTCTAAACCAAATTCGGAAAGAATCGAAAGACAGGAACAGAGCAAGCAACTCAGGGCTCCACGCTTACCTTCTACGACTGCTGCACGCGGGACCGAAAAGTATCCCACGAACTGGTTAACGCGTTCCCGGTCGCCGATATCCGTCCTGTCCTTGGCAATTCGGAATCCGTCAAAACGTTCTGGTGATAGAAACATCATCACTACATGTCGTCAGCAGCAGCAGCAGCAATGCCGAGGCCGTGCACGCGACGACTGCGACGTGGAACTCGAACATGTTCCAGTGAATACATGAAGCACCTGTTCTCCGTGGGCCGATAGGGCGGTGTCGGCACCACAGACCAAGGGCTGGCGGAACACGTACGTATCGGTGGAGGACCACGTACCTCGGCGTCCGGTAAAACGGGCTGCACTCGCGCTCCTGGAGGAAGTGGGTTCGTTTCACGGAGCAAACAGATTCAGAAGAGAGCGCTTTTGCATGCGATGGGTTCTGGACTGCTCCGCTTCGATCAGCTCACGGAGCTGCAGCAGGTAACCGTGCAAACTGCGTTGGAGGCTGCTTCTCGAGCGTATGCTCCTTACAGCAAGTTTCCCGTGGGTGCTGCCGTTGCTACAAGCGACGGTGTCGTCGCCAGCGGTTGCAACGTCGAAAACGCATCCTATGGTTTAAGTATGTGTGCGGAGAGGGTTGCAGTTGGCAACCTCTATGCGAGCTGCACGTCCAGCTGGACAGCGCGAGGGCGAACAGACCAAGTTCGTATTGTTTGTGTTGCGGTGTGTGCGCCCAGGGTTCGTGGCGTTCAGGGAGACAGCGTCGGGGTCTGTTATCCGTGCGGAGCGTGTCGACAGGTGCTCGCTGAGCATGCAGCTCCCGAAGCTGAACTTGTTCTCGTTAGCTTGCACACGAATACCTGGGAAGACGTTGCTGACGCCTCAGCGAGCGGTGCCCAGCGGTGTCGATACCTCGTGTCGTCGCTAGAGGCGCTCCTGCCGTGCAGCTTCCGAAAGGAGCAGTTACCCATCGGGGACTCCAAGTCGGTACCACCTGCGCCCGACAATACATGAGCCGAGACGACAACATCCCGAGCACGGACGCAACCGGTCGCTCTAGCATCGTGGGGATCGCTGCGAATGCTTCCGCGTTCCCGAACATCGCGTCCGTACTCAGCTGCAGTGGTCGGTCTGCGTACCGTATGCATCGATTCACAGTGCGGAACGTCTCAGAGCCTGAGCACGCAGCGGCTGGAGCACGCTGCACTCCAAGCGCAGGCAACGACGGCGAGTTCGGAACAGTCTTGCCTCTGGGAGGCGCTGACGGGAGAAAAATGCACTCCATGCGTGTCCACGTCGTCGTCTGTATCCTCACGTATAGTCGATGCGGAATGCATCACCAGAGACCAGCAGCGGCGATGCAAGTACGACAACATCAACGTGCACGTCAGCTCAGAGCAGTTTTTGAATAAGAAATGTGTACCAGAACTTGTCCGGCAATACGGGTACATCGCCGCGCCAGAGCGCATATTTGCCAGCAAGCAAGCCGCGCAGATCGGCTCTGTCCTCCAAGACAATTTCAACAAGCATGGAGGGGGTCAAAATACATCGTGGCGGCAAAACCGGCAGGCGACAGATAGTGAAAACGAGCTCACGGAGCTCTTGCTGTAAAGTGGCGTTGTTTTCAATTTCAGCGTGCATGGCTGCAGCGTCAGCCGCGTTCGGATGAATGGCGAAATGGACCGGATAAAATCGCCCCTTGTCATGATCGAAAAATAAATTCCACTGATCGTTGAAACGTATGTCACCAAGGCGCTCAGCTGCATCGTGATCCAGAGACGGGGGTGCAGGCTGGGCTTCGGTGGTGGCATCTCGCTTCGCTGGGACGCGCCTCGTACCACGACGCTCGGCTGGCAGCTGCGCTACAGTCGCCTCTGCTGAGCGATGGTGTCTGGGGTCCGTGTCGACACCAGCTGGTTCAGAGGCTGGTCTCTTCAGCGGCATTGCAGGTTCCAGCGCTGGTTTCGAGTCTACAGGGCGCTTCGTTTTCTGTCTAGTTTCTATCGTCGGCGCTGATGCCGCTGTTCGATAGGGGCTACTGTGCTTTGTACCCGATTGCGCGTCTGTCTCGAGCGCAGCGGGTTGTAACAGCGCAGCGGCCCGCTTCTTCCGTGACGGTTCGTTGCGCTCGCTGCTTGCATGCGCATCTTTCACAGACATTTGGTGCTTTTGCAACTCTGATGCAGTCTGCGACTCGCGCCTGCTAGTCGTAGACGCAAACCCGGTTTCCGGGGCATGGAAGCGCTCCTTGTCTGTAGCACTCAGTTGGTGCAGTGGTGGCGATACCGATTTGGTGTCTGCAATAGGCGCATTCGCGCCCGTGGCTACGCTCTTCTTCGACACGTGCCCGAGGCGAGTTGGACGCCTTTCCGCTGAATCCTTTTCTTCTTGCCCCACTTTGTCGCTGCTCGCAAAGGCCGATCGCCGATTATCCTCCTGGACCTTGCTCGCTGTTGCACCCCTAATTGCTGTCTCTTTCTTGATGCTTTCTGCAGCATGCTCAGTTTTCCCGCGGGAAGGACTCACCGTAAGCGCTGTTCGCGACAGAAGCGAACTTGTGGCAGCTTCAGGCGCACCACCATCCGTACTGGCATGCGCATGCTTTTGGCGGCTCGCAGACATCCTACCATTCTTCGGCTCTTGTCCATGTCTCTGCTTTTTTCGGACGCGCTTTTTGGGTCCTTCCGCTTGAGAGACGACGCTGATAGTGGATTGGGTACTTAGATCAGTTGTGCTCGGCGCCTCTGCCGGAACGGATGTCTCTGAATGCTCATGCGCAACAGATGCAGCTCCCTTTTCGTAAAAGGCGTCGCGGTGCGGAGCCTTGGGCACCTGCTCCGCCCGGGCATTCTCGCCTATGCGCTCGCCAGACAGAGCTGGCTCGATAGTCCGCGGTGTTCTGGGGCCACGACGCTCCGGTGACTTGCAGCGCGCCAGCGCCCGAGCCATGGGATCTCCCTTGGGTGTGCCCAGTGTCACCGTAGTTTGCTGTGGTGACAATGGCATGGTTCCGCTCGCGCTTCCCGCCTCGTTCGTGGGCGTTTGTGCCGGTCCGACAGGCACACGCGCCGGGGACTGGTGCTCTTCGAAGCTTGCCGCCAACTTGGTTTCGTAAGTCACGACGGTTGTTTTGGTCGACTGCGTCGCGCCCAGCACTCCCTTTGGATGCTCATCTTCCGGACCATGCCAAGAATCCCTGTGAGCAGTGCTCTCCGAGCTCGACGCAGCGGCTGGGTGTTGCACGTCGTGCGCTCCTTTCGCTCGCACCGGCCGACGCACTGTGGCACCGCTAGTGCCCCGTTTGCGACGCACCGTGCGCCTTCTGCCAGTAGTCGCAGTGCCAGTTTCTCCCGAGGTCTGTTGCGAACCCTGACCCCCGAGACGCTGAGTTTTGAAGTTTTCCATATCGGAAATCGTTCCAGGCTGAATCACGAGGTTTCCGGGAAATCGCCTCTTTCCAGGTGTCACTGTTTCGCCTGGAAAGCGCTATGGATGCAAGCGCGAGGCGTGCGCGCCACGTACCCCCAGCGCATGTTTCCCGCGTCTGCCAGCAGCGGTGCGGTGCTACTCGTGCTTCGTTTTGGCTGCTTGGCTAGAATTTCCCCAGGATGTACGATGAATGCGTATGAACAGACTCTACCCTGGATGAATCATTGCTACCCGATAAAGCGAAACGGATCTCCGTTCGTTCAGATAGACGTTTGTGTATCATAACGCTTCAGTAGGTTTCGTTCTCTATAAAATAGAGATTCCAGCAGAGCGAATTTTCACGATGTACATTCGACAAGCCCAAACAGACTCTATCCCGGATGAATCATTGCTACCAGATAAAGCGAAACGGATCTCCGTTCGTTCAGATAGACGTTTGTGTATCATAACGCTTGCGTAGGTTTCGTTCTCTATAGAATAGAGACTCCAGCAGAGCGAATTTTCACGATGTACATTCGACAAGCCCAAACAGACTCTATCCCGGATGAATCATTGCTACCCGATAAAGCGAAACGGATCTCCGTTCGTTCAGATAGACGTTTGTGGATCATAACGCTTGAATAGGTTTCGTTCCCTTAAAAGCGATATCTAGATCGATGCTGTGCGCTCCGTTCACTGCGCCCACTGTTGGCGCTCGCTTCGCCACAGGAGGCATTATCACAACCACGAAAACCATCATTACTGATACCGATCCTACTACCAATCCTATGTACTACCAATACTACCCACTACCAATATAGGGCGTTCGGCTGCGGCCTTCGGCAGGCGACGACGCGCCGATCTGCGGCCAAGGCGACGTTCGTTCTTTCGAGACGTCCATTCTCGGGTAGCCAGCTGGGAGCTTCCGAGCAGGCTGTAGTGGATGCGGCTCGTGCACCGTAGGGCACGTCCTGGTGACAGTGTCTGCTTCGTTTGGCCGGCGCTTGGTACACTTCGGCGCTACCTGGATGTTGCGCAGCACCCGACGAACGCAACGCAAACGATAGCAGTCTGGCGTAGACGATGCTGGGGCTCGTGCTGCTTTCAGCCCGATAACCGAGGCCAAGTGCCGCGCAATGCACAACGTCACTGCACCAGAGGCGGACAGGATAACGAAACGCGTTCTAGGTTCACTGGATGGCACGCTCACGAACTCGAGGTCAAAGGCAGCGTCTGGCAGCGTCGTTTACCGTCTGTGGGGGTATTCGCCAGCAGGGACGCTTCGCGCTGGCGGCAGTACCTGGAAACGTTGGGCGCTGCACTGGTCGGGACGTTATCTGCGCCTTGCTACGCTTCAGGAAGCACAGTGGCGCGCGAGAGTCTTCAAGTTGTGCACGGCAACGCGCTCGTCACACGCGACCTGGCAGCCGCCGTATTCGCTCTGATCGGCTCGTACGCGTGGCTGAAAATATGGGACTGGCTCGCTACAAACGGATACATTGAGTCAACACTCTCTCGTAAGATCGTTCACATCACCAGTGTGCCTCTCTTCATGCTGTCGTGGCCACTCTTTGCCGAGAATCACGTCGCAGCTGGCGCGGTTCCCGCGGGGGTCTCCCTCCAGTCGTGGTCGACGTTTCTGAGCATGGCTGCGAGGAGCTCGCAGGGCATTGCAGCCATGGTGCCTGCGATTCTCTCGGTGAGGCTTCTGTTGGCAGGTCTGGGTCTAAGTCAAGACACGCTGGTGAATGCGTTGGCGCGACAAAAGGCAGCAATGCAGAAATGGATCCGAGAGCATGCCGATGAGGACGGCGCCTCGGAGCAATCCATGACCGCAAATGCATCGATGCTGGTTCAAGGAGATCGAAGTGAAGCGCTCAAAGGACCGCTTTACTACTGCCTAGCGACAACGGTATGTACGTTTCTCTTCTGGCGCGGCCCGTCACCGGTAGGGATCCTGGCCCTGATCCAAATGTGTGTCGGGGACGGGATGGCGGATCTCATTGGGCGTCGATGGCGAACACCGAAATGGCCACTACCGCGGGGTGGTGGCTCGCAGAAAACCATCGGCGGCACCACGGTGTTCATTGTCAGCGCGTTTCTAGTATCGTGTCTGTACATCGCGATTTTCCACGCGTGGGGATACGTCGACATCGGGATCGCTGCTGCGGCAGCGCGCATTGCGATGCTTGCTGTGTGCTGTGCTGTGGTGGAACTTGTCGCGCCTGGTGATGATAATATAACGGTACCGCTTTCAGCATGCCTTATCGGGTCCTTGCTGTTTCCTGGAAGTTGAACGGATGACATACGCGACGGATGGACAGGATACGATTCCTAGGCTTGCTTGCACGTTCCGAGATGCCAGCTGCAGCGAATGGAATGCGCTGCAAATCGCAAAGCGCTGCCCCAGAGGCACCGATTCTTCCGCGAGCGGCCGCAGCGAAACCGCTCAAGGTCGAGACGTAAGTTTGCACGGAGCGAATCCGTTTTTTCGTGGTGAAGCGCTTAGGACATGAATACGCTCCGCAGAGGTGAATGGGCTGGAAGCAGTTGCACCACTCGGTCCATGCCTAGGTTTTCAAGTTACCGAAGACGCCTCGTTCGGTATCGTCATTGGCGTCATCTTGGTCATGGAGAGTTGCAGCGAAACCGCAACGCGCAGAGTACGTCGCATGTTGCGGTTGCAGCTATCAACGCCAAGGCTGCTGCTGCTGCTGCTGCTGCTGCTGCTGCTGCTAAGCTTGAGGCAATACTTCGACACAGGTCGCTTTTCTGAGCTCCGAACGGATGATGCGGCACGATGCACGTGACTAGAAACGGATATATGATGCATGCAGGAGAATCCGAGCGCGACTCGTGGGCCCCGCGAACCCAGAAGAGACGAAACCCGTGCGTCATCGAGTACACGTAACATTGCTGTACATGCACCAGCGCTCGTGCTGCAATCGCGTTCGTTTCCGCGTTTGCATTGCGAAGCGTTCGTCCACGTTGCCGACAACCTAGCCCCGGTGACGCATGCCCTGTATAAAGCGGCGAACAAGCCGTTTGCGTTGATCGCTTTTGCATGATCGCGCCTTTGCAGCGCATCATGCGGCGCGAGCACATCGATCTGCGACTTGTCTACGAACCGCAATAATGGCCCTGTTACGGGGCGACGCCTCTGCTGGAAACGCCGCCTCAATCCACGCATGATACCCGCACTCTTGGGCGTAAACAACGCGATCTAGTAGGACAAGTGCTTCGAGCAGGGGCGCCAACCTGCCACACAAGGTCCAAAACACGAAACATCGATGTCGATGCAGCGGCGTATCGTATTTCGCCGCAATCTCCTGCACCAATTCTGGATCAAAAGGCAGTTGCAGGCACTCTAGGCCGTCTCTCGCATAGGCCGCGAAATCGTTGAACTGGTCAATACGCTTACCCATTCGACGTAGAAGCGCCCAGCGCGGGTCCCGCTCGGCTTCGAGGAGCATCTGCGCGCGCCGCCTGAGCTCCGCATCCCCCGCGGTAGCCAGGCTGCTCAGCACCACTTGTAGCATCGCTCGATAGTGATGCTGCCGAAGGATTTTCTGCGCATGTATCGCATTCAGATTGCGCAGTGCCGTTGCATCCGTGCTAGCCAGATACAAAGAACTCCGATTCATCAGCGCATCGCCACCATAGGCCAGCGCGCTGAACGTAAACCCCTCCAGCTGCGAAAGCCAACGAGAGAGCGGAAACTCCACACAAGCTGCTTCATCCGGCATCAACTCCGCGACTGCATCCCGACACCGGAGCTTATGATAACAGCAACCAATACAGATCACTGCTTCAGGCTGGAGTGTGCACTGCTCCGAGTCAAGCGTGCGCAACGCATACGCAGATAACGCACCGCATCCGTGCAGCGCCAGGATCACGCTGCGATGCGTGACATTGTCACAAAGTTCGCGTGCAAGACACGCATGCCGCGCAATATCCGCCGCACACTCGATACGTGCGTGTCGAACGGCGCAGCGCGCTGCCTCGACCTGCTGAGGCGCACGCGCCCAACGGCGGCGGAACAGCGCGCACAAACGCGGATCCTGTTCGATGCCGAGGATGTCGAGGCAGCGGCGTCCTCGCTGCGCCCCAAGTGCAACGCTCAGGGTCTGGGAAACAAGACCACGTCCGCAACCTACCTCCACGAGCTGCAGATGCTCCTCGTTGTGATCCGCGAAACATACCAGCTGGTCCAGAAGCTGTCCCATGCGGGGCGCGAGTTTCCGAACTTGTAGCGCTTTTCTTCGAGGTAGGCGCTGGTAAGCAAGTTCCAGCGTTGTTTTGAGATCGTCCTTCTGTTCTGAAAACGTCGTAGACTCGGGCGTGTGGACGAAAGGTACTAGCAGTGCGTCCGCCAGCGCAGCGCCCTCTTGCTGCAACACAGCGCTGGTACTGTCCGAGATCTGCTCACGAAAGTGGGCTGGAATCAGCGTCCATATCCGATCGTCTTCGTACAGGCTCGCAGAGCGGCAGGTGTGCACGATTCGAAGGGTTTCTAGCTCCGTGAGGACGCGCTGCAGCACCTGCTGCCACATCGGCGTCTCGGGTAGCTGCATCGAGTTCGGAGCGAATCCAGCGAGCCGGCCAGGCACACACGTCCTCTGGTGCTGTGTTTGCTGTCCCTTGTTGCAGTGACAGTGCCCAGCGGTGCTGGTGAGCCCAGGCTTGCGCGTCACCGCCGGGGCGTAGAGACAACTGCGCCCAGAGACGGAACAACAAGAATGCAGTCAGTGGCGAACGTTGCAGCAGGACTACGGTTTCCGCTAGGCAAGCATCGAGACCCCCCGAGCAAGTAAGAAGGCAGGCAGACGAAGCGAAACACTACGAGGCCATAGCGCAAACTTGTGAACGCGTGCGAGGGTATTACGTTTGACCTGAAGCGCACGGGATCGCAGCGTTCGATCCTAGGTCGGCTACGGCCTATAACCCGTTTCAGCAGGAGTGTGTTGGAACAGGAACACTTCGTTTACTCGGGGGGTACACGCAAAACTTTGCGTCTGTTCCGGTTGCGATCAACGCCGGCGTTTGCGAGCTTATTCTGCGACTGGTTTATTGTCCTCCCAGCTATATCTAGCTTTGCAAACGCCGGTCTCTCATGTCTGTCCAACTCCATCGTAAGCAGTCGGTGGATTCTGGAGGCAGGGGAACGGGACGCAAATTTTAGATTGCACGCGAATGTTCGGTACTTGGACCGGTACCAATTCATTCCCAAGTCGGCACCGTTTGCTATCCATCAGTGGATAATGAGCGGCCAGGGCGCACGTGGTCGTCCACGATACCCAGACTCTCGCTGCAAACACCACAGAGGCCTCGTGGCGACCATAACCGTAACGCCCGAGAACCTCCTCACTGCATACTAAGCTACCGGACGCTCTGGCTCTGGCACTCGCTGGAACCAGGTTCGGGAACCATAGCCCTGTACAACGCTGTGGCCTTGACTTGTTTACATGCGCAAATGCGTTTCCACACAGCGTCATGGCGGCATCCTGGTCGACGATAGGCGTAGCGGCTAAGTCAGCAGCCTGCCACCACATAGACGCAGGTTGGCGCCTTCGAATGCCCAGTATCCGACCATCAGGAGCATTCTGACTCCATGCATAGATAATGCCTGCTACTGCGCGTCGTCTATATCGAAGAGGTAGAGTCGGTTGCTTCGCAGGGAGCATTGTGTAGCGGCTCATGTGCTGCGCAAGAGCATCCTGCCCAGACCTGGTTCGATTCCTGCACTAGGCGTCAATAACCGATCTGCAACTGCACAGTGCTTGTTTACCTGGTTCTCTTTGGGGATTTGAATGGAGCAGCCCTTTCGTATTGAATGCTCTCGCGTTGTATGCAGTGATCTATCGACCGCGTTCCTCGTAAATCGTGAGCGATATGCTCCGGGCGGTAGCGAAACCTGCACGTACTTGTTCTTGGCTTCGAATGAACGCTTTGGAAGCGGCCCTCTATACGTTCCACAGAAAGAGGGCCGCCAACGAGTATCGAGCCGTGCGCAAACTCCCAGATTCATCAGTAACAACGTTCGTGGCGCTGGACGCCTTTCTCAGAGGTTCCTCATTGCTGCTTGAATCATGTCTCTTGCGAGATTCTCCAGGAAGCCGCCCTTGTCCCGAGACCATCGCCTCGCATGCAGAGCCGTCAACAGGTGCCTGCGCTTCATCCGTGATGCCTCTGAAGTCGCTGGACGAATGTCAGCGTATCAAGCGCTGCAACCATGGCTACGCGATTCAGCACGGGCCGGTACTGCGCGCTCACCTTGGTTCGTATGCGGCCGAGCGTCGCACGCAAGGATGAAGCTTGGAGTCGTCATCCGAGTTAAATCGTCCTCGACGATCATTCCATTTTCTGTTCCGACAGCAGCCACAAGCACCAAAAACGAAAAACGAAAGTTTGCTTTCCTTCAAACCTGACAACACCGCCGTTCCTACTCCGCGCTCGAGAATGTAACGCGCTTCAAGTTACAGGCGCCTCTACGCATTGAGAAGCTTCGCTGCTGTCTGATCTGTATTCGGTAGAGCGTGCTCCAGCGCACGCCGCCGACATTAGTCAGAAAGCAGCGCGGATCAAGGCGGGAAGCCCTATCCAACTACACACTGTAATCCATAATATACAGGTATCCCAGCTGCTGCACGTTCTGCCAGTCAGCGTCGCGCTGTGAGTAGCGCGCACTGTCACAGAGCGAGCATCGCTCCGGAAACAGACACCACCGGTCTGCCCATTCGTCCCAGAAAAGCAGCCACTCGCCCTTTGCTAACCCCACAAGAACACAGCTACCTGATGCGTCACAACTCGCCAACACTACGGACAATCAAACGAGTGAACTTGTTCTCGGTTTCACCGAGTAACGGCGTCTCGGTTGCGTAACGAGTGCAGTAGTGTTGGGCGCTCGCCCGCAGCGCTCAGCGCACCGTGCAAGCAGCGCATCTGCAGTGAGGCCCCTAATTTTCCAAACAACCCCTGCAACCTTTTGTCCCACGCCCCTGACTCTTCTTATTTGTGGACAGCGAAGCCACAGAGCACACGAAGACCCTCTCGATAGCAAGTTTTGGATACCAGCGAACTGGACGCCTGTCAGGTTGGCCTCGGGCGCGCCGCAGCCGCCTGCCGTCGCTGGAACGCAACGTGCGCCCGTGGGCTTTTCCAGCGCTGCTGGGCAGGTGGTGGCGGCTCATCGTGTAGAGACGGGGGGAGCGCTCCAGTCATGCTAGGTTGTTTGCGAGGCTTTGCGAGCAAGCATGCTACACGTCCAGGGCGAGTACTTCGCCTCGACACACTGGGAGACGCGGGAGCTCGGCACACAGGAGGCGCCTCGGCGCTCGAAGAACGGACCTCGGCATCCTGTGCTCCATCGCGCGGGCTCTACACCGCCTGCTTTCCAGGAGCTGTGGCGATGACGACGGCAACTTGTGTTCGTTGGGCTAATGATCACAGGCGACTGATACATAGCAAGCGCTGGCCAAGAAATCCCGTGCGACGATCCGTCTCGAACCGTTTCGATCGCGCTGCGGCAGCGCTCGACTTGCTACCTGCGGCAGAAGTAGGTTCCACTGCTGAAAAGCTTTTAGAGCGCGTGCTGTCGGAAGTGCCTACCGCTGTTGCTGCAACGCAAGTGGCGGTAGCGGCCCAGTCGACACCACAAGTCGCCGTGGAGGTACCGGCCGCGCAGCGCAAGCCGACACCCGTGGCAACAGGCACGCGAAACGACCCGGCGACAGCGTTACTGTCGAGTGCCCTGACACCGGGACCCCCGAAAGGCTACGTCTATCGCACGCGTCCAGTACCGGTTCCGTTTTCAGAGCGAAGGCGCTCGGAGACGCTGGCTCGTTTGCCGACAACGCTCGAGGCGGCAGAGCGACAGGCGGCGCGGGAGTTGGAACGGTTGTGGCGCAACGCTCCCCCCGAGCTGATCGCCTCCGACAGGCAGTGGAAGCTGCTACTGCCTCCGCACAACAGCTTTGCCCTCACGCCAGCGTCGAATGCACGTTTGCCGAATGTGAGTGTGCCGACCCTCGCGCACGACCTCTCCCGAGTGGTCGAAGACGGGGGCGTTCATCCGCTGCTGTGCCCAGAGACCCAGCGCTACAACTTTGATCCCTACCTGCGACTTATTCGACAGCCGGCGGAAATCGCCTGGGAGAACATCCCACCCTATGTACCTGCTTCGCGTGATGACGCACTTCGCGAGGTGGCGCGCCTCGAAGGTGCCTCGTACCTCGCCTCAACGTCCTCGATCACGGGCGTGCTGACGGCGCTCTATCACTTGGTGAGCAGCTTTCGGGGGACCACTTTAGAGGGTCTCAGCGAATTCTTCCAGCGGCAGCCTCGACATTTTACCAGGCATGCCCACAAACCGGTGAGCGTTCTTCTCCAACCGCTCGACGGTATGATCGCGATTGACGCATGCAAAGGCATCGTGAACCGCGAAAGCATCCTCATGGATCTGGGACATTCGATGGAGCGCATGCTGACCATGGAACCCGGTGCATTCTGTCGCAAGTTTCTGCGTCCCCAGGCCCAGCTTTTGACGGACGAAGCGATCTCGCCGATGCCGGACCAGGCTTTCAACTACAGCCGCTGCGGGGACTTTGTCCTGCGAGCGCAGATTGATTGCCGACACCCGCGCACCGATGAGCCGTTTGACTTGAAAACGCGAGCCGCTGCACCGATTCGCTGGGATCTCGACAACTACCGGGACTACTTGGAGTACCGTATCACGCACTTGCGTGGACCGATGTACTCTTATGAGCGAGAATTTTACGATATGATTCGCTCGGTATTCATCAAGTACTGTTTCCAGCTTCGCGTAGGCCGCATGGTTGGTGCGTTTGTGACCTACCACAACACGCGGGAATGTTTCGGGTTTGAGTTCGTACCGCTTTCCGAAATGGAACAGTATGTGTTTGGGAACACGCACTGGGCACGAGAAGCATTCAGCGCTGTCATGGGGCTCTTTCAGCAGATTTTGGCGCACACTGCTGCCCACTGGCACGATGCTCTACAGCGTGATCACGACTCCCTGAAACTGACCATTGATCCGGGACGCCAACGCGGGCGCGCTCGTGTCTACGTCCAGCGGCTGCGGTGTCATGACGGAGGCACACCAGATCCCCTGGATGCAATGTCGCTCGTTCAGAGTGGTCTATCCGCAACCGACATGGGCGCAGCGGAACTCGCAGAGCGGCTCTTTGGTAGCGGCGCTTCGACAACTGAGGCCTCCTCACCGACGAAAGGGCTACTCGTCGAGGAGGACCTTGCCTGCTTTGATATGTTTCTGCTTCCGTTCGTGAATGAACAGAGCGTTACAGGTGAAGCTGTGCAGGTGGATCAGGGGGACAAATACCAGGCGCTGTTCGCGTTCACTCCTTTCCAAAGACCACCGTGTTTGGCAAGTTACCTCACATCGCTGCGTCGAAGCTACGGAATTGATGAGATGCCTCGGTTTCGTGTCTGTGACTAGGGCGCTCTCTGGATACACCCGAGCGATGCCCAGGCGTACAGACGAGGTTCTGGAACCCGGATGTGCCACAGTGCTGCTGCTTCACAGGACACGGGGTATCCTGATCGACTCGCGAGCGGTATGCAGTTGGACGGTCGCAGCACAGCTTGCTTTGAGTCTTGTTTGTCCTTGGCTAAATCAAGGGTGAATAGCGTTGTTCAGGGATGGATAAGCAGTCGCTTTTGGAACTCGCGTTTCAAACGAATGCGCACATCCTGTTGATCCTTGGCTAAATCAAGGGTGAATAGCGTTGTTCAGGGATGGATAAGCAGTCGCTTTTGGAACTCGCGTTTCAAACGAGCTGCATTCAACCAGGGTGACGAGCTCTCATAGCTGTCTGGGAGTGTCGCAGCGGGTTTCGCTGCGGGCGCGCGCGCCGTATGCACACTTCACGCCGCCTATGGAGCAGTTTCTAGAATGCCTGCTGGGCAGCACGCTGATCGGCATGCTCGACGTGAACAAGCAGCACTTACGCACAGCGCCCAGAGTGCTGCATCAGGAGTCGCGGTCACTGCGGCCTCGTCTGACGAGCACCCGTCACGCCACTCAGCTCCGTTGTGGAACGCATACTGCATCGGCGAGTTCCCCATGGGTGCGCATTTCCGTAAACAGCTTCCTGTCATGCAGCGCTGCACGGAGGACGCCTCCGAACGAGGTGCACGTCATTCTAGTCAGCCGAAAGTCGAAGGAGCTTGCATTCGTCTCTGTCGCACAACTTGTACGATGGCTTGCGCTGTCCGCTGAAGACTAGGTGCCCGCTACGCCAATGACTGGATGAAGCCTCGAGTCTCTGGGAGGAAACAACGGAACTGCTGTACTGGAATGCAAACGTATTCGCGAAAGTGACGAGGTTTCCACCACCTCGCCAATCGTTAGCGTTTGCATAAGCAGGCGCGTCTCGTGTGGAAGCTTCGCCTCAACCGCCAGTGAGAAACCGCTGGCGCCCTGGTACGCTGCTCAGCGTGGTCGTAACCCGAAGCTCCGCCAACGTTCAGCACGACGCCCTTGCATACAGCTTTAGCAGCGATTGCTCTAATGAAATCTAACGTAATATGACGCTCAAGCTGGCTTCTCGGCTTTAGTGCTTGGCGTTGCTCCAGGTATCGTGCGTATAACGGAACGTCTCGCTGGAGCGAAGCTCGCAAATGTTTTCGAAAAAATTGATGCTGTGCTCTTGTGGGCACTCGAGCTCGTGTTTTTCGCTCGTGCTCTTGCTTGCGCTTTTGCTTGTGCTGTCTGCTGCACTTGAGACTGTGTTTTTGCGCGTGCCGGTACCTGTGTCCTGGCTACTGCTGTGCTTGTGCCTTTGCGTACTCGCAAGCCGCACGCTGGCAGCAACGCTCGCACGCCATGCGACCACAAGTACAGGTTCCAGTTCTTTTCGATACAAGGCTTACAACGACTCGATGGCCTTCTGTACGCTCTGCTCTCGCAGTTGCAAGTGCACTCATCGCCCTGCAACAGGTGAATTGGGTGCCAGCTCTGGATAAACAAGCCTTGGTGCCGGTAGCGCAGCAGCTGGGCACTGGCTCTTCAGCGGAGGCCCCAGACGTGTCAGGGACTCAGCTAATCAAGCGCTTCACTGATCAGCTCTATGCGTTTGCGATGGAAAAGTGGCGTATCCTGCGAGACCGAAACCGACCTGCGTCAGCGGGGTGCATCACGTCCAGCCGCACGCTCGGGCAGCGCTGCGAGGCACTGGGGCGCGGGTGCCTCACCGTTCTCATCCTCAAGTACCTGGAAAGGCGCCTTGATCAAGACATATACCTGCTCCCGGGTTCACTCACTGGCCTCGTACTGCTTGTTGGGCTGCTTGGTGTGGTGGAACACGCGTGGTCGGCACGAGCACTCGTTGGGCTCGAGCGCTTCGTGAAGCCAGCGCTGGCCTTTCTGGCTGAATGGATGCCGCTGTTCTTTGCACCTCCGTTAGTCGCGTTGCCCGCTCGTCTGTATACGGGAGGCGCTTCCAAGCGAGAGCTCCTAGCCCTAGCAGGTGTCATCGTTTCGGGTTTCCTTGCGGGCTTGTGGACGACTGCCGCGGTCACGCGTTCGCTGATGCGATGGCAGTCCAGAGAGCGGGCATCTACACCGCTTGCCGAGAACCGTGCTTCGGATCTCGCACCAGAGACGAGCTGCTCTTCCCGGGAGCGTGCTGGTGCCTTCGCAGACCCCGTGCTTTTCGGACTGAGTTCGTTGTTGGCGATCCTCTGTATCGCCCCAGCGCAGTACTGGCGAGATCGGCTGCTCCTTGCCGTCGTCACCGCGTTAAGCTATCGACTGGGTACTCGCGCCGTGCCCAAGCCATGGCAACGAGTTCTGCACCCGGTGCTTACTTGTGCAGGTCTCACTGCTGTGGTCGCCAGTGGACTCGAGCTCTCCGAGTCTGTTAATGCGGACGCCAGCTGGTACAAGCGACTAGAACGCTATCCGTTCATTGCGGGGAATTGGTTTATGCAGCTATTAGGTCCCTCGCTCATCGCCCTCTCATTCCGTCTGTATCGCGCACGTGCGCTCCTCAGTCGCCAATGGTTACCGCTCGTCGGCGGGTCCGCGTTTTCAGCCATCTTCTCACTCGTCTGGACGGCAGTTGCGAGTCGGATCCTGGGCTTAAGGACACCAGCGCTGCGAGCTGCCCTCTTTCCACGTTCGATTACGATGCCACTAGCGATCGCATCGTCCAAGCGCTTGCAGGCGGATACGAGCATTACCGTAGCGAGCGTACTCATTTCCGGCATCCTCGGTGCTAGTCTGGGCTCCATGATCCTGAGGCCTGGACCCGAGATGCCCGCGCTCGCTCGCGGTGTTGCACTGGGGAGCGTCTCGCACGGCCTGGGAACCGCGGCTCTGACCTCCTCCGGTGATAGCACAGCCGCGTCTGCCGCGGTCATTGCCTTGGGCCTGGTCGGAACCCTGACCACACTATTGCTTTCGAGTCCACTGATGGCCAGTTTTCGCCCTTCGGGTCAATAGGCGCGGCTGCGAGTGCGGGGTCATCCATTGGCCGGCCTGGGCTGGTGCTCCTGGCGATGCCCTGTGGTGCAGCGCGCTATCCATGGCACCGGAGGTTTGCACGAGAGCCCTACTCTGCGGTAATTGTGGTAAAGCAGGGCTATCGTACGAACAGGTGCAGCGTTCTGTGCGTTGCGTTCACGTGTTTGCTGGCCAAGGAAGAGCCAGGGCCCTTCACAGGTGACATCCTCTCTGGTGCTCGTGTTGCGCTTTGCAGTCAGTCGAGTTGCTTTGAAGCGTCCACGATACCGGTGCGTCGGCCTGGGGCGCAGCCTGCTGTGCTCTTGTCACGCTTTGCAGTAAAAGGAGTTGCTCTCCTGATTCCATAGCATCCGCGGGTACGTTTCACATCGGCAAGGTTGCCGCTTTTTGTTGGTTCCCGAATGCGAGCTCCAGAGGCGTTTCTCGACCTATGGAGCCGGTCGCAGTCAGACGCAACGACGAGGTCATGTACGCACTGACTTGTTCGCAGATGCTCCTGGCGCCAGAGGCTCCTTCGCAAGCGCTGCTGCTGCTGCTGCACGCGTACCACGGAAAACTCCACCGCTGATGGCCGGGTTCCTCTCGCCAGAGACAACCGCTTGCAACCCAGAAAGCTTGCACCGGTGACCTGCGAGGTGGCTTTCACTTATGACAGCGTCCGCATGCGAGCCACGCAAGTTGCGCAGGCGCTCCAGCGCCTATCCGGTGTTCGCTCCAGCATGGCGCTTGATGAAGGCCACCCATCAAAACCAGCTGCCTGCCAACGAACGTTTCACCACGCATGCTCGTAGACGCCTGTACTATACATCGGACACGAATGTTATTCGCTAGTGTGCGCAGACCCGATGAATACCGTGTGTTTGCGTACCCCGTTGTCTCTGCAACGCGACGCAGGGAACAGGTGCGATCAGCGCCAGTGCATAAACTCGATATGCACGTCTCGCGTTCGCCTAGGGCGTAGCTTCCGTCGAGTAACTCATAAAAAAAGGGTGACGCAGGAGCTCGCTGGGGCGCCATCGCTTCGAAGGATCTATTGTTAGACAACATCGAATCAGATGGAGCAAGCAAGCATGCTCTGGTCTGAAGATGGAGTGCAGTTCCGGCATGCGGGCGACACGACGAATGCTCTTCTGCCGTGCAAGGCTGTTTGCGCTCTGCTCGTCGATGCCCTCTGGCCAGTTTAGGCGGCCATCCCGGAAGAGTTTCAGTGCTTCTCGGCGCCGTTGACTGCCCATAGAGGTGCTGCTGGGGCTCGGTCGCGGTGGTGGCACAATCACCTCACCATTCTCGTGCTGGAGAAGTTTCTGCATGAGTTGGAGATGCTCCAGATCGTCGTGGCTCTGAAACAGCGTTTGGCCAGTGTAGCACTCTACCAGCAACGCACCAAACGACCAGATATCGCAGGCGAATGACCAGCCGGTGCCCAGAATGATCTCCGGCGCTCGATAGTGCCGCGTCGAAACAATAGCGTGCCGAACGCTGACCTTATCGAGTCTGCTAGCGGAACCAAAATCTATCAGACGCACCTGCACATGTTCGGTTATTTGCCGGTTCGGATAGTAACTGCTCGGAACGATGAGCACGTTCTCTGGTTTGATATCCGTATGCACGATTTGGTTGTGCTCGTGCAAGAAGGTGATGGCCTCCAAGAGTTGCCGAGCTACCGCACGTAAAATGGGTACCGGTAACGGACGAAAGTGATTGCGCATCAGGACGTCAAAGAGGGACGGTCCCAAATGCTCGAATACGAGGCAGACGTGCGCATTCCCCTGTTGGCTTACGTGCGTGAAATAGGATAGCATGCGAACGCAGTGGAAGCGACTTGTGGGATCCTTCCGCCCCAGTTCAAGGAGGATATCGATTTCCATCCTTGCCGCCTCTGCGTACTTGCGCACAGCTCGAATCACTTTCACAGCAACGAGTTGCTCTGTAACTCGATCCCAGCACGATACGACCTTGCCGAATGTGCCGCTTCCGAGCGGCGCTAGAATTTGGTAGCGGCCGTTCGGAAAGTCAGCGGTTGGTCCGAGGCCCTCCCCGACACTATACTGTACATGACCGTTTGGATCATCGGGCTGGAGCGCAAGTCCCAGATCTGGTGGCAGTCGCGGTGCGACAACCTGCGCAGCGATCATCATGAGCGGTGATGGTGGTGGATTCTCCAGCGCAGACTCCCGTTGCCGCTCGAAGGAACTCGTTGACACCGATACACACTCATCAGCTGCCGTTCGCGTCTCTGCGCTCAGCACCGTCTGCGCATCTGGGGCACGCGGTGTAGCGGCTCTCCACGAGGGCAACGACTCGTGTGCGTCCATTGAGCTCAAGGCTCGCAAGCGTTGTGCTTCGGTCACTGCGACCGCGGGCGCTGCCTGGGCAAGCGCCTGTGACGCGATCCCATGGTGACCATGCATACCGGAGGCATGTTGTGCACCTGCGGACACATCACTTGGAAACTGCATCCGGCCTGAGGAGGCATCTGAGAAAACGCCGCGACGGCTTCGTGCGAAGCCCTGCTGCTGTGCTTGTCTCGACGTGTTCGTGCGTTCTGGTTGAGCAAAGGCAGCTGCTCGCCGCTGCATAGTGTCGAGAGGCGCAGGCTCAACGGCGGTCGCGTTCGGGTTGGCCTGTTCCCGCAGATTCGCTTGCAGTTGCAGTTGTGCTGGTGACCCTATGGGGAGCGCGTCCGTTCGCGGTCCTCGCAGCTGCAACGCGCTCGTGTCGGGGCGTTCCACGAGCTCCATTTGCTCGGCAAGGTTTCGCGGTCGGCCGTTACTGGGAACACGATGCAGATACCCCTCTGTGGAGTGTGCTCGCTGCATAGAGACAGGGGTATCTTCGGTTCCGTGGTCACCCCGGCCTTGCGAACCGGCCGATCCCCCAGAACCCGAACGACTGCAGCCTGTTGCGTCATTGCTGATAGACGAGGAGCCCGTACCGCCAGCACCGGAGCCCGACCCTGAGTCCGCGCCCGAACCTTGTCCCGAGTTCGCACCAGAGCCCTGTCCAGAGCCGGACCCAACCCCTGAGCCAGACGCTGTCGCAGTCAGCTGGTTAACGCTGCCTTCACCACTGCTGTACACCGTCAACGAGGAGCCGGTAAACGTGGCCTCTGCAGCTAAAGAGTTCGCTTCTCGCGAGCGGGCCCTCGTGTAATAACGCGTCTGTTGTCCGGTGCCGGGTCCATACGAGGCGCCGGCGTTTGCGCCTTTCAGCGCCGTCCGTCGCACTCTCGAACCGGAGTCTCTGCTCTCGGCACGACTAGATACAGCACCTGTCGTCCGCGGGCTGCGAGTAATTCGCTCTGTCTCGTTCCACATTTGGGTAGTGACGTCGTCTGCAGTCGCCTTGTGCTGCCCCGGCGGCTTGTCGACGTCGTCGTCAGCGCGCAGCCGTCGCATGGTGTAGGCTCCGGCTTGCCGCGTAGCCTCCGTTCACGGGAGAAGGTTTCCCCGCGCTTGTAGCGTGAAACGGCTCGCGTAACGCGTGCTACTATTCAGTCAGTGGACTACTTGTTCAAAGCAGACTTCAATATGCTGAATGTTCGAAGCAAAGTGCCACACGTCCGTCAAATAGCACGAAGAAGGCAACGTTAAACGTCCTGGCAGCCTGGATTAGGGCTTCCGATCCTGCGTCGCGCGCTCGCCACGAAAATGCCCTCGAGCGCCGCGTCGACTGCAGGCGTACGCTCTGTGGCTGCTGGCGCTGCTGCTGCTGCTGCTCGGCGACGACGCCGACGCGCTCATACTGCCGCAGTGTGAAGCGATGTGGCACTCGATCTCCAAAGTACATATCTGGATATCAGCGGAATAAATGGACAGCATGTCGCGAGCGCTGCTGGCGATCGTTTGATCATGTACAAAAGGGACATCCGAGGGATGCAATGTTCCTCTGGGTGCCGTGCGCGGGACTCCGAGGCGGCGCGGGCATCGACACGGGCCACCGCTATCGGTCCCGGGCAGGTCGCGAGCGATAAAGCAAGCTTTCGAGCGCTTCGGGGTGGCGCTCGGAGAACGCTTCGTTCTGGTGGACATAGGGAAACATCCCGACCGCATGAAAGTGTTATCGCTGCACAAGACGCTCCGATGTTATATGAAAAGAAGATGAACATTGGAAGCGAGGTGCGGCTCGAAAGTACAGCCTGTGCGTGAAACGCGCAGAAGACACAAGCAACCAGCGAAATTGGAATTCTGGTGCTTCAGTCCACATACTGTGACTGCTGACAGTCGAGCTGGAGAAGCACAAGTTACCTAGCTGGCTCAAGCTGGGGATACGAGCGGGAAAAAAAGGAACCAGTCGCAGAAATAGCCCACAGAGGCTGGTTTCGTTGATGACAGCGTGCAGGGACGGAATCTTTGGAATGTGCACCCGTTTCCGAGGACCTCTTCTATTGTCGCTCTGGCCCTGGGGTAGTGCTCTCTGCGAGAAAATCCATACATGCGGCTCGTGGAAAATCATGGTCTCATGGTCGTTCGTCGACAGCGCCGGAAAACCGTTCGCATTCTATACATGCAGCGTTCCAGGTTTTTCTGGATTCCTGAACCGCTCCACACCAGTGTCTTGCAGCTTGCCAGAATTCGGGCTTTCTCTGTGTCTCTCGCCCCCGCGTGCGCGGCATTGTTTCCACCGTAAGTCTTGCGCATTCAGCACTATGTGCACGCTGAAAGCGAAACGATTCCGTCGAAAGTTCGCTCTTTGTAAACCTGATGCACGCTCCAGAATCACGAGGCTTTTCCGTATATTCATCGAGGCGCTCAAGTCTCGGCGAAAAAAGCGTTCATGCGCTTTGTTGCCTTTAGCATCGCGCACACGGACGTTCAAGTTCGATGCATCGCCTAAATACCGTGAGCAATCGACGAGCGTCCCTGGACCCCGGCGCTGAGACGGCGAATGCGCTACGCTTGGCGCTGTGGTTACGGCTCGCGCACAGGAGCATGCTGCGCTACACACGAAGTCAAACAGGTATGGAAGCGGTCGCTCAATTCAGGGGGGGACCAGTTAGAATTGGTATCATTGGTGCCGGGAGAATTGGTCGTGTTCACTGCGCGGCTTTAGCTCGCATGAGCAACCTCGCGCAGGTCGTGGTTATTGCGGACTTTATCGAGCAGGCTGCCCAGGCGGCGGCGAAAGAGTTTCGCATCCCGCGTGCAGTCAAAGACTGGCAGGAGGTTGTCCAGTCACCTGAGGTGGACGCTGTTATCATTTGTTCGCCCTCAGACACGCACTACGAAATCATCGTGGCAGCAGCGCGGGCGGGCAAACAGATTTTTTGCGAGAAACCGATCGACTACGACCTCGAGCGCATCGATAACGCGCTTTCGGAAGTGAAGCGCGCCGGTGTCCAGATGCAAATAGGGTTTCAGCGGCGTTTTGATGCGAACTTCCGCCGGGTAAGGGAAGCTGTCGCCAGCGGGGAAATCGGCGAGCCCTACTCACTGCACATCATCTCACGTGACCCTGCGCCACCTCCGCTTGCCTACTTGAAGCAGTCTGGGGGCCTATTCTTTGACATGATGACGCATGATTTCGACATGGCCCGGTTTACGATGGGCTCAGAAATCGTGGAAGTCGTTGCTGCTGCTGGAGCCAACCTGGTGGATCCCCAGATCGGTGAGCAAGCGGGCGATATCGACACCGCGATTGTGACCCTGCGGTTCGCGAACGGCGCCATCGGTACGATCGAATGCTGTCGAAAAGCCGCTTATGGTTACGACCAGCGTATTGAAATTCACGGATCGAAGGGAAATGTGTCCACTGCGAATAACTTTCCGAACAATGCGACGTTGCAGGATGGTGCGAGTGTACGTCGCGACCTGCCACTGAACTTTTTCATGGACCGCTATCGCGATGCCTACGCTTTAGAAATGGAGACTTTTGTGCGTTGCATTATGGAAGGAAAGGCGGTGCCGGTGACCGGGGAGGATGGGCGTATGCCGGTGGTGCTCGCTTACGCAGCGAGAAAGAGCATGAAGGAGCGCCGCGCCGTGCGTATCGGCGAGTTTATGTCCAAACTTTGAGGGCCTCGCGCCGGGGTCACGCTCGACTGCGGAATGCTTCATTCCGTGCATACAAGTAGGTTTCGCGCTCGCGCGATTTGCAGAACATGCACAGTCTGCAACGGATATTCCGGGGCGAGTTTCCTGCCGATGACCGCGAACGGGCTGCTACCAGGCATGCAAGGCTGAAGCACATCCGCGTCCGCCCGGTGGATCATGGCGGTGGTGCAGTGAACGGGCGGCTGCGCTCACATGACATTCAGCATAAAAGAAACGCTAAACTTGTTCTGAACTACCTAAAAAGTTCGTTCGCAGGTCGCAACGAGTAGGAAAATGGGCCAGCACATGGGAAGGTCATGGGTCTACTCCATTTCATGGCACACGTCCTTGTTCGCAATATGAACACCAGCACAAAGTGAGTCGGCGCCGCCTCCGTCGTTGTTTGCCACATCAGCTGTGCGGATACAAGCCTCGCGCGGAGAGCTTATAGCGAGGTTCGGTGCCCCGCATCATTCCCGCATTCGCACCAGCGAGACAACCTAGGTGATATTTTTGTTCAGAGCCCAACGAACCTGTCCAGGTGCACGCATGCACAGTGCTGCGTGCTTCAGGTGCACGCTGGCCTCGAGGTGTCTGTGGGCGTGTCCACCCGACCGCGTCCGTTTCCACTCAACTAGGCAGCCACTGACCATACAAACCGCGCAATGACTAGTGACCGAGCCTCCTGATACCAGGAAAAGCCTCGTTCGCAAAACAGGCCACCATCAAGAGCCTGCGTCTCCGGACTCGCTTCGGCAAAATGCTGTGAAACGGAACACGCTTGCAGCGTGCGCGCAAGTGCGCAGCATCGCGCCCGTCCACGCCATGCAGTCCGATGGCGTCATATGCCTTTATATCTAATTTCGGATGCATAATTTTCAAGTCATCGCAGTGCCTTGTAACGCCGCTGGGGTAGTGGTATCCTAAGACGTTGCCATCGTCTAGACGCGGGTTCGATTCCCGCGCGGCGTAAGCTTTTGTTTTTGAGGGCACACGTGAAGCGTAGGCACGCCGTTCAGCGAGCCGTGCTCCCAGTCGGACAGGCACTGGTGCGGGCGCACGCTCGACAGGCTCACGCGCAACTGTTCGCTGGACAGGTGCGCCGGCGCACTGCCGTGCCCACCGCGACAGGGTACACTCGTGCTCGTGAACGTTTCTGTCCAGGAACCCGGAGGCAAGACGACGCAACTCCTTCCAGGTGTGCTTGAGCGCTGGCTCGCAGACCGCTCACAGAGGCGAGTGTCGGTTGCAGTCTCTGCTCCGACAGCTCCAAGGCCAGTTCCGGTACCATACGGGAATTTCATTTACTTGTAACCGCGTTTCTGGGAGCAATGAATGCACTGGACAACCTGCTCTAAACAGCTGCGTTCCAGAGAGGCATCCTCCTGTGCGTCAAGGTAGACACCAGAACTCGCGATGCCAACGTAGCGTCCAGCACCCCATCATTGCTGCAGGTATTGCGCAGCAGGCCACGGTTGCAGCCTCTGTGCGTCCACCGTCATCTATGCCCAGAGTCTGCCGCGCAATGCTGTGCCCCGGCACCTGCAGCTGCTCCGAACTGCCACAAGGCACTGTCTGCTTGCTGCACAATGGCGGAGGCGTCTCGAATCGCGGTGTTGCGGGTGCAGCGTAGCGTGCTCGCACATACATAAACCGTCCAATCGTCGGCTTTCTCGGGGGTACACCGCCTGCTCGCATGCCTCGCGAACAACCTGGCTTTTTGGTGCGGTTTAGCGTACCCTTTACATTCCTGAGCCAATCTAAACCGCCCCCCAAAGTCGCGACGCATGGGCTCTCTGGGTTGGTTCCCCGCGAAATCGCTCGAAAACAATCCTGATGCCTTTGGCAGCGCGCATGGTGTATAACTGGAGACAGCGCTGAGCCGAAGGCGCAACGGCGATGTATACATGCGCATGATGCCACGCCCATGGACACGCCGAGGTCCGTAGCCGTGCCAGTCCAGAGACGAAAAGACGACGTCGGAACGGCGAGCTGTCCGCTGGCTCCTGGCAAGACGCACGCTTCCGGGCGAATGCATCTACATGCGTCACTTCGACACAGCTAGAAACAAGCACTCGCCAGTTTCGAATCTGGTCATACCAAGGTATCGCGACACAACGGACACACAAGCGATTGCGTCCATGCTACACGTTCGCCTCGAAAGGCTTCCTTCATCTCAGGCATCGACCGGAAGAACTGGATACTGGCCATTGAAACAGCCGTAACAATAGTCCCCGCTCTCATCAGCCAGGAAGGATCTAAGCGACTCGAGGGACAAAAATCCCAAAGAGTCCGCTCCAATCCACTCGCAAGCCTTATGTGAGTCTGGAATGCGCCACGAGAGCAGTTCCTCGCGATTCGGTGTATCGACCCCGTAGTAGCAGCTGCCTATAATTGGCGGGCAAGCGATGCGCAAATGGATCTCGCTAGCGCCAGCCTCGCGCAACATGTGTACAATCTTGCGACTCGTGGTGCCGCGCACGATCGAGTCGTCCACAACAACGACGCGCTTGCCCTCAATCAGGCTACGGACAGCCGTTAGCTTCAACATGACACCTGCATTGCGAATCTCCTGGGTAGGTTGGATAAAGGTTCGACCAACATAATGGCTCCTCGAAATGCCCATCTGGAAGGGAATCCCGCTCGCAGCGCTAAATCCGAGGGCGGCAGCAATGCCGCTGTCCGGCACTGGAACGACGTAGTCGGCCCCTTTTTCGACTGGTGCTGCTTGTGCTAACAACTCTCCAAATCGAAACCGCGAGAGGTACACCGATCGGCCGAACACATTCGATGTGACCTTACTGAAATAGATGTGCTCGAAAATGCAAGCGCGACGTTGCTGCCGTGGAAACGGGAAGAACGACTGGAGGTTTCCGCTGGCGCGATCGATAACCACCAGCTCGCCCGGTTCAATCTCACGGACGGTCTCTGCACCAACCATGTCCAAGGCACACGACTCGCTGCAGATGATCCACGTCGTCATCGAGGCGTCCGGGGGTGATCCAGTCGTAGTGGCTGGCGAAGTTTCCGATATTCGACCAAGCATCAAGGGACGGAATCCCCGCGGATCCCGCACAGCAATAAGTTGTCCTGCCGTGAGGACGCACAGCGAGTAAGCACCGTCAACACGACCGAGCGCGTCGGTTAGGCGTGTACGCGCATCAGCGGATCCTCCTTGAACCGACTGTGCCATCAAATGCAGAATAACTTCCGTGTCCGACGATGTATTGAAAATGGTGCCCCGCGCCTCGAGTTCTCGCTTCAGCGCTTCAGCGTTTGTTAAGTTGCCGTTGTGAGCGATCGCTATCTGACCGTGCCGCATCTTCACAGTGAACGGTTGCACATTTCGAATGTTTTTCTCGCCGGCCGTGGAGTAGCGGACGTGTCCAAGCGCTGCAACCGCCCGACTCGCCCCCAAAATCGCGTCCGTGAATACCTCGGAGACCAGCCCGAGGCCTTTGATCTCACGCAACTGACCTTTGGTACTGACTTGAGCGTCCGAGGAATCGGGTTCCCATAGTACAATCCCGGCACCTTCCTGTCCGCGGTGCTGCAGAGCGTGCAACGCAAAGTAGGCCAAGCGTGCGGGTACGTCCGACGCCGGTTTGTGCAGCGGTGTCATAACACCGACAACCCCGCACTCGTAGTGGAAGCCCATGAACCAGCGGCTTGCGCTTCGTCTTGCAACTTGTTGCTGGCGCAATGCTCTGTTCCCCCGCAGCGCAATCCGAGTGACCGCCGGGTGCCAGCGCCCGTCAAGTCGCCCCCGCGCAAACGCCTGTGCCTCGAATGAGGCTTTCGGAACGAACAGCGCGTTCGGGGTTATAAAAGTACCCAGTGTGATGTACATGATCTGGTGCTGTACAGAAGATAGAAGAGCGCTGGCGCGGGCGTGTACCGCCCCAGAGCGCAGAGAACGGCTCCGGTTTAGAAGCAGCGCTTGTCAGGTTCTGTGGAAGCGGCGGCGGCGGCGCGGCGGTACCTGAGCGCCTCCAGCTGGCGATCGCTACGCGCGAAATCCGTAATCGCAGCGGTGCCTCCAGCTGGCGATCGCTACGTGCGAAATCCGTAATCACAGCGGTGCCTCCAGCTGGCGATCGCTACGCGCGAAATCCGTAAGCCCAGCGGCACATGCACAGTCTGTCGAGGTCGATCGCGGCGTCTGTAATCCGTAATCACAGCGGCACATGGGCGAGAGCGCGCGCTTTCCCTTCAACCTCAGCTGGGGACACCGCTGCACCACACCCCGGTGCTATCAAAGCGCTTTCGCGTTTGCCTTGCAACACTCGGTTGCAGCTAGGGTAGTGAAGCACGCTATGCAGCGGTCTGGATCTTTGACAGGAACAGGATCGAATAGACCATCCGCCCAGAACAGTACTGCTTCGGAGGCAGCCGCAAATGTGCGGCGAGCACCGATCTATCGAGGTCCGAGCACAGAGCCCTTCTTAGAGGCTGGGCGACCTGTGCTCCGCGATATAACTCGGTTTGTCGTCGGTAGCGGCTAGCGCTTGCGCAGCGAGGGCCTAGAGCGCAGATACGACACCTCTGCAGGAGCCGAAACCGGTTGTTGCCAACGCCGGAGGGTTTACCCTCGGTTAGTTCTGGGATGCCCATGCGCCCGCTTCGCTTGGGTATCCGCGCAGTCGTCTACGAGTCGCGCCATGAGTTTGGGTGTGTTGACGAGAAATGTTCGCAGCAGGCACATGGGATCAGTGCGAGTTCTAGTGAGGATCGGTTTTCTATTCGATAAACGGTGCTTTGCCCAAGACTGTAACACAACGCGCTGATCGTCAAGTGCGCTATTTAACGAGGGAAACGCCGCCTCCTGAGCAACGTTGATGGGCGCATCCATCATGATCCGACCGTTTACAAGCTGACGGGCGAGCCGTTGCATACGCTTCGACAAGGGCCTCCCGCGCCACAGCGCTGGATGTTTCCGCTTTGCCATGAGATACTGCTCAGGGTTCTTGCTCCGCTCGTATTCCAAACGACGGCAATATCGCCGGGCGTCGTGGCGTCTCGGGGGTCTGCTCGGAAAACGAGTTGGCATTCACTGGGACACTCGCGCTCGCGGACGGACGCTCTTTCGCCCGTATCTCAGGCGCGTGCAGGCTCTGGGGGCATGTGCGACTTGGGTGCGTCGTCTCTAGCTCCCTTGGTATATCTAGGCTTCGCTCAGCGGGCGCTGGGCTAGTCTTGGTGCAAGTCTCGTGTACGATCAAGTCACCTGAACCAGTGAGAAACTCGCTACGTAGATTTACGAACACGGCAAAGGATGGCACGATGGCGAGGATCGCATGCCGTCACCTGAACCCGTTCGATCCCGGGAATCTGGCGCAAACATGCTTCCACGTCAAAAGTGTAGTAATCGTCGGAATGCGGCTCCGTTGATTTCATAAGCGTGAAGAGCGCCGGCGGCAAGTTTTGGATGACGGGCGAGCGCGGGTTGTTGTCCACCATTGCGATGCAGCCACGGTCTCGAGTGACTCGCACAAGCTCACGAAAGACAGACTCGGCTGCATCTCGCGGCAACTCGTGCAGGACGAACTGTAGTGTAACCAGGTCCACGACACTGTCAGCAAGCGGCAGCGATTCGCCCAATGCTTGCTGGTATTCAATGCGAACGTTTGGCGGAAGTCTCTGCACATCTAGCGCGTTCGCCTTTTCGTTCCGCAAGTTGGCCACGGCCAGGAAATACGGTGACGGGTCGATACCGAGCACGCGCAAAGCGTCGTCTCGGGGTATGTTGTGCGCCAGGTACTCTGCGAGGAAGCGTGTGCTGATTCCAGCGCCACAGCCAACATCCAGCGTGAAACGCACACGGCCGATTCGCAAGTCTCCGGGGTCCGCCATGAAGCGCGTGACCTGGTCAAGAAAGCAGTGACGCAGACGTCGCTGGGCGTCTCGCCAGGAAAGCTCCCGCTCCTGGGGCCATACGCGAAGCGCCATGGCGTAGGTTGCCGGCTCTACCTCATACGCGGCCAGCCAGCACAAGTTTCCCTCATCGTACGCATGAAACGGCTTGGTGTAGTATGCGGGGTACACCAGGTCTGTGCGCGGTGCAAAGTACTTTGAAACACCCGCTTCTTCTAAAGCAGCAGCACAACCGCTCCAGTCAATGCCACGCGACGCTGCTGTCCGTACCATAACCGCTTTTGCTTGCTTCTTCAGAATGCGATACACCCACGGTGTCTGAATGAGCAAGTTCGTGAGCTTCGACAGCAACTCGTCGGTGCCAGCCCAAGCGGGCTTGATGCGAGCCGTTCCGCCGGAACCTCGCGGCCGCTCAGCTAGACATACAACTCGCCCGTTTTGTCGCACACTCACTGCATTCAGTGCTTTCCCGTGCACAAACATGGTTTTTTGCGAAAAAAGAAGACGTACTGGACACGAGCAGTATGCACCAACTCGATAAAGCGGAGGATGTGCTCTGCTCGAGGACGCGTGCGCGTCGCAGGATCGCTACCAGGGCATCGTTTCCTGCGGCGTTTGAGCGATCATGCGTACCACCATGCCTGGTACGCGAGATGAATATCAGCAACTCGAGAAGCGATGACGATTACGCTCCGGGCCCTTTGTCGGTCCAGAGGCACCAGGTTGGTCTTCATATTGGGAAATGGTGATGTCTATTATCTCTGACGATCTTCCGCTGCTGCGGTTGCCATGGGCAGAGGCTATGGCGCTGAAAGCGCTGCCGCCTCTCTGCCATACGGTGCTGACGCGGCCGACTACAGGATCCTCGGCGCTATTCGCACCGCACGTGCCTTGTTGTCGCACACGACATCGGATAGCTTGTGACGCATCAGCGACAGCGGGCGATCGCGAATGCGACGCACGCTTCTGCATCGCGGCAACAGGCTTTCGATTCATGGCGTTCCGTGCTCGAGTACTGCACGGCGTTCGCCTGGTGCCTTGCAGAATCATTGTCTATGCCTCTTTCCTGTTCTCTCTAGTGAGATATGGTCCAGAGAGAGACGACTAGGCGCTCGCAAGCACGTCACCCCGAAGCGGCACGCACCTTTGCACTGCATGATCGATGCATCCAACCAGCAATCACCGTATGCGCGCATACGCTGTCGGTAGCCGCGGAAGTAGACATCCGCTGCATCTCGCGAGTGCCTCACAGAATCACCGATCCCACAACGAAGCCGTCTTCTTGAATAGATGCCACATCCAGCAACATCCTAGTGCTGGGCTCACCGCAGACGTCGTGCAGCACGAATACGACATGGAGGTCACGGGAAAGTGCGTGCAATTGCAACGTCCATGCAGGAACGCGCAGCGGCGTATCTGATTCTGGGCGAAACGCACATGTGCTCAAGCGGCTTGCAATCGATCATCGATGCCGCCGATGCCGCCGATGCCGCCGATGCCGCCGCTTTTCATAAGAGGTGCGTGTTCGACGCCGACGCCGGCGATCGGCAAAGCACCCGTGTCGAGCGCTGTTGCTGGAGCGATCATCGCGCGTGTGCGATACAGACCTCGTACGCATCGTCTATCGACTAGTTTTAGGTTGTTTGCAGCGTCCAAAAAGAGCTTTCATTCATGTCTGTCGGAAGGTTTATGCGAGCGCTGGTGAAAAAGGCTCCAAAGGCCGGTCTTGAGTGGGTTGAGAATCAACCAGTCCCGCCTGTTGGTCCCAATGACGTGCTCATTCGCGTGACGCACGCCTCAATCTGCGGGACGGACCTTCACATCTACAAGTATGACGCTTGGGCACAGCGAACGATTCCAATTCCTCTCGTTGTGGGTCACGAGTACGTCGGGCGTGTCGCTGCGCTCGGTGATCAAGTGGCACAAAAAGTACCGCTGCGCGTTGGCGACCGGGTCACTGGAGAAGGTCACGTGACCTGTGGCTTCTGCCGAAACTGCCGAGCGGGTCGCCAACACCTCTGCCGAAATACGCTCGGCGTAGGCGTGAATCGTGACGGCGCATTTGCAGATTATGTTGCAGTGCCAGCGCGGAATGTTGTCCGACTACCTGACCGTATCCCGGATATCTGGGGTGCTGTCATGGACCCGTTGGGAAACGCTGTGCATACGGCACTGGCGAATGACCTGGTTGGAGAGGATGTTTTGATTACGGGCGCTGGACCCATAGGGATGATGGCAGCCGGAATCTGCCGCCACGTCGGGGCACGGCACATCGTCGTAACAGACGTACGTGATGAGCGCCTCTCACTAGCGCAAAAATGCGGTGCGACGCTGGCGATCAATACGAGCCAGGGCAAGCCGGCTACTGGTCTAGGCATGGAAGATGACTCCAAGCATACGGAGCATCTGCTTCGCGATGCGATGAAACAGCTAGGTATGACCGAAGGTTTCGATGTAGGTCTCGAGATGAGCGGGGTGCCGTCTGCTTTCCGGAGCATGCTGGCGACGATGAATCACGGAGGTCGTATTGCACTCCTCGGGATACCGAGTGAGTCTTTTCCCATTAATTGGGATGACGTTGTTTTCAAGGGGCTCTCCATTAAGGGAATTTACGGGCGCGAGATGTTTGAGACCTGGTACCGGATGATCAACATGCTGGTGGGCGGCCTCATGGAACGCATCCAACCGGTGCTGACGCATCGCTTTCCGGCGCACGAGTACGAGGAAGCGTTCAAAGTCGCAGGCAGCGGAACTGCCGGCAAGGTCGTCCTCGAGTGGGAGAAGTAGCGGAGCAAACTGACGAATGATCATGATAAGCGATTTGTGCGCGAAGCAAAATGGCCAACTTGGAGATGGCAGATCGAGATCACGGAAGCAGCCGATCCTGAGTATCATGTGTATCCGCACGCACTGAATAGCGTGCACGTAGGAGGCATTCAGCGCTCCATATCCGGTGCGCAAGCAACATGCGCTGCTCACGGGGTGATACCGCGGTAGCGGTGTGTCGCGATGGCACGTCCGAGCTGACGGATGCAGCGCATTCGTTGACTCGCCAGCATCATGGTGAGACATCGACACCAGCTGCGTTATCCAATTTTCAGCAGCAGCAACCTGCGCTTGCATGAAATCTCTTCGATAGGGGATGCTTTCGCAGCGTCCTTCTCTGGAAGCTGCTCGGAAACCTCTTTCAATTCTAATTGACCTAAAGAATCGCTAGCACCACGCAGAGTGACTGCGGGCATTGAGTGAATTGCTCGCTTCCGGCAGCAGTGCGCATGCAAATCCGCAACCCAGAGCACGCTTTCATTCTTTTGGTAGTTTCCGGGTGTAACTCGACAAGCGGCCTGTCAGGAGCATTCCTCGCCTGTGAATGATCGCGAAAATTGCGATGCATCGCGTGTGCGTGCACGCAAGCATCTTGGAATGGACACGTGTCCGGCGTGATGGCCCTCGAGCAGCGCGCGCCCGTCAAGACCTCTGCGTGCGCTATCCACGCGCTCCACCGAGCAGCATCCTCTCTGTATTTTCGTGCCCTCCGGGCAGCGAGGGCCCTATAGCGTCGTGCTCTACAGGTGTGTCGCTCAGTCAGTTCGTATGTCGAGTCCGGTTACATAGTGGCGCTCCAAAACCTCTAGCGCCTTGTACGTCACATCCCCAGCGCTTTCAATTTGACACGCCGAATCTGAATACACTGACGGTCTCATCGGATGCTTCCGAAATCCGAGACAAAAAAAAAGCGAGACTGCCCCAGCATAGCGTCATGCCGCCCACAGGATGTCAGCGACGAGCATGCGTTTGCGAACGTAGCGCCCGACCACACCGCATCCGGATCACGCGGTTTCGTGCCAGTCGATGCACCCCCAGCGCTACGGCATTATCGTGCGGGTACCTAGGTCCCAGTTCGCAGGCGCAGGGCTGATGCCTGAACCACGACTCCGAAACTGTGCTGATGTCGGCAATGCGGACCCGACGAAAGCTTCCGTTGACGTGCTCCATACTCCCATGAATCTCTCTTAGCCCCCCGTATTGCTGAATCGGATACATGCGTTCAGCGTCCGCTCCTGTACGGGGGAAGCGCGCGAAACACACACGCACGCCACTTGTTCGCTAAGAGGCGAGCTGGCGCTGATACGCCTCGTAGCGATGATTAAGGGCCTTGAGTCGATGCACGCCGACCCGAAGGATCCCACCAAAGCTCGCGTCCGGGTGAATAAAGAACAGGCGACGAATGCGAGAATGCGTCGCCGCCATTGCACAGCAAACACACGGCTCCCGAACTGTGAAGAGGTCCAAACCAGTGAGCATATAATGCGGATGCTCCTCGCCGTTGTCTCGGTCGCGGAAAATGCGGGACGCTTCGTCGATGCACCTGAGTGGTGCATGCGGACCCTGGACACTGCAGATCACCTGTGCAGGTGCGCTGGGTAGCGGCCAACGCACAACAAGAGCGGCGTTAACGTCGGTGCCCTGCGTCTCGTGCTCGAGACGTTCGAGGAGCTCCAGCGCCGTGCCGACCTCGGTCTCAGCGAGTATCGGTGGTTCCGGAGCCTCGGGCCTGTATATAACAGGCCAGAGCGTTCGCGACCAGTGCTGACTCTGTAGTCCAGTTCGAGGCGCCACTGCGGGCACAACACACCGGCGAAGCGTGGCGGTATGTACCCACTCGCGTGCCACACCGAGTCGCTCTAGTACGGCGTGCGCGTTTCGGTTGGGAACTTCCGGATCGTCCGCGGAGACGAGTGCAAGCAGTACGTTGACGGCACCGGTGCTATCCCGGTGTCCACGCTTCAAATGGGCGAGCTCTCGACCAAGCGGCACCGAACTCGACAGGTACCGCAGCAGTTGTTCCGCGTGACGCGGGATCGCCTGGATCACCCACACTTCGACGTGTCGCTCCGGTTCGAGACTCATGCGCTTCTGGAGCTCCTCTTGATCGACACATGCGCATAAGGTGTACTGTGGTGCTTTCATACGCTCGAGCGGAGAACAGACGGGTGCTGCGAGGAGCCCCAAGCCGGATCCGGATCGTCAAAGTCAAACGAGATGCGATTTTGTGAAAGCTACGTCAGACTAGAAAGGAAAAGGGAGTTGCTCGCCCAGTTTCTGCCATTGGGGTCTTCCGAGGCTGTTTTTCTGATGTGCAGCCTGGATAATCAGAGTCCAGCAATAAGGATGTATGGATTCGTAAACAGTTTTACGATTTGCGGTTGTCCTTTCGGAATGAACACCACAACGCTTCCCAGACGGAAGCGGGTCCGTCACCGGAATCAACATGATTCGCGATGCTATCGAATAAGGCTTCGCAGAGTAATACACTTCAATTTCCCTGTCATTCGGATGAGCATCCACGTTTCTCCCTTCCCAGCGTCTAGCGGATGCCTCAATCGCGCATTCTTCGCGTTCTCGAGCACTCTGTTTCGTAGCAGAGTCGGCGCTCAGCAACGGGCAACA
>Ga0080006_1240212_pt1 | contig 37727 bp, 41 predicted proteins | sample RS3BMetagenome_FD_69209 | JGI IMG/M metagenome (GOLD analysis project Ga0080006, IMG submission 69209) | Ferric oxide microbial mat and aquatic microbial communities from Rainbow Spring, Yellowstone National Park, USA - RS3B (SPADES... ...
GTTCTTCCCATTTCCTGCGTAGTTCGATCCTGGACACGGACGCCACACTCCTCTGACTGACTTGAGGATAGGATACCGCGGGATCGAATAGGGCGCGAGGTGGCTAGAGTTTGACGCTTACCAGCTCCGCGAGGGCTACATCTGTCACTGATGTGAGGAAAGGCTGTGGAACCAGGTCTCTATACTGCCACAGATAACCGACAATTTCTGCATTGGGATTTGCCCATGTTTCTTCAACACCACATCGGCCTGTATTAACGTCAAGGGTCCACCACGGTGCGTGCGGCACGTTGTTTATCTGCGCTGGTACTGCGTGCCACCGCTGTTGATCTGGATCGAAAGCGGTCAACAGATATCGCACTGCAGCCTGGACAATCGGGTCGTCAGATGGAAGATTGATTTCACGTGCGTATTGCAGTCCGATTGTAGTCGCCATGGGAGATGATTGTTGCAGTCGAAAATCTGGCTCTATTGAATTTCCAAACCCACCGTCCGGGTTTAGAAACGATTTGAGCGCTTCTCTTACATCTTTGATTCGCCCGCCCCAAAAGTAATATTCCGCCAGTCTTCTGTCGAGCATACGAGCATGCGTATTTAGGAACAGCCACGAATGCTGAAATTGTTGTTCATCAATTGACTTCATTCAAATTGCGTCTGGTTCATTAACAGCTTTGGTGTTCTACTCAACTCCCTTCACTGCCTAATTGAGAGAAACGTCTTATTCAACATAACTCCCGATAGAAGGACGAACTCTCCGACTGCATGTTCATACACCAGCATTGCATAAGTCTGACACCGGCAACGCTGGTGCTTGTGGGGGATTCGCACCCGTTTGTTCAACAAGGTGACATTATAACTCAGCCCGAAGTCGAGCAAAAAAATCTTTGGTATATGCTCGTTTTTCGGAGGCGATCTGTTTGCCGACAGGTGTTCTGAATTCGATTACATCAAGAAACTGGTGTTCGAAGATATCAGCCGTTTCCTCATAAGACTGTCCTTCGGCCCCGCCTTTGGTAAAGGCTTTTGCGATCCCAAATACCCCCAGCAGCTCAACGTAATTGGCGTCGTGAACAACCTGTTCTTCTATGGTAACCGGAGCTTTTAAGTGACGGTGAAGGCGTTCTAAACCATCGGCAATCTCTTCTGCATTCCAGCCCATTTGCCTTAGAAAATCTTTCACAGTATTTGCAAATTCATCGGATGATGAGATCCTTTTTTCAAGTCCATGGAAGGATGCCAAAAAGTACAGCATATTTCGGACTGGTTGAGGCGACATTTGGGATGACAACAAATCCAGCCGATCGACAATCCGTTGTATGTGACGAAAATTATGTGCAGGGTCTCTATCTTCGTAGAACGGCTCAACAAACTGTAAATAAGAAGACACCGAATACCGTTCCATTAGCTCCCTCCTTCTGTCGCAAACCTGCCCGTATGCGCCATAAGGCGCAGTTTCAACACTGCATGTTCATGCAATCCAGTTGCATGCATGCTGCCATACGAAAATCGACGGACATCACCTTCTCCCAAGTGCTAGTGGACGTATTAGCAAGAGATCATGCACGCTTGATTATCAGTTCCTAATCATAGTACTTTCGACATTACAACCGACGAAAAACGCACGTCAGGTGGCTGAACAGTGTCAATAGTCTGCCACCCCCTCTTTTCATAGTACCCTTTGGCTGTATGCGTAAAGAGAAAAAGGGATTTATGCCCCATCGACGATGCAATTATCTCCAGTTCTCGCATGAGTCGGTCTCCTATGCCGCGATTCCGATATTGCTCAAGAACAAACAAACTTGCAACCCACGGTGTAAAACTAGAGTGGGAACGCAACTGCTGTTCCAGAAGGCTAACGCTTCCCACCGGAATGGTGTCTTCTACCGCGACAAGCGCCAATGGCAAGGAGTGACGATTAGTTCTCTCCGCAAATCGCTGAATTGACCATTCAAAGTTCCGTTCATTTGCTGTTCGCATCTCTAACTGATGCATAAACGCAAGTAGGTGAATCCACTCTGAGCGGTCGGCCAGATAATCAATTTTCACGCAGTATTCCCCTTTTTGCTCCGTCGAAGTTTCGCAGGTGCAAATTCAACTAATCTGCCCGTCAACGATTCGACGAATTGAGTAACCAGTATGGTTATATAATGCAACGATCTCATTCCCGGAGGAACTACCGATGAATACCGTTGAAGCCAGAGCAGAAGCCATACTTATCGCCGATAATCCAGGAACCTTTGTATCACGCCGTATTTCTGAAGTTAATCTGGAGTTTGGCGGTATTCCTGGCGACCGTCATTTTGGGATTACATATCCAGCCAACTCGCGTCAACCGATGTATCCGAAAGGAACAGAGATCCACAATCGACGTCAGATTACGGTATTGGCCGCAGAAGAATGTGCTATAATCGCTGAAAAATTGGGGATTGAGTTTCTACTACCGGAATGGTTAGGTGCTAATCTTCTGTTAAGTGGCTTCCCCGAACTTACTCGTTTGACAATGGGTTCACGTATTCTTTTTCCTAATGGCGCTGGTTTAATCTGTATGGGAGAGAATCGGCCCTGCACACTTCCCGGTGAAGTAATTAAAGAATTACATAACAATCGTCCAGAGTTAGCTGCGGAATTTGTGCGTGCAGCGTTTAGGCGAAGAGGAATTGTTTGCGCAGTCGAACGACCGGGCAAAATTCATCAAGGGAATAAAGTCCGTATACTCGTTAATGATTTGTCAAACCAAATGCAATAAAAAACTGTTGCAATCGCGTTATTTCAGTTCAGTTAATGCTGCCCGATAGTTCGATGCGTCTTGCCCTCGTTGCGCGCATGATTATACAAGACTGAAACTGAGGAACCCAGTGGAGTCATGGACTAGTGTACAATGGAACTCCACATGAAATCGACACTTAATGACTTTCTGGAGCGATTTTACGGATATACCGCCGCCAAAGCAATCGCGCAGGCGTGTTCCAACGCAATATCCAGACGCTCACTGCCGAACGCAGGGTTCCATTCGTGCCACAATTCGTCACTGACGGCCAACACATTGGCAACTTCAACGCCCCGCACCTGACCAAGTGCGTACATGGCGGAAGTCTCCATGTCTACTCCCAATACTCCCGTCTTGCGATGACGGTCGATATCCGCCACCGATTCCCGGTAAATGGCGTCTGTTGTCCATTGCCTGCCTACGGCAATCGGAAACTCCAGCGTCTCAGCACACTTGGCCAGCTTTTCAGCAAGTCTCTCATGTGCACGAACCACAGTTTCCGTCGAAACATAGTGACGGGATGTTCCCTCTTCGCACACGCATTCATCAGCAATCAACAGGCTACCGATTGGATTTTCAGGCTGCAGGCTCCCTGCGGCGCCAATCCCAATAAATCGTTTGGCGCCGCAAACGATCAATTCCTCCATATGAGAGATGGTTCCGGGAGCTCCGATTGGGCACTGAACAACCGTCACTGGCACTGAATGAAAGTGTCCAGAAACAACATTTCGAAAAGGTGCATTTGGCAACGTCTCTCCGTTCACCATCCGTGTAAGTGATTCACGCACCCGAGTAAACCATGTGACGATGACGGTTGGAGATACCCCAATATCTTCAATTCGGATTCCCAGCCTGCGCATATGATAATCCATGTACATTTGTGGCGTAAATCGCATTTCATCCATTACTGATGTCTGCTGTGGGGTAGTCACAGAATGCGTGCCCATTCGTCATCTCTCCATTCCGCTCCTAGGCTACCGTTTGCCATAAGTGTAGCACATTGACTTTGAATCAGAATAGTCCATTCCACGCCCTACCATCAACAGAGGTCTTGCTCCAAGCAGTACAATTGCCAGAACGATAATCCCGGAACAAACGAAAAGCCCTCTTGCCGTTAACAAGTGGATGAGTGGTGCACCCGAGACGTAGGCTATTCCCGAGGCAAGCTGCATGACGCCATAGATAGCGCTAAACGCACTTGCCAGCATTTCCTGCGGAACCGCTAGTTGGATCACTGTATCCGTTGCGACATTCTCCAAGGCGTTACCGAACGCCGCAATAAATTGAAAGACAGCCGCAAAGATCAGAACAGGAGCTACCCCGGTGAACAAAGTGCCCAAGCCGAACAGGAGAAGACCGACAAGCAAAATCCGAGGAGGTGTGACCCGGCGCCGCAGTCGCAACACGCTGAGCGATCCAATAACCATACCCACGCTGTAAACAGAGATCAGGAGACCATATCCTGCATCACCCGTGTGCAGAAAACTATGTGTCAAAAAGATGAGCGCTACGTTATCAAATGCGGCAAATACGACATAAACGAACATCACCAGCAAGAGTGTCCGAGTCACGACGTGGCGTGAGACGAAACGCAGACCCATGGCGCCCTCGCGCAGATAGCCGATTTCCCCTACAGGAGCATCCATTTTAAGGGGAGGTAGTCGGAATATTAAAAGAGCAGAAACAAAGAAGGTTGCCGCATCGATGAGTAACGCTATGGAGGGTCCTGATGCTGCTACCAATATACCAGCCATTGCCGGCCCAAAGATGGCTGAGAAGTTGGCGCCGGAACGCAATAAGGCATTGGCCTTCATGAGGTTTCGAGATTCGACGATCAGTGGTAACACACTGCCTCGGACGGTGGAAGACAACGTAGCAAACAGAGAAGTCAGAACCACTATAATGATCAGCCACAAAAACAACGGATGTGCCAGCGCGATGATCACAAATGCGATGGTCTGGAAAATATCAGACGTGATGAGCAATAAACGTTGTTCCACACGATTAGCCAGAGGAGCTAGAACAGGGCCAAACAAGCTGGGTATTACCTGGGCGGTCAGTACAATTCCCACCGCAACGGCACTGCCATTGTCGTGGTACACATAGAGGACCAACGTCACGACCGCTAGTGAGTCTCCAAAGGTTGAAATCGTGCGTGCAATCCAGTAAAAAAGAAATGGCTGATTGGATAATACACGCTGATTATTGATCAATGGGCAATCCCCCATTATTGTCACAACGTTGCACGACGTTGCAACAAACTATGGTAATCTTTAGATGGGTTCCAGTCGCAGAATGAATACAAGAATGAACACGAGGAGATGTTCCCGATACATTTGCAAAAAGGTTCGTTGCGACTTCGACCCGTGCCATTGCTTCATCCATTCACGGGTGCAGCCATCTCGTCATGTGCTGGACCCGGCATCACTGTTGTACCCACTGAGCGCGCAAGCTGATATAGCATGTATTGATTCAGACTTACGCCTTCCAATTTGGCTCTCGCAGCCAATTCGCGTTGGAGAGATTTTGGTAAGCGTAAAAGAAATTTGCTCGGTTCAACATCACTAGAATCAACTGGTTCAGGAATTTCGATGCCCTCCTGTAAAGCGCCATCAATCCAGCAACGCTTAGCGTCTTCAACCATGTCCATCAATTCCAGTAACGACTCCGCTTGTGTAATGCACCCAGACAACTCATTCACCTTCGCTACATAGCCTCCAGAATGCGGGTCGGGAATCACGGTAATCGCGTAAGGCAATGCCATATAGTAATCCAAATCCTTATTCATCAAATCCACCCCTTTTGGCTAAGGATTTCAATAACTTGTTTCACATAAACTTCTTTAACGTGATCGCCGTGACGAGGAATAACGATCTGATCCATACCGAGCACGTACCGGAAGTGACTGGTACCCTTGCCGGACTGTCTTCGCTCAAAGCCAGTGTTACGTAGCACTTTGTCGAGATCTTCAAATCGCACAGATTTCGGGTTATTGCGGATTCTCTCCAATAATTTTTCCCACTGGCTCACGCTTTCACCTCACACCAGGCGATATCATATATGATATTATACTCCGGTCGGATCTGAATTACCATCCTAAGTGCCTTCTTGCGTATAACTTCCGTAAGCGCAATTGTTCCTCATCCATTCGGCTTCCTCCATAGGAGAGCGCCTTGGGCATATTTTGGCCCGTACGGGAAGTACCACTTCGAATTCGATCGATCCATGCCCGTCTGCGCGCAGCCCCGCCCGTATATAAAAATTCAGGCCGCGTCTCAACGGCTCCTGGCATTGGTCACGCGTCCACCAGTCCCAGACCGGTCGCAACCCGTATTCCATACTCTGGATCGGCTTTCCTGAAATGTTCAATCTGCCTCAGTTGAATCTCTTTTGCCACCGAGTTCATCGACGCCACGATATTATCGATGAGATTTGACCGTTCCTCTTCTGTGAGCAATCGGTACAGGTCGCCCGGTTGAGTGTAGTGGTCCTCGCGGTCATACGGTACACTGTCGGCCATCCCGGAAACAGGGGAGGGCGGTTCGGCATCCGATGGCATTTCGCGGGGTCCCTGGTAGCTGTTCGGTTCGTAATTGACGCTTCCGCGCCGTTGTCATCCAGACGCATCTGCCCATCTCGTTGGTAATTGCTCACTTGCGCAACCGGCTGATTGACGAGGAGCAAGTTATGATTCGCCCCCAAACGGTAGCGGTGCGCGTCCGCGTACGCAAACAAACGTCCCTGCAGCATCTTGTCGGGTCAAGTTTTGGACGCCCTGTTCGGTCTTGAAATGGTATTTCACCCAGACGGATTTCCCATCTTCATTGATCCACTTGAAAGTATGACTGCTGAATCCGTGCATATGGCGATACGTCGTTGGCGTGCCCCGATCAGAAAAGAGAATTGTGACCTGATGCAGAGACTCAGGAGAAAGCGACCAAAAATCCCACATCGCATTTGGGTCTTTGCAATTGGTTGCGGGGTTTCTCTTTTGTGTGTGAATGAAATCAGGAAACTTGAGCGGGTCGCGAATGAAAAAGACGGGAGTATTGTTCCCCACCAGATCGTAGTTGCCGTCTTCCGTATAAAACTTGACAGCGAAACCGCGCGGATCGCGTTCCGTATCAGCCGAACCTTTCTCTCCGCCTACGGTGGAAAAACGCGCAAAAAGCGGCGTTTGCTTCCCGACGCCCGCCAGGAATTTCGCCTTCGTCCAATGCGACACATCCCGCGTCACTTCAAAATACCCATGGGCTCCCGCTCCCTTGGCATGCACGACGCGTTCCGGAATGCGTTCGCGATGAAAATATTTTCAGACTACGTCCAGATTTATACAGCTAGTATACTCCCTTTGCAAAGCGTTGTCGTACAATCTCCATTGTTTGGCGCAGCCGTTGCTCCACACTCACACGAATTCGGTCACTCTCCTGGTGAGCAAGGTTGCGAACAGTCATATCCCTGATCTCCAGGAGATTGAATTCCACCGTCAGCAGAGCCGACCTGGCTGCAGCCTCCAGCAGTATGGCTGCGACTCCAAGATCGGAAATTCCATTTCTGTTGGCGTACGGCGCCATTTCAAAAGAGTATTCCAGCAGATCGCGACAACTCCTGGCCAAACGCAGGGGAACTTCTGTCGATTCCACCGTAGCTGACTGCATAACCTGATCTCGCATCTCCTTTTGCCCATCAGTTTCCCGCGGAAGCTTTCGCGCCTGTATATAGCGCTCGAACGCCTGAATATCGGCAGACAAAATCACCTCTAATTCCTGAATTGCTTCCTCCATTCTCACGACGGCAACCTGCATCTGTTCCGCGTGGTCGGCATATCTGGACCCTTGTGACAGCCGCCCCACCATCGCATTCAAGGCGGCGCCCAGTGCGGCCGCGACACTGGCCACACTGCCTCCGCCTGGCGTCGGTGAACCAGAAGACGCTGCTGTTACAAATGAACGAAGCGTGGAATCAAATTCCGTCATACAGCCATCACCTTATTCTCCAAAAGGCTATCTATGAATCACAACGAGTTTCATCTCGGTCATCTCTTCAATAACATAACGCGGTCCTTCACGGCCAATACCGCTTTCCTTGACCCCGCCGTACGGCATCTCATCGCTGCGAAAGGCCGAGGTCTCGTTAACCATCAGTCCGCCGACTTCAATCTCCCGCGCCGCCTTCATCATGACCTCCAGTGAGCTTGTGAACAAACCGGCCTGCAGGCCGTACTTTGACGCGTTCACCAACTCAATGGCCTCGTCGATGGATTTGTACGTATTGACCATCACCAGAGGGGCGAACGCTTCCTCTTTGCAAATGCGGCAGGTCAGAGAGACGTTGGACAGCACCGTCGGCGTGATGACGCTCCCCGTACGAACCCCGCCGGTGAGCAGCTTGGCTCCATTTTCAATGGCTTCGGCGATCCATTCCACAGCCCGCACCGCTTCGCCTTCGCTGATCATGGGTCCGACATCGGTGAGGGGGTCCGTTGGGTCGCCCACCTTCAGAGACTCGGTTACGGCCACCAATTTCATAAGAAATGATTCGGCCACATCTTCCTGGACAAAGATTCGTTGCACTGAGATGCAGACTTGACCCGCGTTGTTGAACGCGGTTCTGGCGCAGCGCTCCGCCGCATAGGTCAGATCGGCGTCGCCGTGTACGATGGTGGCGCTGTTGGAGCCGAGTTCCAATGTGCTGCGGCGCAAGCCCACTGCGGTTTTCAGGTGTTTTCCAACCGCCGGGCTGCCAGTGAAAGTGTAGTAGGCAAAGTCTGGTTCTTCGAGCAGCCACTGGCCTACCGTGGAACCGCCGCCAATCACCAGATGTCCATAGCCCTTCGGCAACCCCGCTTCCTCCATCAGCTTCACCAGGGTAACGGAGGACAGCGGCGTGTAGCTGGCCGGCTTCAGAACAAAAGCATTGCCTGCCGCAATGGCTGGCGCAATCTTGTGCGCAACCAGGTTGACCGGAAAATTGAAGGGCGATATGGCGCAAATGACTCCGATCGGCACGCGCATGGTAAATGCCAACTTGCCCACTGGCTGGTCTGACGACAGAGGCACCATCTCGCCGTGGATGCGCTTCGCCTCCTCGGCTGCGATCAGGAAGGTGCGCGCAGCGCGATTGACCTCCGTTTTGGACTCCTTAAACGGCTTGCCTGCTTCTTTCGCCATCACCAGAGCAATGTCGTCCTGGCGTTCCAGCAACAGCTTTGAAGTTTCTGCCAGAATGCGGTAACGTTCCTCCGTGCTCAGGGGGTGCTCTTTCATAGCCGCTTGCGCTGACACAACTGCGGCATGAATGTGGTCACGGGTTGCCACGGACACGTAATCCAGAATTTCACCGGTAAATTTATTGATCACTGGCAACTTGTCGTTCGTTTCAATCCATTCTCCCGCCACCCAGATACTCAATCAGTTCGCCTCCACTCAGTCTGTTATCATACCACTTACTGCGCCAAGTACCCCCCATCAATCACAACGGCCTGACCAGTAATGCTTCTTGCCTGTTCAGAAGCCAAGAAAACTGCATAATCCCCAATTTCCTCAGGCAACAACAGCCGTCGTTGCGGAACCAGAGGATAGATGACTTCCTCAAGTACTCTTTCCGACGGAATGCCTCGATTCTTGGCGATATCCGCCAATTGATTGCGCACAAGCGGAGTGTCCACGTAACCCGGACACAATGCATTGACCGTGATCCCACAGGTCGCGCCCTCCAGCGCGGCCACCTTCGTCAGTCCGATGACACCATGCTTCGCAGAGTTGTACGCTGCTTTACCGGTAAACCCAACCAAGCCATTGATTGAAGCAATATTTATGATTCGTCCAAATCCCTGTCGCTTCATGATCGGGAAAACATGCTTCGTGGCAATGAATGGACCGACCAACATGAGATCAATAATATGCCGAAATTTCTCCGTAGGAAATTCCTCGATATTGGAAACAAACTGTGTGCCTGCATTGTTGATCAATATGTCTAAGGAGTTAAATTCCTTTTCTGCATAATGCAGAAGCCGTGTAATATCCTGTTCCATACTCGCATCGGCTGCAAAGGACCTTACCTCAAGTCCGCTGGCCCGCAACTGGTCTGCGGCCTCTTGTCCAGCTTCTGGCCTTAAATCGGACAACACCACTTTCGCGCCTGCCGAGGCAAGCGCCTTTGCGATAGCAAACCCAATACCGCTGGCGGCGCCGGTCACGACTGCGGTCATTCCATCCAATACAGGCATTGCCATGACTATTTCCCTCCGTCACTGTTGTTGTTCCACGTAAGTTGGGATCTTCAAGGAAATACAACAACCAACCTGGAGGCGTCTCCGCGATCAAGGCGATCGAATCCTTCATTGACCTGTTCCAGTGACAGAGTATCTGTTAACAGGCGATCAATCGGCAGCTTCCCTTGCTTATACAACTCAATAAATCGGGGAATGTCTCGCGCCGGCACACAGCTGCCTAAATAAGATCCTTTGATTGTCCGTTCTTCTGCGGTCAGTGTGGCTGGAGGAAACGAGAATTTATGGTCGGGATGAGGCAGTCCAGTTGTAACCGTTGTGCCGCCTCGTCTCGTTATGGCATAAGCAACCTCCATAGCAGGTACGGCTCCCGCCGTCTCAAACGCATACTCGACCCCGCCGCCCGTTAAAGCCCTGACCAGGGAAACAACTTCAGGATCGCGCGAGTCAAAAACATGGGTCGCTCCTATCCGATTTGCAAATTGCAGTTTTTCAGGGTTGAGATCTACTGCGATGATTCTTGAGGCTCCAGCAGCAACGGCCCCGAGCAACGCGCTCAGCCCTACACCACCCAACCCCACGACCGCCACGGTGCTGCCAAATGGAATGCGGGCCGTGTTTACCACTGCGCCAACACCCGTCATCACTGCGCAGCCAAACATGGCAACCATTTCAAATGGAATCTGCGGATCCACTTTAACCAGCGAACGGCGGGAAACTACCGCATAATCAGCAAACCCAGACACCCCCAAATGGTGTTGAATCTCTTGATTTTCGTGGTGTAGCCGTCTTTCTCCGCTCAATAGCGTACCCTGATTATTGGCGGAAGCACCTGGTTCACAAAGTGCCGGCCGCCCTTCCTGGCAGGGCAAGCACTGACCGCAACTCGGAACAAATGTACAGACGACATGATCTCCTGGCTTTAAATCTGTGACTCCTTCCCCCGTCTCAACAACCAGGCCCGCCGCTTCATGTCCCAGCGCCATGGGCACAGGTCGCGGACGGCTTCCATTAATAACGGACAGATCAGAATGGCATAACCCTGTCGCCTTGATTTCCACCAGAACTTCAGCATATCCTGGGGCGTCAAGCTCCAATGTCTCAATCCGTAAAGGAATACTTTGAGCATAAGGTTTTTCAAATCCCAATTCGTACAATACAGCAGCGCGGGTTTTCATTATAAAATCCTCTTTTCATCTGGTTTTGTTCCTTCTGAACAGCGACTACGCGGAGCTGCCTGTACCGGATTGGCCGCCGCTTGCCTGATCACTCGCTTGTTTGTGCCAGGTGGCGCAGGAGAATGTCCCGTTGCTCCGTTGCCAGCTTCACTTTCTCCTCGCTCCACTCGTAGAAGCCTTTCCCGGTCTTGGCGCCCAAGTCGCCGCGCTCGACAAGACTGGCCAAGAATCGTTGCGGCGAAGACAAAGCCGCATCCTCGTTTCTTTCGATGGACTTTGAGAGCGACAGGAACACGTCGAGTCCACCCAAATCAGCCACGGTAAACGGGCCCAGGGAAGCCAATCGGGCGCCCAATCCCCGTTTCACAATCTCATCCACTTCACGGAACGTCGCGATTCCCGAGTCAACCAACGAGATGGACTCTTTCAGCAGCGCCCATTGCAATCGATTCCCAACGAATCCCGCAATTTCTGTTTCTAAAACGACCACTATTTTATGGATCATTTCGAGAAACTCACGCATCGAACGCACAGTCTCGGGAGCCGTTGCGGGATGGGGAACGAGTTCTACCAGCGGAACTAGGTCAGGCGGATTCCACACGTGTGCGACGACCAATCGTTCAGGGCGGCGCAACACCCTGCCGAGCGCGGAGGGTAAAAGAGCGGACGTCGTGCTGGCAAGGATGGCGGAGGCAGGGCAGGCGTCCTCGATGGCAGCGAGCACTTGCTGCTTGATGGGAAGCGACTCCGGCACGCATTCAAAGACGATATCCGCATGTTTAACAGCCTCGTTGAGCGATTCAGAGCGCCCTTTGAGATGCTGGCCCGCCGTATTCTTCGCATCGAATGAACGTACCTCAAGACCGTTTTTTTCTATCCACTCCGCAAGGTTGCATCCGATCGTTCCGAGTCCAATGACAGCAATCATGTGCGCATCTCCCCTGATCTCACTCCCATTTCACCCACTTCACCCATCGTCTCAGTTCCAGAAGACGCCTCTCGTTCTGTGCAAAGCAACATTCTCTGGGCCAGTTCCTCGCACACGAGAAATCGAGTGACGAACTGGACCCAGAGCGCGACCTGCTTTATTTTGATGACGATTCGAGATTGCTTTGTGCACAACCAGTATCAGGATTGTATGGCGACGACCTCTTCGTACGTCGCGTCGGTGACGGTCTCCAGAGACTTCCTCGTCGCTCTGACGGTGAATCCCATAAAGAGAAGGGATGCGAGTGTGACGAGCCCCATCATTGAAAATGCTCCTGAGAATCCATACACACCGTAGATGGCGAGCGCGAGTGGAGCGGAAATGGCGCCTCCAATATGACCGATTCCGTCACACATGGCCAACCCGGAACTGCGAGCCCGTGTTGGAAAATGCTCTGCAGTGATGATATAACCGAGAATCGACAACATGGCAATGGTAGTCGTGAACAGAAATCCGCCGATGACGATCATGACGGGAGAAGGCACAAACGCCACCACAATCATGGAGACGCCGCCAATCGCTCCCATGACGATAAGCGAAATCTTGCGCTCAAACCGATCTCCAAACCACAGGACGTACAGGGCGCCCACGATGAACCCGATGCCGGAAATGGCTGAAAAGTCAATGCTGCTGGCCAAGTTGAATCCTTTGTCCACCAGGAATGTGGGCGCCAGGCCGAGGTAGGTGTAGTCTCCTGTGTACCAGAGAATCCAGTATAGGAGCAGAATCACCATCCGCCGTAAGTAGGGCGGCTTGAAGAGAGACAGCACAGGGAACCCGTGAGCCTTTTCTTCAAAAGGCATATCGATGACGGGCGGCAGTTCCTTGTCGCCAAGTTTTGCAATGGCCTGGTTTTCAATTTTTTCTACAAGGGCGACAGCCTTGTCATAGTGTCCATTCATCAACAGCCAACGCGGCGACTCAATGAGTTCTCCGGACATGAACAGCATCAAAATCCCGCCGATGCCTCCGATGAAAAGCAACACCCGCCAACCCCAGACATACTCGGGAACCAACCAGAGAGCCGCGAACGGAACGGCTGCGAGTCCTGCGAACGCAAACACGTTGGCAAGTCCCGTGAACCGACCTCTCAGAGCGGCAGGGGAAATTTCCCCCATGTACGTAGAAACCTGCGTAATCATGGTGCCAATGCCCATGCCGACGACGAAGCGAAAGGAAATCAGCCAAATCACATTTGGGCTGAAGGCGGTTGCAAAGGACCCGATGGTGTAGAGACTGATCCCAATGAGCAGAGCCTTTTTCCGGCCGAAATAGTCACTCAGAATACCGACGATGATAGCCCCTGCGATATACCCGTATAGACTCAAGCTGATGGACTGAGCCACCAAGTTCGTGGATGAATGAAACTGTGTGGTGATGACAGGAATTCCGTACGCCACATTGGTGATGTCGAAGAAGGCAAAGAAATAACCAAGCCCAAGCATAATCAATAATTTCGATCCGTGCGGCCAAATCGGAATTCGTTCCAGTCGTGCAAGCGGATTCATTGCGGCAACCCCTTTTCCATTGGACATATTTAATCCCCCAGTGTGTGCATTCAGTTTGAAGTCGGCCCTCTCAGAGTCACTTCGTTCCTATGCCAGAACACAATCACCTCCTTTCATGACGTCACTGCAGAGGACATCTAAAGTCGAGATGTAATCATCTTGCGCCTTGTGTAAAATTCGACGCCGTCACGCCCGTTCACGTGTAAATCCCCGTAAAACGAGTTCTTCCATCCCGAGAACGGGAAGAACGCCATTGGCGCTGGAACTCCGATATTGACGCCAAGCATGCCCGCGTCGATGTCCTCTCTAAACTGACGGATCGCCTTCGCGCTGTTTGTATATAAACAAGCCCCGTTGGCGAAAGGCGATTGATTGGAGATTTGAATCGCCTCAGTTAAGTTCTCCGCCCGGACGATGGAGAGGACTGGAGCGAAAATTTCGTCTTGCCAAATTTTCATACCTGTGTTGACTCGGTCAAAGATGGTCGGGCCCACAAAATATCCATCTGCTGCTGTCTCTTTGTCACTGCGCCCGTCCCGCACCAGAGAAGCGCCCTCTTGGATGCCAATGTCGATGTACTGGAGCGTGCGTTCTTTGTGCGATTGCCGGATGACTGGCCCAAGCAATACTGAGTCGTCCATCCCGTTTCCAATCTGCATCGCATCCGATGCCGCCTTCAGCCTTGCGACCAAATCATCGGCAATGGAGCCAACCGCCACCACGACCGAGCAGGCCATACAGCGTTCACCTGCTGAACCGAAAGCTGCGCCCATGATTCCTTGAACCGCATCGTCCAAATCCGCATCCGGTAAGACGACGGTGTGATTTTTCGCACCGGCCAACGCCTGCACCCGTTTCCCTAAACCAGCAGCGGTGCGATAGACGTATTCGGCCACAGGTTGCGATCCGACAAAAGAAACCCCTTGGATATCTGGATGCTGGAGAATTCCATTGACGGCCTCGCGAGCGCCGTTCACGACATTGAGGACGCCGTCCGGTAGACCCGCTTGCGCAAACAGTTCGGCCAGGCGGATAGCGAGGAGGGGAGTCCGTTCGGACGGCTTCAGAACGAACGTGTTGCCGCAGGCAATCGCTAAAGGAAACATCCAACAGGGAACCATCATGGGGAAGTTAAACGGCGTGATGCCCGCAATTACGCCGACTGGATAGCGGTACATTCCAGACTCCATGTTAGTGGCAATATCCGGCAGTTGTGACCCCATCATCAGCGTGGGGGTTCCGGCGGCAAATTCAACATTCTCAATGCCGCGTAGGACTTCGCCGTACGCATCTTTGTATGTCTTGCCGTTTTCTTGTGTGATGAGGCGGGCTAGTTCCTCCCAATGTTCGACTAAGAGTTGTTGGTAGCGAAACAAGATTCTCGCGCGCCGTGGAACCGGCGTTTTACTCCAGGCGGGAAACGCTGCCCGCGCCGCTCGAACCGCCTGGTCGACATCAATTGGATTGGATAATGGAACGTAGGCCAGAAGGTCTCCGGTTGCGGGATTGGGAACCTCTTGACTCTCTTTCGAATCTGACACAACCCATTGTCCGCCAATCAAATTTTTCAGCACGGGTATATGCATCGACATTCGTTTGCCACACTCCTGACGAGGTAGATGATGAAACCTACTGCACTTCCGTCAAGCCATTTGAACAATGGCTCGCCCGGCAATTTTGCGCTCTCTCAGGTCTTGATAGGCCTGGTCCGCATCCTCGAGCGAGTAGGTCGCCGTGATGGACTGCCGATAGTCAATGAATCCCTGCGAGGCCAACCGGATGATTTCTGGCATGTCTGCGCGGACGCGCGCTCCGTACGATCCGGCAATGCGCAACCCGCGACGCACCAGCCTCTGAATGTCCACCTGCGCGGTTGTTCCGACAGGCGCGATGCCGACGGCGATCATCCGGCCCCCATCTTTGAGAATATCGACGGCGAGCGAGAACGTCTGCGCAGTTCCCAGGGCCTCGATGGCGACGTCCACGCCCTGTCCATCGGTAAGCGTTTTCACCTTTTCCACAGGATTCTCACGCACGCTCACCACATCGGTAGCCCCCATTTGTTTCGCCAATTCGAGCTTGTCGTCCGCGAGATCGAGAGCAATGATCTGGGATGCTCCGAACGCCTTCGCCCACTGCACGATGTTGAGTCCGACGCCCCCGGTGGCCACGACCGCCACGCGCTCTCCTGCACGGAGATCGGCTGCGTGCCGAACGGCGCCATAGGCGGTAAAAACTGCACAACCTAAAATGGCGGATTCGTTTTGCGCAATAGATTCAGGAACAGGAAACACATCCGTTTCTGGAACGACGGCGTACTCTGCCAATCCGCCCATCGAGTACATCCAGATCGGATCGCCGTTCTCCCGATAAAGACGCGTTTCTCCGTCATACAGTTGCCCCTTCAATCGGTTGAAACTGAAGAATTTTTCACACATATCGTCCCGGCCGACAGAGCAATACTGGCATGCTCCACAGGGGATGATGAACGAAGAAACCACTGGCTGGCCTATTTTTACTTTCTTGCTGCCGAGTCCCAACTCGACGACGTGACCTGAAATTTCATGCCCAAGCACCGCAGGAGTCGGAAAGTTGACTTCGCCGAGCATCACGTGTAAGTCCGTATGGCACACACCGCATGCGGCGACTTTGACGAGCACCTCTCCCGCACGCGGTTTTGGGATGGGAATCTGTTCGATACGTAAAGGTTGATTTGCTCCGACAAAGACAGCGGCTTTCATCATGGTAGTCACGCGGATCCTCCTTTAAACCTTCGTAATATCCGGTTGGTTAAAGTAAAAGCAAGTTTCGTGCCAATCAAAAAAACCTGTAATTCCAGAATTTTTAGTGTTTAAATGTGTTCTGTATGTAGAAAAAACAGGACATATCGGCGGATAACCCGACGCTTATGTCGGGTTATCTGAATTCGGCTTCATTGTTTGTAAAATTGGGATTCGAAGTGTATTTTTTAATTTTTTCATACAATGTCGAGCGATGAATTCCTAATTTTTTTGCGACGGCAGTCTTATTGCCGTTTAATTCCTGCAATGTCTCTAAAATTATGTTCATCTCGTGATCATGATTCTGTTGTTTGATGTTTGTTTCTGGACGCCGCTGGGGCGCAGACGCAGCTTCAACGAAGGTGAAGCGTCGGGGGTGGGATGGGGCCAATCGTTTTAAAATATGATCGGGAAAATCCGCGACGCCAATGCTTGAGCCTTCCGCCATGGCAATCAGCGCTTCGACCGTGTTGACTAATTCGCGAATGTTTCCAGGCCAGTCGTAGTTCATGAAAAGGGCCATGGCCTCCTTGCTAAATTGCTTCTCGGGAACGCCCAACAGGCTGCACAGTTTGTTGATTTGATGGGACACCAGGAGCGGAATGTCCTGTTTTCGTTTTCTGAGCGGAGGGAGTTCGAGCCGAATGATGTTCAGTCGGTAAAAAAGGTCCTCGCGAAAGGCGCCTGCGGCGATCATCTCTTCAAGGTTTCGGTTGGTTGCGGCGATAATCCGCACCTGGACGTCATACGTGGTCACACCGCCGATCCGCTCTACCTCGCGCTCTTCCAGAACACGCAAAATTTTGGCCTGCATTGAAAGCGGCATGTCTCCGATTTCATCCAGAAAAATAGTGCCTTTGTTGGCGAGCTCAAATTTACCAGGTTTTCCGCCTTTGCGAGCTCCCGTAAACGCGCCCTCTTCGTACCCAAACAACTCAGCCTCAAGCAGGTGTTCGGGGATGGCGGCACAATTGAGAGAAACGAAGGGACCCTTGAACATACCGCTGTTGTAGTGAATCGCTTTTGCAAACATCTCCTTGCCGGTTCCACTTTCGCCTGTAATCAGCACGGTTGAGGGGGTTCGCGCGATCCGTCGGGCGATGTGTTTGATGTAGGCAGTCTCAGGGGCGTTGCCAATAATGCGGTCGAAGGTGAACGTCGTCCTCTCGTGCAGAGGCTTATACGGAAACTCCACTCTGTTGTCTTTCGAGCCGGACAGTTCTTCGATTCGACTCAATAGTTTATAGAGTTCCGTGACCCCTTCAAAAATGATCATACCGATGGCGCCAATGACCTGATCTCCGGTCCAGATGGGAATCCGGTGCACAATCACCTCCTGCCCCTCAATGACCTGCAAGTACCCTCGCTCTGGCACACCCGATTTTATCACCTCGTGCATACGCGTATTCTGAATGACTTCCGTGACATGCTTACCGACGGCAGATTCCCGTGAAATACCCAAAAAATTTACATAGGCGCGGTTCAATTCGCGAATGATTCCCTGGGCGTCGACTAGAACGATGCCTTCGTAAGCAGATTCCAGGACGGTGTTCAGCGATTCAGCCAGCGTCTCTGTCTCACTGAGACGCGTGAAATGATCCATATACACATAGACAATGTCCCGTTCTGAAAGCATCCCTACGAGTACCCCGTCTTCATCCACGACCGGCACTTGTCGGTAGGGAGTCTTAAATGCCTCTTCCAACAGGGAGTTCGTCTGGAACGTTGTGGCTGGAGCCACCATGATCTGAGAAACGGGAGTCTCCAGGGATATTCCCTTAAGGATGGCGTGTATGACGTTTGACTTGGTCATGATTCCTGCAACTCGCGTCTCGTCGTCGACGATGGGCAGACACGATCCACGGCTCTCCATCAGCTTATAACTGGCGTCTCTCAGCGTGCACGAAGTATCGGCCATGACCGTGACGACGCTCATCCACTTGTCGACGCGCTCATGCGCTAACGACGGATAGTACTCTGGCCGGTGTTTCAGCTCATTAAACATTATGGAATCCCCCTGACGTATCCACAGATCGGATGAATCCAGCGCCCGCAGAACAAGATCCTTCGTCATCCCGAATGCGACTCGGCTTATTGTGTTCCCCTCAGTTCGTCGTCTCTACTGTTGAGTCTAGCACCAAAATTGCGCTGCGCCTACGTACCAAGTCCATTCACATGCCATCCACGCGTCTCCACGGCAGCCGCAAACAGCGCAGAACGCGATTTCGACTGCACCGCCATTTTCGTGCTTTTCATTTTTTTTACCTGTAGAATAGAATGCATGCAGGCAAACCGATTGAAAGAAGGTATGACAAGATGGACTACGTGAAACTCGGCCATACTGGCCTGGAGGTATCTCGCATTTGTCTTGGATGCATGAGCTACGGTATACCCGAACGCGGTAACCACCAGTGGGTTTTGAACGAAGAGCAGAGCCGCCCCTTTATTAATAAAGCGCTTGCTCTTGGCATTAACTTCTTCGACACCGCGAACGTCTATTCGGATGGAACCAGCGAAGAGATTGTTGGCCGGGCCCTGAAGGACTACGCCAAGCGCGATGAGGTGGTGATCGCCACCAAGGTGCATGGCCGCATGCGTCCGGGGCCCAATGGCTCTGGCCTCTCCCGAAAAGCAATTATGAGTGAGATCGATAACAGTCTCAGGCGACTGGGAACCGATTATGTCGACCTCTATCAGACCCATCGCTGGGACTACCATACTCCGATCGAAGAAACCCTGGAAGCACTACAGGATGTTGTGAAGGCGGGGAAGGCCAGATACATTGGCGCCTCCTCCATGTACGCGTGGCAGTTCCTCAAAGCGCTGCATGTCTCCGAGCAAAACGGCTGGGCGCGTTTTGCGACGATGCAAAACTACTTGAACCTATTGTATCGCGAGGAAGAGCGCGAGATGTTGCCGCTTTGCCAGGCAGAGAAAATTGGCGTGATTCCCTGGAGTCCGCTTGCGCGCGGACGGCTGACGCGCGACTGGGAGGAAACAAGTGCGCGTTCGGAAACGGACGAATTCGGCAAGATGCTCTATGCCACAACAGCCGACGCCGATCGCAAGGTAGTCGATCGAGTGGCGGAGGAGGCTGCGAAACGCGGTGTTCCGCGTGCTCAGGTGGCGCTTGCATGGGTGCTGCAAAAAGCGCCTGTTACGGCGCCGATCGTCGGAGCAACCAAGATGCATCACCTGGACGACGCGGTGGCCGCTCTCGCGATCAAGCTGACGCCCGAGGAAGTGGCGAGTCTGGAAGAACCCTATATTCCGCATCCAGTGCGAGGCTTCAATTGAGAGACTATCCAAATGCCTGCGCTGCAATCGCGTAGAGGCGGCCTCTTTCACCCGGTAATGTGTCGCCATTTCGCATCATCACGGGCGGTCGCTCCTCCTCGTGGAAATTGAGACTGATGAGGCTTTGAAACAGTTCCATCTGCGCAGATGGAACGTCGATCCGCACGGACCCGTTCCATCCAACAGTTAGTTGCCGAATCATCGTCAATGCAGACGCATGATTCGGCGCCATGATCGGTCCGACGATAAGCAGATCATTCCGGCGTACAGTCATGGCGTATCCCTGCAGGGTATTCACTCCAAGTCGTGTACCGAGCTTAGCGCGCCGCGAATGATGGAACGACTCTTGCGATTGACCAACCAAACCCCCACCATCATCAGGACAGCCCCTGCGAATTGTCCAAGCGTCAAAGTCTCTCCAAGCACCGCCGCCGCCAAGATGAGCGAGGATACGGGAACAAAGTACATAAATACAGATGCTCGGGAAGGCCCGATCCGCTGGACGCCCAAATAATAGAACCAATTGGCGAGTACACTCGGGAAAATCGCAAGGTACCCCAAATCAGTCCAGAACAGCCAACCCAAACTCGCCCAATCGACCTTAATGATCTGCGGAATCGCAATCAATCCAAGGATGAGGGACCCAAATACCATGGCATAGGTAGAGACGAGAAAGGGATCGATCCGGCCGGTCGTTCGCTTACTGAGCAAAGTATTCAAGGCCCAGAACACGGCAGAGACCAGAAACATAAGATCCCCAATTATCCGATGCTGTCCACCCGGCATATGCACAAAAGCGATCGCAGAGAAGAAAACCATTGACCCGACAAGCGTAATGCCCAGCCCACCCGTTTGCTTCCGCCGAAATCGTTCTTTCAAAAATACACCCGCAAGAATCACTGTGATCGCTGGGCTCAAGGTGGGAATGATCATGCTCCCGTCTGATGCCTGTGACAGCGCCAACCCCTCAAAAAAGAATAGATTGTATCCTGCCACTCCAACAATCCCAAGTACCACAGTGTCAAACCAGGCCTTTTTTGGCGTGGCATCATAATGGGCGTTCCGAAGTTTGCGAACCAGGATCATGATAAGTCCAACAACCGCTCCGAGACCAAATCGCAGGAATGCAGCGACCAGAGGCGGAACCGAATCCTCAGCCACTTTGGAGAACACAAAGGCGCTGCCCCAGAATATACTTGTGAGCACGAGTAAACCATACGTACCGACCATGCTGCCGTCCTTGGGCGCAACAGTATTCCCTGACATGTGTGGATCGCCTCAATTCCCTGTTTGCCCGCTTTGTCCTATGACAGCATAAAGCTCATTCATGGGGCGAAGCCAATTTTGTCTGAGCGTCCGTGCAACAGCATCGGAATCTCTGCGCTCGAATCCTTCGATAATGGCTGCATGTACTGCCACCGACTCGCGAGTCAACGCCACAGGTTGTCGCAAAAACACATACTTGAGCCTTCGAATGTGCATCTGCAGTGTGGATATGTACGAAGTCACATACGGATTGTCCGCCAGATCAACAATCAAATTATGAAATTGCTCATCCACTTCCATCGCTCGAAAAGGCTGATGTTGATCGATCATTCGCGCAAACTCTGCATTGATGTTTCGCAACGCTTCAATCTGATCAGCGCGAATCATCGGCAATGCCAGTTCGCCAGCCAATGCCTGCAAAGCCGCCAAAGGAGGATAGACTTTTAGAATGTCTTCCTGTTCGATCAATGTCACGCGAGTGTCCCGACCACGATGCATCTCGACAAAACCCTGCACCTCAAGAAGTTGCAGCGCCTCTCTTACAGGTGTGCGACTGACGCCGAGCGCTTCAGCCAGTTCACCGTCACTCAGTTTCTCCCCTGGTTCCAGAGTTCCGTCAATAATCCACCTCTGAAGCTGAACATAGGCTCGTTCCCTTGCAGTCACCTGTGTTGGGGAATGAAAGTCTTGTGGTATCGGCACACCTTCCACCCCTCGTTCGTATTTGAATGTAATATATTACATCAAGATACGAAAAGCAATGACTAAAACATTATTGGCTAACTATAGATCTTTGGTCAGACGCACCATGTCTCTGCACTGGACACCGTTCTCAAAAATAGGCTGTTCATAGTGCCGCACAAAAAAATCGATATCCACGCCAACAATGCGAAATCCGCATTTCTGATACAGACTGAGCTGCCCGATGCTCGAATTGCCCGTTCCCACTTCAATTGTTCGAAACCCAGCATGCCGAGCCGTTCCCACCGCATGCAACACCAATGTTTTGCCGATTCCGTTTCCTTGCAACTCCTCCCGCACCGCCACATTCACCAGTTCCACTGTTTCTGGCCTGGTTTCAAGCAGCACATAGACGCCAACGACTTCGTGGTTCCATTCAGCCACCCAACAGCTTCCCCGCTTGCTGTAGCTTCTGACCAGTTCCTCAGACGGATCGGCCAAGAGCAACAAATCCAGCGGCGGTAGTTCCCCTTCGCGCAAGGGCCGGATATGGATCTCGGACAGCGTTGCATGGTCAGCAGTCATGTAGTTGCCATGGATAGGCGATCCATTCGATCCCGCGACGGATTGCTGCTCTCTTTCGAGCAATCCCCGTTCCGATTCCACAATGGATTTCCAGTCTGGTTCTTGAGTCATGAAAGTTGGTATTGCTCTTTCACATAGGACATGACGCCAAGCTTCTCCAGGCGCTCGATCGGCGCCAGAAATGTCACTGTGACGACTCCTGGATGACGCCCGATTTCAATAGAACCCGTTATCGTCGCCCGATTCTTGACCTCAGGCACGGTCATCTCCAGCAGTTGTCCCGCCCGTTCCAGGGCATTGTCCGTGGCCACGTTCAGATTTTCTCCGGTTCCGACAAAAGACACGGGCGCAGTTTGTTCGATCTGCTTCAATCCCCATTTTTCGGCCTCAATTAACGCCGCCTGTTTCTCCGCCTCTGACAGAGGTTTTGCTAAATAGGGCAAGTCCGCTTCATTCGGGAGCAAAATTGGCCCCTCCAGACTCAACCCCTTGATCACATGAACCTGAAGTGTCACAATACCCGACACATCACATGTATGCCCAGCGATTTCACCATCGCCCTGCAATGCGTGCATATCCCCAAGGTATACACCGCCGCCGGGAACCTTGACAGGACAAATTAATACAGCACCTTCACGAACCCGGCTTACATCCATGTGACCGTCTGTCTTTGCCTGGTTCAATTCTGCTTGCGTAACCGCATAATCGTGGGGTGCACCGACAAGAAAGAACCCGAAGTCTCCAGCATTATGGGAATCCGGCAAAGATCGGGACGGCGTCGTTCCCAGTTGTCCCAAAAACGGCCGCAGCCTCGCCACGGCTCCTACGATATCATGCGGCGCAAACGTCACAACAGGGTTTTGTATTGAGTTTTCGGGGGTCGCCATATAACTGCGGCCATGAGCGGCGATGCGTTCAGCCGCTTCTTTTGGAACAGTCACACCTAATGTCCGATTCGGGTCAAACGCAATCGTATACCCATTCGTAAATTTGAATGGGGTCGCATCGGCGCCGCAATGTACGCATCGTATAGCCTCTTGTCCAATTCCGTTAATTCGGGTCTCCGGATATATAGCGCCACACTCCGGACACTTCGCAGCACAATATGGATCTCCCAGGAAACTCCCCTCGACCGCCCGTTCATTGCCAGATGCAGTAGCGATCGACGTGACGCGAATTGACTTGATTCGTATGGCAATCGCATCGCCAACTTCCGCACCTTCGACATACACAGGCTGTGTCACCTCATGGCCGCCGCGTAGCGCTGGTGTAATCATTGGCCCCCAGCACCCCGGCGTGGTGTTGGCCACGATATGACCGCCATTTTGCACAGGGCCCAGCATCAATTTGTCGGGATCCAGCACACCGTCGGTAAAAGTGTCTACAAACACTGTTTCATTGCCATTGCGCAGTCCCATAGTTTCCCCTCCTTCCGTCACAATGCCATTTATTTGAGCATCTTGCAAGCTGAAGTTTTGCGGAAAAGTTTGGGTGTGCAAGAAGCCGCAGGATGGAGATTCACAGGCGTCATCGATTTCGGAGATGTCAAGGTGGGCGACCCGATCTACGACTTTGTACCGGTGCATATTGGACTGTTTCGCTGTGAGAATCGTCTTCTGCGAATTTGTCTCGACGCCTATGAACCGGATAGGACGATGCTGCGTGATTTTGCACAGCGCGCGATGGATTATACCTGGTTGTATAAAAGTTGTGTCGTGAAGGATCTATTTGCCGCGAGCCCAGCTTTCGCTCTGGTGCGCACAACAGAGGGATCGGCCAGCGCCGTGTGGGACGTTGGATGATCACACTACTTGTATACATCGCCCCGTGGTCCAATGGCTTCCACGAAGATGACCCTTTTGGCGAATTGCACGCGAAAAAAAATACGATACCCTCCTACTCGCAATCGAAAAACCGAACTCTGCCCATGGAGCGGGCGAATATCCCCTTTCAGAGGATCCGAACACAGTTCGTCCAGCGCTTGGACCAGTCGTCGCTGTGTGACAAGATCCAGCCGCTTGAGATATCGCCGTGCTTCTTGCCTGAGGACGACCTCAAAGTCCGAGCTCACGTTTGACGTCCTCCAGCGATATATATTCGTCCGGAGCCTGCAACTGCCGTTTTTCTTCCTCCGAGAGGGGTTCATCATCAGGATCCAGATCAGAGAGCTTTCTCCACACATCTTCTTGCATCTGACGACGATGCAACAGATATTCGGCAAGATCGGCTACCGTCCTCTGATCCTCCGGGCTGAGGCGTCGAATCACTTCTTCAATGGACTCTCGTTTGCCCATTACCACTCACTCCCGTCTGTTCCTTCTGTCTCATTATACCCCGACACACTTCCGAGTGATCATCACGATGCGGTGGATGGTTTTCAAGTTAGAAAAATTTCGCAAATACATGCACACATCTGACAAGCAAGCAGCCTTGGCACGATCACGACACATAGACCGAACAAACCATTACCACCCCCTTGCACGATCTGCCAGTTGCATGATACTCTCTGCAAGGAAGACGCATTGAAGACCGTACCGGGAGGATGCCGCATCGTGTTTATTTGGTTCCCATACTTGCCGTAGCAGGAGCGCAGAGCAGGACACCCGTTCCACCACTATGTGGTTGAGGGCATTTTTGTCTTGCCTACTGTCTGTCTCCCGACCAAGTATGAAGAATCAGTAAACGGGGTGTATTTTTGTGTCCACCTATACGGCTCCATCCGGACAGTCCGGATTATTTCGACTTGTCCTTTCCTACGCCAAGCGGCAGGCGCCTTGGCTCATCGCGGTGCTCATCGCCGCCATCACGCTGATGGCGGCGCAAATCTTCCAGGCCCTGTTGACGGGTCGCATCATGAACCTCTCCATTCAGGGCATACGCTCCGAATTGCTCACTCCCATCGCACTTTTTTGCGGTCTCGTCGTGTTTGGCGCGGGTATGACCTGGTTATCCCGCTATGCCGCCATCGTCTTCTCCGCGCGGGCAGTCGGTGAATTGCAGCAAGACCTGCTGCGAAAGACGGTCGCTTTTCCCGCTCAGCATACGGATTCCCTTCGCTCTGGCGACATGCAGACACGGATCAATCAAGATACGGAGACATTGGCCAGTTTCATGACAGGCGACTTTCACAGCCTGATTCTGCAACCCCTCCTCGCAGTGGTCGCCGGCGTCGTGATCGCGTCTTTCAACTTGCGGCTGTTTCTCGTCACATTCGCCTACACGCCGCTCGGTATGGTCACGGCAGCCTGGCTCAATCGTCGCGCCGGCTTGTGTTATCCGCGCCGGGCCGCCCATGTGGGAGCATCCAACCACCTGTTTTCGCAAATACTGGCCGGTTTTGACATCGTCAAGATCTTTGGGCTGCACGACTGGTTTGCCCAGCGGGCGAATCAGTCTTATGCCCTCGTTTACTCCGAAGATCAGCGGATCAATCGCTACGTATCCCTGTTGCAGCCCGTCTGCAGCTCCATCTCGTTCGTGCCGCGCATTCTTTCTGTCCTGTACGGCGGCTGGCTCGTCGCGCGCGGGGAGTTGCAGCCCGGCACGCTGTTGGCCGACCTGCAACTATTGAACTACGCGATTGGTCCGACCGTGTACCTTCCCTTTGTCCTGAACAATTGGGGACGGACGAAAGCGGCCCTGCAGCGTGTCAAGGAGGTGCTGGACGGACCTGAGGAGCGACGCGGGGGCATGCTGCCGACTCCGACCCATTCGGAGGCGGAGGCGGTTGTATTGGACCAGGTCGTCTTTTCCTATCCCGGCGCGAAACGGGAGTTGGTCCTCGACCACGTCAGTCTCTCCGTCAAGGCCGGAACCAGGACCGCCATTGTCGGACCCAGTGGCAGCGGAAAAAGCAGTCTGCTTGCCCTTTTGTGCGGTCTATATGCCCCACAGGTAGGTCAGGTGCGCATCTGGGGCGACGATGTGCAGACACTCGATCTTGCGGCGCTCCGTTCTCAGATCGCGATCGTCTCACAGCGAATTGAACTCTTCTCAGGAACATTCGCCGCTGCCATCGGCATGGGCAATCCGAACAGCACTCGGCATGAGATCCGAATGGCCGCGCAAATGGCGGGAGCGGACGAATTCATCGCCGCCTTCCCCGCTGGATACGAAACTCTTCTGGCGGATCAGGGAGCCAATCTCTCTGGCGGGCAACGCCAGCGTTTGGCCATCGCCCGGGCCTTGCTGCGAGACGCCCCGCTGGTGCTGCTCGATGAACCGGCGGCCGCCTTGCATGCAAAAGTAGGCGAACAGTTACGGCAGACGCTGTCCGTTTTGACCACAGGGCGAACGGTCATCTGGGTGACTCACCGGCTCGCCGACGCGGTTGGGGCCGATCAGATCTATGTTCTGGCACGCGGTCGCATCATCGAAAGTGGCGATCACGAGGAACTGCTGCGCTCACGGGGGATGTACCGATCGCTGTGGGAGGAACAGCAAGGGGAGGTGAGCGCACATGAATAAGACGCGGCTCTGGTTGCGCATCCTGCGCTGTCTTCCGGCGCCATGGGCATTTATCGCGACGCTTGTCCTGGGCAACATGGCCATCGTCGGGAGCGTCGCCATCCTCGGCAGTGTGGTGACGCGCGACGCCATCAACGCATTTCTCTACAAAAGCGACGCCCTGAGGCAAACCGCCGTGACGCTTGCCGTTATCAGCACCCTGCTCATTCTGGCCGTCACGCTGATTCCGGCATTTTTGTGCAATACGTGGTCCAAGCGAACCGCGCTGTCAATGAAAAATGCTGTCTTGTCGCACACCATGCGCCTTCCCCAAGCCGTTTTGAACGCTCGCTCCACAAGCCAGGTGTACTCCGTGGCGACAAGCGACTTGGAACAACTCGAAGCGATCTTTGACGGCGGGCTGCACAGGTTGGTCAGTCCCTCCATCGTCGGCCTCGTGTGCCTGGGTACAGCCGTCTGGATGGACTGGCGGCTCGCACTCGTACAGTTATTTTTCGTTCTGCTGGCAAGTGCCTTGGGCGTGCGGTGGCAAGAGCGGATGGGCCGGGCCGGGCATGCTCTCCAAGAGGCGAAGGGGAACATGGCGGCCGTCTATGGTGAGACGCTGGCCAACACGGCCACCATCCGGCAGTATGGATTGCAGACGCTCATCGACAGACGGTTTGCGCTCGTCAATCAGGGGCTGGTTGAGAAGCGCCAGGCGCTGGTCCAACTGGAAGGCCTTGCAGACGGTCTGAATCAACTGCTGCTCTCATCGGCGTATATTGGTGTACTTGGTTTTGGCGCCTGGCTCGCACTCCGCGGCGCTGTCACTTGGGGCGCTGTCGCAGCCGTACTCAGTCTGCAGGCCGGCGTGGAGGATTTGGGAAAGGTCGGCGGCGCGTGGGCGCAACTGCAGGCTTCCTCCGCAGGAGTGTGGCGCGTATTCGCGCTGCTCGACGAAGAGGTTGACGGACAGGCCAGCGGACAGTTCGACAGTCAGACCGGCGGACAGACCGGCAGTCAGATCGTTCATCCCGCGCTGGCAAAGGGAACGGTCGAGTTGGAACAGGTGAGTTTCCAGTACCCGGATCATCCCCAGCGCGTCCTCTGCGACGTCTCCCTGAAACTGAAGCCAGGCGTCATCACCTCCGTCACGGGCGACAGTGGTTGCGGTAAATCTTCACTGGCAAAGGTCATCATGGGGCTCTATCCCCCGCAATCAGGGTCGGTGCGAGTCAGTGGCCGCGTCGCGAACCTGCCGCAGAGCGCTTTTCTATTTGACGACACGGTGTACAACAACATATTATGCGGCAACCCTCAGGCGACTGAAGCAGAGGTGATTCGCGCCGCCGTACTGGCCCATGCCGATGTGTTTATCCGCCAATTACCCGCTGGATACGAAACGCGTGCGGGCGAGCATGGCGCCCTGCTCTCCGGGGGTCAGCGACAGCGGATTGCACTGGCGCGGGCGTTGCTCCGAAACCCTGATGTGCTCGTACTGGATGAGCCCACCGCCGCACTCGACCCCCTCTCCGAACGGGAAGTCACGGCGGCGCTCCGGGCATTGGCGCCAGAACGCACCACGCTCCTGATCAGCCATCGGGAGCAGACATTGCGCTGCGCCCATGCCGTCTATCACATGGAAAACGGGAGACTCCGTCGAGTAAGATGATTACGAAAAAATCGGCGTGTAGCGCGAATGGTTTTCGGATCATTCTCACACCCATGAGTTCAATATTGCTCTCCATTGTGTCGAAATCAAGCCATAGCCCCCCACCCGAGGAATGCCCCCGGTCGACCCCTAAGAATTCATGCTCGATTTTCGGCGACGGCTTGTTGTGCAAACCATTATCATAAGAGGACACGAAAGAAAGACCCCAAATAGAGGAGGCCAAGTATGATTGCCGCCGAAACCAAAAAGGAATTTTATAAGGCGCTGATAGACAAAGAGACCGAATATGAAGGCGTCTTTTATGTCGGCGTAAAGACAACGGGCGTTTTCTGCCGGCCGACGTGTCCAGCCCGAAAACCAAAGTTTGAGCACTGCGAATTCTTTGCGACGGCACAACAAGCACTGTTGGCTTCCTATCGACCTTGCAAACGCTGCCGTCCGCTCTCGCATCCGAATCATGTCTCAGCGATCATTCAAATGCTTGTGGAGGCGGTTGAAGCAAATCCGGAGAAACGATGGAAAGATGAGGACTTTCAGAAACTGTCCATCCATGCATCCACAGCACGTCGTCAGTTCCAAAAGCGATTTGGGATGACATTCGTTGAATATGCACGCGCACGCCGTATGGGAATAGCGATGAAGCAAATTCGGGCAGGCCACGCTGTCATCGATGCGCAGCTAGCGACCGGATATGAATCCAGCAGCGGTTTTCGAGATGCATTTTCCCGCATCATGGGAACCGCGCCGACATTGTTGGGTGGCGCTCGCATCCTCAAGGCGACGTGGCTGGATACCCGTCTGGGGCCGATGATGGCCATTGCGGATGAGGACGCGCTCTACCTCTTGGAATTTGTGGATCGTCGGGGATTGGAACGCGAAATTGAACGCATGAGAAAAAAAAAAAAGTCTGCAAAAATTCCAGGTGTCCCCCCCCCCCCCCGATGTCATTGATTGAGCGTGAACTAAGTGAGTATTTTGACGGGACATTAAAGACTTTTAAAACCCCCATTCATCTTCTCGGAACGCCGTTTGAACAGCGTGTTTGGGATGAACTAATGAAAATCCCCCCGGGTGAAACGCGGTCTTACGCGGATATTGCTCAGGCGATGGAACAGCCATCTGCCTTCCGTGCAGTGGCGCGTGCGAATGGCTCGAACCAACTCGCCATTGTGTCATTCCCTGTCACCGTGTCATCAACGCGAATGGTGAGCTAGGGGGCTATGGCGGTGGCATGGCACGTAAGCAGTGGCTCATTGAACACGAAAAACAGGGAGATGTGAAATCGTATGACAACTCAAATCGAACGCGCTAACCAACTGAACGCATTACATGTGAAAGGCGATCCGTTGATTCTCTTCAATATCTGGGATGCAGGCAGCGCACAGGCAGTGCGATCCACTGGGGCAAAAGCTATTGCCACGGGGAGTTTGTCCGTAGCGGCTGCACAGGGATACGAGGATGGTGAGAAGTTGCCATTCGACGGGGTACTCGCAAACCTCAAACGGATTATTGCAAGCATAGACCTTCCGGTGACCATCGATTTAGAGGGTGGATATGGGCAGAATCCGTCTGAAGTTCAACAGACCGTCATCAAAGTGATGGCGGCTGGCGCTGTCGGAATTAACCTTGAAGATCAGAAGATATGTGGGGATGGGCTGTATTCGGCGGAAGAGCAATGTGAGCGCATTCGGGCAGTCCGAACAGCGGCAGATGATGCGTCAATGCCACTCTTCATCAATGCCCGAACGGATATTTTTCTCAAAGCCAATTCTGCCCACCATGCTGCCAGCCACCTTGATGAAGCGGTCCGCCGGGCGCAGTACTATGCGGAGGCAGGAGCAAACGGTTTTTTTGCCCCAGGACTACGAAATCCGAAATACATTGAAACACTGTGCGCGCTGTCGCCGGTACCCGTCAATATTATGGTCATGTCTGACACCCCATCGACAAAGCAACTCGTAGAGTTGGGGGTTGCACGGATTAGTTATGGTCCGGAACCGTATCACCAAGTGATGGCGATGTTGCAGGAGGCGGGCCAGAAGGCCCTATCATGGAAGTAGCGTCTGCCGAATTGTATTTCCCGATAGGGTCTCTTGATTTTTGACGGCCTTTGCTAGACCATGCCCCTCACAACGGTAATCTTCAATTATTGTCGCTAATCACTTGCATGAAGACGCATACGCTTCAAGATCCGGGAAACGGAAGCAGGGCTGAGTAATGGTCAGCGGCTGACGACCCTGATTTCACGGCATCTGATCAAGAATAGCTATCGTCCAGTCCATAATCTCCGTAGCGCTATTCAGTGCATCTCTTGCATCCACGATGTCGGCGTCTGTGCCTGGATAACGAATTTCAACGGCAAATGACGTGAGCATCGAGGCGGCTGATACAACCGCAGCCGACGGTACTAATCTTGAAGCGAATCTGTCAATCAAGGTATTGAGGTCGTGCGTTTTGGGGATATGCTCTTGGTTTTCTTCGAGTAAAGCCTTCAGACATTTTTCGGCCGCCTGCTGAGCATGAAAACAGGCCGTATCCGTAAGTCCGGCAGCGAGTAAAACCTGAGCGGCTTGAAAATCCTCACGCGCCTTCGTCAACCACTGTGCCGTTTGGCTTCTCAAACAGAACGCTCCCCTCCGCCACGATCTCTTTTTTCAATGGGAAGCCCCGCTCCCATTCTGCCGGCGTCCTGACTAAAAAGTCCATCGGAACTCCGGGTATACGCCCCACTTGTCTCACAGGGAATCCCCGTCGAATCGGCTTTTCATCCGTATCCATGATAACTAAAAAGTCGAAGTCACTGTCCTCGTGGGCATCGCCTCGTGCCCGCGAACCAAACAGTATGATTTTCTCAATGGGGAATACTTCTAATAATCGCTGCACCACTTCATCCACAATTCGTTGCTCATTTGACTGCATGACGCTCACTCTCCATACCCACAGTATAGCCGAAGAACTGACAATAAGGCGCACAGACAGCCCCACTCCTACTGAGACGACCATTTCGTGTACACTAAGCCAAGGAGCCTGTACCCATATCGTGCAGATAAGTGACCGTCGACGGAATCAATTCCGGCGCGGCTCCTCTTTGCTAGGCTAGCCTATACCCCACAAGAAGAGTCTAATCGCGACTGACGGCCCTGATCAGGAATCGATGGCTGGGCACCTCAAAACATCCATTCGCTATGATGAAGTGATGCAGTTCACGCAGTTTCTGCGCGTAGCGCTCGGCCGTGAAACCTGGAATCTGCCACTCCACCATGCGCAGATAATAGACCACAGCGCCGACATCGTAAAACCGCGTGACGGGGTATTCCTCGCATGCATCGACGACCTGAAAATTCGTCTGGCGCAGTTCCTCTGCCGCAAAGTCGAGGTTCCAGTGAGCAAACGCCTCATTCACAGGCGCCTGCAGAAATTCGTTGATGCGGTTGTCATTGCGCCCACCAACCTGCTGGGTGATAAAGGCGCCTCCCCTCCGGAGAATGCGATGCACCTCTCTGGGAGCGTAGGACTCATGGCGATTGATGATCAGTTCAAAACGGTCCGCTTCAAATGGCAGGTCATTGTCAGACTCGATATGGGCCACGGACACACCGAAGGGTTTCAGCCTTCTCTTTGCCACCGAGACATTGGGGCCGTACCCCTCTGTCGCACATGTATCCCTCGGCAACGGCGTCAAAGACGACAGGAATTCCCCACCGCCCGTGCCCATATCGAGCAAAGCCCCCACCTTCGCCTTCGCCTCTTGCACGATCTCCCTGTAGTTCCACGTCACCTCTTCTTCCGTGGATCGCCCATGAAGATAAGAGAAGTCCCACCCAACGATTGACTGTCTTTGCGCTTCCTCGATCAACTCCTCAAACTCATCCATATCCATATCCACTTCCCCATCAAAATATCACGTCAGTCCAGTGGCAAAGTCCCGAATTTTTGAGCCTTGATAGCCTCAGTCTGCGATCGCCGTGATCAGCCAAAAATCACTCGTCACGCGCTAAATAGCCCCGGAAGGAGCTCTGGCAACTCCGCCATCACACGATCCGTGCAGCCCCGCGATGGCTGGCGGCATCCACATAGACCCGCGCACTACAAGGAAGCGAACCAAGAATGCGGACCGAGCGTACGTTTCGGAACCGTGAGGGAGCATTCTTGGCGCTGACGCCGCAATACGCCGGGGAGTTCTGACCCCTTTTTGAACACCCTCTTAAATCGAAAGTTCACGATTCAGAGCACCCGAAATCACACGTTCCGCATAGGTTTTTTGGCATTTTGTCACTCGCGTTTTTGGCTGACGCCTCACAGCTTGACCCCGAGCGCCTCCAGAAGCGCTTGCTGATCCCGCGTGGGCCCTGTGATCTGTTCAAACCGCTGTCCACCGCACGCCACCGTGTTTCGCTGCTCTTGGCCATCTTGTGCTTGTTCAGGATTTTCCCCTACTGACGAAACGCATCCCAGATCGCTTCATCGACGCGATAATACTGATACGTGCCCCGACGATCGTATTTTACGAGATCCGCGTCTGCCAACATCCGCAAATGGTGCGAAATGGTCGATTGAGCCAGCGGATGTTTCACCGTCAGACCCACCTCATTCATCGATATATATTGATTATATCTGCTAAGTGCGTTTTATCAACGCAGCTACTCTATTTCCCCCATATTTGGATCGTCCTCTTCATTCCGCGGTGCAAAGTAGCGCAATCGAACATCGGCCGCCCCGTCTTCCGGCGAGAGCACAAAGACCGTTTCGGCGCCATCCTATCGCGGGATCGCAAAACACCGCAAGCAGATGCGGCAAATTCAGCGGATCCAATGGTGTGATCCGTCCAATCCACCACAAAGCTCACAGCATACCGTTATCTATAAGAGCAGACAATGGGAGTCTCCGACTGGAGGTGTGTGATTTGAAAATGAGTATCGTCCTACTCTGTCACAACAACTGGGAACTCACCCGCGACGCGATCCAGTCCCTGGTCCCTTCCTTCACTCCCGCGCTCCGTTCGCGCGGGATCGAATTGCTGATTGTCGACAACGGCTCCACAGATGTGACGACAGCGCAGGGTCCGGCCATTTCAACGGAACTCTCCGATCCATCCATTTCGATTTCATATGTGCGGTTAGAGGAGAACCTCGGGATTCCAATGGGTATGAATGTCGGGCTGGGACGCAGCACCGGAGACCTCATCGCATTTGTAAACAACGATTTGATTTTTCCGTATGGATGGCTGGATTCGCTTGCGGGGGCCCTTCTTGAGGATCCGGCGCTGGGTTTCGCGGTGCCGTATTTAACGTACACGTCGATCCTGGAACAGTACGCCGAACCGGATTACCCCACGATGGCAGAAATGCCGGCGTACGCCCAGAAATTCATGGCCGAAACCAGGGGCCGAAAGACCCTCGTCGGAAGAATCATCACATCCTGCGTCGCATGTCGGCGGGATCTCCTTGACAAGATCGGCGGTGCGGATTTCTGGTTCGGCGCCGGATCCTCGGATGACAGCGACTGGAGCGCCCGGTCGCAGATCGCCGGCTACCGAAACGCCGTGATTGGCGGATCTTTCGTTCATCATATCGGGTCGGCGACTTTTCACCAGATCCCCTCATCCGGCCACGTGTATCAAATCAACGGCGGCAAATTCCTTCGCAAATCTGCAGCGATGACAAACGTCCCGTATTCCCGAAAACTGCATTATATCCCGGTGAGAACCGCCGACTTCAATCCCCTGTCGCCGACGGACCCGCAATGGACGGCGCGCGGCCAGGACGGAAAGCGGGTGCTTCTGATTGCGGACTGGGTCAATGAAACATCGGGTTGGCGGGACACCTTGATCCATATTTTAAGTCAAAATGAGGGAGAACAACTCTATCTACACATCCCTTCCATGTATTTTGATGTCGACCATGTCAGCGGAATCGTTCATTCCACCGTATCCGAGAATGGCCTTGGCTCAAAGGAAACGCGGATTCACTTACTGGATGAGGATGTTCCTCATGTGGATTTCCTCAATTTCATTCTTCGTTTCGATTCAATCGCGGCGGTTCCCGGCGACCTGGTCAACCGTGCCGTGCGATTTCTCAGGCAGGGCTGCGTCCAGGGCTGAAAAACGAAGGTTGGCCAAACGAAGGAGGACTCCGTATGACTGCAGGCATTTCAGAAGAGGACTGGGAAAGAATTCGAAAAGGGGGGTTCGACTCGCAAAACCCGTTGGAGACGGCCGCCGCATATGGGCTGTTTAAAGGAGGGGAAGAGATTCTTCAGCATCAACTGGGGAACACCCTGCTAAACGCCGATCTGCAAGAAGTCATCGCCTTCGGCCTGCGCAGTTTGCAGCACAAACGCAAAGACCTGCTGCCTGCGGACGATGCGGCCGCACGGATTGAGGAGGCGCTGCTGACCGGGAAGGGGTTTTCCCTCATTCGATTTGGCGACGGGGAACTCCTCACGCTGGCTCAGGGCACGGTCCTCAGCGTGGAGGAGGTGCAAAAAGCCGCTCCGTGGCTTCCGTATTCGGGCGTCGTCGTTCCAGATCTGAACGCCCGCGACCAATTGGGCGTAGCCTTTTTGCGTTCCGACCTCGTCGGCGTTCCCACTTCCCGTTTTATGACGTACGGGTCGCTATTTCTGAAACTTGCCGCCCATTACGGCTGGTCCATCGAAACGATGCCGCTCACGTCATCGCTTATCAATTACGAGATCTTTCAACAAACCGACTTGTATCAAAAGATTTTACGTCGCCACAGAGTGCTTCTTCTGGGGAGACAGGCGGCTGAACTGCAGGCCGTATTGGAGAGACAGGGCGTCGCCACGATCGTTGGCCACATCCCTGTCGATGGGATGGCCAGTGTTGAAGGCGCGCTGGCGGAAGCGGAAAGGTTTGAGTTCGACGCCGCCCTCGTCGCAGCGGGCATTCCCGCCTGCGCAATCTGCCTCCGCCTTCGGGACCGGGGAAAAGTGGCCATCGATTTTGGTCACCTGGCGGATGCGTTGGTCAACCAGACCGTGAAGCTCGATCTTTGAAAATCCGCGCAACCATGAACTGCGAGGGAGGATGCAACCATGTCATTCACTTTCCACGACGTAGATTTTATCTGGGACAAATACTATCCGACCCAAAGGGCGATGCCCTGGATTGGACACCGCCATTTTGCCTATGACCTCATCCGTTTCATGAAACCCGGAAGGATTGTCGAGCTCGGCACCCATTGTGGAACATCCTTCTTTGCTTTTTGTCAGGCCATGAGAGACGAAGGGGTCGCGGGTGAATGCATCGCGGTGGACAATTGGGTCGGAGACAAGCACAACGGATTTTATGGGGGCGACGTGTATGAAACGCTCAGCAAAATCGCCGCCGAGCAGTTCCCGGGCATGGCAATCCTGAACCGCTGTACTTTCGACGAAGCTGCCCCCCGGTTTGCCGAACAGTCCATCGATGTGCTGCACCTGGACGGTTTGCACACGCTGGAGGCCGTATCTCACGACTATGAGACCTGGCTTCCCAAATTGCGAGACAACGGGGTGGTATTGTTCCATGACACCCATGTAAAGGAGGGGGATTTTGGGGTCTACAAACTGTGGGAGGTTTTAAAGAATCAATCCCCGCATCTTGAATTCGATCATTCCTACGGCCTCGGGGTACTCTTTCCAAAGGGGTGCGGCGCGTCATTCTCCAAATGGATCCATCACAGAAGTGAACTCTCCGATCTCTACAGGTGCAAGGCGACGTGCTATTCTCAATCGGTCCTCGTGGAGGATCTGATCCAATAAAGACACAGAGGGGGTCTCAAAATGACGGAACTGTCCATTGTCGTATTGAACCGTTTGCCAAACGATCCCATGTCCAAGGTGCAGTCAAGTCTTCCCCCGATGGAGAATCTGGAATTGATCTATGTCACACCCATTGTTACGCCCATTCAAACAGACCGCGTCAACGTGGTCCGCGTAAATTCCAATACCCTGCGCATCGAGTATCCGAGTGCTCCGGGAGGGATCGAGACAGACCGGATGCTCGGGGCCGTCCACGCATCCGGGGCACACATTCTGTTCATGGATACCCACCGCCAGCTTCTTCCGTATGAAATCACGAACATGCACACGCCTTTGAAAAACGGAGCCTCGATTGTCTTGAGATCCAAGTTCCCGAGGGATCCTGAAATGAGTGATACGGTGGCATTGGCCTCAACGGCCCTCAACCTGATCCTGGACCGACCCGAACTGGGGGCCGCCTCACTGACGCGGTTTCCCCACGGCATAAACCGGGATGTGTTTCATACGGTCCCCCGCGAGGAACTGTGGAATCCGCCGAGGTTCCTGGCCAAGTGCGTCTTGAATCGGCTTCGCGTCGAAACGTTCTACCGCGAGGAGGATTCCGGACCCTTTTGGGACGAAAGTACGCTGAGCCACATATTGGCCGACCACCTGGAGGCGCTGCGCGAAATCACGGAACAAAAGGGTCCGCGCGCAGGATATACCGACATGCAGCGCCGCAGGAACGCAAAGGTGGGTTTCGCATGAGCGCGTCCGAAACTGCGAGAGACCTCAGCGTCATCATTCCGGCCATGAACGAAGAATCAACTCTTGGATCGGTTTTGGCCGAAGTCGAGCAGTTGCGTCCAAAAGAGATCATCACCGTCGTAAACGGATCTTCTGACAGAACGGCGCAGATCGCCAGGGAACGAGGCCATGCGGTGCTGGAGTTTCCTGAACCTCTTGGCCACGACGTGGCACGGACCGTGGGTGCCTCCGCCTCCACCGGGAACACCCTCCTGTTTGTCGACAGCGACATCGTGATTCCCTTTCAAGAACTCGAACCCTTCGTGAACGTCGTCGAATCGGGGTACGAAGTCGCCTTGAACAACGTTGATCCGTTTGCCCGCCTTTATCCCTGGGACCCCGTGTCGGTTTTAAAGAAGTGGCTGAACGTCTCCCTGGGTCGGGCGGACTTGGAGACGGCTTCCTTGACAGCCGTTCCCCATGCATTGAGTCGGAGTGTGTTCCAGCACATCGCCCCGGAAGACCTGTCTGTTCCGCCCAAGGCGCACGCCAAACTCCTCCTTTCCGGGACGCGCGTCACGTTGGCCCATTCAGTGAACGTGGTGACGACCAACAAAATACGGGAACAGCACGGAATTGACGGGAGTGCAAACATCATGCTGAAGCTTATCATTGGCGACAATACAGAGGCACTGGATTGGATTCAGGGCCACCTGTTTTTGTCAAGGTAGTTTTGAGCCACAGTGATCATTTTGAAAGTGAGCCACTTAGACAAGTGGAGGTTCCATTGTTGGGGTTCTACCCCATTCCCCTCGAGAGGGGAAAACGAATGTAT
>Ga0080006_1119427_pt1 | contig 37716 bp, 39 predicted proteins | sample RS3BMetagenome_FD_69209 | JGI IMG/M metagenome (GOLD analysis project Ga0080006, IMG submission 69209) | Ferric oxide microbial mat and aquatic microbial communities from Rainbow Spring, Yellowstone National Park, USA - RS3B (SPADES... ...
CCTTGAGATGGTCTGCGGCGGTTCCGGGGTGCGATTCCCCGGCACGCTAGTCGTCGGCAACGCTGTTCGGCCGGCGCAATGCGGACTTCAGTTTATGAATGTCTGCGTTTCTAGGAACGGTTGGTCTTCCGGCTACACAAGTAGGGAGCGCCTCCAGTCAAGAAGAACGCTCCCCATTGCCAGCGGTCCGTCGCAGGGCAATCACCTAGCTTGCGGAGATCCCAGGGAAGTAGCCTGCTGCAATCAGGCTACTTCCTCCTTTTTCGGGCTCCGCCGACAACCCCAGTTCCTGCGAGTGCGAGAGCTGCAAGCGCAACCTTCGCGGACAGGACCAGGTGCATTGCCAAGTGGGTACCACCTCCCGTCGTTTCCGTCTTGCGACGAGCCGGCCGTTGGAGGCCGACGGGAGGCAGGTTCGCGAGGAGGCAAGCTCCTCGCGGACAGAGTTCGACAGACTGGCTGAGGTTCCTTTCCAGTCTCTGGCTGCGCATTGAAGTCCATTAACGCAAAACCCGCAACCCATGCGGGAAGCGGGTTTCAAATTTGGTGGAGCCGAGGGGAGTCGAACCCCTGACCTCTTGAATGCCATTCAAGCGCTCTCCCAACTGAGCTACGGCCCCGAAAGGCACTTCGGCGATCAACAAAGCACGCCAAAGCACGAATATGAGTATACTCGACAGGTCAACGCCGGTCAATCGCAACGCCGCCGAAATCCGGGGCCGTGTCTTGTGCCTTGGCTACGGCCGGCGGCCCGCACCCTCCTCTACCGGCGGCAAGGGCCAGAACTCAGGCGAGCGCGGCCTCGCTCCGCAGGGAGATAGCCAGCCCGCGCCGTCCGAAGTATATTCTGGATAAACTACCTTTCATGTAGAGAAGGTGCGTCCATGCAGATTCTGTTTGCGATATTTGGGCTTGCGCTGCTGCTCGGGATCGGCCGCGCGATCGCGGGCTGGCTTCGCCGTCGCCGCTACCCGGACCGCTTCGACCCGCCCCCCACGGATCCGCGCCAAGACTACGAGCGCACGAACCTCACGAAGTACAACCAGTCCCTGAGCCACATGCCGCACCTGGACGACGACCAGAAGGAGCGGGACTACTGACGCCGGCGGCCTCCCTCAGACCTCCCCGGCCACGTCGAGGACCGCCGCGCCGTCCACCCTGCTCGCCTTCATGTCACGCAGCGCCTCGTTCGCCGCGGCGAAGGGGTATCGCGTGAACTCCGCTCGGATATCGAGCCTGTCCGCGAGTTCGATGAACTCCCTGGCGTCCTGGGCCGTCAGGTTCGCCACGCTGCGCAGCTTGCGCTCGCCGTAGAGCAGCGCGTACGGCATCTGGGGGATGTCGCTCATGTGCACGGCGTTGATCGCCACCGTGCCGCCGGCCCGCACCGCCACAAGGGCCTGCGGCACTACGGATCCCACCGGAGCGAAAGTCACGGCGCAATCGGCGAGCCTGGGCGCCGCCTCTCCCGGCGCTCCCGCCCATGCAGCGCCCAGTTGCAGGGCCAGGCGGCGGTGCGAGGCGCCGCGCGTGAAGACATAGACCTCGGCGCCCTGGCGCGCGGCCAGTTGCAGCACGAGATGCGCCGAGGCGCCGAAGCCGAACAGCGCGACGCTGCTGCCTGGCACGAAGTCCGAGAGGCGCAGCGAGCGGTAGCCGATGACGCCCGCGCAGAGGAGGGGCGCCGCCGCCTGGCTCTCCATGCGCTCGGGAATCGCCACCGTGTAGGCGAAGGGCACCGTCATCCACTCGGCGTAGCCGCCGTCGCCGTGAAGCCCGTTGAACTCGGCCCGTTCGCAGAGATTCTCCTCGCCGCGCAGGCAGGCCGGGCAGGTGCCGCATGCCTTGCGCAGCCAGTAGGCGCCGAGGCGTTTGCCAAGCACGGCGGCCGGCACGCCGGGACCCACCGCGTCCACCGTGCCGACCACCTGGTGGCCCGGCACGATCGGCAGGCGCGGCAGTGCGATCTCGCCCTCCGCCGTGTGCAGGTCCGTATGGCAGACGCCGCAGGCGGCGACGCGCAGGCGCACCTCGCCGGGTCCAGGCTCGGGCGCCGCGATCTCCCGGAGCACCAGCGGTCCCCGCGCCGCCCCCTGCATCTCCACCTCACCGGGCTTCTCCAGCAACCAGGCGCGCACACCACCACTTCCTCACGTGACGCCGCAGCGTACGACCTCATCGTGCGCCTGCCCCAGGCCGCGCGCAACGCCGCCGCCGAAGGAGGCTGGACCCGCGGCCGCGAAGAGCGTTCCAAGATCTCATACGGCATTCCGAAGCTGCGATGGGGAGAGATGTGGCGATGCGCGTGTACATTTCGGCCGACATCGAGGGCACGGCCGGCGTCAGCGGCAGGTCCCAGACGGCGGCAGGCGCCGACGGCTACCAGGCGGCCTGCCGCCTCATGACCGAGGAGGTCAACGCTGCGGTCGACGGCGCCTTCGCCGGCGGCGCCACGGAGGTGGTGGTCAACGACTCCCACGGCCAGATGCTCAACCTCATCCTCGAGCTCCTCGATCCCCGCGCTGACCTCCTGCACGGCGCGCCGAAGCCCTGGAGCATGGTCGAGGGGCTCAACGCCTCCTACGACTTGATGGTCTGCACCGGCTACCACGCGATGGCGGGCAGCGCCGGCACCCTGGCGCACACCTACAACAGCGCCGTCGTGCACCAGGTCGAGCTGTGTGGGCAGAGAGTCGGCGAGTTCGCGATGAACGCCTACTACGCGGGCAGCTACGGCGTCCCGATGGGCGCGGTCACCGGCGACGACGAGCTGGAGAGCGAGGTCATGGCGATCGCGCCCGCGGTGCGGTTCGCCAGGGTCAAAGAGGCCCGCGGCCGCTTCGGATCGCTCTCGAAGGGGGCGGTGCGGGCGCGAGAGACGATCCGCGCCGCGGTCCGAGAGGCCTGCAGCGCCGGTAACCAACCCGTGCTCATCCCGCCGGCCGACCCGGAACTGCGCGTCACGTTCATGAACCCGGGCCAGGCGCAGGTCGCAGCGCTCTGCCCCGGCTCGGAGCGCGTCTCGCCCACAACCGTCCGCTACGGCCATCCAGACTTCCGCACGGTCTTCCAGGCCTTCCGCGCCATGATCACCTTGGCGTCCACGGTGTGAGGTGGCGCCGGGCGACCTTTGCAGCGACCTGTCTTGGAGAGGGTTGCGCATGTTGTCCGGCGACCCGCCTCGCCCCGTTACACGTGTCAGCGCACTACCTCGCTGCATCCAAGGCGGCCAGCCGCACCTTGCCCATGGCCGTACCACCCTCGTCATCGCGCATCGTCTCTCGACCGTAAAAAGCGCCGGGCGAATCCTTGTGCTGTCGGAAGGCAGGATCGTCGAAGAAGGGACGCACGAGTGGCTCCTGGCTCGCAAAGGCGTGTACGCCGGCCTCTATTCGAAGGCCCTCGGAGTTTGAGACGGGTGACGGCCGCCAGCCTCGCTGCACCCGCGCTCTGCGCGAGCGCCGCAAAGCGCAAATGTCCGTGGCGAGTTCCTGCGGCTATGGGCGTCGTTGGCGGATGCGGGTCAAGTGGCCTGCTAGTCGCAACCGGTGTCGAAGAAGCTCCAGACCGCCTGTGAGGCTGCGTCAGGCTGGTCCCAGAAGAGTTCGTGGCCGCTTCCCACGAGGCAGCGCGCCTCAAGACGGGGGACGCGCTGCCGCAGGGCGGCGATGCCCTCCGGCTCAGGCGACAGCGCCTCGGCCGCCCAGAGCACCAGCGCCGGCCTGTCGGTGCGCGGTGCCTGCCGCGGGTGGTAGTCTCTCAGCAGCGCCGACCACCTGGTCATGGTTCGGAGGTCGCCTCGCGCAGAGACCGCGCCATCTGGCGTCGTGGCGAAGAGATCGCGCACGCCTGCCTCGACGTCGGCGTCCCACGCCTTGAGCTCGGCCCGCGTGGCCGCGAGGCAGCTGTCCCAGTCGGGGAAGGTCATCTGGCGCAGCCACTCCTCGTTCTGGCGCAGCAGTTCCGCGTCGTCGCCGGTGAGGACGCCCTCGTGGAACGCGCCGTCGCCGAGGACGATGCCCGCCGCACGGCCGGCAATGCCCCGCAAGCCATAGAGGAGTGCCGTGGCACCTGCGGAATGGCCCACGAGCAGAAACTCTGCCCCGGGCACGACGGCCGTCACATCCCGGGCCACCTCTGCGACATCCTCCCACGTGATGTCCGGGGCCGGATCGCTCCGGCCGTGACCCGGCGGATCCACGGCGAGAACGGCCACGCCTCGCGCCTCCCCTTCCCTGAGAAGGCGGTGGAACTCTTCCGCCGTGAGTCCAAGTCCAGGCCAGCACAGGACCGCCCGCGGCGCCCGATCGGGCCCGGCGCGCAGCGTGCGCACCCGCCCGACGCGCGTCGTCACCAGCGTCTCAATCATCGCCGATCCTCCATTGGCGGGGTTTGCGGCTGTTCCACGCGGCCACAGCAGCTCGGGGCGGCCGGGGGATGCCGTGCCCAGAGGACGCCCCCGGGTACGGGTGCGGGCCTCCTCGTCTAAACCTCCGCCAGGCGCGGGGCGTCGCCCCACAGCCGCTCGAGGTCGTAGAAGCGGTGGGCGTCGGGAAGCATGACGTGCACCGCGATGTCGCGGAAGTCGACGAGAATCCAGTCGGCGCCCTCGCGCCCCTCGCGGTGGTGGCATTTGCCGAGCTTCTCCTGCAGTGCGTCGACCACAGCCTCGGACTGCACCCTGTTCTGCGTCGTGCAGATGACGAAATAGTCCACGAACGGCGTGTGCCCGCGCACGTCCAGGACCACCACGTAGGGGCACTTGCGCTCCCGGCAGGCGTCCGCGGCGAGGCGCGCGCGCGCGCCGCTGTCGTCTCTCTCGATGGCACCGTCCCTCCCCAGGGTCAGATGAAGCTGTTGTAGGTCGCCACGGCGCGGGGATGGATGAGGTGGCCCTGCGACGCCAGGTACACGAGCTGCATCCTGAGGCAGGCGGCGACCGCCACCCTGAGACCGTCCTTCGCCATGGCGCGCAGTTCGTCCACCCCTGGAAACTCCCGCGTCGGCTCGATCGCGTCGGAGAGGAAGATGATCTGCGCCAGGCGGCCCATGCCGGGCGCCCCTGTCGTGTGCAGGCGCACCGCCTGCAGGATGTCCGGGTCGCGCAGGCCGTCCTCCGCGAGGCGCGAGGCCTCGATCGGCCCGTGGAGCAGCACCGGCGCCTGCCGCTCGATCCTCTCCATCGGAAGTTTGCGCATCAGGGCCTCCGCGAGCATGTCCGCGGGGCGCATCTCGCGTGCCAGATCGTGGACGATGCCTGCCAGGCGCGCACGCTCCGGCTCCTCGTCGTAGTAGGCGGCGAGCTCGGCGCCCGTCTCCGCGACACCGAGGCTGTGGGCGACGCGCGCAGGCGTCAAGGTGGACTGCATCTTCTCGAGCCAGTCGATGTCCGCCACTCCCTGCTCTCCCCCTTGTGCGCCCGGTCTAGAGCCAGATCTCCGCGAGGCGGCCGTGTCCCTGGCCGCCCGCGGCCCCGGAGCGGACGTAGAGGCCGCTCTTGAGGATGTACTGTTCCACCGTCTCGGGTACCAGGTACTTGATCGGCTCGCCGAACGCGACGCGCCGGCGGATGTCGCTCGACGAGATGGCGAGGGCCGGCACCTCGATGGTATGCACGCGCGCCGCCGAGACCTGCGGGATCGCCTGCCTGAGGCGCTGGAAGTCCGCGGGGGGGTAGCCGGGACGCGTCGCGGCGATCAGCTCGCACTGCGCGAGGATGTCCTGCGGCCGGTTCCACGTCATGAGCTCCATGACGGCGTCCGCGCCGGTGATGAAGTAGATCAGCGTCTCAGGCCCGACAGCCCGGCGCAGCTCCTCGATGGTCTCCACCGTGTAGGAGGGACCGATGCGGTCGATCTCGGTGCGCGAGACGCGGAAGTACGGGTTCGTCGATGTCGCGAGCACGGTCATCAGGTAGCGGTGCTCCGCCGGCGTGACCGAGCGCTCCTGTTTGTGCGGCGGATTGCCTGAGGGGATGAAGACGACATCCTCCAGCCCGAACGCGGCGCGTGACGCCTCGGCCGTCACCAGGTGGCCGAAGTGGATCGGATCGAAGGTGCCGCCCATGATGCCGATGGCCCCGCGTCCTTGCCCCGCAAGGCCTGCAGGCGTCTTCTCTCGCGTTACTCGTCATCACCCTCGATGAACTCGAATTCATGGTCGCGGATGCGCACGCTCTGGCCGCTCCGGGCCCCGGCCCGCTTGAGCGCCGCCTCGACGCCCTTGCGCCGTAGATAGCGCTGCAGGCTCTTCACCGCCCGCTCGCTGTCGAGATCGGTCATCGCGACGCGCCGCTCCACCGTGACCCCCTCGACCCGGAAGCCGTCGCCCTCGGGCACGATGTGGAACGCGGTCGGATCCTGGCGCTCCTTCGTCTCCGCAGGCAGCGGCTCCTGCTGCGGCGCCGAAGCTGCGAGATGCCAGACGGCGTCCCTGAGCTCAGGGAGCCCGAGTCCGCTTGCCGCGGAGATCGCCCAGACCGCTGCGCCCATGGCCTGCAGGCGCGTCCTGAGATCGTCCGCGGCCTCGCGCGCCTGCGGCAGGTCGAGCTTGTTGAGCGCCACGACGTACGGGCGTGCGGCGAGTTCCGCGTCGTAGAGGCGCACCTCCTCGCGCACCGCGAGGAAGCCCGCGAGGGCCTTCTCGTCGCTCGCGTCGAGCACGTGCAGGAATGCCCGGCAGCGACTCAGGTGCCGCAGGAAGACGTCGCCGAGACCCCGTCCCTCGTGGGCGCCCTCGATCAGCCCCGGCAGGTCCGCGAGCACGAGGCCCCTGCCGTCCCGCTCGAGGATGCCGAGTTCAGGCTGGATCGTGGTGAAGGGATAGTCCCCCACCTTCGGCCTCGCGTTCGTGAGGCGCGACAGCAAGGTGGACTTGCCGGCGTTCGGCAGGCCCAGGAGGCCGATGTCGGCGACAAGGCGCAGCTCGAGGACGAACCAGCCCTCCTCGCCGGGTTCGCCGCGTTCCGCGACACGCGGCGCACGGTCGCGGGCGGTCGCGAAGCGGGCATTGCCGCGCCCTCCGCGCCCGCCGCGCGCGGCGATCACCGTCTCGCCAGGCGCGCGCAGGTCGCGCACCACGCTGTGGTCGTCGCGCCGCACCACCGTGCCCGGCGGCACCTCGAGGACGATGTCCTCGCCATCGCGGCCGTGGCGGTTCGCGCCCGAGCCGGCGCCGCCGACCTCCGCCTTGTAGTGATGACGCCCGCGATAGGCGCTGAGGGTCGTCTCTCCCTCAGCCACGCGCACGACGACATCGCCGCCGCGGCCGCCGTCCCCACCGTCGGGACCGCCGCGCGGCACATACTTCTCGCGCCGGAACGAGAGGGCGCCGTTACCGCCGTCCCCCGCCTTGAGATAGACGCGGACCTCATCGACGAACATCCAGGTCCTCCTCCGGCCAGCTCACCGTCACTCCGTCCGCGGCACAGGCGATCAGGAGCATCCCTGCCCGCCGGTCGGCCAGGGCCCGCCTGAGCTGCGGCAGCAGTCCCTGGAGCGTGCGTGGCCCGATGTCGCTCGGTTCGCCGCGCCATGCGAGAGGCTGACCCGCCTCTTCCGCGTCGGCCAGCAGCTGCCACAGGGCATACTGCTCCGCCTCGTCGCCTGCACGTCCAAGGGCCGAGAGCAGCGCCTCCTCGCGCACCATCCGCGCGAGGACCTCCTGCGCCTTCTGATCTTCCCCTAGCTGTGCCCAGCCGGAGGCCACCTGCAGCGTATTGGCCACGCGGTGACGCACGGCGCGCACCGCTCTCAGCGCGGCACGCCGTTCAGTCTCCTGCTCTTGATAGTCCAAGGCGGTCAGCACCCCCCGAGCGCGGGCGCCGACCGCCGATGACATAGCCCCATGTCTCTCCTAAAGTGGCTGCACCGACACCTCGGAGCGGTCGCCACGCGTCGCGAAGGCGACGACCCCGTCCGTGAGTGCGTAGAGGGTGTGGTCGCGGCCGACGCCGACGTTCTCGCCCGGGCGCACGCGCGTCCCGCGCTGGCGCACGATGATCGTGCCGGCGCGCACGTTCTGGCCGCCGAAGGCCTTCACGCCGAGGCGCTTGGGCTGCGAGTCGCGACCGTTGCGGGACGATCCGCCACCCTTCTTGTGCGCGAAGAGCTGCAGGTTCATGAACTCTCCTCCTCCTTGACGGCGAGGGCGATCGCCCCCGGATAGCTCGCTGCGATGTCCTGAAGACCCAGAAGGCACGTCTCGAGAATGATCTGGCCGGCCTCGCCGCTCTCCCCCTGCCAGAGGATGTCGCCATCGCGCACCCTCGGCGCCTTGGCCGCGGCGTCCAGTCGCCCAAGCCCCAGCGCGGCCGTCTGCACGACGGCCGACACGGCCGCGCAGACGAGGTCCTGTCCGTAGGGCGCCGTGCCGGCGTGGCCGCGCACGTGCAGGCGGACGATGCGGCCGCCGCTGCGCCAGACCTCGGCGCGGATCACCCCTCGATCGCTTCGACCCGCACTTCGGCGTACGGCTGCCGATGGCCGTAGCGCCTACGGTAGTTCACCTTCGGCTTGTACTTGAAGACGAGGATCTTCCTCGCCTTGCCGTGGCCCGCAACCTTCGCCCGCACCTTGGCTCCGCTGACGAACGGGCTGCCGACCGCGACCGTGCCGTCGTCGCGCACCAGAAGGAGCACCTGCTCGAACAGGATCTCCTCGCCCGGCGTGCCGATCTTCTCGACGCGCAACACCTCGCCCGGCGCCATGCGGTACTGCTTGCCGCCGGTCTCCACAACTGCGTACATACTCTGCCTCCCGACGCGCCGCCGCCGGTGCGCTATCGCGACTTTGGACCGGCTGCGAGCGGTATGCAAACATCAGTATTCTACTTGCAATCGCAATGGCCGTCAACGCGGCTCGGTTGCGCCCTCCTTGGCCCCTCGCCGCGACGTGCGCTGGCCCACGAGCTTGGCGCGGGCGAAGGTGCGGAATGCCCCGGTGACATGCACTTTGACCTTCTCGCCCACCAGATGGCCGCCGCCCTGCACGTCGATAACGTATCCCTCGACGCGGGCGATGCCGTCCTCGGGGTTGCTCTGATGGGGCTCCTCGATGCGGATCTCGATCTCCTGCCCCGGCTGCACGGGCCTTGCAAGACGCTCGATCTCATCCCGGCTGCCGACCGCCTTGACGCGCATCGTCTCGATGCGCAGGTCCTCGGCCCCCCGCACATGCACGGTGCGGCCGATCTCCTTCTCGAACTCCCTGAGGTGGGCCCCGCCGGTGCCGATCAGGAGCGCCGCCACCGCCGGGTTCACCTCGACGAGCACGGCCTCCTGGTTCTCCTTGCGCAGCAGCGAGCGCACCTCGCGCCGCACCTTCTGCGCCATCGTCTCCTCCGAGAGCACGCGGCCGCGCCCCTCGCAGTCCGGGCAGGTCCGGAGCAGCATGCCCTCGAGCCCGTGCCCGACCTTCTTTCTCGTCATCTCGACGAGGCCGAGCTGCGTCAGCCCCAGCACGTGGACCTTCGTGCGGTCGCGGCGCACCATCTCCTCCAGCGTCGAGAGCACCTTCTGCCGGTCGTCGTGGCGGTCCATGTCGATGAAGTCGACCACGATGATGCCGGCGAGGTCCCTGAGCCGGATCTGGCGGGCGATCTCCTCCGCCGCCTCGAGGTTGGTGCGCACCACCGTCTCCTGCAGGTTGCGGTTCCCGACGAACTTGCCCGTGTTCACGTCGATCACGGTGAGCGCCTCGGTCTGGTCGATCACCAGGTAGCCGCCGCAGTGCAGCCAGACCTTGCGGCGGATCGCGTTCTCGATCTCAGGCTCGAGGTTGAAGGCGTCGAACAGGCTCACCTGACCGGCAGGCCAGAGCCGGATGTGCCTGCGAAGCTCGGGCGACATCGTGTCGGCGAGCTCCACGACCCGGTCGTACTCCTCCTGGCTGTCGATCCAGACGTGCTGCACCTCGTCGGTGAGCATGTCGCGCACGATGCGGAAGGTGAGGCCCAGATCCTTGTGCAGCAAGGCCGGCGCCGTCATGACCTGCGCACGCCGCTGGACGCGCTGCCAGAGCCGCGTCAGGAAGTCCATGTCCTGCTGCAGCTCCTGCTCGGGCCTGCCCTCGGCCACCGTGCGGACGATGACCCCCGCGCCCTCCGGCTTCGCCGCCTCCGCCCAGGCCTTGAGGCGGCTGCGCTCCTTGTCGTCCGAGATGCGCCGCGAGACGCCGATGAAGTCGTTCGTCGGCGTCAGGACGACGTAGCGGCCCGGCAGGCTGATGTTGCCGGTGACGCGCGCGCCCTTGGTGCCGATCGCCTCCTTGACGACCTGCACCATGATCTCCTGCTTGGGACGCACCACATCGTCGATGTTGACGAAACGTTTGCTCTTCTGCTCCTCGACGCCGTCCTCCTCGTCATAGAGGGCGCCGGCGTCGCCCACGTGCAGGAAGGCGTTCTTCTCGAGCCCGATCGAGACGAAGGCCGCCTCCATGCCGGGCAGCACGTTCTCGACGCGCCCCTTGTAGATGTTCCCGACCGCACGCTGCTGGATCGGACGCTCGACCATGAGTTCGACGAGCTCGCCGTCCTCGAGGATCGCTGCCCGCGTCTCGAGGGGCTCGACGTTCACCAATATTTCGCGGCGCACCGCTTGTCGTCACTCCCAAAACCCTGCCGGCCATGGGGCTACGGCAGTAAACTTGATTGCATCAAGTATAGGAAGGGTCGTTCGGCTTGACAAGCGGCGCTTCGCCGCTGCCCGAACAGGCCGTGCAGATCCCCCGGCCACCGCAGCGCTCGCAGAGCGCCGGGTCGCGCCAAGGAAACTCCTCGACGCCGCGGCCGAAGCAACGCGGGCATACGCCCATGCCATCGCAGGCCGCACACGCCGTGGCCACCCCATCACCTCGGGTTCATGGTGGCCCGTGCGGCGCCCGTCTATCCAGGGCTTCGCGCCGCAGGATCTCGCCCATCGTGCGATCGAGGTCGCCCTCCTGCGCGGCGTCGTAGAGCGCCTGGTCGTCCAGGGCCCCGACGACCCGACCGCCCTCATAGACGTAGACGCGGTGCGCCCGCCCGCCGAACAGCCGGCGCAGCACCAGGCGGAGCTCGCTGCCCGACGCCGCCGCGAACGCCTGCAGCGGCAGCACCTCACCGCGCGAGAGGGCCGCGAGCGCCCTGAGCCACAAGGCCCAGCGGCTCAAGGGCATCTGCCGCGCGACGCCGCGCTGCGCCCAGAGGATCACGCCCGCGAGCACGACCGCCTGCCAGCCGGGATATCCCGACAGCTGCGCGACGGCGCCCGCCGCCGCCACGAGGAGTGCGACCAGCCTGCCCAGGGCGAGTGCCTCGCGCCCCGCCGGCGTCCAGCCGACCGCCCTGCTGCGCCACGCGTGGACGACGCGGCCGCCGTCCAGGGGATAGGCCGGCAGCAGGTTGACGAGCAGCATGGCCAGGTTGACGTCAAAGAGGAGCTCGGTGCGACCCGGCATGGACAGGTGAAAGCGCAGGAGCAAGGCCGCGGCCGCGAGCGCCACCATGTTCGCCAGGGGGCCCGCCAGGGCCACCAGGATCTCCGCCAGAGGGCCGGCGAGCTCCAGGTCCGGGATGTCGGCCTGTCCGCCGAACGGATAGAGCTCGATGCGCGCGACGCGCAGGCCGAGACTGCGCGCGACGGTCACGTGGCTCGACTCGTGCAGGAGCAGGCTGCCGATGTAGATGACGAGGATCGTCCCCTGGCCGAGCAGGAGGCCGATCGCGAGCAAGGCGAGCAGGATCGGGTGCGGCCGCGGCAGTGGCGACCTCATGGCCGTCCCAGCACCCCCGGCAGGGCAAGCGGCGTCTTGCCGCGGAACCCTTCGAGCGTCAGGTGCGACGCCTCGCCCGGCGCGAAGTGGCTGACGGCGCCGATCACCTCGCCGCGACGCACCGCCTCGCCGCGGTGCACGTCGCTCGGCCCGAGGTGCAGGTAGCGCATCAGGACGCCATTGCCCTCCACCGTCACGGAGACGCCGGGCGCGTAGGTGGCGACGGCGATCACTCTGCCGCCCGCCGCCGCGCGCACCAGGGCGCCGCCCGGGGCCAAGATCTCGATGCCGCCGCCGGCATGCTCCCTGACGGTGCCCACGAGCGGCCAGGAAAAGGTCGTCCGCGCCCTGCTGCCGGACGGCCGCTTGCGGCCCGTCCCGGACGGCGGCGCGATGCCCGCGGGCAGCCGCACCTGCGCGGCGATGTACGTCCGCGCAAGATGGCGCACGGTTCCCGCCATCGCGCCGCTCCCGCGCGCGCCCCAGAGCAAAAGACCCGCGAGCACGGCAGCCGCCAGCACCTGCAGCCAGAGCTTGCCCACGCCTTCCACCTCGGCAGAGCCTATGCTCCGGCCTGTCCCGCGATGCCCCTAGGAGCGGAAGGTGAGCTGGCCGGGGTGCAGGCGCAGGCTGAGGAGGATGCCGAGGCCGATGAAGTCCGCGAGCACCGACGAGCCGCCGTAGCTGAAGAACGGCAGCGGCACGCCCACCACGGGCAGGACCGCCATCGCCATGCCGGCGTTCATCAGCACCTGCGTCGCGATCATCGCGAGCACGCCGGCCCCGAGCAGCACGCCGAACTGGTCCCGCACGTCACTGACGACGTTCAGGCCGCGCCACACGAAGACGAGGTACAGGAGCAGCAGCACGCCGGCGCCGACGAACCCGAAGTCGAGACCCACGACGGCGAAGATGAAGTCGGTCGAGCTCTCGGGCAGGAAGCTGAGGATGGCCTGGTTCGAGTGCACGCCGAGGCCGTAGAGGCCTCCGGATCCGAGCGAGATCAGCGACTGGATGATGTTGTAGCCGGAGCCGTTGGGATCCGCGTTCGGGTTCAGAAAGATCAGAAGGCGGCTCAGCTGGTAGGAGTGGATCAGCGGCAGAGGCACGTGGAACCGCAGGTGCAGGTAGATCCAGAGCACCATCAGCCCGAAGCCGCCGCCGAACAGCAGGAGGAGGTGCCAGATCCGCGCCCCCGCCATGAACAGCATGACGACCAGGATGCCCACAAAGATCAGTGCCGTGCCGAGGTCCGGCTGCTTGTAGACGAGCGCGGCGGGCAAGGCCATGAAGAGGATCGGCGAGACGAGGTCCCGCCAGCGCTTCATGCTCTTCTTGGCCGCGAGGAGGTCCGCGAGTCCGATCACCAGGAAGACCTTCGCGAACTCCGACGGCTGCAGCTGGAACGGCACGCCCGGTATCCGGATCCAGCGCACGGCGCCGAGGGCGCTCGATCCGTGGACGAGAACCAGCGCCAGCAGCACGAGGCCGAGGCCGTAGGCCCAGGCCGCGTACGGACGCAGGCTGCGGTAGTCGATCGACGCGACGGCGACCATGACGAGCACGCCCAGCACCAGCCAGATCAGCTGGTGCTCCGGATAGTAGGTCGGTGAGACGCCCTGCAAGGCGTGGGTCGCCGAGGCGATCGTGATGAGCGACCCGGCGCAGATGAGGGCGACGACGAGGAGAAGGCCGAAATCGATGCGCAGCAGTCGCTGTACCACGGCACCTGGTGCGACGCGCCGCAAGGCCATGGCCGATGCTGGCGGGTCGCCTACCAGGCCTTCCCTCCCTTCGACAGGCATGCCCTTGGCTGGCGGTGAACGCCCGCGTCCGCCAGATCCCGCCGCGGGCCGGGAGCTCATCACCGCCGCGTCAGGGTCCGCGCGGCGAGAAAGAGGACGGCACCCGCTCATTCTAGCACTGCGGCGCCTGCAATTGCGCAGGCGCCGCGGTGTCAATTGTTCCCCGGCCTGCCCCTGCGGCGCAGCTGTTTCACCGGGATGTTGGCGACGAGCGCGACATGATCATCGATCGACTGCAGTTGGAGGTCGACGCCTTGTCCCCCGACTTCGACATATTCGCTCACGATGCGCATGACGTCCTCGCGCAGGTGCTCCATGAACTCGGGCGACGTGTCGGCGCGGTCATGGGCAAGCACGTTGCGCAGGCGGTTCTTCGCCACGTCGCGGCTCTGGCTGCGCCCAAAGAGATTCAGCATGGCCGCATCACCCTAGGCCTGGCCGAAGATGCGACGCAGCCGACCGAAGAAGCCGGCCGGTTCGTCCATCTCGGCGAAAGGCACCTCTTCGCCACGGATGCGGCGCGCGATGGCACGATACGACTCCCCGGCGCGCGAGTCGTGCGACAGGGCCGCGGGTTCGCCACGGTTCGTCGTCACGACGATCTGCTCGTCCTCCGGCACGACGCCGATCAGGTCGATCGCGAGGATGTCCACGATGTCGTCGACGCTCATCATGTCGCCTTTGCGCACCATGCCGGGCCGCAGGCGGTTCACGACGAGGCGTGCCGGAGGGATCTCCGCCGCCTCGAGCAGGCCGATGATGCGGTCCGCGTCGCGCACCGACGCGACCTCGGGCGTCGCCACGATCACGGCGCGGTCGGCGCCGGCGATGGCGTTCTTGAAACCCTGCTCGATGCCGGCCGGACTGTCGACGAGAACGTAGTCGAACTCCTGCCGCAGCTCCTCGGTCACCGCGCGCATCTGCTCAGGCGTCACCGCCGTCTTGTCCTTGGTCTGCGCGGCGGGCAGGAGGCTCAGCCCGTCGAGCCGCTTGTCGCGGATAAGCGCCTGGCGCAGGCGGCAGAAGCCCTCGACGACGTCCACGAGATCGTAGACGATGCGGTTCTCGAGCCCGAGCACCACATCGAGGTTCCGCAGGCCGATGTCCGCGTCCACGAGGCAGGTCTTGAGGCCCAATTGCGCGAGGGCGACGCCCAGATTGGCCGTGGTCGTCGTCTTGCCGACGCCGCCCTTCCCGGACGTGATGACGATCACCTCACCCACGAGCGATCCTCCCATCTTCCGGTCTCACAGCGCGTTCAATGATGACTTGTCCCTGCTCGACCCGCGCGATCTCAGGTACGTCAGGCACTTCCTCATGCGCATCCGGCGGCCTCGCGATGATATTGCCGATGCGCAGCTGCACCGGCTCCAGCCGCCACGCGCAGACCATCGCCCGGTCGCTGCCGTCCGCGCCGGCGTGCACCACGCCGCGCAGATGTCCGAAGACCAGGACGTCGCCGGCCGCATGGATCTCCGCTCCGGCGTGGACGTCCCCGAGAACGATGACGTCGCCGCGGTGGGCGATCCTCTGGCCGGCCCGCAACGTGCGCCGGACATAGAGTGCAGCGCCCTGCCGGGAGCCCTCCCGCTCCACATCCACCGACGCGTGCGCTACGTGGCTCACCCCCGGTCCCCTGCCGTTTCGGGGGCTCGCGCCGCATTTCCTGCCATGGCCGCCAGAAATCCGCCGACGCCGTTTGACAGATCAGTCGTTGCCCTGGATGACGCCCGCCGGCACGCTCTTCGTGGCGGACCCGTTCGGTGCGAGGATGTTGCCGGGGTCCTTGAGATGGAAGTAGAAGTCGTAGAGATCGCGGGCCACGGGAGCCGTGTAGGCGCCTTCGACGCCGCCCGCCACCTGCACCGCGATGGCGATCTGCGGGTTGTTGTACGGGGCGTAGGAGACGAACCAGGTGATCGAGGGCTGGCCGGCCACCTGTGCCGTGCCGGTCTTGCCCGCCACCTGCAGCGGGAAGCCCTGGAAGAAGGGGCCCGCCGTGCCGCCGCTGCCAGGGATCGAGCCGGGACGCGTCGCCCAGTTCATGCCTTGGTGGATCGCCTGCCAGTCGGCGGCGCTCAGCGTCACGCGCGACGTGACGACGGGCGTGTGCCGGTACACCGTCTTGCCCTTCGGCGTCGTGATCGACTGCACCAGGTACGGCTGGTAGCGCACGCCGTCCTGGGTGATCGCGCCGACGTAGTCCACGAGCTGGATCAATGTCGCGAGGTCCTCGCCCTGGCCGATCGCCACGGAGTAGACGAGGCCGGGATACCAGGCGCCGCCGTTCTGCTTCTCGTAGAGCGACTTCGTCGGCATCAGGCCCGACGCCTCGCCGGGCAGGTCGATGCCGGTCGGCTTGCCGAAGCCGAGGAGCCCGGCCCAGTGCGCGATGGTGTCGATGCCGGTGCGCCGGCCGGTCTCGTAGAAGAAGATGTCGTTCGACTGGCCGATTGCCTGCGCAAGGTCGTTCCAGCCGGTGTAGACCTTGATCCAGTTCCAGGGGTACGGCGGGTACCAGTACCGCGGCAGGCCCTGGATCAGGGTCGTCGGCGTGATCGCGCCGGACGCCAGCGCAGCGACCGCCGTCGCCATCTTGAACGTCGAGCCTGGCGGCTGGATCGCGTCGATGGCACGGTTCAGGAGGGGATCCGCGGTCGGGTCGAAGACCTGCTTGGCCTCGGCCGTCGTCATGCCCTGGGCGAACCAGTTCGGGTTGAACGATGGGTAGGAATCCATCGCCAGCACGGCGCCGGTGTGCACGTTCATGACGATCACGGCCCCCGACCGCGCCGGTTGCTTCAGAACCTGCTGCTGCCAGGCGATGTCGTCGACGAGCGCGCGCGCCGCCTCCTTCTGCAGCGCCGCGGAGATCGTCGTGTGCAGGTTGTCGCCGGGGATCGGCGCCTTCGTCCCGAGCACCTTCACCGGCTTGTTGAAGCTGTCGACCTCGACCTCCTCGCCGCCGTCGGTGCCCTGGAGGTACGTCTGGTACTGGTACTCGAGGCCGCTCTGGCCGACGATCGAGTTCTGGTTCAGACGCGGGTCCTTCCAGGACTTGAGCTCCTGCGCCGTGATGCCCTGCACGTAGCCCACGACGTGCGCCGCCACGTCCCCCAAGGGATAGACGCGCAACGGCTGCGCCTGCACGAAGACGCCGGGCAGGTCCGGCCGCTGCTCGTCGATCTGGGTGATCTGCTGCGGCGTCAGGTCGGTCTTGATGGTCACGGGGATGTAGGGCTGGCCCGTGTAGTCGTGCAGGATGGTCTTGATCGCCTGCGGCGTCAGCTTGAGGATCGCCGCGAGCCGCGCGAGTTCCTTCGCCGGCAGCGGCTCGCCGAGGTCGAAGAACTCCGCGGAGAACGACGGCATGTTCGTCGCCAGCCGCTTGCCGTCGCTCGACAGGATGAGCCCGCGCGGCGCCTGGATCGGCATCACGCGCACGCGCAGCGCGACGCCGAGGTTGCGCAGGGAGGTGCCCTGGACGAACTCGAGGTAGCCCATGCGCGCCACCAGAAGGCCGAGCAGCAGCACGGAGAGAATGGCGAGAAAGACGAGACGCTTCTCCCGAAATTGTGGCTGCATCGCGAAACGCCCCCCGCAGACTGGCAACCGGCACCATGCGGCGAGACGCCTCAGGCCGGCGCCTCGGGACGGTAGAAGACAGGTCGAATGATATACGCAAAGGGTGTCGTGTAGATATATTCGATTAGCGCCAGCGACGGGAAATCATGTACGCCGAAATGGGCGAGGGCGAAGGTCGCGGCAACGACGATCTGCTGCAGCAGGAGCGCCAGGAAGACGCCGAGGAGCGGCACGAACCAGGGATCCGGGTAGAGCCGGCGCCGCAGCAGCCCCACAGCCGCACCGCCGAGCATCAGGCCGAGCGCGTGCATGCCCAGCAGGCGCCCAGTCGCGATGTCCTCCAGAAGTCCGCCGAAGAGGCCGAAGGCCGCACCGCGCCACGCGCCCTGGCGCAAAGCCGCCATGACGACGACGGTCAGCACAAGGTCCGGCGTGACGCCGTCGATCGCCAGCGGCGGCAGAGCCGTCGCCCGCAGAAGGAAGGCGAGCAGCAGGAAGACGGCCGGGCCCCAGGGGCCGTCCATGGCGCGCTGGAACGTCACTGCAGCACCACCAGCACCGTGTCGAGTCGGTCGAGGTTGGCGAGCGGCGTCACGTCCGCCTGGTGCACGAGGCCGAAGTCGCCCTGGCCGGTCGTCGTGACCCGGCCGAGCGGCACCCCCGGCGGCAGGGTGCCGTCGAGTCCCGAGGTGACGATGAGATCGCCGCGGCGCACGTTCGCGCCGGCCGCGAAGAACTGCATCTTGAGCGTCGACGCCTCGCCGTTGCCCTCGAGCACCCCCGCGTCGCCGCTGCGTGCGACCATCGCGCCGATCGCGCTCTCAGGGTCCGGCAGCAGCATGACGGTCGAACTCTGCCCGCCGACCGCGATCACGCGGCCGACCATGCCGCCGTAGGAAAGGACCGGATCGCCGTACTTGATGCCCTGGTTCGAGCCCGCGGCGATCACGATCTGGTCGAGCCAGTTCACAGGCGAGCGGCCGACGACGGGCGCCGCCAGGGTATGGAACTTCTTGAGCGTGCCCTGACGCAGCTTCAGGAGCTTCTTCAGGCGCTGGTTCTGTCCCTGCACGGCCTGCAGGCTCGCCACCTGCGACTGCAGCCTGGCCACCTGCGTGCGCAGCTGGATGTTCTCCTGCTCGGCCGAGAAGGCGCCGCCGACCGAGTAGACGACCCCCGCCACCCACTGCACGGCGGAATGCGTGCCGAGCTCGAGCGGCAGCAGCACCGTGTTGACGACGCCGCTGACGCGCGAGACCGACAGGCGCGGATGCACGGTCACACTCTCAAGGAAGACGAGCGCCAGCACCAGGACGACCGCCAGATAAAGGCGCAGGACGCCGCGTCGAGGCAAATCTTAACCCTCGCGTTGCAGTTTCTTGATCTTCTCCAGGATGGCGCGGTCTTCCAGGCAGCGTCCGGTTCCCTTCACGACGCAGAGCAGCGGATCCTCGCCGATGTGCACCGGCATACCGGTCTCGCGCATCAGGAGGCGGTCGAAGTTGCGCAGGAGGGCCCCGCCGCCCGTCATGACGATGCCGCGGTCCATGATGTCCGCGGCCAGTTCCGGCGGCGTCCGCTCGAGCGTCAGCTTGATGGCGTCGACGATGGACTGCAGGGGCTCGGCGAGGGCCCGCTGCACCTCGTCGGCGCCCAGGCGCAAGGTGCGCGGCAGGCCGGAGACCAGGTCGCGCCCGCGCACCTCGAAGGTGGTGTCCTCGGGTTCGATCGCCGCGCCGACCCGGATCTTGACATCCTCGGCCGTGCGCTCGCCGATCATCATATTGTAGTTGCGCTTGACGTAGTTCACGATCGACTCGTCCATCTCGTCGCCGGCCACCCGCACGGACCGCGACGTGACGATGCCGCCGAGGCTGATGATGGCGACCTCGGTCGTACCTCCGCCGATGTCGACGACCATGTTGCCCGTCGGCTCCTCGACCGGCAGCCCCGCGCCGATGGCGGCGGCGTACGGCTCCTCGATCGTCACCGGGTCGCGCGCGCCGGCCTGCTGGGCAGCCTCCTTGACCGCGCGGCGCTCGACGCCGGTGATGCCGGACGGCACCGCGACGACGACCTGCGGGTGGAACCAGCTGGCCCGCGGCTGCGCGCGCCCGATGAAGTACTTGAGCATGGACTGCGTCACTTCAAAGTCCGCGATCACGCCGTCCTTCATGGGGCGGACGGCGATGATGTTGCCGGGCGTGCGCCCGATCATCTGCTTGGCCTCCGCGCCGACGGCGAGAATGGCCTTGGTGTCCCGGTCGATCGCCACCACGGACGGTTCCTGGATGACGATGCCCCTGCCCCTGACGAAGACGAGGGTGTTCGCGGTCCCGAGGTCGATGCCGAGGTCCCGCGAGAAACTGCGGTAGAAGACGTCCGTGAGCGGCAACGCGTTGGCTCCTTTCCCAGCTACGACAATAGTCCCTGAAGGCGCATGCTGACGAAACTATTATCGCCGATAACCAGATGGTCAACCAGTTGAATGCCGAGCAATTGCGCCGCTTCCTGGAGTTGCCGCGTCGTGTCGACGTCGGCCTTTGAAGGCCTTGGGTCGCCGCTCGGATGGTTGTGCGCGAGCAGCACGCCCGCGGCGCCGGCCTGCACGGCAGGTCGCAGCACGTCCGCAGGCGAGAGTCCGACGCCGCCCCTGCCGCCGCGCGCCACCCGCACCTCGCCGAGCAGCGAGAGGCGGCCGTCGAGCAGAAGCGCCAGCAGTTCCTCCACCTGCGCATCGAGGCGCCGACGCAGATAATCGTACACCTGCTCGGGTTCGTCAAGGCGCAGCCGCGTGGGCATCTCCCCGGAGCGCCGTCCGAGTTCCAGCGCCGCCATCACCTGCGCCGCGCGCGCCGGCCCCAGACCCTGCCTGCGCCTGAGCCCTGCGGCGCCGAGCCGCGCCAGCCCCTCGAGCCCTCCCTGGTCCAGAAGGCGCATCGCGAGCTGCAGGGCGCTTTCGCCGCGGGTCCCCGCTCCCAGCACGATCGCCAGGAGCTCATAGTCCGCGAGGGCCGCCGGGCCTTCGCGCAGCAGCCGCTCGCGCGGCCGGTCGACTTCCGGCAGATCCTTGAGCGGCATCAGACGACGCGGAACAGCACGAGTCCCACGAGGGCCCCGATCAAACCGAGGACGTTGGTCGAGAGGCCGATGGCCAGACTGACGATGTACAGGTTGAGCGTGAGCGGCGCAAACCCGATCGCCTGGCTCAGCGGGCCGAGTTGGAGGTCCCGGCCGAGCACCGTGCCGATGACCAGCAGCAGGATCGTCGCGAGGGCGGTCGTGAGCCAGTTGCCTTGGCGACGGTGACGCATGCGGCACTCCTCCTCGACGCTCTTCGACTTCTTTCGTCCGCAGTCGGCGAATTCCTCCGCCCTTGGGGACAAGCTGCCAATCGCCGCGAGAAGGATCCGACATGCCGGGGACCGAAGACGGGCCGCCGAGCGAGCGGGCTTAGCCGCGATCCTGAGGCAGAGGGGGCGTGCCGCCTGACCGAGTCGCCGCGCCGGAGGCGCCGTCCGCGCCTCGGTCTGCCCATCGTCCTGCTCGGCCTCGCGCTCCTCGTGGCGATCGCCCTCCAGATCTACGTGCCGCGCGTCGCGGCCGGTGCCATCCGCTCCGCCATCGCGCAGAACCTGCACGCCAGCGCGGCGGTGGAGGTGCAGGGCTACTTCTGGCAGCTCGCGCAGGGCAGCTTCCAGAATCTCAGCGTGCAGCTCGGCCCGGGCAGCCTAGAGGGCTACCGGCTGCAGTCGGCGTCGCTCAGGTGGCGGGCGGGTCGCATCGACCTCCAGAGCCTCCTCGCCGGGCAGGTCAAGATCCTGCGGCCAGGGCATCTCGCCCTGCGCATCGTCATGAACCAGGACGCGCTGCGCCTGGCCGTGGACGCCGCGCTCAAGCAGGCCATCCCGGCCGGGGCCTCGGGAAGCCTGCCCAGGGTCTCCGTGACACCGAAGCAGATCACGCTGCGCGGCAGTGTGACGTTCCTCGACTTGCCGGTGCGCTACCGCGTCGACGGCGACCTCGTGCTGCAGAAGGGCGGCGAGGTGCTCGCCTTCCAGGCGAGAGACTTCAACGACTCGGTCCTGCACCTGCCGCCGGTGCCGGTACTGCGCATGCAGGACCTGCCTCGCGTCCAGGGCATGCCGCTGCACATCGCGGGTGTGCGGCTCCTGACGGGGGCGGTGGCCATCACCTTGGCAGGTCCCGGGTAGCGCCGCTGGGCTCAGCGAAGCAGGCCCTCCCGCCGCAAGACGCCGCGCAGCTCCCCGATCAGGTAGAGTGAGCCGAAGCACAGCACGGGGCTACCCTCGGCCTCCGCCTGCCGCAGCGCGGCCATCAGCGCCGCCCTCGGGCTGCCATGCGGCGTGCCGCCCACGACCGCCGCCGCGTCCGCCGCGGACAGGGCCCGGGGGCTCCGGGGTGCCGCCGTGTGCCAGGAGGCGACGATGCCGCGCATCGGCTCTGTCACCTCCTGCGGGTCGCGGTCGGAAAGGCAGCCGAACACGGCGATCGGCCGCCTCCCCCCGTAGACCGCCTGCCAGGTGTCCGCGAGGGCGGACGTGCCCTGCGGGTTGTGCGCGCCGTCGAGCACGAGCGGCGGCGCTTCCCGGACCAGCTCGAAGCGTCCGGGCCAGCGCACCCCCTCGAGCGCCGAGGCGGCAGCCTGTGTGCATGCCTGGCCGAACACGACGCGCATCGCGGCGAACGCCAGTGCCGCATTCGCCGCCTGGTGGCGGCCGATCAGGCCGACGTGCAGCGCCGCCACCTCACCCAGCGGATCGCGGTAGCAAAAGCGGGTGCCATCCTCTTGCACCGTCACGCCGTCGATCGCGATCTCCCGGCCGAGCCGCCAGAGCGGCGCCGAGAGGCCGGCGGCGGCCTCCTCGACCACGGCCATGGCCTCCGGGGGCAGGTCCCCCGCCACCGCCGGCACGCGGGCCTTCAGGATCCCCGCCTTCTCCCAGGCGATCTTCGCGAGCGTGTCGCCGAGGCGATCCATGTGGTCCAGGCCGATCGAACTCACCACCGACACCACGGGGCGCACGACGTTGGTCGCATCGTAGCGCCCGCCGAGGCCGGTCTCCCAGGCGACGTCCGTCACCCCTTCGGACAGGAAGTGCATCAGGGCGACGCCCGTCCAGAGCTCGAACTCGGTCGGAGGGTCGGGCAGGGGCGCCGCGGCCAGGCGCACCTCTGCCGTCGCCCGGACGAGGCCCTGGGCGTCGATGTCCCGCCCCTGCACCGAGATGCGCTCGTGCGGCCGCTCGAGGTGCGGCGAGATGAAGCGCCCCGCCCTGCGGCCGCAGGCCTCCAGCATCGCCGCGAGCGCCGCGGTCACCGAACCCTTGCCGTTCGTCCCGGCGACGTGGTAGAAGCGCATGCCCGCCTCCGGATGGCCAAGCCGCGCAAGAAGCCCTTCGGTCCGGCTGAGGCCGAGCTCGCCGAACCTGCCCGCCGACGCGAGGTAGGCGAGCGCCTCCGCCTCCGTCATAGCTCCGCGAGCGCCCGCGAGCGCCGCTCGGCGCGCGCCCTGCGGTCCTGGAGGTCCCGGAGGCGGTCTTCCTCCTGGCGCACGACGGCTTCGGGGGCCCGCTCGCGGAAGTGCGGTCGCCCGAGCCGCTCCTCCTGGCGCGCGATCTCGCCGTCGAGCGTCCTGATCTCGTCCTGGACACGTCCGAGTTCCGCCGCCGGGTCCACCAGCCCCGCGGCCGGCAGGTAGACCTCGAGGCCCGCGAGGCGGCCCGACAGCGCGCCGCGCGGTCCCGCTTCGCCCGGTTGCGCGATGCGCAGCTCCGCCTGCGCCAGCCGGTCGAAGAGGTCCCTGCGCTCCCCGAGCCATGCGGCCTCGGCGGCGTCCTCGGCCCGCAGCACGATCGGCGCGCGCTGCCCCTGGCGGATGCCGAGCTCCGCGCGCAGGTTGCGCGCGAGCCGCACCGCCTCCGTGAAGCGGTCCACGCGGGCGCGCGCCGCCGCGTCGGCCGCGCGCTGCGGCTCCACCCAGCGGTCGGTGGCGAGCAGCGACGACGAGCCGGGCAGCTCCTGCCAGATCGCCTCGGTCACGAACGGCTGGAACGGGTGCACCATCCGCAAGGCGTCCCGCAGCACGTCCAGCAGCACCCGCCCGACGCCCGGCGCCTTCCCGGGATCGGCGAGGCGGGGTTTCGCGATCTCGAGGTACCAGTCGCAGTAGGTGCCCCAGACGAACTCGTAGGCGAGTCGGCCGGCCTCGCCGAGCTCGAAGTGCTCGAAGGCCTGGCGCATGCCGTCCGCCGCTTCGTCGCGGCGCGCGAGCAGCCAGCGGTCGATGTCGTCGTCCGCCGGATCCGCCCCGGGCTCCGGAGCCTGTGCCAGGACGAACCTGGCGGCGTTCCAGAGCTTGTTGGCGAAGTTGCGGCCCTCGAGCACCCGCTCGGGGTTCATGCGGATGTCCTGGCCGGGGGTCGTGCCGGTCAAGAGACCGAAGCGCAGGGCGTCCGCGCCGTGCTCGCGGATGATCTCCATGGGGTCGACCCCGTTGCCGAGGGACTTCGACATCTTGCGCCCGCGGGCGTCGCGCACGAGGCCGTGCAGGGCGACGTGCCGGAAGGGCACCTCGCCGGTGAAGTGCATGCCGGTCATCACCATGCGCGCCACCCAGAAGAAGAGGATGTCGTAGCCGGTGACGAGGACCGTCGTCGGGTAGTAGCGCCTGAGGTCCTTCGTCTCGTCGGGCCAGCCGAGCGTCGAGAAGGGCCAGAGCGCCGACGAGAACCAGGTGTCGAGCACGTCCTCGTCCTGGCGCAGGTCGCCGCCGCCGCAGCGCGGGCAGGCCGTGGGCTCCTCCATGGCCACCACGGTCTCGCCGCAGCCCTGGCAGTGCCAGGCCGGGATGCGGTGCCCCCACCAGAGCTGGCGGCTCACGCACCAGTCCCGGATGTTGTCGAGCCAGTCGGTGTACACCTTGCCCAGGCGCTCGGGCCAGATCTGCAGGCGCCCGTCGCGCGCCGCCTCGGCCGCGGGCTCCGCCAGGGGGCGCATGCGCACGAACCACTGGCGCGAGACGAGCGGCTCGATCAGTGTGCCGCAGCGCTCGCAGCTGCCGACGTTGTGCCGGATCGGCTCGATCTTCTGGAGCACCCCCTCGGCCTCCAGCGCCGCCGTGACCGCCTTGCGCGCCTCCTCGCGCGTCATGCCGGCAAATGCCCCCGCAGCCTGCGTCATGCGGCCGTCCTCGCCGATGACCTTGATCGCCTCGAGCGCATGGCGGTGCCCGATCTCGAAGTCCGCCGGGTCGTGCGCCGGCGTCACCTTGACGGCCCCTGTACCGAACTCGGGGTCGGCGGCCTCGTCGGCCACGACCGGGATCTCCCGCCCTGTGAGCGGGTGGCGCAGAAGCCTGCCGACGAGGCCCTGGTAGCGGCCATCCGAGGGATGCACCGCGACCGCCGTGTCCCCGAGCATCGTCTCGGGGCGCGTCGTCGCGACCTCGAGACCGCCGTCGCCGTCCACGAGCGGATAGCGCAAGTGGTAGAGCGCGCCCTCGCGCTCCTCGTACTCCACCTCGATGTCCGAGATCGCGGTCCGGCAGCTCGGGCACCAGTTGACGAGGTAGTCGCCGCGGTAGATCAGCCCCTCCTCGTAGAGGCGCACGAACGCCGTGCGCACAGCCCGCGAGAGGCCGTCGTCCAGGGTGAAGCGCTGGCGGCGCCAGTCCGGCAGGGCGCCGAGCGCCCTGAGCTGCGAGAGGATCGTGCCCTGCGAGCGGTCCTTGAAGGCGTAGACCCGCTCGAGGAACGCCTCGCGGCCGATCTCCCGGCGTTCGAGGCCCTCCTTCGCCAGCTCCTCCTCCACCTTCACCTGCGTCGCGATGCCCGCGTGGTCGGTGCCCGGGACCCATAGCGCATCGTAGCCCGCCAGGCGCCAATAGCGCGTCAGGGCGTCCTGTACGCTGTTGTCGAGCGCGTGCCCGATGTGCAGGACTCCCGTCACGTTGGGCGGCGGCATGGCGATCGAGCGCACCTCGCCTCCGCCTCGAGGCGCGGACGCGCCCGCCTCCTCCCAGAGGCGGTAGATCTCCTTCTCGCGGGCCGGATCGTAGCGTGGCTCGAGCATCGTCTTCTCCTCCTGAAAAAACAGATCGACCGTCCCTCAAGGACGGTCTTCACCGCGGTACCACCTTGCTTCCCCCCGCTGCGCGGAGGGCGCTCCAAGGGCGTCACGTGCCCGATCCCGGCCGCGCCTGAGGCCCGAAGGCGTTCGGCGCGGCGGCTCCGGGGCGACCGGTCGACTGCCGTGGCCAGGGATCTTGCAGCCTGGGATCCCCTCTCTTCGGCCCGGACAGCGACGCTCCCCTTCTTCGCCTTTGCTTGAATCTAGAGTATTCGCGCAAGAGCGGCACCTGTCAAGCCGAGCGGCACATCTCCCTGCGCGCGGCGGGAGAGGTCATCCGCGTTCGAGCAGCCGCCAGATCTCGTCTGCGATCTCCCCGATCGACCTGCCTTCGCGAGCGGCGTCCTGGAGATGGCCGCTTTGCAGCCACTCCCTGCCGAGTCCTGCCGCTGCCCCGTCCGCGTCCGCGAACGCGGCGACCACCTCCCCCGCCCTCGGCGACCCGCTGCGCAGCGTGTGTTCCGTCAGCAGCACGAGCGACACGGCCTGCACGCGGGGCTCGGGTCCGACGAGCCGCACGCCCTTGGACGCGACGTAGGGACTCGCCCCGGCGAGATTCCCGGACCCCGCCCAGGGGTCGCGGGCGCCGAAGCGGATCTCGCGCACGCCGGACATCAGCGCCGCGCCGAAGCACATCGGGCAAGGCTCGAGCGACGTGTACAGCACGCCTGCCGCCATGTCCCCGTACGACGCGGCCGGCACCTGGACCAGCACGTTGATCTCCGCGTGCGCCACGCGACTGCCGTGGAGGAAGGGGGCGGGCGCGGCCCGCTCCGCGATGCGGTTGCGCCCGCGCAAGAGGACGGTGCCGTCACGATCGGCGTAGACCGCGCCGATCGGTGCCGAGCCGGCCGTATAGGCCCACCATGCCTCCTCGAGGCAGGCCTGAAACGCCGCTGTGATCTCCGTACACACCACCGCCTCACCGCCCGATCCGCCTTCCCGAATGGACCATGCTTCGCAGCAGGCGGCGCACAACCCTGCCCGTGCGGGCGCCCCCCGAGACGAGCGGCATGTTCGTCCCGTCCGGGCCATAGGCCTGTGCGGGAGGCTCGATCAACCGTGGGCTCTCTCGCGCAAGGCACCCTCACCCTGTTCGGTGCGGGTCTCATCAACCGCGTGCTCGGCTTCTTCTACCGCATCTTGCTGGCACAGCGGCTGGGCAGCCAGGGCATGGGACTCCTCGGCTACGCCTTCCCCGTGCTGCACGTTGCGATCACCGCCGCGACGGCGGGCCTGCCGGTCGCGGTCTCCAAGATCGTGGCCGAGCGGGCGGCGCTCAATCCCGGGCGCGTCCGCGAGGTGCTGCGCACGTCGCTGCGCTTCGTCCTGGTCCTCAGCCTCGTCGCCACGGTGATCCTCTGGCTCAGCCTGCGCTTCCTCGAGACGCACGTCCTCGCGGACCCCCGCGCGGTCGCGCCGCTCACGGCCCTCCTGCCGCTCCTCACCATCGTCGCGGTCTCCTCGGTGCTGCGCGGCTACTTCCAGGGGCTGCAGCGGATGACGCCGTCCGCGGTCGGGGCTGTGATCGAGCAGATCGTGCGCATCGGCAGCGCGCTCTGGCTCATCGACCGCTTCCAGCACCAGGGCGTGGCCGCGATGGCGGCTGCCGCCGCCGCGGGCATGGTCGCGGGGGAGCTCAGCGGGCTCCTTGTGCTCTGGCTCTCGTTCATGGTGCGGGGCGGTCCAAGTCCGACGCCCCTGCCCGCCGCCGTGCAGGACTCGACGCTGCGCGAGCTGCTCGGCCAGGCCCTGCCGATCAGCGTCACGCGCATCATCGGCAGCGTGACGGAGTTCCTCGACGCCGCCATCATCCCGCGTCGCCTCGAGGCGTCAGGCATGACGCGCGACGCCGCCACCGCCTTCTTCGGCAACCTCGGCGGCATGGCGATGCCGCTCCTCTTCTTCCCGACGGTGATCACGTTCGCGCTCAGCCAGGCTCTGGTGCCCGCCGTCTCCGACGCCTGGGCGCGCGGCGACGTGCGCCTGGTGCGGCGCCGCATCGCGCAGTCCCTCTACGTCGCGCTGATCGTCGCCCTGCCCACCAGCGCCGTCTTCATCGTGCTCGGCCACGTGCTCGGCATCCTGTTCTACGGCCAGCGGCAGGTCGGGGACCTGCTGATCCCGCTCGCGTTCGCGGCGCCCTTCGTGTACCTGGAGTCCAGCGTGTCCGCGGTGCTGCGCGGGCTCGGCCGCGCGGCGCTCGCGATGACCAACGGGCTCGTCGGCTCAGCCCTGCGCCTCGTCATCGTCTACACCCTGACCGTGCTGCCGGGCTTCGGCATCCGGGCGGTGATCCTCGCCATCGCCGTCGACCTCTTCATCTCGTTCTGGCTCAACTACCGCGCGCTCTGCCGCGTCACGGGCTTCACCGCGGACCTGCGCCGGCTGCTGCTGCCGCCGCTCCTCGCCGGTCTCGCGCTCTTCGTCACGCTGCGCCTGTGGGAGGGCCTCGCCATGCGCCTCGGTGCCACGCTCTGGGTCTCCACCCTGGCCGCCATCGGCTTCGGCGGGCTCGTGTACGCGCTCCTGCTCCTGGTGCTCGGCGGCGGCCGCCGCAGCTTCAACACGCTATGAGGCGCCAGTGCTTGGGCGCCGTGCTGGTGGCGCTCTCCCTGCTGCTCGCAGGCTGCGGCGCCGGGACACCCGCGCCGCGGCTGCCTGCTGTGCCTGTGGGCAATCTCGGGGCGCCGATCGCCTTGGCACCGCTTCTGCTGGGCGCGGGCGATCCCCCCGCCACCCTGGCGGGCGGCGGCGCGCAAGGCCTTGCCGCGCCCTTCCTGGTCGCTCCCGCGACCGATCTGCGGCGGCTGGCCGGCCAGGGCTTCACGGCCGTCGGAGCGCTCTGCCAGCGGTCGCCGCAGGTGCTGCTCTGGCACAAGGCGCAGCTCTTCGCCTGGCCGGACCTCGCCCAGGGGCCCCTCTACCTCGCGCCAGGCGCCGACGCGGCGACGCTCGCGATCGCCGTCGGGCGCTACAAGGGCGTGCTCGACAAGCTGCCCCAGGTCCAGGCGGCGGCGGGCGGCGTCCGGGACTTCCTCAAGGACCCCTTGAGCCTCCTGCTCGCCCCGGAGCCGCTCGCAAGCGCGCTCGTCGCCAGGGGGCAGGCCCACATCGCGCAGCCGCTCGCCGATGAGCTCGGCCCCTACCCCACCTGCCTCGTCTACGCGCGCAGGTCGGTGCTGCGCGACGACCCCCTGCTCGTCCTGTCCCTCTTGCGCCGCCTGGACCTCGGCCTCTGGCAGCTAGCGGCGGAGCCGCAGCGGCGCGAGTCGCCCGACCTGCGGGCGCTCGCGCCGACCCTGCCGCCCACCGCCATCCTGCACGCCATGCAGGCGGCAAAGGCAGAGGCGATCTTCCCCCAGACCGTGCTACTCGACGCTGAGGACCTGCATCTCCTCCACGAGGAGATCGCTCCCGGCGTCTGGCCGGCCGGCGCGCTTGACCTCGGACCGGCGCGCACCGCCGTGGAGCACCCGTTCGTCCGCTAGATCGCAGGTCATGAGGAGGATGGGATGCGGAAAGCGGCGTCCGGCGAGCCTGCCGACGGGACGGAAGCCGACCGCGCGGTAGCAGGCCACGGCGCGCAAGTTGCGCTCCTCGACCCGCAGGTACGCCTCCTTGAGGCGCAGATGATCGCGCGCGTGGGCGAGCACGAGCTGCAAGGTGCGCCGGCCGTAGCCGCGGCCGAGGTCTCCCGCCTGCGCGATGCCGATGCGCACCTCGGCGGTGCGCTCGCCGCGTCGCATGTCGAAGATCTCCACCTCGCCGATGACGCGGTCCGCAAGCATGATCCAGAACGCCTGGCGCCGGCGCCTGTCCCACATCACGCTCCACGGACCGTCCTCGAGCATCCTGCCGTAGCTCGCGGCGTCCTCGTCGCCGCTCCAGTCCAGGGCCATCGCATCGTTCGGACGACGGGGCAGCAGAAAGAGATCCTGGTCGCTGAGCTCCATCAGGGCAAGGCACCTCAAGTCTTTCGAGATGGCCTGCAACTTCGGCGCACAGGAGACGAGTCCCTTTATGTAAATTAGTCCAGCGGCCGCTGTCGCGTGCGGATGCCGTCGAGGAAGCTCTCGACCGCCTGCCGGCCCTCGAGCGTCCTGGCAGACCAGAACACGACCGGCGCATCGCTGCCGAGCGTCTCCACGATCTCCCGCTCGCGGCTGCGCCAGCTGCCGCGGCCCACCTGGTCCGCCTTGCCCAGCAGAAGGAGCAGCGGGTCGCCGCGCCGCCGCAGCACCTCGTGCCACGCGATGTCGAGCTCGCTCGGCCGGTGGCGTATGTCGACGAGCTGCACCGCCCCCACGAGCGCCTCGCGGCGCTGCGCGTAGCGCTCGAGCAGGGCCGTCTGGCGCCGCTGCTGCTCCTTCGACATGCGCGCGTAGCCGTAGCCCGGCAGGTCGACGAGCACGATGCCGTCGCCGGCGTAGAAGTTCAGGGTGCGCGTGCGCCCAGGGTCGCGCGAGATGCGTGCGACCCTGGCCTGCGCGAGCGCGTTGATCAGGCTCGACTTGCCGCCGTTCGAGCGTCCGAAGAGCGCCACCTCGGGCATGCCCGTGACGGGCCAGCTCTCGAATGCCATCGCCGACTGCAGGAAGCGCAGGCGCATCAGTGGGCTGTCCCCGGCCTGAGCGCCGCGGACAGCACCTCGTCCATGCCCTCGACGAGCAGGAAGGTGATCGCGTGCCGCACCTTCGGCGGCAGCTCCTCGAGGTCGGACTGGTTCCCCTTCGGCACGATCAGGGTGCGCACGCCGAGCCGGTGTGCCGCGAGTGCCTTCTCCTTCAGCCCGCCGATCGGCAGCACCTTGCCGCGCAGGGTGATCTCGCCGGTCATGGCGATGTCGGCGCGCACCGGCCGCCGGCTGAGAGCCGACGCGAGCGCCGTCGCCATCGTGATGCCCGCCGACGGCCCCTCCTTCGGAGTCGCACCCTCCGGCACGTGGATGTGCACGTCGACCTTGTCGGGAAATTCGTCGCCGATGCCGAGCTCCTCGCGACGCGAGCGCACGAAGGTGTAACCGGCCTGCGCCGACTCGCGCATCACCTCGCCGAGCTTGCCCGTCAGCACCAGGTTGCCCTTACCGGGCACGACGCTCACCTCGATCGGCATCGCGTCGCCGCCCACCTCGCTCCAGTAGAGCGCCGTCGCCACACCCACCTCGTCCGACTTGCGCAAGTCGTGGCCGAGGTAGCGGCGCGTCCCGAGCTGGCGCTCCAGGGTGCCGGGCGTCACGTGCAAGCCGCCCTTGCCCGCGATCTTGCGCCGCGCGGCCTTGCGGCAGAGCGCCGCGATCTCGCGCTCGAGGCTGCGTACGCCCGCCTCGCGGGTGTAGCCCTGGACGACCGCCTCGAGCGTGCCGCGTCCGAGCACGAGGTCGCGCGACGAGAGGCCGTGCTCCTCGAGCTGGCGGGGCAGGAGGTGGCGCCGCCCGATCTGCACCTTCTCCTCCTCGGTGTAGCCCGGCAGCGAGATCGTCTCCATGCGGTCCAGGAGAGGCTGCGGGATGTGCTGCGCCATGTTCGCCGTCGTGATGAACAGGACGTGCGAGAGGTCGAAGGGCAGCTCGATGTAGTGGTCGGAGAACTTGTCGTTCTGCGCCGGGTCGAGCACCTCGAGGAGCGCCGCGGCGGGGTCGCCGCGGAAGTCCTGCGCCATCTTGTCGACTTCGTCGAGCAGGAAGACGGGGTTGCGGCTGCCAGCCTGGCGCATACCCTGGATGATGCGCCCGGGCAGGGCGCCGACGTAGGTGCGCCGGTGGCCGCGCACTTCAGCCTCGTCCCGCACGCCGCCGAGGCTGATGCGCACGAAGTTGCGCTGGAGCGCGCGCGCCACCGAGCGGCCCAAGGACGTCTTGCCGACGCCCGGCGGGCCGACGAGGCAAAGGATCGGGCCCTTCAACGCGGGCTGCAGGGCCCGCACCGCGAGGTACTCCAGGATGCGCTCCTTGACCTTCCTGAGGCCGTAGTGGTCCTCGTCCAGGATGCGCTGGGCCTCGTGGAGGTCGAGGACGTCCTCCGTCTCCACGTCCCACGGCAGGCTCGTCAGCCACTCGAGGTAGGTGCGCACGACGACGGCCTCTGCAGACATCTGCGGCATGTGCTCGAGCCTCTCCACCTCGCGCAGGGCCTTCTCCTGCGCCTCGTGCGGCAGGTGGGCGGCCTCGACCCGCGAGCGCCAGTCCTCGGCCTCGCTCGCGGGATCGTCCTTCTCCCCGAGCTCCTGCTGGATGGCCTTGATCTGCTCGCGCAGGTAGTACTCCTTCTGGCTCTTCTCCATCTGGCCGCGCACCCGCGCGTGGATCTTGCGCTCGAGCTCGAGGAGGTCGATCTGCTTCGCGAGGATGCGGTGCACGAGATCCAGGCGCCGCGAGACGTCCAGCGTCTCGAGCACCTCCTGGCGGTCGCCGATCGGGATCTCGAGATTGGCCGCAACGGCGTCGCAGAGCCGGCCCGGCTCATCGGTGGAGACGCTCAGGCTGGCGTCGCCGGGCAGGCGCCGGCCCAGCTTGAGGTACTGCTCGTACAGATGGACGATCGACAGGACCGACGCGGCCGTCTCCTCGTCGTCGGGTGCGGCCTCCTCGCCGAGCGGCTCCACGTCGCAGAGAAACAGCTCCTCGTCGTCGGCGAAGCCCGTGATGCGCACGCGCTCCCCGCCATAGACGACCGCCTTGAACGTGCCGTCCGGCAGCTTGACGACCTGCTTCAGTTCACACAGCACGCCGACGTCGAAGATGCCTTCCGGCCGCGGCTCATCCTCGTGAGGGTCGCGCTGGCTGGCGAACACGATGCGGTGGTCGCCCGCCCAGCCACGTTCGAGCGCCTGCACGGAACGCTCGCGGCCGACTTCGAGCGGCACGACGAGTCCAGGGAACACCAGCACACCACGCAGCGGCAGGAGCGGATATTGCAAGAGAACACCCCTTGGCGGAACTCGCGCACATTATACCATCAGCCCGCGACGGCGCCGCGCGCCCAGGACCAGTCTTCCCTAAGCGGGCCCGGGTGCGGCGGCTGCGGCGAGCACGAAGATCATCAGGCCGGCGACCGTCATGGCGCCGCCGACGAGATCGCTCGCCCCTGGCAGACTATGCAGGAGCGGCCAGGCGATCAGCACCGCCGCAAGCGGTTCGAGGAGCGACGCCATCGCCACCGCGCTCGCGGGCAGCGATCTGAGGGCGAAGTTAAAGCCGGTGTGGCCGATCAGGGTCGGGCCGAGCACGAGGAGCGCCGTCATCAGCCAGGCGGCGCTGCCGAGCGGCCAGACGGCCGGCCCGACGAGCGGCTGCAGCAGCAGGAGGCCGAGGCCCGCGAGCCCGTACACGGGCGCGACGTAGCTCAGGACCGGCAGGCGCTGCCTCGCCCTGCGGCCAGCCCTGAGGTAGACGGAGAACGCAAGCGCCCCGAGCAGCGCGAGAAGATCTCCCGTGAGGGCGCCGCCGCGCGCATGCGCGTCGAAGAAGGCGATCACCGCGACACCGAGCAGGCCGACGCCGGCGCCAAGCCACTGCCCGCGCGCAACCCGCTCGTGCGCCAGGAGCTCCCAGAGCAGCACGAACAGCGGGCTCGCCGAGACGAGCACGACGCTCGATGCGACCGACGTGAGGTAGAGCGACTCGACCCACGACCCGAAGTGCACGGCCAGCGCAAGGCTCGCGATCACGACGGATCCCGCCTCCTGCCGGCCCAGGCCGCGTAGCCCGCCGATGCCGAACGGCACGAGGACGAGGCCGGAGAGCAGGAGGCGCAGCCCCGCTGCCTCGAGCGCCGGCAACGCCGCCAGACGGAACAGGCTGGCCGCCGTCGACGCCGCGACGACGGCCAGCACGAGCCAGGCCCATGCCACCGTGCGCTCGCCTGTGGGGGGATGCATGGAGGTTAGGTTCTATGCGAAGCCCCAAGGCTCCTATCGGCGGCTCAGGCGCCGACGTCATGGTTGGGCGCCGCGAGCGGCGCCGCCGCCACCGGTCGCTGGGACGGTACCGCCACCGCCCCGCCCGCCCCGGACTGGGCCGGCAGGAGCGCGTACAGGAGCGCGTCCTGCAGCCGGCGCACCGCGACGACTTCGACACCCATCTGGTGCAGGATCTCCTGGTCGTTCTCCTGCGGCACCAGCACGCGACGCGCGCCCGCCTCGGCGGCCGCGCGCACCTTCGCGGGCACGCCCCCGACCGGCCGCACCTCGCCGTGGATCGAGATCTCGCCCGTCATGGCGAGGGCGTTGTCCACCTTGCGCTGCGTGATGGCGGAGTAGGCGGCGACGGCGATCGTCACCCCGGCCGACGGTCCGTCGACCGGCATGCCACCGGGCAGGTTGATGTGCACGTCATAGTCCCGCAGGTCCTCGTGCAGCACCGAGGTGAGCAGGGTGATCACGCTCTCGACCGACGAGCGTCCCATCGACTTGCGCCTGAGGGTGTGGCCGCGCGTGCCGATGTCCTCCTCCTCCACCATGCCCGTGATCGTGAGATGGCCGCGCCCGCGTGCCACGCGGCGCGCCGTCGCCTCCACCTCGAGGATGGTGCCGACGTTCGGTCCGACGACCGCGAGGCCCGTGGCGACGCCGACGGCGGGCTCCTCCGGCATCCGCCGCTCGATGCGCGGCGCATACTGCTGCGCCGCCACGACCCACTCGACGTCGCTGCGCTCGATGCGCAGGCGGGCCTCCGTCTGGGCGAGGCTGGCCGCGATCTGCACGATGTTGACGGCGTCGCGGCCGTTCTGCGCGTATTCCGCGACGATGTCGAGCGCCCCGTCGACCATCTCGATCTGCACGCGCTTTGCCGCGCCCTCCGCGATCTGCAGCACCTCCTGGCGGTGCAGCGGGCGGAAGAAGATCTCGATGCAGCGGGAGCGGAGCGCTGGCGGCAGGTCCTCCGGTTGGCGCGTCGTCGCGCCGACCAGGCGGAAATCCGCCGGCAGCCCGTTCTCGAAGATGTCCTGGATGTGGCGGGGAATGTTCGGGTCCTCGCTGGCGTAATAGGCGCTTTCCAGGAAGACCTTGCGGTCCTCGAGCACCTTCAGCAGCTTGTTCATCTGCAGCGGGTGCAGCTCGCCGATCTCGTCGATGAACAGCATGCCGCCGTGCGCCTTGGTGACGGCGCCGGGCTTCGGCTGCGGGATGCCCGCCATGCCCATGGCACCGGCTCCCTGGTAGATCGGGTCGTGCACGGAGCCGATCAGGGGATCCGCGATGCCGCGCTCGTCGAAGCGCGCCGTCGTGGCGTCGAGCTCGATGAACTTCGCGTCCGGCTTGAAGGGGGAATGCTGGGCGCGCTTCGCCTCCTCGAGCACCAGGCGCGCGGCGGCCGTCTTGCCGACACCGGGCGGGCCATAGATCAGCACGTGCTGGGGGTTCGGGCCGCAGAGCGCGGCCCTAAGGGCCCGGATGCCCTCCTCCTGGCCGATCACCTCGTCCATCTTCGTCGGCCGCGTGCGTTCTGACAGGGGCTCCGCAAGGGAGATCTCGCGCAGCAGGCGGAGCTTCTCCACCTCCTTGCGCGACTCGCGGTCAATCGCCACGCGGTTGCCTTGCTGGCTCCTCAAGAGATTCCAGAAGTAGAGGCCGATCACCACCGCGAAGAAGAACTGCACGAAGGTGAAGATCCCCGCCGCATAGTCCACCCTTGATCGCCTCCGTCGCCGTTAGTATGGCGTCGGAGATCGCGGGCTATGTCCCGCGATGCGCTGCAAGGATTGGTGCGGCGGCGCGAAGCGCCCTGAAGCAGCGTGGCAGAACCGAGGAGCAGGCCCGTACGCAAAGCTACGCCGGCGCACAGATGTCGGCACGGTCTCGCTGCGACGCTCGGAACCCGCGTATCCGTCGCCCAGGCGCCGCGACTCCCCATTGGGCAATCGCGCGATTCCCTGAGGACGCTGCCGCCGTCAAGCACCCGTAACCACTAGGGCAAGGGTGCAGCGGGAAAGTCACAGTGGACTTATCTTGCGCTGCGGAACCGTCCAGCAATTAAGTATTGTCGGGACGCGCATAGGTGCGCGAGCTGACGGGTAGGTGTCGGCGGGAGCGGCGCGCAAAGGGATATGGATGCCCAAGGCCCAGGCCGAGGGCGCTTATTGTGGTTCAAACGGGGACAGCGACGGTGGCGGCCGCGGGCGTTAAGTGCGTGGCTACGCGGCCTTGGGCAGCCAGGAGACGAGGAGCGCCCGTCCGTCGACGCGCTTGGCCCAGGCGATCACATGCTGCAAGCAGCCGGCGAGCACGTAAAGGGTGTAGATGACGTGGCGGGCGCGGTTGTAGCGGGCCTCAAGGCCGAAGTCATTCTTCTTCCGGTCGTGGGAGCGCTCCACGGTCGTGCGCCGGTCGTATTCCTTTTCCCAGGCCTGGGACGCACGAGGGATCTCGCAGATATAGCGGGGACTCATCTCCGGCTTGAGGTGGACGCTGCGCTGGGAGCAGTTGGCGGCGTGCGGGCAGAACAGGCCTTTGCGCGGGGCCGGGCAGACGAAGCGCTGGTAGCCGCCCGTGTGGCCATGCCAGCGCATGAGACCGGCGGCACAATGCGGCGTGCCGGTCGCGTCGATGCCGGCGATGCCGATGTGGCCGTCCTCTTGATCGGCTTGGACTGGCCGTCCCCGTCGCCGGTGTGGCCGAGGTTGAGATCGATGACGGGATGGCGTGAAGGGAGCGGACAAGACGGTAGGTCGGCTCGTTGTCGTGGGCCGAGTCGAGGAGCACGGCGTGGAGCGGTCGGCCGATCAGCCGGCCATATTGCAGGAGGCAGACGTAGCCGGTGATCGCATCGTTCTGTTGGGGCTTGGTCGGCATGCCGATGCAGAGCGGGAGCTCCTCGCCGCGCGCAGCGGTGAACTCGTAGAAGCGGTAGCCGAAGACCCATGCGGCCTCGTGCGATTCCCAGTTCCAGTCGGCGTCGGGCGCGGCATAGCGGCGCCGGTGCGGGCAGGCAAGGCCCGAGCCCTTGGGGCAGTCACACTCGTCCGTACGCTTGCCATACGGGCTGGCGTGGAGTTCGAGGGAGGAGGAGTCTCCGGCTGCCTCAAGACCGAGGGGTCCCCCGATCAGTCCGCGCTCGATCGAGAGTGAGACAAAGCCTTTGTCCAGGAGCAGGTTCATCATCTTGACGAGCTCCTCCGCCTCCGGGATCAGCTCCGCGTAGCGCAGATGCTCCAGGAACTGCATCGCCTCCTTGCGCAGCAGCGGTTCCTTCTGTCCCTTCGGGTACTTCCTCTTCGGCCTGCGCTTGCGGACGCGGCGTTTGGCGGCCTTGCGGGCCATGGACCGGAACCCGGGCAACCGGGCGAGGAAGTCGCATTATGCCGACTTCGGCATAAGTCGTAAAAGGTGGTGCGGCCAGGCGGGTCCTCGCAGCCGACGAAAGCCCTCAGCAGCGCGGAACCGGCGAGCCTTTGCACCAGCGCGCCGAAGCTCTGGATGCGCAGGTAGAACATCAGCAGGATGGCACGCAGCATCACCACAGGGTCGATCGCGAGCGGCCCACCCCGACTATAGTTGGCGCGCAGGATCGGCGCCGCCCTCTCCGGATCCATGGCGTAGAAGAGTCCGATCGTATCAGCGTAGGCCTCGATGTCCTTGCCCAGCACCGGATTCTCCGCCACCAAACGGACGACGGACTCGCGCTGCCGCTCCTGATACGCTCGATGCGTCACGTGTACCGGCAGCAATCGCCTCGCCTTCCTGGGAGGGTGGTATTGGAAGGGTATCCCAGATCGATTCTGGGGCGATTGCGCCGTTGCCCAGGGTCCATAGCCCCTATATGCATGACCCACGCCGCACCGCATGTCGCGGTTTCGCGTGGGTCTCCCGATCCTCGGCTGGCACCCTCTTCCATTTGTGTTGGCATTGCCGTTCCCTCCCAGATCCTCAGCCCGCTCGCAACGCGCGTTTCAGCGATCCGACATCAACTCTGTCAAGGCCCATCACGCCCTAATACCCAAGGCCCACGCTCGTCCGCACGTCGCGGATTTGCGTGGGCTCCATGTCCCTCTGCCGCCCACTTCAGCCCAGTCCGTTGGTGTTCCCACCATGTGGCAGGTCCCTAGCCCGCGCCAGGAGAAGGTTTCAGGCGTTCCGACAAGACTCTATCATCGCCATCGCGAAGGCAACCATGGCAACGGCAGATCCGGCACCCACAACTACCAACACCGCTGTTGGGTCACCATGTGTGATGCTGCCCACAACGTAACCCAATCCAGCCATAGCAACCGTCTTTCCGCACTTCTCGCGAGCGATTTTGGCTTCGGCAGACTGAAAGGGTACCGGCCCGTACAGGCGCGGCCGGGTAAAAGGGAACCACCGTCCCAACTCCTTCCTGTAAACTCGCATTTGGTCAAGGCGGGTTGCAGGAGGTCCAGAGGTGAAGACGGTGGCCGACATTCAGGTTATCAGGCGGCTGCATGAACTGGAAGGCTGGTCTGAAC
>Ga0080006_1149338_pt1 | contig 37709 bp, 44 predicted proteins | sample RS3BMetagenome_FD_69209 | JGI IMG/M metagenome (GOLD analysis project Ga0080006, IMG submission 69209) | Ferric oxide microbial mat and aquatic microbial communities from Rainbow Spring, Yellowstone National Park, USA - RS3B (SPADES... ...
TGGTCTGCCGCGCATCGCTCGTCGACGTGGACCCCCGCACGCCTCGGCGTGTACCTGCTCGCACTCGTGGGCGCGACGCTCCTGCCGCTCGCGCTCGAGGTGCTCTGGAGTGCGGATACGGGCTGGAAAACGCACGCGCAAGAAGAAGTCGTGGTGGTGGAGAACGCGGGGCACCGCGTGCTCGAGGGCAAGACCCTCTATCCCGTCATCGACGGACCCCACCATGAGGTCCACCTGCCCGCACTGGCACCTGGCGAGCCGACGTACGCCGCCTACTTTCCGTACCTGCCCGGTATGGCGGTCTTCGGCCTGCCAGCCGGCACGAAGGTCGCACCGCGCCTGACGGATGCGCGGGTGGCGTTCAGCGTGGTCACCGTGCTCGTCGTCGTGGTCGCGCTGTGGTTGTGCCGGGGTCCGACGGAACCGCGCGTGCTCGTGCTGCAGGCCCTTACGGCGCTGCCGACAGCGGCGATGCCGCTTGCGACCGGCGGCGACGACCTGCCCGTCGCGGCGCTCCTGCTGCTCGGCGTGGTGCTCCTCGCGCGCCGACGAGTCGTGGGGGCGGGGCTCGCGTTTGGCGCGGCGTGCTCGCTCAAGTTCACGGCCTGGCCGGTTGCGCTGGTGGCGATCGCGGCATGCACCGGGCTGGCCGCGCGCGCAGGGGAGCCTCGCTATCGAGGTGCGCTGCGGCTGGCGGCTGGCATGGCTGCGGTTGGCGTGCCTGCCGTGCTTCCGGTGGTCGTGCGCCACCCTGCAGGCTTCGTCGACAACGTGGTGCGCTTCCCCCTGGGGCTCGCTGCAGTGCGCTCGCCCGCAGCAAGCGCACTGCCCGGCCACCTGCTCGTGAGCGCGGTTCCTGCGCTCGCACGCCCATGGGCCGGCTGCTTCGGGGGGCTCGTTGCGGTGGGCACGCTGCTCGACCCCACGTACACGAAGAGCGACCAGATGGTTGGGAGCGTTCTGGGCAGGCCTGGAAGCCTGCCGCCGATACTGGAGCACCTCACCATGGATGTGGAGCTGTTCGAGAGCGCTGTCGGCTCAGCGGAGCCTGTGAAGGTTGAGAAGGTGAGGGTCGGGGAGCAGCTGAGGCTGAACGTCGGGACAGGCTCGACTGTCGCTCAGGTCACTTCTGCGAGGGACTCGAGGGTCGAGCTCGATTTGAAGAAGCCTGTGTGCGTGGAGCCTGGGATGAGGGCAGCGATAAGCAGGAGGATAGCCGAGAGGTGGAGGCTCATCGGCTCCGGTGTGCTGAAGTAGGCTGGAGATGCGGGAAGGGCGAGAGGTTGTCTTCGACAGCAGCTTCCTGATAGCAGTGGTGGAGAGCCCAACGACATGGTACGAGGACATGCTGGAGAGTCTGGGAAAGTTCAGGCCTGTGGTCCTCGACTGTGTCCTTAGGGAGCTGGAGAGGATAGCAGCTGGCGGCGGCAGGAGGGCAAGGTTCGCATCACTGGCACGGGAGCTTGCGAGCGGGTTCGAGGTGAAGAGGTGCGGTGGGCTCAGTACGGACGACGAGCTAGTATCCTACGCAAGGAGAATGGGTGCCTGCATCGCTACTGTGGACTCTGAGCTTCTTCTGACCGCCAAGAGGGCAGGCGTCAGTGTCGTGACGCTTAGGAGAAGGAGGGTTTCAGTGGCCTGAATCCAGAGAGTCATCTCTTCCTTCGAGGGACACTGACCTCAACGACGATTGGCTCTGGCTCCTTGGCCGCGTGCGCGGGGGCAGCTGGCTGCTTCAGCCCATCCCTCGGGTAGTAGGCGTCGAAACCGAACTGGAGACCCCACAAGAAGCCGAAGAGGCTCATCAGGCCGTAGAGCGGGAGCATCTGGTAGAGCCCGTACGCGACGGATATGCCCCTGTCAGGGATCGTGAGTATAAGCAGGTTGAGCGGGAGGAGGAATATCAGGTCGAAGGCCGCCGCCCCTGCGAAGCCCATCAGCACGACTATCGCCCACGTGTGCCCAATGATGTCCCAGTCCCAGAGGCTAGTCCCGAGCACTGTGAAGTGCTTCCCCAATGCGCCTTCAGTGTGCTCACACGCACGGCCAGACTATTAAACGGATCGGGAGCGGCGCTTCCCCTGCCCGCAGACTTCACTCCCGAGGCGACATGCCGTCACGGAAGTCTGGGCTTTTCAGATCTTCATTTGATAAACGTTAATAACAATGAGCCAAAACGAGGTCGCGGCCCCTGGTAGATTATGTTTCAGTTAGTGAGCCTAGAAGACGTGGTACGCGTACCTCCTGATAAGTTCGGGACGCCCCTTGAGCAGGTGGCCCTGGAGCTCCTCAAGCTGAAGTACGAGTCGACGATAAACGCGGAGCACGGCTACCTGATACTTGTGACAAGGACAGAGGTTGACAGGGTTGGGAAGATAATAGCTGGCGACGGCGCGACGTACCACAAGGTGAAGTTCGAGGTTCTCGCCTTCTACCCTCTCAAGCAGGAGATCGTCGAGGGGGAGATAGTGGAGGTCACAGACTTCGGCGCCTTCGTCAGGATAGGGCCTGCCGATGCGCTGCTGCACCTGAGCCAGATAATGGACGACTACCTCACTAGCGACGTGAAGTCAGGCGTTATCACTGCGTCCCAGAGCAAGAAGTCTATGAAGGTTGGGAGCAGGGTAAGGGTGAGGATCACTGCAGTCAGCCTCGGGCACGGAATATCGATGGGCAAGATAGGTGTGACGTGCAGGCAGCCGTTCCTTGGCGCGCTCGAGTGGATAGAGGAGGAGATAGCGAAGGCGCAGAAGCAGGCAAGGGTCGAGGAGAGGGCGGCCAAGTAGGTGTTGCTTTGTGAAGGAGCTAGCGTGCAGGAAGTGCAGGACACTCACAACCGAGAAGGTCTGCCCGAACTGCGGCTCGACTGAGCTGAGTAACGAATGGAGCGGGCTGATAATAATAATCAACCCTGAGAAGTCGCAGGTGGCAAAGACGCTCGCGATAACGAAGCCTGGCAGGTACGCCCTGAAGGTAAGTTAACAGAGTTGCAGAGAGGCTACAGGCTCCCGGAAGCGCTCAGGGATAGGCTCGGGAAACCGATGGGCAGGCTCTTCGGTCCAGATGAGCTTGGGAGGGAGGCGTTCAAGAAGACACTGAATGCAGTGTTCGTGGTGAGCGTGGGGGACAGGGTGACAGAGACGCTTGCGTCTCTCGGCAGGGTGCCTGACGTGCAGGTGGTGGACGGGAGGGAGAACAGGAGGGAGAGAGAGCCGCCCGACGTGAGGCACGTCACGCTTCTGAGGGCGCGAAACCCGCCAGGGACAATCACGGACGAAGCGATTGGTGCTGTCAGGGAGGCGATGGTGAGGGAGAAGCCTGCACGTGTTATGGTGCAGGGCGAGGAGGACCTCCTGGCCATACCGGCTGTGATCTACGCTCCGGCCGGGGCTCGTGTCTACTACGGCCAGCCAGGGAAGGGGATAGTGGTTGTGTCTGTGACCGCTCTGGCGAAGGAGAGGAACAGGAAGCTTCTTGGTATGATGGAGAGGGGAGAGTTGGATGGCCCACAGCGAAGTTAATATCCGGCTCGGCCGCGGGGTTGGCCGAAGTTGCAGGTGAAGAGAACGGCAGAGTCGAAGCTGCTTGGCAGGAGGTACGTCGAGGTTATCATCGAGGGCATGGCAGGCAGGCTTTCAAGGAGGGAGGCGATCTCTGCTCTGGCTGAGAAGCTTGGAACAAGCGCTGAGAACGTTGGCCTTGTCTCCCTCGAGCAGAGGGCAGGCAGCACGAACGTGCTTGGAAGGTTCTACGTCTACGACTCCACTGAAGCGAAGAAGAGGCTGCACCCGAGCCACCTTGAGGTCAGGACGCTTAGCAAGGAGGAGAGGGAGAAGCTGAAGCAGGAGAGGAAGAAGGAGAAGACAGCGCAGCCTGCCAAGGAGGCTAAGAAGTAAGATTGTCGAAGGAGCAGGCTGCACAGCCTCAGCCCGCGCCTGCAGCAGCGCCGGCGGAGGAGAAGAAGCCTGAGAAGAAGGAGAAGCCGAGGGCGCCAAAGAGGAGGGTCCATGCACACAAGCTGTACAGGGTGGAGGGCGGCAGCATCACAAGGCTGAGGAAGGAGTGCCCCAGGTGCGGCAAGGGTTACTTCATGGCGGAGCACAAGAACAGGCTCACGTGCGGCAACTGCGGGTACACAACCTATACAAACAAGGGCTAGTCGCTGCTACAGGAAGACGTGCAAAAAGTACAACAGTATGCGGCTGTGTCTGCGCCGGTGCCCAACCATCGTACCGTATGAGAACGCTGTAGCAATGCGCCACCAATGAACATTTCTGCACCTTGGTCAGTATGGTCAAAAGTTTAATATGTTTGACTTTGTTAACCTAGTATCATGCGGTGGAAACAAATCTACCTTGCCAGATTAAAGAGGGAGTTCGAAGACCGCCCTTTCGCTGTAGACGACGCCAGGGCTCTTGGAAAGAAATACAGCCCTAACGTGGTGAACAAGTTGCTCAGCGAGTTCGTGAGAGAAGGCAAGATCTGGAGGACAGGCAGGGGAATATACAGCGCGGTACCGAATCCAGGGCGGGGTGGCAGTCAGTCTGGGTATATCGATTCACAGACAGCAAACAAGGCGTCCAAAGTTCTCGCAGAGGCAGGCGTTGATTACATGGTAACAGGGTTGACGGTGCTTGGAGGATACATCGACATGTTACCTTTCAGAACTGCACATTTGATCTATGTCAGGTCAGGAGAAGGAGAGAGTGCGAGAGCGGCCTTGGAAAGTGCGGGAATCAAATACTTGGTCAATCCCAAGAATGCAGAGGAAGTGAAGAAAGCCATGTCACTCGTCGATGGCGAGGCTGTGGTGATTCGGGAAAGGAAGGAGCTGATGGGCAGAGTAGGAAGCCTCGCGAGCACAGAGCGTGCTCTTGTTGACCTCTATTTTGAGAGCACACGGGACAAGATACCAGTGCCACTCACTGAAGTCGGGCGAATAATGAAAGAGGCGCTGCTCGGGGGGAGCGTCAACTTCACCAGGATGACCAAGATTGCCTCGAGAAGGGGGATCGACGAGGAGATACGAGGAATACTGGTCGGACTCGGCGTTGTACCACCGGGCAAGAAACAAGTCATGACGAGAGACGTGAGGACGATCTTAAAGGTCGCGTAGAAAGGATGAAGTCTGGCGCACATGTGTGTTTGTTGCTAAGCCAACAAGGGCTGACTATACTCGTCGAGCAGACCTCTTATCATCCCCGACATACCTGGCGACAGGAAAGGCTGGAAGGGGGCCAGGTACTTTATTCCCCTCGACCTCGCAAGAACTGACCTGTCGCCGGACCTGCAGTACCCTTCCAGGAAAGCCCTGGCCACCTTCTCCATCCTGCCTCCGTTCAGGGAGAGCTTCGCCGAGTAGTAGAGGAACTCGGCAATGTCCCATGCGAAGTCGCCCCCCTCTGTTGCCTGCTCGAGGTCTGTAAGGCAGAGACCTTCAGCGCTTATGACCACGTTGTTTGCCTTCGAGTCCCCGAGGGCCAGGTTTGCAGAATGGACCCTGGACAGGAGGGCACCGTAGTCCTCGACGTCTCGGAGAGGCGTGTCGTCTCCACTGAGGATGGAATCGATCCTGGAGGTGAGCGTGGGCCCCTCCACGAACTCCTTCACCATAGTCCTCTCGTCCGGCGCCACGGCTATCACTCTCGGGACGCGGACACCTGCCTCCCTCAGGCGGCGGGTTGCAGCGTACTCCCTCTCGAGCCTCGCGAGAGGTGCCATGCTGAACTTCCTGGCTGTAAGGGCCCAGACGCTTAGTATGGCCCACTTCAGCGACCTCACGTCGGAGAAGTTCTTCACAACGAATGAGGCGCTTGTCTTTCCGGATGTGAAGGTGAGGACCCTCGTTGTCGTGTACGGCTCCCCAAGGCTCTCCTCCCTGGCTGTGTACTCCTTCAGGCCAGCGAGAGAAGCGAGGTAGTCCTTCAGCTCAGATAGGTCTGCGATGAACCTTCCCTCTTCAAGCCGTAGGAGCGATCTCGGCCTCTCCAGCTCGGGCGGCGGGTCTGGCCTCTCCCTCATCCGCTTCAGCTTTGAGAGCGCCTCCTTCCTGAAGACGTTCAGCCCGACCCTCCCGGCGTATCCGTGGACGGCGTACTGGGCCACCCCTCTTGTTGTGAGGGAGAAGATGGTGAGAAGCTTCGTGAAGGAGTCACCCTTCAGCTTGTCGGCTGCTATCATCAGGCAGTCTTCCCTCGCGGTGGCGTAGCCCCTGGATACGAGAGCTTTGGCAGCCTCCCTGAAGCCGTCCAGGCTCGAGCGCCTGTTGTCAGGGCCGAGCGGCCCAGCGTATGTCATCACATAGCTGTAGAGCGCAGGCGGGTAGACCATAGACCTCTTCTTCAGCTTGTCAAACAGGAAGTAGTCGTATGGTATCAGAATGCTTCGCGAGAACTCGCCGTAGTCTGAGGCAAGCTCGTAGAGCGCCTCGGCGACAACCCTCTCCTTGTACCTTAGCTCAGCCTCCCTGAACGCCTCCCCGTTGAGAAGAGGCTCGTAGACGTTCAGCAGCCTCCCGACGACGAACTCGCCCAGGAAAGAGCTCGTTGCGTCCTGCATGAGGAGCTGCCTGTCCACGACAAGGGCAGATGCCGGCACAGGCCCCTCCACGTACCTGTACCTGACACCCTCCCCGAAGTCTGTGGCCACCACAACTATGTCGTAGTCTGAGTCTGGTCTCGCGTAGCCAGCAACCTTTGAGCCATAGGCGCAGACGGCGAACAGCTTCCCCTCCTGGACAACGGACCTTGCTACAGCGAGAAGCGCCTCCCTCTCCTCCCCTTTGAGTCTCAACTCTTCATCTTCTCTTCGATAGACCTTATCTTCTCAAGGACAGAGGGGTCGAACCTGGCAGCGACGACAGCGCCAACTGCAAGCCTGACGACGTTCTCCTCCGGACCCATAACCCTGATAGGCAGGCTCTTCCCTATCCACTTCGCGTTCACGTCTCTATTCAGCTTCTCGTCAACAAGCCCGTCCTTGAACTTCCTGCTGATGAGTGATACAAGTGACCTCTCGCTGAATACCAGGCCTGGCGGGACTGTCCTCTCTGTGTCTGCGTATGATGCCTCGAAGAGAGAGCTTGTCCTCTCCTCGCTCTGGAACTTCCTGCCGCTCAGCCTCCTCACCAGGTCGATGTAGTGCGTGAACTCGTGGGCTGCCACAGCCTCTATCGTCCCCTTTGAGCCGAACGCAACAAGGGCTGCAGTGAACTGGACGAGTATCGAGAGAGAGCCTGTCGAAGTCGCCGGGACGACCCTTGCGTACATGACGCCCATCTGGCCGAACTCAGCCCCGCTCCTTGCGAGCGGGAGAGTTGGCTCTATGTAGTATGGTGGATAGGCCAGCCCTGAAGCCCTCTCGACCCTCTTCACCGCCCCGGCCAGGTAGACAGACCTGTCCCTGACGCGCTTGGCGATGCTCCCGGGCAGCCTGCCCGACCTTTCAGCCTGGTCGAGAAGTAAGAAGGGGTCCACGAGCGGACCGCTGTCCTTGGACGCTTAAGCGTTTTTCTATTCAACGAGCTTGAAGTTGATGGGCGGTATCTTCTTCGAGACCTCCATGAAGACCTCGACGTGCAGGACACCGGGTATCTTGCCTATCACGTCGTAGACTGCTCTGTGCAGCTCGTCCAGGGACTTGCCCCTCAGGTTGACGAGCATATCGAACCTGCCAGTCACCTCCCTTATCAGCCTGATCGACTCCATCCTCTCTATCTGGGCAAGGACCTGCTCCCTCTGCTTCGGGTCTATGTTGAGCCCGGCAATCGCGGACGCGTTCAGGCCTAGCTTCTCCTCGTTGACCACCACTGTGAACCTCTCTATCACACCCCTCCTCTGGAGCCTCTTTATCCTGGAGTAGGTCACCGAGAGGTTGAGGCCGAGCCTCTTGCTCAGATCGGGGACAGACACGGAAGCGTCGGCGTAGAGCGCTGTGAGAATCTTCATGTCTATTTCGTCTAATTTGCTCGTTGCGGCTGCACCTTTGTAATTATTGTAAAGGCTGGGGGTATTTACACGTTTCTACAATTTTCAAGTTTGGGAAGGGTTATACCGCTATTCTAGCTGTTTGCAGGCGTTTCCTCTATCTTCTTGGCGTTAATCTGGTATATCTCCTCTGTGATAGTGTTGCCCCTCACAAGCTTTCTCTTCTTCATCCCCTTGACCTTCGACCTGAAGCCGACTCCTGCTGTGAGGAGGACGTACTTCTTCACCCCACCCAGGACATCCGGTCTCATGGGGAAGCCTGCCCTGTCGCTCCCGCCTGTGATCATTATCTTGCCGCTGTAGCCTATCGTTGAGCCGTCGACGACCTCGCCTATCCTCCTGCCGAGAAGGAGCTGCGCAGCGCTGTCCTTCACCTCGAGTACCTCAGACCTCCTTGTCTTTGGGTCTGAGACGACAACCTTGAACTGGGCCATCGCTGCCTCCCCGAACCCGGGGCGGATATAAGCTAGTGGTGGAGCGGCGAAGCTCAGAAGCCGTACATCGGGTCCTTTGAGGAGGCGATCGAGACTATCTCGTCCAGTGTCCTGACCTCATCCTCTGAAAGGGATGAGAGGAACTTTGACTTCAGAAGCTTCACCTCGTGGCTCTTGGGGAAAGTGTAGAGCACATCATTCTCCTTGACCTGCCTGCCGAGTGTCGGGCCCCTCACAGACACGGCCACCCTGTCGCCAGACTTCGCGAGTGGTATGCTCTTCCCCTTGTCCTGTATCTGCTCAACCGTGCCGACCTCCTTGCCCTCACTGTCCATCAGCCTGAGCTTTGGCCTGAGCCTGCCAGCCAGTATCTCCACACCGAAGACAGCCGGGTCATTCCTCCTGAAGAAGGCGCCCGGTATGACGCGGAGCTTGCAAGGTGTTGTTATCGCGGAGAGTGCTGCCCTTTCGTCCTCCTCCTTCTTCTTCGCAGCCCACTCCAGGTAGCTGTCTACCACCTCGTAGATCACGCCAGAGGAGAATATCTGCACCTCCCTGCCTGCCTCCCTCGCCTCCGGAAGGACCTTCACGTTGAACGCGAGTATCGCCGCAAGGTATGGGTCGTGCTCACCGACGACCGAGGCCTCCACAATGTCGTTCTTCGATATGTCGCCTATGTCCGCCTGCCTGACAGGGACGCCCTTCTCCTCAAGCATCCTGAGGAGAGCCTCGAGTGAGCCGACGCTGCCAGCCTTCACTATCACGCCCATGTTGTTTGTCTTCACGACGATATTCTTCAGCTCCCTCTCGAGCTCCTCCTTCAGCGACTCGAACTCCTCCTCACTCTCGTACGTGGATACTGTCGTGCCTGCCAGCATATCTGCTGGGTCTGAGGTGACAAGCTTCACACCCGCCGCAGCGTAGACGGAGTCAACGGGAGTGAACTTGTCTCGAGGGTCGCGCATCTCGTCGAGGGGCTTTGGCATGAAGAGTGCCTTCACCCTTGACCTCACCGCGCCGTTCTTTGTCATAACAACTATCTTGTCCCCGACGCGGAGCTTCCCCTCTGTCAGTATCACGTTTGCTGTCTGCCCTATACCCGTCTCCTCCTGTATCTCGAGTATTATCCCCCTTCCCCTGTGGGACTCGGCTATCGTGACAAGCCTGCCCTTCAGGAACTGCTGGGCAAGCCCGATGAGAACAGCAAGTAGCTCCGGTATGCCTGTTCCGTACCTGGCAGAGACAGGAACTATGGCCACCTGCTGCCGAAAGTCCTTCACCCTGTAGTACGCGTCAGACTGGAAGCCGAGCCTCGATAGGCCGCCGACAACGTTGTACAGCCTCTCCTCGAACTCGTCGTTCCACTCCGGCGGCTGCTGCTTCATCACAGAGAGGAGCTGGCCCTGAATTCCCTTTCTCCAGCCCTTTATCATATCTATCTTGTTAAGTGCGACCAGGAATGGTACCTTCCTCTGCTTCAGTATGTCTATGCTCTCGAGTGTCTGGTTCTCGAGCCCCTTCAGCACGTCGACCACAACAATTGCCATATCGGCGGCGGAGCCTCCCCTCATCCTCAGGTTGGAGAAGACTTCGTGGCCTGGCGTGTCTATGACAAGCAGTCCGGGTATCTTCAGCTCCGCCCCTGCCCTGTCGAGAAGCGGGCCGCATATCTTTCTCAGTGTCTCCATTGGGAAGAAGCTTGCGCCTATCTCCTGCGTTATGCCGCCCACCTCCCTTGCCTGGACACCCGTCCCTCTCATCGTGTCGAGAAGTGTGGTGTTGTGGACAAGGAGCCCACCCGCAACGAAATTATGCACGCTGTCAACGGTGAAGTCGTACACGTCGAACGCACCCTTTGAGAGCTCGACTGAGCAGACTGGGACTGGAGAAAGAGAGGACAGCGAACCTGGCCCTGGCAAGTACTGCGACGCTGTGGAGAGGCCAAGCCTGGCGGCAGCTTCGAGGAGGGGGCTTGCGACACCAGAATGAATGGAGAGATGCTCTTCATTCGGTGGATGGACAGATACCGCTCCTCCCGGGGCGAGGAGTATGTCGCCCTCATTCAGCGCAGAGGCTGCAACGAAGTCAGGCCGGCCGTCGTCCGCAAGGACGAGGAACATGTGCTCTGGCGTTGTGCTCACTGTGCGGCCGTCGTCAGTCCTAACCTTGACAAGCCTGTCAGCCTTCATTCTCCAGAGGTGCGTCACGCGATGTGGTGCGAGCTCGCCGGACGCACCCAGGGAGAGGAGGTGTAGCCCGTCAGCCCTGTAGACCTCGCCGTCCAGCCGCCTCTCCGGCTTTCCAGTCGAGTGCTTCTCGAAGAGAGCCCTTGCGGGAAGAGAGGTGCCGTCAGGAAGCTGGACGGGTGTCTCACCGCTGATACACTTCCCGCTGTCCACGTGCCCGAGGACGACGACGATAGGCTGCCTCAGCCTCTGCTCTGTTTCCGACATAAGACATCAGACCCAGGTGCGCCTACGCCCCCCGAGCATCACTTGCGGAAGAAGGCCCTGCTCTCGCGAGCGAAGCTCTCCGCAGAGTCAGAAGCATGAATCGCGTTGTCAGTCAGGCCGAGGGAGAGGTCGCCCCTTATTGTGCCCGGCTGCGCCTCCCAGCTCTTTGTTGCGCCCACCATTGAGCGGACAGTCGATATTGCGTTCCTTCCGGACAGGACGGCGCCAACGACAGGGCCGGAGGATATGAACGAGACAAGCTCCTCGAAGAAGGGCTTGTCCCTGTGCACACTGTAGAAGTCCTTCGCCTGGGACCTGGACATTGTTATCATCTGGAGCTGCTTTATCACGAACCCCTTCCTCTCAAACCTGGAGAGTATCTCGCCGACGAAGCCCCTCCTCACAGCGTCTGGCTTCACCACTATCAGCGTCTCCTCAGTTCCCTGGCTCACTGCCCTTTGCCCCTCCTGGCCCACTTCAGCTTGCGCGGGTCCCTCCCGAGCTTCATATCGTTGACCCTGCACTTGGATGAGCAGTAGGATTTTGTCGAGCCGTCGTTCTTCACGAAGAGAATGCCTGTGCCGAGGCGGACCTCTCTGCCGCAGAAGGCACATTTCTTTGGGACGTACATGAATCAATATCACCTACAAAGGTTCGAATTTTCAGCCCCGGTGCGCCCGCATATAAAAGTGATAGCAGGCTCTGTGAGCGATGGCAGCTGGATGCGCCGTGGCCAGGAGCTCTGGCATGGAAAGGTTGGCCGAGCACTCCTGCTTTCAGAGGAGGGCAGTGTGGTAAAGAGCGAGAAGGATGCCAAGAAAGACCGGGATAAGGGCAAGAACCTTCACCTTCCTCGCCTCCCTCTCTGTCTCTCTGAGGACAAGGATGTCAGCCAGCCTTATCGGCCCCTTCACGTTCCTCGTGAGTATCCTTCCCTTCTCCTTCCCCTCCAGTATCTTCACCCTCACCTGTGTTATCTCGCCAGCGACTCCTGTCCTGCCAACTATCTGGACCACCTCGGCTGGGGTAAGTGTCTCTGTCTCTTTCTTGGAACTCATGCCGCCTTTCTCAGCCTGCTCAGTTCCTGCGTGACCTGCTCGAGTATCTGCGCACCCTCGCCCGGGTCGATCACGGCAGCGGCCGCTGTAGGGACGTCTATCCCTATCGCAGGGCCTATCTGGTCCTTCGACGGCACGAAGACGTAAGGTATCTTCCTCTCATCGCAGAGTATCGGGAGATGGGCCACAACTTCAGGAGGCTGGACATCCTCCGCTATTACAACGAGCTTCGCCATGCCTCTCTCTATCGCCTTCGTCGACTCGTTCGTCCCCTTCCTGACCTTGCCTGTCCTGGACGCCTGCCTGAGGACCTCGTAGGAGGCCTCTGCAACTTCCTTCGGTGTCTCGAACTTCACGTAATACGGCTTGGGGGTCATCTACTATATCGCCCGACTGAGCCCTTGGACACATGGATATAAACGGTTCCGACAGGATTTTCTCACTTGTGCGCCATCACGCAGACACCGGGCGAGTCGACGCGGCAGAAGCCGAACCTGGGGAACTGAACTATCTCGCCCGTGCTGAGCCCGTCAAACGCCTTCTCCGCCAGGCCTTCGACCTGACCAAGGCTGGATTCGTTGAAGTTCCCGGAGTCGTCGAAGAGTGGGCCGGGTATCAGGACCCTGACCCTCGTGTGCTCCTCCGTGACCCACTGGACCTTCCTCGTGCCCTGAGTCAGCTCTGAGCCGTCGTAGACACCCATTGCCTCTCCGCCCGTGGAGAGGAGCTTCACGTTGAAGAGTTCCATCAGCCTGAATGTCTGCCCCGGGGCAAGGGAGAGGACGTCGCTCTCCGGGATGTAGAAGACAGAACCCACTCGGATTCGCCTCGAGCCGAGGTCAACCTCAGGGTGGTAGGGTATCGTGACATCCCCTGCAGGGCTTCCCTCGACTGTTAGCTTTACAGGGTCTGCCACGAAGAATATCCTCCTCGCCCTCGGGTCGAGTATCTTCCTGTTCACAGCGAACAGGAGGCTCCAGTCGTACTCGTGCTCCGTCCTTGTGTATCCAACCTGGAGCGTGAACTGCCTTATGGCCTCGGGCACTATGCCGCGCCTCACAACGCCGTCAACTGTCGGCATCCTCGGGTCGTCCCACCCGGATACAAGCCCCTTCTCCACGAGAGGCCTCAGGAGTCTCTTCTGGACGGGCGTTCCCCTGAAGTTGAAGCGTGAGAACTGGACAACCTCGACCCTCCTGAAGCCTAGCGCCTCCCTTAGCCTCTGCTGGAGCTCAGTATGGAACTCTGAGCTCCTGAGGACGTGTGTTATGCCGCAAAGCTCGTCCTCGACCGTGTTCGCAAGGTCGTAGGTGGGCCAGACAGTGTACCTGTCCCCCGTGACAGGATGCGTGTGCTCTATCACCCTGAATATGTTCGGGTCTCGGAGCGAATGGTCCGCGCTTCGCATGTCACCCTTGAAGCGGACTACCACCTGACCCTCCCTGTACTTCCTGGAGAGCATACCCTCCCATACCCGGATGTTCTCCTCTGGCGCCCTGCTCCTGTGCTCGCACTCGACGCCCTGGAACCTGAGCCTCTTCACGAGGGTAGCGTCACAGCTGCACGTGTAGGCCATCCCTGACTCCAGGAGCTTCCTCCCGTACGGGTAGATCAGCTCCAGGTCCTCTGAGACGTTCTTCTCGTAGTCCCATTTTATGCCGAGCCACCTTATTCCGCGCCTGAAGCTCTCGTAGTACTCCTTCGCTGCCTTCCTTGGGTTCGTGTCCTCGAAACGGAGCCAGAGCTTGCCGTCGTACTCCTCCCTGTAGATGTAGTTTATCGTGAAGGCCATGGCGTGACCGATATGCATGTAGCCCGATGGCTCTGGAGGCAGCCTGAAGGCAGTCTTCCCCCTTGCTGCGTTCGGTAGTGGAGGAAGCCCCTCCCTGCCCGTCTTCTCCCTCTCCTTCAGCGCGTCGGGGTACTTCTCGAGCGCCCTCCTCTGCTCCTCCTGTGTAAGCGAGTTGATGCGTGAGACCTCCTTCCCGACACGCCTTGCCACCTCTGCAGCCCTTCCCTTCATGTCAGGGAACTCGCCGAGCACCTTGCTCATGACAGCCGCCACATCCGCCTTTCCGCCGTGCCTGACAGCGTTTGAGAGGGCGTTCCTCTCTATCGAGGCAAGTACCTCTTCCGGCAGTTCTTCTACCACTGTCTCTCTACCGCGAAACGAGCCACTTCGTGCAGCAGCGATACTGAGGAGCTGTCCCCTTTCCATTCGATCGTGTCTGCAACCTCTATCGCCTCGTCCACGAACCTCCTTGCCATCTTCCTTGCGTAGTCAATCGTGCCGTACTTCTCCATCAGAGAGACGACGTAGCCGATGTCAGACTCTGTCTTCTGCTCCCTCGGCTTCGCCATTATCTGAACCACCCTCCTCCTTTCCTGGTCGCTTGCAAGCCTTATCAGCCTGAGGAGCATGAGTGTCCTCTTGCCCTCAAGCAGGTCGTCCGACCTTGCCTTGCCGTACTTCGACTGGTCCCCTGTGAGGTTAAGTATGTCGTCCTGCAGCTGGAAGCCTATACCAAGCTTCAGTCCGAAGTCGAGCAGGAGCCTGAGCGTCCTTGCAGGCGCCCCAGCTATTATCGCGCCAAGCCTCGATGGGCTGGCAGTTGTGTACCACGATGTCTTCCTCATGACCATCTGGTAGTAGTCGTTCTCCTCCAGGTCCCACCTCCCGCTCACTGCCCACGAGAGCTCCATGTGCTGCCCCTCTGTCGTCTCGTTCACCATTCTCGAGAACTCCTCCATTACACGCAGCGCAGTGCTGTCCCCAAGCCTCTTCCTGTTTGAGATGAGTATGCCCCACATCCTTGCGTGAAGTGCGTCCCCTGCGTTGAGCGCAAGTGAGCGGCCGTACTTCACGTGGAGAGAGGGTGAGCCGCGCCTCATCTCCGACTCGTCCTCTATGTCGTCGTGGATCAGTATCCAGTGCTGAAAGAGCTCGATGCATGCTGCGGTGGTCATTGCATCTGACTCCCTCCCCCCCAGGGCCTTGCACGCGGTCACGCAGATGAACGGCCTGAGCCCCTTCGCTGGCCTCTGGGGGTAGTCCCGCATCATGCTGTAGAGCATGTCTATCTCCTTCACGGGGCTTGACCTTGGGAGCAGCTTCTCAAGGATTAGGGAATCCACCCTGGACTTCACCCTCTTCATCTCTGACTGAAGGTCTGCCAAGCTTCCACCCTGCTGTAATAGAGTCAGGACCTTACAACTGTACCGTAAAACTCGAGACCTTTTAACGCTTTGGCGAACTCGTTCCTCCTGTAGCCTGAGACGAAGCGGACCTCCGTCCCCGCAGCAGCTATCTTCGCCGCTATCTGAACCTTAAGGCTCATCCCACCAGTCGCGTCATCCCCCCTCTGTATCCTGAGCCTCCTTGCCCTTGCCGGAGATATCTCCTGAATCACGACTGTCGAGTCCTCCTCGTGTATCCCGTCGACGTCTATCGCGAAGACGACCCTTTCAGGGGGGAGAATCGTTGAGAGCTGGTGTACGATCGTGTCGCCCGACAGCACCCTGAAGCCGCCTGGATAGGAGCAGACGTCCCCGAACGTCACAGGAGTCACGCCTGCCCTCAGGAGGCCGTTCAGCCATGCAGAGGCTGCCTGCCTTGGCGTCCTGGAGAGAAGGTCGAATGGGGCAAACGGGTAAGGGCTTAGCTTGAACTCGATCATTGTCTTGCAGACAAGCTGGTTGAGCTCGTACATAGCGCTCCTCGTCTGTGCAACACCCGCTGCAGACTTCGAGTAGGCAGACGAGGAGAGGCCGAACTGCCTGGCAAGCGTGTGGCCGAAGGAGCCGCCGCCGTGGACAACAACGACTCTCTGGTCGGAGGAGGCTATCTCCTCCGCAAGGGCAGAAGCAACGTCTGACCTGTACGTGAACGGCTTTGCCTTGTCAGTTATCACTGAGCCACCCAGTTTCACTATTACCGCTCTAGCCAGCTTTTCACTCCACCAACCGGTATCTCAGCCACGAAGGCCTCGAAACCACCCCGCTTGAGCCAGGATATTGCCCTTTTTTCCTTTCCCCTTCCAGGCACGGCTATCACGCTCCCTCCCCCGCCCGCTCCGGTGAGCTTCGCGCCGGTGCAGCCGGCCGAGATCAGGCCATCGACAAGCCTGTCCAGCTCCTTGGTGGAGGCGCCAACGGCCGAGAGAAGAGCGTGGTTGAGCGTCAGGATGCTTCCAAGCCGTTTTGTGTCGTTCATTCGCAGCGCCTCCGCAGCCTCCTCGCTCAGCCCGGATACGGCTGAAGCAAGCCCGTTGAAGAAAGAGGGGAGCCTCTCCCTTGTCTCAGAGACGCTCGCTATCAGCCTGCCTGTGCTTCTCTTCGACCCCGAGTGCGCGACAATGATTCTCCTCTTCCCCTCCACTGTCAGCTGCCTGGGCTTCTCGCCGACAGTGTAGAGGATCACGCCGCCCCGGGCGCAGACGTTTGCGTCTATGCCTGAGGGCCTGCCGTGTATCAGCCTCTCGCCAACCATTGCGCTCTCAACAAGCTCCTCTGTGGAGAGTGAGAGCGAGTGAAGCGAGGAGAGGGCAGCGGCGAGAGCCACCATCACAGAGGCAGACGACCCGAGCCCAGCGCCGTCCGGGACTGAAGAGGAGATCCTGACTGTGTGGTGCGGTCTGAAGCCGTGCTCCAGGGCCATGGCCTGGACAACGGCGCGGACAGGCTCGAGCTGCCTTCCTCCTGCAGGGAAGGCGTCCGACTCGACAGTGGTCTCCTCTGACTTGGAGACCTCGACCCTGACACTCCTGTCCAGAGCAGCGGCCAGCGCAAGAGCGCCGTGGACGACGAAGTGCTCCCCAGTGATTATCGCCTTGCATGGCGCCTCTGCTATCGCTTTCAATCTCTACACGAATCTGATGGATGCGTAGCCCACGACCCTGCTTTTATCCCCTGTGGTGTCCCCGCTGTCCGCGTACTTCAGAAGCTCCCCCCTGCTGAAGCCGAGGAGCCTTGCTGCCTGCATCACTGTCGAGATCGCGCCGTAGCCGCACGCTGTCACACCGAGCCTGTGGAGTGTGCTGTAGAAGGAGCCAACGTCCAGAGCATTCACTGCCTCTATCAGAGCCATGTCCTTCCTCGTCGCGTCGCCAGCAGGCTCGTAGTGTGTCAGGTCGGAGGAGGCAACGAGAACAACCCTTCTCCCCTCTACGGATTTCGCTATTGCCTGTGCAAGGACTCCTGTTGTCTCAATGTCCTGGAAGGCGATGCATATCGGGACGAAGGGGAGCGAGTTACCGTATATCGCCTGGAGAAACGGGAGCTGGACCTCGAGGGAGTGCTCCATCCTGTGGGACTCGGGGTCGAAGTCAACTATCCCTGCCTCCCTTGCTATCCTTGATGCTGCGTCCCTGTCAACCTTCATCCTGCCAAGCGGCGTCTCCCACTCTCCCTCGAGGTATGACGAAACACCGCTGCCTACACCGTAGTGGTTGGGCGAGACGACGACGGCAAGCTCAGGACTCCTCTGGGAGGAGACGTGGAGGTAGCTGTGTGCTGCAACAGGGCCGGAGTACTCGTAGCCGGCGTGGGGAGCCACGCACGCAACAGCTCCCTCGGTGGTGTAATCTGGAGGTGGCAGCCTTCCAGGTCCGAGTGGATGGAGGTAGCACTCCCTTATCGAGCTGGAGAGCCTCTCCCTTTCTGCTGGGTAGAAGGAGCCCGCGACTGCCGGCCTCCTGACTGGCACGGCCTCACCCTGCCATCCCTTGAGTTAAACTGTTACTCCTGCGCCTCTGCCTTCTGCTCTTCTTCCAGCTTTGTCTCGAAGTCCTCTATCGTGTATTTCATCGGCTGGTCAGGCTGCATCATTCCTGCATGCGCCAGCGTTGCCCTTGCAAGCAGCCAGAATATCGCTGCTATCGCCTTCCTGCCCCTGTTGTTCCCGGGTATGACAAGGTCGACGTCGTCGGTCACGTTGTCAGTGTCGCAGACAGCAACCACAGGTATACCGAGCTTTCCCGCCTCGACTATTGCCTGCGTGTCAGAGGCAGGGTCGGCCACAACGACTAGCTCGGCGTCTATGTGCCCTGGGTAAAGCGGGTTTGTGAAGGTCCCTGGCATGAAGCGGCCGACGAGGGGTATCGCACCAGTGAGCTCGCAGAACTTCTGGACTGCAGTTGTCCCGTGCTCCCTGCTTGTGTAGACGACTGTGTTCTGGGGACCTACGAATGCGATGAACTTGCCCGCGACGTCTATCCTCTGGAGCGTCTTCGAGTGGTCTATCATGTGAAGCCCGTCTGGCCTTGGCTTCGAGGTGAACTGCTCCATCGTCTTCGTCCTGACTGGAGTGCCTATCCTTATTCCTGTGGCGAGGAGAGCCTTCTCTGAGAGCTGGGGTATTACAAGCTTGTCCTCTGAGCCAGATTCATCGTCCTCGTACTGTGACAGGTCTAATTCAACCCCGCTCTCGCCGGCCAGTTATCGCACCGGATTTAACCTTGACTGACGGACAGAGCTGGATGTCAGACCTGCTCAGCCTTCCTGTTGTAGAAAGGGAGAACCTGGTCTATCACGTCGACAGACGATATCAGCATCCGCCTGCAGCAGTACCTCTTCACACCAAGCTGGTCAAGCACGGCGGCTGGGTCCTCACCAGCCTTCACCCTCTGCTGGAATGATGCGAACTTGTCGCCGACGAGCTTGCCGCATGTGAAGCACCTGACTGGAACCATCATACAAACCACTACCTGTAGCTCTTCTGCCTCCTTCTCCTCGCGCCGGGGCCGCCGAACTTCTTTGGCTCCGCCTGCCTCGGGTCCCCCGATAGAAGGTACTTGTTGAACTCGTTCATCCTGTCCCTCAGCTCACCTCCCCTCACCTGGTCTATGTAAGCTCTGGCTATTGCCATCGCGGCTGCGTCAGCCTGACCCATGAAGCCGCCTCCGGAGACCTGGACGTCTATATCGAACCTGTCCCTCAGCTCGCCCACGAGCGCTACTGGGCCCATCATGTGGAGCCTCGCAGGCTCTGGGGACCAGACCTCCAGCGGCGTTCCGTTTATCCTTATCCTGCCCACTCCGGGTACGATCGATGCAGTGGCCCTTGCCGTCTTCCTCGAGCCTGAGTAGAGCTTCACCCTCTTCGCTGTCTGCTTATCCTTCAACTCTTCCACTCCACCCTATACTCTTCGAGAGCTCGGACATAGAAACGTAGGCGGGGATTGGCCTTGTTGCAAGGCAGTCCTCGAACCGTGTGAAATTAGCGCCCTTCAGCTCCTCGGGCACACCTATGTATACCCTGAGCCTCTTCATCGCGAGTGCGCCCTTTGGCTTCTTCCTCGGAACCATTCCCCTCACCATCCTCCTGAGTATATTGTCTGGCCTCCTGTAGTGTATGGGGCCATAGAGAGGGTTCACCCTGCTAGCTATCTCGAGCCTCTCCTTCCACTCTGTCACAACAGAGATCCTTGAGCCTGAGAGAAGAGACTTCTCCGCGTTCACGACCGTGACCCTCTTGCCTGAAATTATCAGCTTGGCCACGTTCGAGGCCAGTCTGCCAGCTATGTGGTTCGTTGCGTCCACGTACACTGTCTCGTTACCTGACAATCCTGACACCGCTCCCCTCGGGATACTTCTTCAGAAGCTCCTGAATTGACACTACGCTTCCACCGCGCGACACTATCTTCTTCTCCGCGGAGGACGAGAAGGAGAAGGCGCAGACGCTCAGCTTCTTGTCCAGCTCGCCCGCCCCGAGTACCTTGCCAGGGACAAGAATGACATCCCCCTCCTTCGATATCCTTGAGAGCCTCCCGACGTTCACCTCAACCCTTCTTGATGAGGGGCTGGAGAGCAGGCCGGAGGCGACAAGCCAGACGTTTGCCTTCTTCTTCCTACCGGCCCTTTCCAGTGCGATCGCGGTGCTCCTGAGCACTGTGTTTGTTGCCTTCACTCCCCCTTCTCACCCACCGTTACAACGACTTCCTTCAGCTTATCCTCGAGTATCTCTATCGCCTTGAGAACTATGTCCCTTGCAGGCAGGCCGCCTGCAGACTCGACGGTGAGGTTGAAGGTTCCCTCAGACCTGCCGTCAGTGAGTGCGGCGACAGTGCACGGCTGCCACTTCGCGTGCTCCCTCCCCCTGCCAAGCCTCGCATAGGCCTCGAGCTTCACAGACTGGCCCCTGGCCAGCTTCACTATCGGTATCGTCTCGCTCACAGGCCTTATCTCCCTGTCCTCCGAGACAAGGTCTCCGGAGTAGACTGTGCTCACCTTCTCCTTGCCTGTTGCGTCAAGGACGAAGAGGACCCTGCACTTGTTGCAGCCAAGGGGGCTGCCGCAGTCGCACTTCTCCGGAAGTATGTACCTGTTCAGGTCTGTCTTTATTGGTATGAGCCCGAGCCTGTGTGCCAGTATCTCGTCGTAGAGGACGGAGGAGTTCTCGAGTATCACGACGTCGTCTATCGCCATCGAGGGCACCTCCGATATGCAGAACCGCCTCACTGCGTTGACGTAGCTCCTGTCCACGCCCTCCAGCTGGACCTTCACTGTATCGCCAGTGTCATCCAGAACCTTCACTCTAACCATTGAGAACACCATCTGAGGGGGTACCGATATTCATGCAGAGCGGCACGTTTCGGCGTGCGAAACCTGGATGGGGTTAAAAACCTTTGGGAGAGAGCAGGCTGCTTTCTTCGCCAAGTCGTGCTGCCCGCAAGACAGGCAGGGGGTGCCCTGCATCCTTCAGGTCAGGGAATTCAGGCGCAATGCAGGCATGCCTCGATACTGTCCGTCCTTGACGATACCATGGTCATCCACAGTCACTCTTAATCCGTCCGCAATGCATGCCGAATGAGGCCCCTGTTGTCTTCGTCTTTCCAGCCAGTGCAATCCCACAGGACACGGCCTCACGCCATTTCTAACCTTAGTCAAAAGATCGCAATTTGGCTACTCCAACAACAGGGATGAGTGGGTCTGTGTCCAATTGCTTTCAAGCTAACTCCCGGCGGCCACCTGTGCGAGGTTCTGTTCTCCAGCAGAAACTGCCAAGTTCTCAAAACTACAGGGGTCGCTGTAATCGAAGCCGCCGACGGAGTGAACGGTGGCGCTGAGATGAACAGGTGGCAGGCTCCCACCAAACCTTATAACCACAGCTGGACTGCCCCGAAAGCTCGAATGTCTCAGGCAGGGGAGTTCAGGCACCTGGTCAGGGTGGCAGGCAAGGACCTAGACGGGAGCAAGAAGCTAGTCGTGGCTCTCTCCGACCTGAAGGGCGTAGGTTACAACTTCGCGGTGACTGTTGTCAACAGGCTGGGTCTCGACCCCAGGGCAAGGCTGGGCACCCTTACAGAGGAGCAGGTCCACGAGGTCGAGAAGGCGCTTCACAACGCACACTCGATGGGCATACCGGAGTGGTTCTTCAACAGGAGGAAGGACCCTGAGAGCGGAGAGTCGAAGCAGCTGATCGGCTCAGACCTTGACTTCGTGACTAAGAGGGATATAGAGAACGAGAGGAACATACAGAGCTGGAGGGGCATAAGGCACGGGCTTGGGCTGAAGGTCAGGGGCCAGAGGACGAGGACAACGGGTAGGAAGGGAAGGACAGTGGGCGTGAGGAAGGCAGCGATACAGGCCGCGGCGAAGGCATCGGAGCAGAAGGAGGAGAAGTAGTGTGGGAGACCCGAAGAAACAGAGGAAGTCGTACAGCAGGCCAAGGAGCCCCTGGAGGAGCGACCAGCTCGCTCAGGAGCTCTACCTTCTTGGCTCATACGGTCTCAGGAACAAGAGGGAACTGTGGAAGGCGCAGACGCAGCTCAGCTCCATAAGGAAGCAGGCAAGGACACTGCTCGCAGCCACGCAGGAGGTCAGGATGAGGGAGGAGAGAAAGCTGCTCGACAGCCTCGTGAAGAGGGGTCTTGTTGGGGAGAGCGCAACGCTGGACGATATACTTAGCCTTACTGTGGAGGATATGCTAAGCAGGAGGCTGCAGACGATGGTATTCAAGAAGGGGCTTGCTGTCTCGCCGCTGCACGCAAGGCAGCTTGTCGTTCACGGGCACGTCATGGTTGGAGAGAGGCTTGTCAGGGTTCCTGGATACATAGTGAGGAGGGAGGAGGAGGCTTCTCTTCGTCTCGTCGGCCTCAAGGGAGGCAAGGAGCAGCCGCCTGCAGCACCAGTGGAGAGGGCTCAGGAGGCAGCGCCTGCGGCGCAGGGGTGATTGAGTGTGTCAGAAGAGGAAGCTCTGAAGGACAAGTGGGGCGTCGTGCACATATACAGCAGCTACAACAACACAATCGTCCACATCACAGACCTTACAGGAGCTGAGACCGTCTCCTTCTCTTCAGGCGGGAGGCACGTGAAGGCGGACAGGTTCGAGTCGTCGCCTTACGCGGCCATGAGGTCGGCCAGCGCGGCTTCTGACGTTGCAAAGGCCAAGGGTATAACGGCTGTGCACATCAAGGTGAGGGCAGTGGGTGGGACTGGCCCGAGGACACCAGGGCCGGGGGCGCAGGCAGCGATAAGGGCGATAGCAAGGGCAGGTTTCAGGATAGGCAGGATAGAGGACGTTACACCCATACCCCACGATACTACAAGGAAGAAGGGGGGCAGAAGGGGAAGGCGCGCGTAGAAGCTCAGCCCGCCCTCTTCATTATCTCGACGAAGTCCACCTTGCCGTCGCCGTCCCTGTCCACACCCCTGAGGACGCAGGCGAAGTCCCCGCCCGAGTAGCCACGGAAGACCTGGTCTGCATAGTTTGTCATCCCGATTATGGCTGCCTTCGTCCCTGCGCCTGTGACGCCGGCCGCCAGGACGCATGTCTTTGTCCTGTCCCATGGGTTCTGTATCTTGGCAACGAGCGAGTCGAGCTCTGAGCCGTAGGACCTTCCGTCCTGGTCAGTTATCGAGCCCCAGAACCCAGACTGGCTGAACCTTATCGGGACGTGCCTGTTCAGCTCCTCCGAGATCAGGTTTGCCCTTGGCCCACCAACGACAAGCATGTTGGAGGCCTCGAGCTTCTCTGCCTTTATGTCAACATCGAGCTTCACCGGGAAGCGCTGCGGGAGAGAGACGAACTGGCCAAGAGCAAAGCCAAGCTGGACAGCGTAGTGCCCGTCCCTTGCCTGAGCACCTCCCGCCCCGTGTGGAACTGGTGAACCGACGACGACCCATCCGTCAAGCGAGCCTGTGGAGACGAACTCCTTCAGGAAGACGCCAAGTGCCCTTGAGCGTGAGGAGGACTGAAGCGAAGGGATGAGCTCGCCCCTGACTGGGTACTCTACCGCGTAGCCGTCGGAGGAGAGCGAGAAGACTGTCGCCTCGCCACCCCTCACGACACGTGTCTTCAGGGGGGAGACAAGCCCAGCCTTCTGCAGCCTCTTCATGTGGTAGTAGACAGTCTGGTGGTGGACTCCGAGCTCCCTTGCTATCTCTGCCGGGTACATGGGCCCGCCAGCGAGCAGCTTCAGTATCTTCTGCCCGACCTTCCCGAAGGCAGGCCTGAAGTCGTCGGGGCTGTCGGAGACAAGGACGCGCTTCGCCGCTCCGCCGCCTAGCCTGGGGTCAACGAGAAACCTCTCCCTTGCCACGCCTCTCCTTTGTGAGACCATTGATAAATTGTTTTGCATGGTCGCTTGCCCTGAGGGCATGGCCGAGGCGGAAGCATGCAAGCCGAATCCGACATGGTATTGGAAAAAATTTTGCTGTGCTTATAATGGCCTGCGCCTAGCTTTGAGGCATGTGCGGGATAGTCGGATGCGCTGCTGACGAGCCTGTCGCGAAGATGCTCCTCTCCGGCCTGAAGAGGGTTGAGTACAGGGGCTACGACTCCGCAGGAATGGCCTCCGTGTACGAAAGGAGGATAGAGGTGAGGAAGGGTGTTGGGAAGGTGGACGAGATAGAGAGGAGGCTCGCCCTCTCAGCAATGAAGGGGAACACAGCTGTGGCGCACACAAGGTGGGCAACACACGGCGGAGTCACAGAAAGTAATGCGCATCCACATACCTCATGCGGCGAGAAGGTTGCGATAGTTCACAACGGGATAGTGGAGAACTATCTGAAGCTGAAGGAGGAGCTGCTGTCGAGGGGGCACAGGTTCAAGAGCGAGACGGATACAGAGGTGATAGCCCATCTCCTCGAGGAGGAGTACTCGAGACTCGGAGACAGTGTGAAGGCAATGGTCTCTGTTGTGAAGATGCTGAAGGGGCAGTACGCAGTTGCTGCCATATTCCAGGACAGGCCTGACACAATAGTTGGCGCGAGGAAGGACGCACCCCTCCTTGTGGGCGTATCAGACGGGAAGAACTTCATAGCTAGCGACGTGCTTGCATTCATAGAGCACACAGACAGGGCGATATTCCTGAACAACATGGAGGTCGCTGAGGTGACGAAGGACTCTGTCAGGATATTCGACTTCAGGGGAAGGGAGGTGAAGAGGAAGCCGACCCAGGTTGCATGGGAGCTTGCAGACCTGTCGAAGTTCGACTACGCCCACTACACGCTGAAGGAGATAAACGAGCAGCCAAAGACAGTTGCAGGGGCGCACATGCAGGACGAGGCGAGGCTCGAGGAGTTCGCTGGTGCGCTCAGAAAGGCAGATTACGTCTTCGTGGTTGGTTCTGGAACGAGCTACCACGCAGGCATGATATTCGCGAACAGACTGGCAAAGGAGGCAAGGGTGAGGAACGAGGCTGTGATATCGGGCGAGTTCAGGGAGAGGCTTGACTTCGTTGACAGGTCGACTGTCGTTGTTGCACTGTCTCAGAGCGGTGAGACAGCTGATGTGCTTGAGGCTGTCAGGCTTGCGAGGAAGAAAGGTGCAAGGGTTCTATCCATAGTCAACGCGGTAGGCTCCACTCTTGCGAGGGAGAGCGACACGACACTGCTTCTGAACTGCGGCCCGGAGGTTGGTGTCGCAGCGACGAAGAGCTTCACCGCCCAGGTTGTTGTCTCGAACCTTGTTGTTGACAGGCTGCTGGGCAGGAGTGGGAACGGTATAGAGAGCCTATCGAGTGCTGTGGAGAGGGCGCTCAGGACAGACGACCTTGTCAGGCAGCTCGCTGTGAGGTACAGGGATGCGCCAGATTTCTACTTCGTGGCGCGCGGTCAGCACTACCCTGTTGCTCTCGAGGGAGCTCTCAAGCTGAAGGAGCTGTCTTACATTCACGCCGAAGGGATGCCAGCCAGCGAGCTGAAACACGGCACTCTGGCTCTGATAGAGAAGGGGACGCCTGTGGTCGTCATCAACCCGTCGGGTCCAAACCACGAGGACACGCTCTCAAACGCGGAGGAGCTGAGGGCAAGGGGAGCTGACGTGATAGGCGTCTCAGATGTTCAGAGCCGTGTGTACACACACTTTGTGAAGGTGCCAGAGGTGGAGGAGAAGTACAAGCCTGTTGTCGAGGTGATACCACTTCAGCTCCTTGCTTACTGGTCTGCGGTCGCGAGAAGGAACGACCCTGACTACCCGCGAAACCTTGCGAAGTCGGTAACTGTCAAGTGAACTAGGACAAAGGAATTAAACTGATTTCATGGAAGTCGTGCCGTGGTCTCAAAGAAGGAAGTTCTCTCAAAGCCTGTGAAGACGATAGAGGTCGGAAGGAAGAGCATTTCGGAACTGCTCGGTGAGATGGCCCAGACGGGCTTCCAGGGGAGGAAGCTGGGCGAGGTAGCCGATATATGGAGCGAGATGGTGAAGCAGAAGGGTCTGACGATATTCCTTGGGCTCACAGGCTCGCTGAGCACTACCGGCCAGTGGAAGATAGTCAGGTGGCTCGTGGAGAAGAGGTTCGTTGACGTCGTAGTCAGCACGGGCGCGAACGTATCTGAGGACATACTTGAGGCGATAGGCTACCACTACTACCAGGGAACTCACCTGGCAGACGACGAGCAGCTTCTGAAGCTGAAGATAGACAGATTCTACGACGTCTACGCCGACGAGATGCAGTACAGGAAGCTCGAGGACACGATATACAGGTTCGCGGACGGGCTTGACAGCTCCAGGGTTTACTCAACGAGGGAGTTCCTGAATATGTTCGGTGAGTACCTTTCGAAGAAGAATGTGAAGAGCATAGTGGCCGCGGCGTACGAGTCGAATGTCCCTGTCTACTCGCCCGGCCTGATAGACAGCGGGTACGGCGTTGCACTCAGCCTTCTGAAGAGGAAGAAGGGGAAGGTGGTGAGGCTGGACCAGACTCAGGACATGGAGGAGCTGGCCCAGATAGCGGACAGGTCTCAGAGGACGGGTGTCGTTTACCTTGGTGGCGGCGTCCCAAAGGATACAATACAGCTCTCGACGATAATCAAGTCTCTCTCGAAGGGAGGGGAGGAGGAGACGCCACACGAGTACGCGATCCAGATAACGACAGACAGTCCGCAGTGGGGAGGGCTTTCTGGATGCACCCTGGAGGAGGCTGTCAGCTGGGGTAAGATATCGGCGAAGGCAAAGAAGGCTGTCCTGTATGCCGATATAACGCTCGCCCTTCCCATAATAGCGCACGCACTTGACGAGAGGGTGAGCAGGAGGGTCGACCCGCCTGACCTGTCGTGGGTCTTCAAAAGTTGATTCTGGCGCCGCTCTTCAGGGAAGAAAGTAGCCTCTCCACGTCAAGCCTGGACTGCTCCGCAAGTGAGGGCGCATCCCCAAGGTAGTCGCCTATGCGCTCCCTGTAATCCTCTGGGATCTCGAACTTCCCTCTCTCCACAGCCCTCCTCACCTTCTCGTAGCCTCTCTCATCCCCGGCTGCTCGCATGAGGACCTGGACTGCCTCGCTGAAGACCTCCGGGTGGCGCGCTATGTCCTGGGACATTACATTCCTCTCCACTGTCATCGATGAGAGTGACGAAGAGACCCTCTTGCACGCTATCAGGGAGTGCGCGATGGCCTGCCCCACCGCCCTCCTGAGAACAGAGTCTGAGAGGTCCCTCTGGAGCCTTGTTGTCTGCAGTTTGTAGCCGATCGTTGAGAGGAGTGCGTTTGAGAGCTCGGCCTGCCCCTCAGCATTCTCAAGGTCGACAGGGTTCACCTTCTGTGGCATAGTGGAGCTGCTCACCTTCCTCCCCCTCGTGAATGTGACGTAGCCGAGCATCTGGTACATCCACAGGTCCCTGCAGAGGCCGAGCATGAGCTGGTTGACGTTCATCACAAGGTGAAGTATGTCAGAAAGCCTCTCTCCAGGAGCAACCTGAGTTGTGTATGGGGCATAGTCCAGACCCATGCCCCTGACGAAGTCTCCAAGCTCCTTCTGCCAGTCCAGGTCTGCGAGCAGGCGGAAGGATGCGTAAGTCCCAACGGCGCCCGAGAGCTTTGCCACAGGCCTGAGGCTTCCCAGTACGAATGTCCTCTCCGCTATCCTGTATGCGAAGATACCCATCTCCTTACCGAACGTAGTAGGGACGGCTGGCCTACCGTGCGTCCTGGCTAGCATCGCTGTCCTGGACTCCCTGCCAGCTATCCTGGCCAGTGAGAGGGAGAGGCTTGCGTACGCAGGAACGACAACTGTGCGGATTGCGGAGGAGAGAAGCCTTGCGAACGCGATGCTGTTCGTGTCTTCGCTCGTGAGCCCGAGATGGACGAAAGGCGAGAGCTCTGACGCACCGGAGCGCTTCAGCTCCTCCCTTATGTAGACCTCCAGCGCCTTCACGTCGTGCCCAACCCTCCTCTCCACCGACCTGACCTTCTCGACAGACAGACTCAGTGCAGGCACCCTTCTCCTTGGTGCTATGCCAAGCCTCGAGAGAAGGGAGAGGTACTCCAGCTCGACCTTGAAGCGGGCCCTGAAGAACGCCTCCTCCGAGAGGTACCTGGCAAGCTCCTTCACCTCTCCCCTGTACCTACCGTCAACAGGCGATATCGCTTCAGAGCTCAAATGTCCTGGACCTCTCCTGGCCGTAGGATACAAGCGTTACACGCACATCAAGCTCGTCCTCGAGGTAGTCCACGAGGCTCCTGACGCCCGCTGGCAGCCCACCGTCGAACCTCGAGCCGCTTAGTTCCGCCGGTCTTTCGTACACCGGCTCGACAGAGCCTAGCCTGGGGAGTGCGCGCTTGAAACTTGTGACCTCAGAGCCGTCGAGCCTGTAGGCAACGCAGACCCTGAACCCGCGGAAGGAGGAGAGGACGTCGAGCTTGGAGAGGGCCAGCTCCTTCACGCCGTTGATCTCGACTGCGTACTTCAACGCCACAAGGTCGAGCCAGCCTATCCTCCTGGGCCTTCCAGTGGTCGCTCCGTACTCCGTACCCCTCTCCCTTACCTGGTCTGCCTCCCTGCTGCTCATCTCTGTCGGGAAGGGGCCAGCCCCGACCCTCGTGGTGTAGCATTTCGCTACTCCCAGAACGCTGCCTGTCCTGCCAGGTGGAAGGCCAGAGCCCACTGGTGCATAGGAGGCCACGGTGTGGGAGGCTGTGACGAACGGGTACGTGCCGTGGAGTATGTCGAGTAGAGTTCCCTGGGAGCCCTCGAACAGGACATTCTCTCCCCTTTCGTTCAGCTCCTCGATCCGGGTGGAGACGTCGCCGAGCAGGCCTCGGAGTGTCGTGCGTGAATCTGCCACCCACTGCGAGAGCTCATCTGCGCGAAGTCCAAGGGCAGAGTAGAACCTCTTGGCTGCCGCGAGGTCGAACTTCCCAAAGATATCGAATGCTCTGGGTGCAAGCCTGAGAGCTCTCATCGCGTATGAGGGCCCGACACCCCTGAGAGTTGTGCCGAGTGCGCCTGAACCGCGCATGGACTCGAGGAGAGAGTCAAGCCTCTTCTCGAGAGGTGAGACAAGGGTGCACCTGCCGTCTACAGCTACATTTGGGGAGAACCCGCCTCTCCTCAGGAGGGCAAGCTCATCTGCAAGGATGGAGGTGTCGACTGCTACGCCTGGCCCGATGAAAAGCTTCTTCCTCCTGACTGCCCCGGATGGTGCGAGGTGGAATGTGTACTTCTTACCTGAAACAACCACTGTGTGGCCCGCGTTGCTCCCTCCGTTGAACCTTGCGACTGCACCGAAGGCCTCGGAGAGATAATCGACTATCTTCCCCTTTCCCTCGTCTCCCCACTGCAGCCCAACGACAGTGAGGTTACCGTCTTCAGACAACTTTCTCGATGTCGTGTGGCAGGCTCTCCTTGTACCCAGCTTCAGTTATCCTGATGAACTCTGCTTTCCTCCTGAGCTCATCTATGGTTCGCGCACCGCAGTAGCTCATTCCTGACCTGAGGCCGCCCACGAGCTGCCTCACAACCTCCTCCACCTTCCCCCTGTACGGTATAAGCCCCTCGACGCCCTCCGGAACGCTCTCCTCTATTATCTCCTCTATTAGCTCGACGTCTCTCACACTGCTTCTCTGCGTCTCCCTCATCTTCCTGCCGATTGTGGCCGCAAGGGAAGCCATGCCTCTTGTGAGCTTGTACCTGACGCCGTTCCTGAGTATTGTCGGGCCAGGACTCTCCTCTGTTCCGGCGAACAGGCTCCCTATCATCACCGTGGAGGCGCCCGCTGCGAGCGCCTTGGTCACGTCCCCAGGGTTCCTGACACCCCCGTCGGCGATCACTGGAACGTCGTACTCCCTGGCAGCCTCCGCGCTGTCGATTATTGCAGTGAGCTGCGGGACGCCGAAGCCAGTGACGACACGTGTAACGCAGATGCTGCCGGAGCCGACGCCAACCTTCACCGCGTCGGCCCCTGCCCTGATGAGGTCGAAAGTCCCCCTTGAGGTTGCCACGTTGCCTGCAACGACCTCCACGTCCCCGAACTCCTTCTTGACAAGCTTCACTGTTTCGACTGCGTGCGCAGAGTGGCCATGCGCTATGTCGACAACGAGCGCGTCCACCTCGGCTTCGAGAAGCCTCTTCGCCCTCTCGAGGTAGTCGCCCTTGACGCCTATCGCCGCTGCCACCCTGAGCCTACCCTTTGTGTCCTTTGTTGCCGATGGGAATTGCTTCCTCTTCAGTATGTCCTTCGAGGTTATGAGCCCGATGAGTCTGTCACCCTTACCCAGGACAGGCAGCTTCTCTATCTTGTTCTTACGAAGTATCTCCTTGGCCTCCTCCAGAGTCACTCCCCTGCTCGCCGTTATCAGCCTCTTCCGCGGCGTCATGACCTCGCTCAGCTTCATGTCGAGGTCGTCCTCGAGAGATATGTCCCTCCTTGTAACCAACCCGAGGACCCTCATCCTCTGGTCGACGATCACTATTCCGCCTATGTCGTGCTTCCTTATCACATCCCATGCCTCCCTGACTGTGTGGCCAGGCGAGAGTGTGATCGGTTTTTCTATCATTATACCCTCTGACCTCTTCACCTTCGTGACCTCGTCCACCTGCTCCTCTATTGACAGGAACCTGTGGACGACGCCTATGCCACCCTGCCTCGCCACAGCTATCGCCATGGAGGACTCTGTGACTGTATCCATGTTTGCGCTGACTATCGGGATGCTGAGCCTTATCCTCCTGGAGAAGCGTGTGGATGTGTCGACGTCCTTCCTTGACCTTATGTCCGAGAACCTGGGGACAAGGAGGACATCGTCAAAGGTTAGCCCGACTCTTGGACCTGTCTCGGAACCCTTCACTTGACTCCGACTTGATTCCTTGGTTTATAGATGTTTTGAAGGGTGGAGTAAATGTCTCCCGAAGGAAGGTAAAGGTTGGAGTAGTACCTGAACCAGCCCAGCCTCCACCTAGCTGAGGCAGGGTCAAGCAGGATGGCAATGACCGAGGTGAGAGACCTCTTTGCGCTCGGCCTGTATGTGCCGACGTACCTCTCACAGAGCCACTTGAGCTTCACGTCCACCCTTGAGTTGTCTGCAATTATCTGCCCCCTTCCCTTCAGGTGGACCATGCCGACAGGGCTGACTGCGCACCTGTATCCGCGCGAAAGAACGTAGTTCCTGATGAATGTGTCCTCCCGCCAGTGGAGGAAGGGTGGTATCCTGATACCGCGGAGCGCCTCCATCCTGAGCATGGTGTCCGTTGTGCTTCCCTCTCTCCAGAACATCCTCATGGCCTCGCTCCGATTCACGGTGGAGCCCTGCCTCTTGTTCATGGGGCCCCATATGAGCCCGATAGATTCGTCCTCCATCAGCCTGCTGACCGGCCCGAACCAGCCCCCGTCGAGAAGGACGTCGTCGTCCAAGAAGAGGAGCCATTCTGTGCGCGTCATGTCTATTATCGTCTGCCTTGCCACAGCCCTGTTGCAGTCAGCCTTCACCACTTCCGCTCCTACCTCTGCCGAGGCTATCTGGGATGTTGCAGGAAGCCTTGAGCTGTCGACAAGGATGAATCTATCGAAAGGGACCTCGCGCTTGACCCTCCTCAGGACAAGTACGAAGGAACGGCCGAGCCTCTCTGCTGAATCCCTTGTGACCATCCCCACAGTGACGGGCATCAGGTCAGCGTACTGTAGAGAAGGTAATAGGCTTTGGCGACGTTCTCGGGTCTGTTCTCCTCCGGAAGTTCTTCCAGCACCCTTCCGTCCCACGTGATGACCTTGGTGCCTGTGGCGAGGGCCTCGAGTGCTGTCTTGCTTGTGGCTCTTATCAGCTCTGGAGATACGTTCGGGCTCCTCTTCACGTCTATGAAGTACTCGAACCTGGAGAGGAGTGCTGGCATTTCAGAGTGCTTCACGCCCCTCTGCACAACTGTGAGCTTCAGGCCGAACTTCCCGGCCAGAGACCTGGCCTCCTCCTCGGCGTTGTAGCTCAGGTAGAGTGCGGTCCCCCTTTCGTGCACGCCAGAAGGCCTGAAGAGAGAGGTGTCGACTGGGTTTGGAATAAGGCTGACATCCTCCCTTGCAAGATTAGGGGTAGAGACAGTCACAGCGTCCGCCCTGGACCACCTGCCCCTCCTCTTCTCCCACTCCCTTGAGATGGTTAGAGAGTGGTACGTGAGTACAACAGGCCTGTCGTAAAGGACCTTGAGGTAAGGGACAATCCTGTCGAAATTGTGCACGTGGACGATATCGTACTTTCTCGCCTCGAGGATGGAGGTAAGAGCAAATCGCGCAGGACCTGCGTCGAGCACCCTCCCGTAGACCGGGAAGTCGTAGAAGGTGAACGCCCTACGCGTGATGACAAGGCTCCTTGTGCCGTAAATGGAGTCCATCGTCCTCGCTACTATGCTTGCCACGTTGGCCACGTCCCATATGTGCAGTACTCTGAGCCCATCTCCGGAGGCAGGCATGGTCCGCGTTTCAATGCCATGCAAGTTAAATCCCTTGGTCCACTTGGAGGATGCTGTCGAAAGACCTGGCCCTCAGCGCTGAGACGAACCTCTCAACGACATTCCTCGGCCTGTGGTCTTCGGGAAGGGCTGTGACGACGTCCTCCTTCCAGTCGATAACTTTGACTCCGCAGGAGAGGGCCTCGAGTGCTGTCTTGCTGAGAGACTGAATGTAGTTCCTGTCTATGTAGTACTCGTACCTGTTTAGGAGCTCCGGCATCCTTCCGTAGTCGACTGGGTCTGCGACCCTGTCCCTGACTTCAAGCTCGAGGCCAAGCCTTGAGGCCAGACGCCTGGCCCATTCGGTGTCCTCGTTCCTCTGCCTCTTCACGAGGTAGAGGGCGGAGTTCTGTCTCCTGAGAGAGGGCATCGGCCTGAAGTGCTCCGTGTCCACTGGGTTTGGCAGGTAGACCACCCCCTCCGGAGCGCCGTGCAGCAGGTCCTGGGTAGAGACGAAAGTAGCGTCGGCCGCGCGCGTTATGCTCGAGACGCCACGCCAGCCCCTCAGTCTCAGTTCCTCGCCGTGCCAGTGGACTATGAGCTTCTTCCCGGGGTAGATTGACCTGAGCCTGAGAGCAAGGTCGACGTGGACGTGCAGGTGCACTGCGGGGAAGCGGGACGCAATGAGCAGTAGCCTTGCGTTTGTCAGACGGGAGCGTGGAAGCAGCTTCCCGCCGTAGAATGCTGTTATGCCCATCGTGTCCAGGTGTCTGTAGCCCACCACCTGAGACTCTATGGAGTAGAAGGCAGAGAGGTACTTGCTCAGGAGGGAGGCGACGCCAGCGGTGTCACCTATGTTGAGAAAGGTCTTCTGCATCAATCTCACTTATGGCGGCCGATGAACCTGCCAACGAGCGAACGGAACTGGCTGTCCAGTGCGTACATAAGGAGGAAGTAAAGAGCCCCTGAAGAGGCAACGACGAGGACCAGCTCTGCGCCGAGAAGGAGCGACCTTGACGTGTAGCTGATGAATCTGCTGAGTGAGTAGGAGAAGAGGCCCATCACTGCCGAGGCCAGTGTGTAGAGAGGAAGGTTACGAGGCAGTCTCAGCGCGCTTCCCCTTGCAGCGCGGCGTGCCTTCACAAGGACTGAAGCAAAGAGTATGACAAGCTGGCCAGAGGCCCAGAGCTCCAGGATGACAGGGAGAGGCGCTGAGGAGTAGCGGCTGAGAAGAAGGAAGATGAGTGCGAGATAGGCGACTGAGGAGACGAAGTTCACTATCGGGACGAATGTGAGGTTGCTTTTTGCGTAGTCCCCAGCAGCTGCACCGCCACCAGCATCGACCCTCTCTGTCCCCAGGAGGGTGTAGTCCACGACACCGGAGACGGCGTAGACAAGTGAGGCGAAGGAGAGTATGATGAGAGCAGTCTGCCCCTCCGCGTAAACGGGCTTCAGCAGGAAGAGGAGCGGCCTTGCGAGCACGCTCGCCCCGACAGCCATCGGGATGCCGAATAGAAGGGTGAAGTCCAGTGCAACGGAGGGCAGGCCCTCAGAGCCGCCCCCGAGGAGCATGGGATAGAGAGCAGTTGCCAGGTACCCTGAGTACGTTACGATAGTGGCTATTGAGAAGGCAGCCTGGTAGTAGCCAACGACAAGGGTTCCTGCAAAGACGATTGAGGCGACGAAGGTGTCTGCTATGTTCACGGTGTAGGCGAGGGAAGAGAGGGCAGGCACCCACGAGTCTACAAGCCACCTCCTTCCCTCCCCGAGGTCTACGGAAGGGCCGAGCGCCCCCCTTGACATGAAAGTATTGACGAGCGACTGCACCAGATAGGTAACAGCCATCGTTGCGATGACTCCGTCAACGCCCATTCCAAGGACAACGAGAAGTGCGTAGGCAGAGACAACCTTGAATATCTCGGAGGCGACAAGAGAATAGCCTGCGGCTTCAGGCCTGTAGCCAGAAACGACAGCGTTGGTTGCGACGCTGAGGTAGCTCAGAGGGACAAGGGCTGCTGCTATGACGAAGTGGGAGAGTGCAGAGCCGACCTCGGAGTGGAGGTAGACAGAGGCGACCAGGAAGAAGGCGATTCCCGCAGCACTGAGCAGGAGGCTCACTCCTATTGCTGTCCTTCCAAGCTTGAGCCCCCTGGCTATCTTCCTTGTTGCCCAGAAGGCGATCAGCCCTGCTGGGTATGAGGAGAAGGCTACAAGGTCGACTATGAACTCCCAGAGCCCGAAGTCGGTGGGCGTGAGGGAGCGCGTAAGCATAAGGAGGAAAGCAAGGCCTGTGGCGACGCTGAGCAGCCTGGCAGAGAAGACAACGAGGCCTGTCCTCCTGAAGTGGATGGGCGAGCTCAATGCGCTGGGTGCCGAGTCTGCCATATAACAACTTGATTCGGGGGCTCCGTGCCCCAGGTTGTGAGGCGCCGGGGGTGGGATTTGAACCCACGACCCGCTTTCGCGAGACAGGCTCGCCTGCGACTGGGTCTCCAGGCATGCGCACCATGTACTGCGCCCTACCGAACTAGGCGACCCCGGCGCTTTCTCGCCCTGAGCTCTCCCCTTAAATGCGAAACGGTTCCGTGGCAGCACGGAGGAGCGGGGAGGGGATGGGCCAAATCGAAGGTGAGAAGCCGACCTGACAGCAGCAGGTCAACGTGAGGCACAAAGCTCGTCGCGGGCGCTCACAATCCAGGATGTTACCGGCCAGAGCAAGATGAAGGGTGCAGCTTCGGGACTCGTGAGTGCGGAGGTAGAGGAATAAGAGAAAAACGTGGTGGCCAGCTCAGCCCTTTATGGCTGAACTGACCTTCTGCGCGAGGTCAGGAGTGACGTTCTGGATGTTGTGTGCAGCCTTCGCGTGTACCGACGTTATCTGCATCACCTCGTCCTTCGAGGAAGCGCCCTTGACCTCGAAGTCGCACTTCATGCCTATGTCCTTGCACTTGAACTTGTATCCCGCCATGTGAATCGCGCGGCGTGCAGGTGCGCGATATATACGCATTCTGAGGTCGGCTTAAGTGGGTTTGAAGGAGAAGGCTGCACTCTCATTCGACTGCGAAGGCGCAGACGCCCTGGATTCTTCCAAGGTCTCTTGCGATCTCAGACCACGACTCACCGCCGTCCGGGCTGCCATAGAGTTCTCCTGTCGTTGTCCCGAAGTAGACACCGCCCGGGTGCAGCGTGTCGCTTGATACGGCGTCCCTCAGGACGCATGTGTGCACCCTGCTCGGCAGCCCATTGGAAAGCCTTGTCCAGCCGGAGCCACTCAACCTGAAGACCTCTAGCCTTCCCCTGATGCACGAGTTGTGCTTCTTGCAAACACCCTGATAGGCAGGGACGATGTAGACAGACCTCTCTCTGTCCTCCACAAGAGATATCCCGAATCCGTGGCGGACGGAGTTTGATGGGCTCACATCTCTCCAGCTTCTTCCACCGTCAGTTGTAGCGTAGACGCCGCAGTGGTTCTGCTGGTACACAGTCCCCCTCTTCTTCGCGGAGAGGGCAAGCTTGTGCGTGCACCTGTGAACCTCGCGCAGGTGCTTCGACCTCGCGTCTCCGGCGCTTCCAGTCGGTATGTCAGGTGCGTCCTCCTCACCCATAACTGGGCAGTAATCCATCACGCCGTTCTGCATGTGGGACCACGTCTCTCCTCCGTCCTCTGTCATGTACGTCCCGTTCCCTGCTGGCACGACGTAGATCCTTCTGCTGTCGGATGGGTCAATTGCAATCGTGTGAACGCACAGCCCCGTCGTTCCGAACCCCCAGTCTATCCCCCACTTCTCCCGGCCCGGGGCAGTGTGCAGACCGCTTACCTCAAGCCAGCTCTTCCCTCTGTCTCCGGACGAAAAGAGGTGTCCGTAGTGAGTCCCTGCGTAGAGCCTGCAGCTGTCCCGCGGGTCGACCTCTACTGTCCAGACCTTCCTCACGTTGAGCCGTTTCTAGGAATGTGTACTTTCGTATACAACATTCCCATTCGGAGCGCTGGCAGCATCTGTCCAACCTGCTCCCATGGCTTCAGGCACGCCATGGGGATACAGGTATTCATCCCTCATCTGCCGCCAGGAGGCGTCCGCACTCACGGCAAACGGCTGGCCGCAAAGGCGCATACCACGACAGAGTATCGCCAGAGAGGCGAGCCTGTCCCTGCCGTAGTCAACGCCGCATTTCACACACCTGCTCACAGCCCACTCCGGCTGCTCCAGCTTACTACCACAGACGGGACACTTCGATGAGGTCCCACGTGGGCTCACGTATATGGTGAGATTACGAGACTTGTACTCCACCATAGACTGGTAGAGTCGGTATGGCCACCTGTTGAGGTACGTACGGAGCTTCCTGCTCCTCTTCGCACCTTCGCTCGTCTTCCTGATTCCCTTGAGATTCTCGAAGACGAATGACGCGTCCGGGTTCTCCCTTACGGTCTTGATTGACAGCTTGTGCAGTGTGTCCCTGATCCTGTTTCTCTGCCTTCCTCTCGTCTCTCTCAGCTTTTTCGCTCTCTTCTGGGGGTTCCTCACATGTAGCTGTATCTTCTGCCTCCTCCTCGAGAAGTCGTTCTGTATCTGTGCTATCCTCCTTATCGGCACCGTCTTGACTTCTTCTAACCTTGGCTCGCTCTGGATTGATGCCTTGGTAGTGTCTATTGTCGTGAAATTAATGTCCTGCGCCACGAGCCTCTCTCCGAGCGGCTTCTTCTCGTCTCTCACGACGAACGTCAGGCATACCTTTCTGTCCGTGATGAGCAGCTCTGATGGTCTACCCTCCGAGTATTCCCCATAGTGCTTGTTCTTTGTGTTGATAGGGAGCCAGACATACCTGCTGGGCTGCAGTGTGACCCTCACCCTGTCATCTGCAATCCTGAACAGCTCACCGTCTATCCTCATCGCCAATCTTTTCACTTCAGGTATCCTCAGCTCGCCGTGATGATTCCTCCTGTAAGATTTCAGCATTGCAACAGCTGTCCTGCAGACAGGGTTGATGTGGTGCCTTGCGTATGAATAGCGGGAGTAGAACCAATTCTTCACTTCCCTCCTCAGCTGAATAGGGGATGGGAGTCTGTGCTTCCCATCCCTCACAGCGTCCCTGTAAGCCACCTGAATGGCGTACCTGACTGCATCCTGCATGTCCCTGAGATATGCAATGACCTCCTCTGGCTGCTCACAGCACCACACAATCGTCCTCTTCTCTCCCTTTGACCTCCAGGGGTGGCTCAACTCATCTTTCACCCTCCATCGATATTTAAGGACAGACAATTCCATTACAGCATATCATCATACGCATTCCTCTACATTCTCCTGGAGCTGTCGCTAACCCCCTGTTGAGTGGCACCCATCTCCTGCCCAGGCTCTCAGAGGCGAAGACACCCTCTGTGAGTGTTGCCGCGTAGAGCCTCCCGTCGTCTGGGCTGTACCTGACGCTGTTGACACTCTCCCCCGCCAGGAAGGGTCCAGCCCTCCTCCAGGAGCGGCGACCTTCATCGGAGGAGAAGAGGTAGCCGCCCTCCTCTGTGCCCACTGCGACAGAGACCCTCAACTCAGTCCGGATGAAACAGCCATTTTGTTATAAGCATTTCCAACGCACAGCGTTGTTGAATAACTGACGCTTTTGTCAGTCGTTCTTGTTCTCCTCGATATTGGGTAGACGCGTCCCCTCACCCTGGCATGCCTGCCAAGAAGAAGAGGAAC
>Ga0080006_1147743_pt1 | contig 37701 bp, 31 predicted proteins | sample RS3BMetagenome_FD_69209 | JGI IMG/M metagenome (GOLD analysis project Ga0080006, IMG submission 69209) | Ferric oxide microbial mat and aquatic microbial communities from Rainbow Spring, Yellowstone National Park, USA - RS3B (SPADES... ...
CGCACACAGCGCACCAGCCCAGGAGGCCGAGAGGAGAACGCCCGAGGGCCATGCAACCCAAGCGTCGCAGCGTCACGTGCAGAGCGCCCATGGCTAGCATGTGTTGATCCCGGGGGGTATCACACATCTGCTGAGCGGCTATGTTGAGCACGCAAAGAGGACACGCGGTGGCAGTGACGACCTCAACGCCGCCGCTATCGCAGCGATCCTCGAGTCGAGCACACGGATCGAATCGCCGTGCGCGATCAGCGGTGATCGGCACGCACCGGCGCAGCGCCGCGGGAACGATGCGTGCATCCGCATGCGCGCTGCGCGCCACAAGAATCCTGAGACTAGACGCGAGCCCTGCACGACGGGCTCGAAAAGCGATAGAGACGTCGGTGGCCTTCGTTGATGTGTGCTGGCCTCGGGATCGTATGCTCACCGGGCTTACCCGCTCGTCGCTATGCCTCTTGTCGCGCTGGATACGCGGCTCGCAGATCGCCGTGGGTGTTGCAGCAGTCCAGTGCGGCACGTCCGCCGACCAGACCTCTGAAGATGCTGGTGCGTGCTTTGTCTTGCAGCGCATGTCTGTGCCTGATAGCGCCACTCTCGAGACGTGTCTGTCAGAGGCAGTCGCCAAATCCGGTTGCATGGGCGATTCGACGCGTCGCTGCAGTTCAATGCACTGTTCGCGGAATGCATCTGTGCGTGTGCACGTCGCAAGCCCAGATCGCCCCCAGCTCGAGTCCAATAGCTTGACATCGCGATGCGGCAGCGCGCCGGGTGATTCAACGTCCTCAACTGGCGACTGGCAATGCACTCGTGGATTGCCCAGTTCACGAATCGTCGAGCTTACCCTGCGCTCCGACGTTCCATGATCCAGACGATGGTACGGATCAGCCCAGGAGAGCTCGTGCTCGTTCGTCGTCTCCGCCATGGAGGACGACAAGTTATGCTGCAGACAGGATGTTTCGGCAGGTTCATCCGCTGCTTGTCGGGTGCGGTGCTTGTCTCGACACTGAGTGTGCTCTGGTACCTGAACATCGCCTGCGTCACGAGTATGCTCCTCAGAGGATAGCGAGAGGGATTCCGCAGAGCTTGCATAACCATCGGATACGGCATATTGTCGGAAAAGTAAAGAGCCTGTGCATGAAGCGCAAAGCGACGCTGCATTGGTGTTCAATGCGCTTTTCACGTTTCCCGCATCTAAAGAATCATTGGCAGACGAAAAAGGCGTCGATGGTAGCGTCTGCGCTGCAGACTTCAAATACTCGTTGCGGCCAATGCCATTACGGTTATCGTCAGCGCACTGGTGTCGAGAAATGCGCCCTGAGTGTCCACACATCGGCTGCTTACGTGCTGGCTGCACGATCATCCCCGAACCAGCTTTCTCGATTATTGAGCATCGTTCATCGTTGGTGTCTTTAGGAATGTGACGAAGAAGCGACTCAGAGCGACACGTGTCGTTCTCTGTGGTCCCGCTGCATGAGACACCGCAGTGGCGTTCCGAGGGTGCGCTCTTTTCAAAGCTGTTGCCGGTTTCGTTGTCGAAGCAGCGCTGCGCTTCGCTTTCAGTGCTCGTGTAGCCGCTATGCCGCTTCGCTTGCGAGTCGAGGGAGCCCGCAGCAACCAGTCGGTGGCGCTTATAGCTGCCCAGCCGTGTCGCCGTTCTAACTGTTCCTCGAGGCCGAGGTTGTGCTCCGTGCTGGCGCGTTTCGCCCACAGGCCCAGACTGCTCCGGCGAGCCGCTGACCTCGGCAGCGCTACGCAACCCCGAGGCCAGAACAATTCCTGGACCAGCAGGGTCCGTGTGTGCCGAGCTCGGCCACTTCTCGAGCAGCTTCGGAGCCCATATCGCGTCTAGACTGAGCACACGAGTGCTCGCAGCCTGCTCTCCCCGTTTGCGCATACGACAGCGTCGCTTGTGTGCTGGCTGTGTCTGCGTCGCTTTAGCGACTGCTGCCCAGGTACGGGGCGCCTCGGGCTCCCGCAAGCACGCTTGGGGCATTTTGCAAGGTTATCACACAAGGCGGCACCCAAGTCGCTCTCACCGCCACGTAAACAGCGGCATCGGAGTGTGAACCCTGTCCATGAAACGCGAACGTGCTCAGCGCTTTCGAAATGTACATTGGCGCCACAAACGGCATGCCGGCGCAGGTACCACATGGAACCACGGGGAGAGCGGTGAAGGCAGCAGCGGCTTCTGCGGGTAGGAAGCGACTACTGACCTCGAACAGCGTGGATACATATAACTTTTGTGATCGTTTCGACTGTCGTTCAACAAGCTAAAGTTGATTCCACATGCGAATGACGACCATCAAGAAGGCGCGTATGAACGCGAGGACGTTCGCGACTTGTCATATCGGCTGGAGTAAGGGCCTGTGTAGTGCCAACTTTACGAGGCTAGAAATTAGAGACTCAGGTCTTCTTCGAAGGCGGAAAGTGTACCCGAATCCCCATAGAGCAAATCACGAAGTGTTGCCAAATTTTGTTGGTAGGCGATTTCCAGCCTGCGCTCTAGTGTGTTATCGCAGCGTATTCGTCCATCCGCACTTGTGACAATGACGCCGCCTGGCGAACTGTTATCGAGCTGCTCGGTGTTTGAAATGGACACGCAAGACGCCTGCTCGGAGGCAGGAGTCGTGGCTTCGCTGTTTTCGAGCAACTGGCGGTATCGTGCCTGAAGGCCTGCAAGCGAATTTTCCACAAGCGCCCGATCACGCGAACGCAGAATAAGGCTCACTCGTGGCTCTGGTTGTACCATCTTCATGCCCTGTTCAATAAGACGCTCCAAAAGCTCCTGGTAGTCCGGACCGGCTTCGGTGCCAAACGCGGCGAGTCGCTCGCGGCTACACTCGTAGAGCTCACGCAGCGTCGCTTCGCGAGCGCGAAGCACCTGCAGACGAGCGGCGTTGAGCGCCGATGCCAACGCTATTCGACGTGATGCCTGCAGCTGCTTGTACTTTCGCTCAAACTCAGCTCGTATCCGCTCGCGCTGCTCCTCGAAAAGGCTGAGCTTCCGCAGGTGGAACTCCTCCTCCGCTTTTGTGCGCAACTCGTTCACTTTCTCGTCTGCTTCCTGCCGAATAAACGCCACCATCTGCTGCACCTGTTGCTGTACCTGAGCATCGTTCATTATGAAAGCGGAGCAACTGAAACGGCCTGTGCTCCTCCGAGTACGCCCAGCGATACCGACTCAGCGACAAGTTGGCTACAGCGATGCGCCTCGGAGCGTTTCTTGCACTACGGCTCGAAGCGCCGCCAATGGATTCGCTCTCGCTCATACGACAAGAATGTTGTGTCCCGTGACGTCTATGCACTACATGATTGCAGCGCATACTAGGGGATATTGCGTCATATGAGGGCTACTCACTACAGTGTAGTCGCCAGCAATTGGAGATATTTTTGCCGGATTTTTATCCATAAACGACGCTATAGGCGCTCATAGAGGCTACTGCATCATCGACCGGCAGCGGACATACGATTGGAACGCGAACGCATTCTTCGCTCTGCAACAGCTGCAATAACTGTCGTACTTGCTACTCGGCAACGAGAAGCTCGTGCGAGGTGCTCGTTATCCATACACAGCTGGCGAGAAGCGCAAACGCTAAGCTCACACTGTGTAAGAGTGTGCGTCTGGAAACCTGCACTCGCTGGTGCGCTCCGATGGCCGTTTTAGTCTCAGTGAACGTCTGCTAGCCCGGGTTTTCGGAAGCAACACCCGCTTAGACGGCAACTAGGCAAGGCCTGCCTCGCTACGTCACGAGTGCCTCATCATCAGGCACGTTGCCGACCCATAGTGCGGCAGAACAAAGTGCTGACGTCACCTGGCGAACATGACCACTCTGGACACTGTGCTGGGCGGGCAGTGGGAGCCTCTCGAGAAGACCTTGAGCCGCCTGGAGACAGCGATACAGCGCGCTGCAAGCCTGGACTGGCAGCAGGTGCGGTCTGAACTAGCCAGCGCTGTTGCCCGAGCAGGCGAGCAATCTATTCCAGATGCACTGCGTTTACGGGTATGGAGGTTGGCTCTCGAGTGGCCGCAGTCGCACGGCACGGCGCTGGTGCAGCCGGCAGAAGATCTGACACACGAGGCGTCTGCTGCAGAAACGCCTGCTGCGACTCTCATTGAAGCACAAGAGAGCATAGAGGAGCGTTTCGCTCCCAGCGATGTCAACACATTGTCCATCGCACTTTTAGGTGAGACGGCTGGCAACGGGGCTGATCTCATAGACTCGCCGACAGATGCCCACCGCTTCGATACTTTGTGGACAGATACGGTAGTTGCCGGCGAGTCCAGACCTAAGGCTTCAGAGACGCCAGCCACTCGAAAAAACGATGCACCTTACGCAGCGGTGGACGAGTCGGAGAGCACTGCGCGCGGAGCAAGCTCCGACACCGCACGTGAAGCGGCCCCAGGTAAAGGTCCAGTGTCAGCAGGCATGCCGAGCACCCTCGAGAACGACGTCTACGATGTGCTCGAGCAGGACGTGCTGCGAACGCGTCGCGGTACGACAGTGTTCGAGCGTGCTGCCGCGAGAACGCTTCTGACGCAATGGTTGTGCACTTTTTGCGAAACACACGGCGTGCCATACATGCAGGGCATGAATGAGGTAGCTGCGGTTTTCGTATATCTGCATGAAACGCAGCATTCACCTGTCGCTGACTGCACGTGCTACGCGCTGTATGAGCGCTTCGAGGAAAGGTTTGTGCCGCTCACCGCCGACCTGGGACCTGACCCGTTCCGCTGCCTCAAGCTGGCCTTCGAACTGCTAACAGCCCTGCTCTGGTTCCACGATCCCGAGCTGGCTGTGCGATTAGAGCGGTACCAGCTTACGCCGGACATGTTCTCCACATCTTGGCTTGTAACCGTTTTCGCACGCAACCTATCGCTTGATGCAGTTTTGGCGCTTTGGGACGCGCTGGTGCTGGCCGGTGACCCTCTATTAACGATTTTTGTGGCACTTGTGTGCCTAGAGTCCAATCGACAAAGCCTGCTGATGGCGAGCGAGGCGTCGCTGCCGGAGCAGTTGCTATCCATTCCCCTGCGGAGTCGCCAAGACATTGAGGCGGCCTGGCAATGGGCCCGCAAACTCGAGAGTCGCACCCCTGCAGAGGCGCTCCGTCGAAGTCGCAATGTCATGTTCGGCCCGAGCCCAGTGCCCGCTGAGGGAACGGCATTCCGAGAAGTCACCATCGTGGTCGCATTCGAGCCCCATGAAGTGATCGCGTCGCTCGAAAAGCCGTGCAATGATGGCACACGAGCGCCGCTGCCCGCTTTGCTGCTGGACTGCCGCCCGAGCGACGAGCGTCAGTATGGTTACTTGCCGGAGGCGATTCCGCTTGACCTTGATGAGCTGCGTGATGCTGTGGTGCACGGCTGGGAGCCATGCCTTGATCGCTTCCGCGAAGATGTCTTTGCCCAGCGCATCGTACAGCATGTACTGGAACGTTTCGGTGCCAGTCATGATGGCAAAATTTGGATTTGCCTTGTGGGTTCAGGCCCTCCGACGTATTTCGATGTCGATGAAAACGCCTTTGACGTTCTACCTCTGAAGAGAATACTTGAGTACCAGGGCGTGCACTATGTAGCATCACTGCGTCACGGGTTTGCAGCCTGTGAGGCGCTGGCGAAGCGCGGATCACTCGCCCTCGCGCACTATGATGCCGCTGCACTAGCCCAGGCGCGTCAAGCAAAGTGTGCACGCTTGGCGGGAGTACGTCCCCCGGGGCCGGTCGCTCCGCCGCATGTGACATCGCGTATCGCTCCTCCGGGGTCGCATCCTGAAGAGTGCCTCGATCGGCAAGTATCGCAGACACTCGGTATGGTATCGCTGCAAGCGATCGACTCCACGTTGCTGGGCACGTCTGCACTGCACGGCTGGCTCGATGGTACGCAACTGATGTTGGCGAAGCATACGCCCCTGGATATAGGATCACCGGCACTTCTTCGGCGCTTGACGCTTTATCCCTGTCTGAAGTTGCAGCGCAAAAGCGGCGTTTTCGTGAATCGCTATCTGGGGATAACCAGATGTCGCTTCTTCGTGCTTGCGCCTGATCGAGCACGCAACACGCTCATGTATGTCAAGTCGAGTCGGCATTTGTTGCTGCTGAAGCGTATCCTCTTTCGGAAGGAAAGTCGTGAGCTCGTCATTTTTGAGTTTCGCGCTCCAGATTCGCAGCTTATCGATAAGCGTATTACGTGCCATCTGGCGGACGGGCTCAGCGACTGTGTTGAGTCTATACGTAGGCGCCTGCGACAGCTGAGGCTCGAGTCACGACTCGGTTCGCGCGCTGCACGCGACACCGCCACATGAGGGTGCATTGCTGGGCGCTCCCAGAGCGCTGCATCCGGAAAGAGAGAGTCGACGTCGCCACGAATGTGGCTCTGCTTTGCGTTGACGCAGATCGTGGCGTAAGTTGCCGAAGCGGTACCTCGTTCATATGCGGGAAATGTGACGCGACGCTGGGCAACGCGCGGCACATGGATACGCAAGCGCAGCCTGCATTCACGGTGCGTCCACGAATCGCACCGTGTCTCGCCCTTCCCCATATCTCCAGTGCAGTGTATAGCAGCGCTGAGCGCACGATCAGCTTGCATCGCAGTGCGCCTGTATTCAGTGGTGAGAGGTCGCGATGCCTGTTGTCCACAGCATCGTATATGTGTGTGGATATCGAGCTGGGGTGCGCACACAGCGGCATTTTCATGTCGTAGTTCTCCATGCGGTGTCCGTGGATGCGCTAACGATGGAGAGTCGGTACCTGGCGAGTCGTTGGATCCGTAAAACATCTAATGCGGAGGAGAATCGTATCGAACCGGGGCTCATGGATGCCTGAGGTGTCTGCGATGTCGGTCTGAGCCTCTCTTCACTGGTGACGGTGCGGATCGTGCGTTCGGGAGACGCGGATTCGATTCATCGATTTTTTGTTGTAAGGTGACGCTTTCATTGGCAGCCAGTCGCATGCCGAGATCCGAGTTTCTGCTCGGACCAAGCGCCTTTCTGGATGAGGAGCGATCGTGCACTGTTATCTGGGGTATTCTTTGCCGATCGGGAGTGCTCCAAGAATTCTGTTCTTGCGATACATCACTGCAACATACAGCAGTATCCCTGCATCAACTTACAGATAAGCTCGGGAGCGCAATGATGACTTGTTTGGAGTTGCTCGCGCATCGCAACTTGCTGACTTGAAAAGCAAAGACGTCAGTACCGACTTGACGCTGGGTGTATGTCATTGGTCGCTAATCAACGCAACGGGAGCAGATCAGCCGGTGACACATCACGAGACAGCACGTCGAATACGCCCTGCTCACAACACGTTTCACGAAGAGGAGGTATCCGCATCGCATGGACGAGGGTCCAGTGTCGTGTACACCTGATCTACATCATCTATGGCTTGCAGCGCTTCGACGCCTGCATGAATGAGGTCCCGATCTGCCTCAGAAACCGGGGGCGGTATCAGTTTCGGGACCATAACAAGCTCACTGGTGCTAAGCTTCACACCCGCTGTTGTGAGGGCTTGGGCGACCTGTGCGAGCGCACCAGGCGGTGTCCATACCAGAAACTCGCTTCGTCCCATCGGCGTGTCATCCATGGCGAGGTGCTGCAGGTCGTCGGCGCCCGCATCTGCAACGATGAGAAGCAACGAATCAGGGTCAAACTGTGAGGATTCAGCGTCCTCTTCCGACACGAATGCACGGATGCAACCTTTTCGTTCAAAAAGATGTTGAACCGCACCAGCCGAGGCCATCTGAAGACCTGCCTTGCGCGCAACGAGTCGCACTTCTGCTGCTGTACGGTTCAGGTTGTCTGTGAGGGCCTCCACCAAAATTCCTACCCCATGTGGACCAAAAAGCTCGTAGATAGCGGACTCGAAGTTCGCTTGCTCAGACGCGCTTGCCTTGGTAAGAGCCCGAGCCACGTTTTCCTTCGGAACACCACGCTCAATAGCTTCCCGTACAATGGCGTCTACATCACCGCCCGCTTTTGCAGTCTGGACGATCCGCTTTCCATAGCGGGCAAAGAGCTTCACGCGCGCTAGCTCACTCGCCTGCTTTCTCGCCATGATCTTGGCGTAGCGCCGACCCATGTGCAAACTCAATACACCGCCCGTCCGTGCAATGCGTCGGGCCAAGGGATGCACCGCAGTCTGCGATCGCACGCTTCTACGCAAACGGCCAGAAGGCACTTGGTGCTCGGAGGAGCTTCGCGCTCGCCTCGCCCAAGGCACCCGGGATCCGTTCGGTACGATATCCGGATTCGCCCCCAAAATCCAGAACAGCTTCATATTCATACACAAGTAGTCAAAGAGAATCCCGAATAGATGCTACTCATGAGAAAATGAACTGCACAACAGCCAGCAGTCCACAAATGCACAGACAAACAAAAGGTCGGTCGCCCTTGGAGCAGATGATCGCACGTCGGCCCTAGCGCGTACGCTTGAGGAGACGATTCTGCCGTCGTTCCACAGACGCTTCTGTTGCTTTTCCCTAGGAACATCATGTTTTGTATAACGAGCACTTTCACAAGCCCAGTACACAGCAGCAGAGCGGGTGGGTCGGTTTACGCCTGCAAGCTACGGCGAAAAAGCTTGCGAAAGCACGTGTTAACGCAGCCGTGGCCGCAAACGTTGCGGCTCTGTGCTGCAGGATCGGTGGGCGACGACTCGGCTTCAGAGAGCGGTGTGGAGCCTGGGATGCCTCCCGAAAAAGCGCAAGTCACGAGTTCGGCTACTGATCCAGAGCTCGAACGACTACGCTTGGCGGTAGAGCGAGCGAAGCTTGAAGCAGAGCGGGCACGTTTGCAGGCAGAAAAGGCCCGGTTGGAGGCCGAAAAGGCCAAAATAGAGGCAGAAAAGCAACGCCTTGCAAAGGAAAAGGAGAAAGAGAAAGCGGCACTTGCGGCTAAGGGTACCGCAGCCGTTGCCAGCGGTATTGCACAGCCTGCAGCGAACACAGACGCGACTGCGGGTGCCCAGCAGAGCGGGACGCGTTCGCCGACAAACGACGCCGGCGGAAAACAGCCCGAGCGGGGCAACGCACCCTTGAACAACACGGACCCTGCACTCCGCAGGGCTATCGAGAGCGGCATGCTTGACGAACGCAGCATGGCGCTGTTGTCGCAAATGGGGTCGTTTGTGCTCGGCGGTGGTATCTCCGACGACGACCTGAAGCTCCTCCAAGAGAAGGTACTGACCTTCGATACCTTCATGGCAAACCAAATCACAAGAACACCTATTGGTGTTGTCATTCGAGGGCGCCTTCGTGTGCAGAATCCCTCAGAAGCCTATCAAAGGCTCGAAATGGCCCTGGCAAACACCGGACTGAACCAGCGCCTTCGATTGTTCTTGATGGAAGATCCGAGGTCGCCATTCCTCACGGATGACGAGCTGCTCGTGGATAGTGCAGACGAGTCTGCGCGGCTGCGCTCGCCTCCTATTATCGTGGTGATGCCGATCACTTCCGAACCAGCAGGCATAGGTATCTGGCAGTACCTCCTGGCCAGCGTTCTCGGAGTGACAGCGTTATTTACAACGTTTGGCTATGGAGTGGGTGTTTTTGGGCTTTCGCCGGACTTTGCTCAACAGATTGCGCGCGGTAACATCGATGTGGTATCCGAGACGCTCCCCGTGTCCATTGGGGCAGTTGGGATTCTCGTGGCTCACGAGCTCGGCCATCGAATCGCAGGTGCAGTTCGGGGCGTGAAACAGGGCTTGTCGTTCGTGATCCCCTCGCTGCAGATTGGTTACTATGGCTGCGTGACACCGCTGAAAAGTTTCCCTCGAAACAGGTCGTCGCTTTTTGACGTGGCTGTGGCCGGACCTGTGGCTGGTCTCGTGAGCTCTGTCGTCGCCCTGCTTGCAGGCCTCGTTCTGACGGTACAGCAGGGGAGTACGCCGCTGGACTGGTTTCCGCAGATACCCTCTGCGCTCTTCGACGCCTCGCTGTTCATAGGCACCCTGGGCAAGGCTATTCTACCACAAAGCGCGCTTTCGCAACCGACAATTGCTGTCCATCCGCTTTTTGTGGTAGGCTATACCGGTTTGTTGAGTCAGGCACTGCAACTGCTCCCGATTGGGCGCACGGATGGAGGCCGAATGGTTCAGGCAGCGTTCGGACGTCGCATTGCCGGCAGAGTCAGCGGAATTACGTTGCTTTTACAGGCTCTAGCCTCGGTTTTGGGGAACTCGCCCCTGCTCCTTTTTTACGGGCTGGTGGTGATCTTTTTGCAGCGTGAGCAGGAACTTCCCTGCCTGGATGAAGTATCTGAGCCCGATAATGCCCGCAGAGTAACGACTTTTGTGCTGCTTCTTATCACGATGCTCATTCTGTTGCCTTTCCCGTCACAATTTGGAGACATAACTGGCCAGTTTTGAAGCCAGGGAACAGTCGCAGTACGATACTGCAAATTGCGGCGTTTCCTGTTACCCGCAAATATGAGGGACCACCGCCCTCGCGATTCAGCAAATCATAAAGGGGCCAGATAGCGATTTCTCTCGATTTGGCACTGGGTGTGCCTCGCGATGGGCTTCAACGACGTCGAGGACGCATATGCAGCCGTGCGCTGCATGCCAACGAGCCCAGCCTTTGCCCTCATTGATGCCGCTCTCTGACTCGTCGCTCAGCGGTGTGCTGTGCTGGCGGTACGTCACGCGGAAGCGTCCACATCGCGAACAACTTGATCTCGATCCGACGCTCGGTAGGGTACGAAGCAGGCGTCCTTTGTCCGCTCGGCGTCCGCAACGGCGCTATAAAAGCGCCTTTGGAGGCACGCACGGGTAGCGCAACACTCGGAAGATCGCTAGAACGAATCATAATGTCCAAGTGGAAGTCTGGATGGTGATTGCTGAAACCTAGCGGGTCTGAAGTGCAGCGCAGTGATACGTGCTTCCCTAGACCCCGATAAACATCGCGCCATCGGGTATCTCTGGTCACCTTCAACGATGCTGTACGATGGAAAAGGCGGTACGCACAATACGCTCTGTCGTAGCCGATTTCTGCGGCGTGAATGCACCGCATGGGAGGCTGTTGGGGCGTACCTGCGGGTCGTTCCAGTTTTGATCGACGAAACGTTTACACTGACGGGGACACCCGATGACACCCTTTCGCTGCAGGCTCATCCGCGGCAGCGACAGGTCCGCAATGCGCCTGCTACGTCGACTCGCGTGCGCGCAGTGCCTGATCCACAAATCCAGCGGTGCTTGTGCTCAAACGCCTGCAAACACAGTATGCAACGGGCTGTCTAGCTCGGAGGATACCACCATGCGAGAGCTTTCGCGTGAGCCCAACAGCGCCAGTGACGGCTGGTCGTCCACAGCGCAGGCGATGGTTCCTTGTGCAGATCTGAGCGACACCAGCAGTTGACTCCAACAAAAGCCGAGTAACATCTGCTCGCTGGAGCGCCCGATTCTCCAGGGACAAGAGCGGGTCTCTCTGCAGCACTGCCCCGGAGGAAATCTACTGGATGTAACATCGAGCGATTTCTGTGCATGTGCTTTACGACCTAAACAGCGCCACTTCTCTACAACCTCTCAAATACATGTCCTTCTCCATGAAGTGGGACCAATGCGCTATGAATCTGCAACCTAAAAGGAACGGTTCTGTGGAACCGTTCTTCGTTTCGGATTCTGGCCTCACAGAACGCGCTGGCGTCCGCTAGGGGCGTACCGCAGAACGGTAATTCACAGTGATGTCGCTCATATGAACATATGGCCTGTTTCACGAACATTCTCCTGGTGAAAGAGCAAAAGCAATTGCGCTTCATACACTGTATGGACACAATTCACGCTTGCATCTTGCGATCGACATTGAACTACAGCGCGATTGTTTGGCAGGAGCGCATGGCGAGCCGGAGGTCCTCCCTACTGGCCATGTTACTCGGTTTTCAACTGCTTTGGCCACATATCTTTCGAGTGCTCTTCGTCTCGGGCCGAGGACACAAGCATTCCTGCTGACCAACGTCAATGCTCTCTTCGCATGGACCGCATCCGAAGCATCAAGCTCAGTATGCGAGGTCGCACATGTCATCCCCCTTCATCAGGTCCACTTGTTGAGGACGCCGCAGCTTCATCGGCGGCGTCCGTCAGGAAGCTCCAGAGATACGATGGAAGCGATGCACTGGATGCCTCCAGGCAATGCGCGCGCGTTTCTGCTCGTTCCATGGCTTTCCGCATCACGTTCGCCCGCGGATCCATCGTACCACCGCGCTCGAAAATGTGCATGAGCTCGTCTGTGCCCCCTGCTCCCTGAGAACCGACTGAAGACGCAAAGTTCAATGGTAAAAGGAGACGACGATCCAGGGCAACAATCAGTGCACCCCACGGTGTCAGCATAGAAGACTCTCTATCCTGTTCTGCACTCTTCAAAGTCGACGGCCCCGTGCCCACAAGAGGTCCAATCAAAAACTCCATGAACGGCCAAATACCTAGACCCACATCCACGGTCATCGAACTCAGGCTTTCCAAGTTTACGCAATGGTCATCCCAGTAGCAATCCCAAATAAGGGGCTCTGAACCAGCTGGTGCGCGTGGAACACCCCATATAACCCGCATCCGGCTGTAGCGCCCTTGAAGAGCCGAACTCCCGCAGACCAGCACAGCGACGTACCCGTTGAGGGCAATCCATCGCGCAAAATATCCCAGAGAGCCCAGCGCTGCGCAGCTGGTACCGAAAGCACTGACGAGCGCGATACCATGGGCGGCGACGCGGTCCAAGCACGTGCGCGTTGCGACGCTAAGCACAAGCGTCATATCCGTACCACGCCCTTCCAGGCTCGCCACGAGTTTGTGGGCCCGCACGAACCGCAAACTAGGTGTCGGGGGCAACGCGCTCGGGGGGTCTGCAATACAGTTGGCGAGCTCACGCAGCTCGCACTCCAGACTGTGCAGTCTGTCCGACCCTGGGGTCTCGTCGCATATTCGCGACACTTGCAGGGCCTCTAAAGACCGGTACACCAATTCACTATTCCCATCTATGCAACAGAATACGAATACGTCTGCAACGAGAGCTGCTGCCCGAGGTTCGTAGCCACGTGTGCGCAGAAAACAGAAAAATCGCAAACGCAGATCTTCCAGAGACACCGCAACGTCTTCACTTGATGCGCGAATCATGAACACAGCAGCATAAACTCAAGGTTGCAGCCCAACCTAGATGATATCCCAAAGCAGACTTACAAAGTGTAACCAGTCCTACCACAGGGCCGGCACTTGCCCTCCCGAACACAACCCAGACCGAACAATACGAATTGATTGTATAGAGCAGGCCGTTGGAGCCGACTACGAGGTTTGGCTTCGCCAATCGCGCGCGCCAGCTCAACGCGCATTCGGTTACCGCAAGTGCATCGCAGAAATCAGACAAAGGCGACGTCGCACGGAGCACACTTCAAATGAAACGGCGTCGTGATTGGAGCAGTGCCAGGAGCGCCGCGCACACCTCAGATGAAACGCATTCGCATGCGTGTGTGGCTGCGTGTGTTCGGATCGACGAGCGTCAGGCGCACTGCGATGCGCCTCAGTGCAGCAGCAGCAGCAACGAGATCGGCACAAGATTACGAAGCGATGCGTGCCGGCGCGCGCGTTGTTTCCGAGATCCCAGGCGTCGACGCGTCGATGGTGGTGGTGGCAGGCGGGCGCCTGGATCTCCATGCATGTCAAGGGTGGTACTGCGATGTGTACCAGCGACAGAGCCTATAGCAAGAGATTATTCTACGTGAGTTTCCGATCTACGATACTTTATTTTGGCTCCAGCGCGATGCGAACACGCATGTGCCAAGGCGGGTGTCGGACACGTGTCCTTCATCGATCGGTGAGGCGTCTCGCGCGGTGCACGCATCTCGCGAAGTGAGCGCATCTGGGGGATCAGGCAGTCAATTGGAGCGACGCGCGTGTCGCCGTTGTTGAAGGGAAACGCGATGTTGATCTCTAGTGTGTTGTTCAGCTGTAAAAGTTGTATTTGCGTTGGAGTCGAACAAAAATATAGTTTTCAATTCATTTGTGTTTCAGCCCTCAAACAAGTCTAGTCAAGTGTTCTTTCGCAGTATATAACAGAAGGGTTCACAGAGCGTTCTTTCTCAAGAAACTGAAAAAAGAAAAGTTATGAAAAGCAAGTCCACGATCCTGGAGGCCCAGGGCCGCCGGCTGCCAGACAAAAAAAAACGAAAAACAGTGCCGAGTCCAGAAGAAAAGGAAGAGAAGAAGAACCGAAATGGGGAGGCCCTACGTCGAAGACTGCAAGAAAGACGACAGTACAACGAGATGGTGGTGAAAGCCTTTCTTCTTGGACATATCAAGGATCCGTACAAGGAAAAGTTGCGAGACGCAATCGAAAAACTTGTCGACTCGTACTCCAAGAGTACTGTCAAGGCGTCGTCAGGACTGATGCATTTGGCGAGGGAGATGTACGAAGACGTGGCGCACATGGAAACGGTCGAGATTCCGGACGAGTTTTTCGACAAGACGTTTATTCGTCACCTGATGCTTGGTACAGCGGAAACGCGGAGGGAAAATGAGCGGGTTCACGCTCTTCACGAAAACTTCGCGGAGCTCCGCTTCGAGAGTAATCGATACAGGGGTGATCGGGATATTTAGACAAACGGAGCGAAAAAGCACATCACCAGTCTGAAGTACCATTTGACAGTGAACATCGAACGTTTCGTGATACGGGCCGTGTTTCCACTCTACCCGAGCCTATCTCGCAATGGAAAATGGGCGATTATCAATGACATCACGAACGATCGTAATCATGAAGATGAGGTCGAATTTGTCGACAAGAAGGCGGCAAACCAGAGCACGAATGAAGCTTCTGAAATCCGTGCGGTTATACAAGAGCACCGTGCGGTACTAGGGTTGGCGAATCCAACAGAAAAGATATCAGAGCTGAAAAAAGATAAGGAAAGATGCTATCGCCTCGTCTTACGGTATTTCGTGTTTTCGTTCCGAGAACTCGAACCCAAGACCGAAAAGCGGCTGAGTAGAAGAAAAATGCAGAGTCGGAGAGACGGAAGGCTTTTTCAATGGGGAAGCGCTTCAACGTGGTTCCAATGTGCAACATTAAGTCACATTTTGTGAGTATCGACTCCGGCGTCCTTTACGGCATCATGAAAGAGATCAGTCCGGAGTTCAGTGTCAGCAGGGAGGAATTCACCGGCGAAAACCGGGAGACGTACTGGAGGATTAACTTCAATTTCAAACGTCTGGAAGCGAGCAAACAGCAGGTATTCACTGGAATGATCGAAACCGATGGAGTAGCCTTGCGTGTACACTATCGGCGGTTGAAGAAAGATCGTCCAGTTCCGCCCTCGGCGAACCATGAAGATGAGAAGGAGGCGGATCCTGTGACGCAGGAGGTGGAGGATAACGACTTTATGGTTGGCGCGGCGAAGCATAAAGATGGGAAGTAGGCGGGTCCTGCGACGCAGGAGGTGGAGGATAACGACCTTGTCGTTGACGTAACGAAGGATGAAGATAAGAAGGAGGCGGATCCTGCGATGCAGGAGGTGGAGGATAGCCACATTGTCGTTAGCGCTACGAAGCATGAAGAAAAGAAGGAGGCGGGTCTTGAGACGCAGAAAGTGCATGATGACGACTTTGTCGTTGGCGCTGACCCCAGAAACACAAATATCATCACCATCGCAGCACCGAAGCGCGCAGAAGATAGTACTGACGGTAACTTGCGTCAGAAAGACATGCGTCTGCTGAGGTTCTCGAGAGCGAGATACGGCCGAGAATCGGGAATCATGAATGCAAGGAACAAAATCGAGACTTGGAATACAGGAATGAAGGATCTCCTGGAAGCTATGAGCAAGGTGACGAGCCGAGGAGCGGACTTTCAAGCTTTTCGGGAGTTTATGCAAGTTCGTGTTGCTCATTGGGATGCACTGTGGGAGGAGTATACAAAGCCCCGGTGGGCTCGGTTGCGTATGAATTTGTACAGTGGGAAGCAGCGGGAGTTCGCGAACTTTTGCAATCACTTGAGTGCCCTCAAAGAGGACAAGACTCAAAGGCTCGTAGTAGCATACCTTTCTTGGGCGCTGGGCGCCCAAGAAAGGTACTACGCCAGCTCCAACGACGAGGATGTACAAGTCGTCTGCACGGCGTTTTCTTACAATACCTGTAGATGAGTTTCGAATGTCCACACACACCTCGAGCTGGTTTGTACACTTCAGAGGGTCGAGATGGAAAAGTGCCAGCGGAGCCCTGAGGAAATAGCAAAGTACGGACCGCTGACGGAGGAGCAAGTGGAAAGGAGAGCGAAATTTCGTGGACTACTCGCACTGGTGAGTACAACTCCCAACGGCACGAATCGTATGGAGTTTGTTAACCGAGACTTTACCGCCGCTCTCAATGTAAGGAAATGTGCAGTGCTGGAGACGAGACCTCCAGAGTGGACAAGAGGGAACTTTTTTGGACAACCTCTTCAAGTTCAGTTATATGAGAAGAAGTTGGAAGCAGCAGTAGGTGGCCGGTCGAAAGAAACTGGAAGGCGTCTGTACGTCAGTTGGAGACTTCTTGGCTAGGGCACGGTTGCCGCCACTACTGTACACCGCTGGCGTCGTTCGACTTTCGAACGGCGTTCGGATGCGGCGGACTCTTCGGCAGTTTTCGCTCACCATGACACAGGTAGTCAAGAGAAGTGATGCGGAAACCGAGTCCTCGTTGGGCGCATACGAGCGCGAGCGACTCGCGCGGATGGAACGGAATCGTATGCTCATGGAAAAGCTGGGTGTCACCTCACTTTCGAACCGGCTCGAGACGATCACGACTGTTCGGGAGCAAGCCCTCAAACCCATAGGTTACTCGAAACGCACGCCAAAGGCGGAGAAAAGGGCGCGCAATTCTGAAAACGAAGTAGACCGTGGAGAGCTGGAGCCACGGCGTCGTTCGCTTCGTGTGCGGGGAATCGCCCCGGCCGGAGCTGGAACATCAGCAGAGGAACCGAAAAATAGCCAGCTACAGCTGAAGGAAGAGGAAACATCAAGAGGTCCGTTTTTGGAAGACCAGACGTTCGCAGAGGTTGCCCTAGAAAACTATGGTGCCACTAGCGAAAGCTCCATGGTCAACGACGACTACGACCGCAGCGACGTAGACGACGTCGATGGTAACAAAGACGACGGAGACCAGAAGAGCTTGTGTACGCGGCGCGCCAGGTTGTTCCAGCGAGCCTGGTGCGGTGCAATGGCATGCACTTCCTTGTCGACAAGTGAGCATCTCGCGAAGGATCCAAGCCGTTTTCACCGCTGGGTGCTGGACGAGGCCTCGGGCTTCTTCAAGCTTGTTCCAGCACGTATTTATTCCGCAACCATGCATCCGCGTCTCGATGCATGGACCATGATGGTTGGCGACAAGGCAGGTCATGTGGGCCTTGCTGTTGTACCACGGGAACGCGTCGCAGAACATGCTGTTCAGGTGCTGTGTATGCGAGTTCACCGCGACACAACCGCTGGCATGGCACCACGCGCGGGTTCCGCCAACTCCCAACAGCTGCTAACAGTGTCCTACGACGGCAGTGCGCGCTTGCTAGATATCGAAAAACAAACAATTCAGACAGTCCTCGTCGATGAGCGAGAACGAATTTTCAAGAGCATAGCGCTCAGTACAGAGAACGACAACGTCTTTTGGACCACTGCCAGCCATCGCTCACTTGGTGGATTCCTGGTTCGCCACGACCTTCGACAGAGCCAGAAATCGTTCGATGCTTTCGGTATCTCTGACAGCAGAGTCTACTCTGTTAGTTTACAGCATCAGGGCGCTGCAGGAGCAGTCCCCGGCCATGACAGTCTGCTGGCGGTCACGACGGCGCGAGATGGTGTTCTCATTTTTGATCAGCGTCGAATCGAGACTGGCGCTACTCGCCGATCAACATCAAAACCGCTTTTTGCTCTACCACACGAGCGCGCAACAACTGCAGCAACTTGGTCTCCGTCGGGGACGCGGCTTCTGACCACCTGCTACGATGACTTGCTACGCATATGGCATTACGACGGCAGCGAGTGCTCGCTCGAACACCGCTTTGTACATAACAATCACACCGGTCGATGGGTTACGCCTTTTGAGGCATGCTGGGACCCAGCTACGGACCACAAGATTTTTGCGTGTGGATCCATGAATCATAACCCGGTCCATGGCGTGGACCTCTTCCACGTGGAGCTCAACAAACGATCAGTCTGGAATCGGTTGACTGGCGAGCCCATGACGGCGATTGCGGCTGTCCTGGCCTGGCACCCGGCAGGGCATGCGCTCATAGGCGGGACTGCATCAGGCAGGGTATATCTATGGGGCGAAGCTCACGGATCTGAGGGCGTCCTCGCAGCGTGATTAGATCCACACGGTCGAGAATTCTAGAGCGAAACCACAGATCGCTTTGTAAGGATTCGCAGCGAGTACTCGGCCGCGACGACGATTTCGAGAGAGAAAAGGGTAACAGCACGGCACCGGAATGACGTTCGCATGCGTTATGCCACGAATGACAGCACCAGTCGACAATGAGATGTTTGTCTGCTCGAGCGTTGGCGAAGAGAGAGACTTGATGATGATGATGATGATGATGATGACGGGCCTGGGTCCTGAGCTGAAGAGCATCGTTGCCACCGCCGAATCTCTAAGTAAAAAAAGGCACAGCCGAAGACTTCAACAAGAACGCAGATGCTGCTGCTCAACTTTTCCAGTGCTCGGTATCATCGACACTCGGGTATCATGGACGCCAGGAGACATACCATCAAGAGGAATAGAGACGTCAGGTCCCATTCCGACGCTCCGAACACCGTATCGAGCAGAGGATGGCGCTGTGTTCGCTTCATTGAGAGCGCTTCTATAAGCGTCCAAATCGCATATGCAGACGATTTAAGGCAGAAGTACATGAGATCCTGGTGCGGTTAGCAACGGTTGCAGTTTTATGGAGGCAAGAGGCGTAAATTCACCAACTTATTGAAAAGGGCATCTTCAGAAATGACCTACGATTCGCGTCGTTCGCTGGTATCCTATACCGTTGGACGCGCTATGCCAAGCCAAACCTGCACTGCTGTTCCTTCGAAGAGCACGTCTAGTGAGTGCAGGGATCGATGCAGCACGATTTCCATCCGTGCGTTCAGTGCGAGACGGACGCCTCGCGAGCGAGGGTGCAGCTCGAAACATAGAGAGAAAAAGAACGCGGAATAGAAAAGGATGCACGAGATGGTATACAGTAAGCTGACGAAACGGCCGTTTGCGCGGAAATCGCAAGTCAGCGACTTGCTATGATGTGATTCCATTGGCAAACACGTACACAAGCAGTTCCTGCACCCATGCATCAAGGACTCGATCTCCATACGGGTGTGTCTCGTGCATCGGGAGGGTCCACGGGCTTTATGCTGAGCGGAATTTCGAGAGAATGATGTAACATGCAGTATGGGTATTGTGCTGAATCGCCCAATAACTGCGATGATGAAACAAATCAATGGCGAGGAAAAATGGGATTTGATTCTGAACTGCAGCGAGGCACCGGTTTGGTGCGCTTCAGTAACCGAGAAAGTCTGCGTCCCTAAAGGAATACATCGGGGAGAAAGTTCCGGTAAAGCTGGTGAGCAATAATGGTGCTCCATAATTCGATATTCAGAGTTCTGCGAAAATGATCACAGCATACGACTTGGTTGAATATACGCACCGAAGATGTGCAGCTGCCGCGATGTCAGCAATGTATCCTTCTGTGGCAAATCGCCAGGTCAGCGCCCAAGCTGCTTTTCAACGTGTTCCTGACTCGACAAATCAATCACGAATCAAGTAGGCGGTTCTCTGTGGTCGTATCCATGAACTGAAGACAGTGAAACGCTCAAACAGCGACGATTTTGAGGACGATGATAGCTCCTACAGCCTCGACGCCTCGCGGCATGAGGTGCGGACGCAATCGAGCGAAGCAAACTTCTTCAGCGCTGTTCATCCAGCCATGGGAAGAGCGCCAGCTAGCGGCTTACTCAACTGCGAAAGCGATCCGAGGATGTATCGCGCAGCCTGCCGACGTGACGCCTCAACAGACGTCACGTCGGAAGTTCGCTGACCACGGACTGCAGACCCCAGTGCATGCGAATGGTATCACGAATCCAAGTGCGTCGAGCCTTCTCGATACGTTCCATGAAACGCGCACCATAGGTTCGTCTAAGCCTACTCCGGGCGATCCAGCGAGAGAACTCTGGCAAGGTCAATGGTGCTTTGCTCGTTAGACGACCACGCTTCCTGGTCGGCGATAACGGACCAGGATCTACGCCTGGAGAACCTGTCGCCGCTGCATACTCTTGTTCGCGTCGTCTCCACTCCTTCGCTAGCAAATGTACGTCCGCAATTACTTCGGGTGCTTTGGCTCGAGCGAGAATCAATGGCCCATATTCCGATACAAATGCAAAGTAGAGGGCAGGATCTGCTAGCGCGCGACGCTCCTGCTCCAAAACCATAGTGTAATGTGCGATCACGAACGCGTCGCTCTCGTCGTAGCCAATCGAGTCACTGGTAAGCTCCACAGACCCACGTGTATCGTGCCCGGCAGCTTGTGCGTCTGGAAACGCTACACCGGGCGACAGCGGCCTGCTGGAACGTTCGAGCCAGGGTCGTACACGTTCGAGCACCACCGCCTTGACGGAGTGCTCATCGGAAGCAGCGTCCGAGTACAGGGCACGCCCGGTGAGTCCGAACCATCCTCGGGCTTCGGATGGATGGATGCTCAGCGGTTCGTGCACACAACCCAGCCGTCGACTCATTTCGTAGGCAATGAGCGTGTTCAGTTCGGCAAGCCGGAAGAGGCTGTCGGTGCGAAAACGACCGGGGGTGTAACAGCGCATGTAGGCCTCCACACCGATCACAAACGGGCAGCCAGCTGTGTCTTCCTGTTGCAGACGCTCGTGGGCAGCAGCAACAGGAGCCGCTGCTGATACCTGATCGCATATCTGCGCCACCTTCGCGTAGGTGCCAGTTGTGCGCGTTGTCGAAACCTGCCCAAGAGCTATCAAGTGGTTTATCTGCGATGCAGAAGACACGTACGCGTAGCCGGTATTCTGGGTGCTGATGTCCAGCCCGAGCGCCACAAACGGCACTCGCAGCAACGCCTCCAAACGAGCAGCTGCCTCGCAGCTCTCGCCAGCACTGCACTCGCTCCAGGCGCTCGTCGTCGAAGCGTCTTTCTCGACCTCTGTCAGACCGCAGCTCCCAAAACTTCGCCCTTTCTTGAGCACACCAGGAAATATTTGTTTCTGCTTTAGATCGGAAAGTGCAAGAGCGGCTGCAGGCAGCGTCGCTCGCGACTCGAGTTCACCCCAGAGGCCACAGCGCGAAACTCGCAACGCATGTAAAGCTCGTAATCGACACCTGGAACCTATTTTGTTGCATGCTTGAGCCAAGGAGCATTTCTGACAATTTCCACGAGGGATCACGACCCACATGACGCGATAGGCGAAAACCTGCTCCTACTACGCTCGGCAAGCAGGGACTTGGGGCCGCCTCACAGCTTCCAGCGTGCCGCTGCATGCGGGAGCGCACGCGAGGTTTGGCGCCACATCGCCATGGTGTTGCTGTAGAAGCTGTATAAAAAGGACATCCCCCCACGCGTGCCACTGCATGCTCGTTTCCGTGCTGCCTTGCATGCCTCCCTCATTCCCTAGAAAGCATTTCCAGTAGAGGCTGTGCGAGTCGCGGATGCAACTCGTGATCGTCTCTCAGCCTGCTTACTCTGGGCACTGGGTGTCACGGAAGCACATCCCAGGCCGAGGATGCGAACTCGACTCGATGTACACCGTGTGTCATGACAGCAGCACGAGCGGCAGTGCGTGCCTTTGCGAACAGATCCCCAGCAAGGCGCTGCATGCAACCAGGTTTTCAGTGCTCAGTCATCGATAGGTCGATACTGAAGCGTTCAAAGCCTAAGTGGACGTGTTTTACCGTATGAACAGTTCGGAGCAGCGTACAAGTGGCGGGAGGCCTTTCATCGGCGCCCATTGGAACCGTGCGCACCTCGTGAGCGCTCTCTGGAGCCTTGCACACCACTGGGGAGCTCAGGAGCTGCAGTCCAGCACGGTGTTGTGCCAGTTCTGCTGCACGATAGCAGCAGCGGCGGCGTTGACAGCGCCCTGCAGTTGGAGCATACGAAACGGCGGACATCTGTCAACGATGCACTCTATGCCCTGTCAGCACTCAAGCGGGTGCGTGCTAGTGTTTCCTCCAGCAGCGCGATGAGTCGATCGATGTCGATCATCTTCTGGGATCCAGAGCAGGCAAAGTCGCGCTCCTCGAAACCTGCAATGCACGCATCCGTTTTTGGCTCTGTGCTGGAAGCTTGGGATTGCAGAGCATTCCTCACGTGCATCTGAATCTGCAACTCAAGCGCGTCCAGCAGCTGAAGACACGTGGTAACCTGGCCTTGCGCAAGAACATGCCCCCCGGCAGGCAGGCTGTTGCGAATGCGAGCTGCAACTTCCCTGAGAAGGGCTCCGAACGTACGCTGCGTACCTGGAAGGGTCAGACCAGACTCGGGCGGGTGAATGCGCGGACGCAGTACGAGCAAGGCCAAGCCCGGCTCAACAATGGCTTCTACTGCAACGTGTTCCGAATGAACGACCCTGCCGTCATCGCGTAGCCGGCGCCACCAGTGACAAAGGTTCCGCTCTGCGTAGCGAGCTCCCGGCGGGTACACAACGACCATTTCGAAAACCGTATCTGGCGGTGCGAACCTGTCCGAGTGCGATGCCCCGTCGCTGTGCGTCTTGTCGTGGTCCAGCATGGTCTCTGGAACACGTATGGATTGAACGCTATGGCAATGAACAGTTGGTACGTCAGAGACGAGGCCGCATATGATGAGATGTCCACTGACCTGGTGCGCTGGTGCGGCAACGCTAAAAAGATGGTCCACGCTAGCCGGGCCTACCGCTGGAGTGTAACACCGAACAAAAGCGTCCAGATTGCGCTGTGGTGTGCTGAGAACCAGCCGAAGGCGACGCGAATTCGCAAGCGCCGTCAGTGGCTCACGAGCATCCCGCCAATCTCTCACGACAAGCAACGCATGCCACCAGTCCAGCGACCAGAGCAGCTTCTGCCGGAGAATATCCACACATGGTATTTTTCGATAGCGCGGTGACGTAGCGCCTGGACGCTCACCATCGCGAGACTCAGCTGCTTCCTCAGTGAGCGTCCGTGGGGATGCGCGCGGCCTCTTCGCCATCGAGGCAGTCCCCGAGACCGTGCATGGTGCTCGCTCCGAGTCCAGCATGATATCCGTAACATCGGACTGCTCCGCATTCATCGACGCTGATGACGCATCGATAACTCGTGTTTCATGGAACATATCTAGCTCCGAAGCGGGGCACATCGGTATCATCTGTGCAGTCTCGGGAATGGAGTCGCACTGGCCAGGCGCATGCCCATCCGGCATGGTCGCGGTCGAGTCCAACGTGCTGCTGCTGTCGATATCCAGCGCTGCTCGCATTCGCTCCATTTCTCTGCGATCCATGGTGGCAACCCATGCAGCTGCACGCCGTGCGACTGCTTCTTTGAGCATAAGCGAACGCTTGGAATCTATCCAAGCTTCGATTTCTGCCTCTAGACGATGCTGCAGCTGTTGCAGGAACACGCCAGCACCGGAGCCGTTCTCCTGCGAAGCCGCTCGCCGTGGCGGGGTTTCCAACGCAGCCGCAGCCTCTGATGGTGCCAGACCGCGCTCATGTGCGTCGACGTCTGCATCGCCGGACTCGTGTACTCCTGGCTCCAAGTGAGCTGCGCGTGTACGTTGCTGCTGTTGTGGTTGCTGGAGAGAGCGCTTTGTTCCAGATCCGACTACCCCAGCGTACGCGACGAAGAGCGCACCCTCCACAACAACTCGGTAGTTCCAGCTCTTTGCACCTGTAGCTGGCGTCCGAATCACCTGAATACACGAAGACACTAGCAGGCTATCCGAAGTGGTCGCTTGCACGCGCCACAGTGGCGATACTTTCGAGGCAGCGACGCAAGTCGTTCGCTGCAAGTGCTCCCCTTCAAACGCGTCGTCGTCCGTGAACGGCAGCAAGATCCAGCACGTCTGACCTTCGTCGGTCGAGACCTGTACTCCGTGACGGTAGAGGCCGCACCAGCGCACCCAGCCAGCGCTGAGCAGGCAGTGCACACCAACGGCATGTGCGCAAGGTGCGGAGCTCGCGCTTCCGTTCGCTGTCGCTTCAGAGAAACTCAAAAGCGCGCTTTCCTCCAGTGCAACTCCGTCAGCCTCTTTCTGTGGTCTATTCAAAACTGCACGATCAAACCGTTCATCACGCTCGTCGGTCGTCGACAGATGAACCACGACGTAGTGCAGCGCGAGCCTAGCGGACACCCCGTTCTCTATGCAGGGCAGACTCGCGACCCAAACGACGACTTGTTGCGGATTGGCAGTGATGCACGGTTGCACAACTGCAACCCAAGCGGTCATTCAAGCGGACACCGCAGCACGCAACTCCAGCGCCCTATCGTGTCCCATACAAGGGGCAGGAAGCCAGCGCGGCCCTCATTGGGCGCCAAACACCAAGTACGATACAGTATATGTGGACGTTGCAGAGCCGCGCAAGGCATCGCTTTTGTTCGGAGCTGGCGTCCGCACGCTGGAGGCCGAGCGACCGGGTTCCCTGCACCGGTTCAAAAACCCAAGGTTGCAGAGCATCAGGCTGTTCCGAACCAGTAGTGCACCCTACCAGGGGTCATGTTGCCACCAGCGTCACCAGACGAGTGCCGGGTGCTGGACGAGTTCGAACGGCTCCTGGTGGAAACGCGGCCCTCAGGCAGCTCGACTCTTGCGGAGGCGGAAGCGGAGCGGTCTCCAGACGCTGAGCAGAGGACGGCTCCCTGCCCAGACGACGACTGGGAACATACAATCGAAGCGGTTCTTGGTCAACTGCAGCAGACTGGTGTCGCTGAGAAGCTTCCGCTCGGTGTCGGCGACGAGGATGCGCACAGGCCCGCCGACAGCTCCGCGCGTGCCGAGTCAACCGAGCAGCGCGAGGACGAGCGCGCTGATGCTGAACTCGACGCAGCCCTCACCCAGTTTGTAACCGAACTGGGGGCTGTTCCCGGACCCACCGCAGCGGGAACGGGTGGCAAGCCATCCACCTCGAATGGGACAGGCGCGAGCGAAGCGAATTACGCGGCTGGTAACGAAGTCGAGTCGCTGATCAGCAACCTCGTGCAGACGATTCTCTCGAAGGATGTGCTGTACGCACCAATGCTGGAAATCAGAGGCCTCTACGAGTATTATCTGAACAAAGAGGAGTGCACAGCCGGCACCGATGGCGAAGCTCATCTGGCGCAAGCCGACCTGGAACGCTACCAAGCCCAGTATACGTGCGTGAATGAAATCATTACGTGTTTAGAAGACGAGAGTCTGTCACCCGGAAAGCAGACTGAAATGCTCATGGATCTCATAGCGCGGATGGAGAGCATGGGTGATCCGCCACCGGGCGTGCTTGAGACCATGAACGAGGCTCGAGAGCGCCAGAGTCACGAACCTGCCCTGGATCAGAGCCGCACGGACAACAACGCAGACCCCGAACAGGTTATGGCGATCCTGGAGAAACTTCTCCAAGAAGTAGCCGAATCACCAAGCGATGCTTCGGCAATGGCGAAACTGCAGCGCGCTTTACAGGATGCGCCGCCAACTTCCAGCGATTGCCGACAACAATAGCTCTCATGCGCGGTTGCCAGTGGAGTGCACTTTCATGCAAGGTTTATTCAAGAGCGTGGCTCTCGGTATATGAGCGAGCTCAGGCGGCGTTGATGAAGGACGCGGCCGCCACTGTCCGGCGTATACGAAAGTGGAGTACGCGTGGCTCATGCGCTGCCCATGTTCCATCAATGCAATGGTGCAAGTTCGGGTTCCGAGAGCCCTAACACAGCGCTATCCAGCTTTTGCTCCAATCAGAACTGAAAGCGAATGCTGGACTTGCCTTTTTTTTGGATAGTGATCGAAGGACAAGCGACCGCGAAGCGGCCGCATGAAGCACGCGGTCGGATCGCAGGCCTCGAGACACTTGAAGACGCGGCGGTGACGTCCACCTGGCGTTGCAGCAAGCGCCTCTGGCGCACTCGCCTTCCGCAGGGTCGCTGTTTCGGATCTCATTTCTCCAGGGCAGCACGATTTGAGAGCAACACAAACGCCGAAGCATCTGCCGACGAGATGGGCGCGCTGCCCAGCCAATGGCTAAACCTGCGTATCCGAAGGAATCTGGTTCAATGCATCGATCGCAGAGTGTGTGCAAAGCATTTGCTACGCGCCGCAGCCTTGCCTTGGGGTGCAGCGTATGTGCCAAAGCGTGCTTTGCGTCGTGCTAGCCTCGGATATACATAACAATAAATCGATTTAGAAACACAGATGGACAATATGCACCGACATACGCATGTACAACGATGTCTGGCGTACATACGGTTATGGAACGCTCGTGTCCGTGCAGTAGACGAGCGCAACGCGCTGCAAACCGCTCAAGACTCGTGATATCGAGGCGCTGGCTCCCCTGGAACCCTGCTGCTGTCACTTTTGCAGCAGCACATAGCGTTCATTTTTCCACGACGTACTGCGATGATGCGCTTCACCGCGTGCCAATGCTAGCCTTAACGGTTAATGCCAAATATGCGTACTCCGTGCATAAATGGCAACTTTGCGACAAAGACAACGAGAAACGCAATCAGGTTCACGGCGTGTACGAAAAAGAATTGTCGTTCGAAAGGCGTGCTGTGCACCGCGGCCAGATAAAGGAAGACCACAACGCAGATGAGAAACTTTCGTGACGGCGTATTCTGGACGCTGCCGTCAATCTGCTCCCACCAGGTTTGTTTTTCGCCCTTCCCCATCATATCTACCCAAGGCGTATGGAAGGGGTTCCCCTTGATCCAGTGAAACACAATAAAAGTCACACCCGCATGCACAACGTTCATAATTGTCCAGGACTCCATCGGGCTGAGCGAGAGACCCAGGCCAAAGAATATCCGAAAACTCGCAAGGAGCATAATGTAGAACGTCCAGCTTCCCTTGGCACGCAGCCACTCGACACCAACGTCGAAACGCGTCTCGCCGTGACCCGACTGCATCGCGGCGAAACGACGTTGACCACGACTATGGCGACGATGACGATGACGCTGATAACGAACAGCGCTCTCTGAACGCCAGTTTCAAGTGCCTCGTCACGCCAGAAGCTCTAAGGAAACGTTCACGACAACGACGACGACAACTACAACAACAACAGCAACGACAACCACGAAGGAGCGGTAGACGTTCGCCAGCACACCAGCGTCGCGAATGCTCCGAAACGGAACGCCGGAGCGGAGCGCGCCAGCCCGTCCAGATTCGGCAACGCGACGTCGGGCGAATCGCGCAGGCAGCAGCACGGCGCGCCAGCGCCCAGAGGCCTCCGTATGGATGTGTTCCGATTTTGCTCAGATTTTACAGGATGTTGACACAGGCCAGCGTGCCGCCACGGGGTGGTGCGCGTGCGATCCGCGCGCGGTGAAGAAGCATCCAGCATACGACATCGGAGAACGCTGGCCTAAGTAAACGTTTTGTCAATGAAAAAAAATCCAGCATTCGACGCCCTATGTCCAAATTCTATAATCCATGCTTCCTTCCGAACGGACTGGCCGTTCCATACGCTCTATCGTGCGCCGAGTGCGTGCGTTGCTGCATCCGCAATAGAGCATATATCGCAGGTGCTTGTGCAGCTCGGAGATAGAACGGCTCTTCGATACCACCTAGGGCGCTTCGGCTCGAGGTATCATGTATTCTGCACCGGATCGCGTCTCTCCATCATTCTGGGGGCCTGCAAGCTGCGCAGCGAGACTGACTGCCCACGACAGCGCGAAACGATACGCAAGGAGATAACTGCAACCGGGGCGATACCCGGATGCATGCTACCCGCCCCTAGTCTCAAAATGAACCGCGTTACGGATGAGTCGCTGAGAGCTGACTACAGCTCCCGCCACTGTAGAAGAATACGGAGCGATAGCCCGGTAGATGCGTCCATCTCGGGGGATCTTACGCCTAGCAGCTAAACATTCGACAATACGGAACGCTTCCCGCCCCTTTTCAACGCTTACCACGAAGGTGTAACGAAAAAATGTTCGCGTTGCTCGTTCATGATTCGTTGCTGTTCTCGGTTTTGGGTAGCCAGTCGCGATCGATCGCGGATCGCTGGCGGCCGCACGTTGCCGGCGGGCATGAACGGCCGCCGCACCTGCATCCGCTTACGGAGGCGGCTTCTGGCCACTCGGGCATATCTTGAAATATTTCAGACGCAGAGACTAGCACTTTGCGCTGAAGAGTTGGTTGACCGAAGAGACGTGAACGGCATGGAATATTCGAGTGCTCATTCCGAAAGAGGAACGACCGTAACACATGTGCACTCCAGTGCGAAGCCTGTTACGAGTACGGGTAGCGTGCAGCGAGGCACGCCGTCGCGATCGACGCCGCTGACAACGCCAGTACCGCCAGCAGCGGTTGCTGCACACCAGCAAACGCTGACGGGCGTCACTTCTGGTCTAGGGAGCTCAACTCTGTCGCATCCTGGTACACAACCGACGGCCGCGGTGACGGTGCAGGGCGTCAGCCCGGGGAGCCACCTGGGTGCGACGCAACGAGTTGCGGCTGCAGTTCAGGTCGGATCGCCTGTGGTGCATGTGGGCTCTGTCGGTTCAACGTCGACGGGAAAGTCACCTATTACTGGAGAGAAACTTGTCGCAGCGTCGCTTGATGCGCTGTCAGACTTGGGGCGAGACGTCGCACCGCACGCAACCCCCACAGTACCTGCGGGTGGCGACCTCGACGCCCCCTGTGTCGTTATTAAAATCGGGACCAGCACCATCATGCGCTACGATTCCGAAGGAGAGGCCGGAGAACTCGCGCTCTCGACCCTGGGCAAGCTGGTCGACTCCATCGTTGCGTTGCGGCGGCTGAACCACAATGTCGTGTTGGTCACATCCGGGGCAGTTGGGGTCGGCTGTCGGGAGCTAGGTCTCCGGAAGCGCCCCGATTCCCTTCGGACGAAACAGGCTATGGCAGCTATTGGACAGTGTAAGCTAATGCGCGTTTACGATGATTTGTTTCGCTTCTCCGGTCAGACGATTGCCCAAATTCTCCTGACCAGGGAGAATCTGAGCCAAAAGCACCAGTATTTCAACGCTCGAAACACCATGCGTGAGTTGCTGCGACTAGGTGTCGTTCCAATCGTGAACGAAAACGATACGGTGGCCACCGAGGAATTGCGCTTTGGTGACAACGACCGCCTGAGCAGTCTAGTGGCCGGCATGGTCGAGGCCAAGTGGCTGTTCCTCCTGACCGATGTGGACAAACTGTATACGGCGGATCCGCGCCAGCATCCTGGCGCTGAGCCTATCGACATCGTCCACGACATGGAGCAGCTGCACGTGCGACTCTCAGCGAACGAGGATGCCGTGTCGAGTGAACAGGAGCAACGCGCGGAAAGCGATACCCATGCTGCACACGGCCCCAAATCTCAGCTTCAAGGTGGCCACGTGCCGCGGGGTGGCACCCAGTGGGGCTCGGGCGGCATGGCTACGAAGATTGTTGCCGCGCAGCTTGCTACTGCGGCCGGTGTCCATGTTTGTATCATGCACGGCCGTCGTCCAGAGGGTATTCTGGAACGTGTTCTGGACAAGAAGGGCTCGTCGCGTATCGGGACGGTGTTCTTGGCGTCACGCGAACCGATTCGCGGCGGTCGCAAACGGTGGATCGCTCACGGCCTTGCCCCGAAAGGCAAACTCTACGTCGACGACGGCGCTTGCCGAGCAGTGGCACGCCATAACTCTCTGTTTGCTGCGGGCATTCGTGAAGTTGACGGCGACTTTGAAGCGGATACAGCGGTCTCTATTGTTCGCCAGAGCGATGGCCTCGAAGTGGGGCGCGGTCTCACGAATTACTCATCGGATGAAATCCGTCGCATCATTGGTCTGCACAGCAAGGAAATTCGTCGGGTTCTCGGGTACCCTGGTCCAGACGAAGTCATCCATCGTGATAACCTTGTTGATTTGCTGGGCACAATCAGCAGCAGTGATGCCGATGAAACGGACTAGGTTATGGACAGCACGTCGTCACGAACGGTGCTAAATGGAGCGCTGGATGCTAGGCTGTCGCCCATGGACCCGTAGCATTGAAAAGAGTTGAAACCGGTCAAATTTGACTTGCGTAGAGCGCGCTTTGCCGCGGATCTACTTGGTGCCGCAGGCGAGTGCTTTGCGCGCGTTATACAATGCCAGTGCGCAGTTCGAGCGTCGCGCTGGTGATCAGCCCGGGACCCGCGACCAGTTCAGTCCACGATACCACGCGCGCTCATAGAGACGTCGGACAGGACGGTGTCGGGGTTCCAGCGAAGATATCGCCAACACCGATACGCTTGACGTAGAACCCTGATGCGGCCGCAAGTCGGTGCGATTCCCCCGAAACAACGGGTGAACGAGGCGGCATCTGGGGTCTGTTGCCAGCGAACAGAGGCCGTGAGCATGCAATCGTTTCTCTGTACCCGTGTCAGATTAAAATGGAACGCTGGACTGATACAGCTGTTCGTGCACTCCGAGCTCCTTGCTCCGAAATGCTTCTAAGTGTGCAGTGTCGAGATTCGAAAAGCAACACTTTGGGTTTACGGATCGATCCGCAGCGTTAGGATTCTCGGTCGTCTTTTCGGATTCTTTTGTTCGACGCTTTGCAGCTGGAATTCGTTACGTCACCGGAATCAAGATGATTCGGGGCGCCTCAAACAAGAGTCCATGAAATAAGCGATGTAATTATCCCGTTCACGGGGGGCAAGCCTCTGGGCTGCTCCTTCGGTTACGTGTAGCAGCGCAAATCACGCAGCCTTCAGGTTTTCGATTTTTCGAATTCATGGCAACTCGTGAGCGGAGCAATGCGAGCCGCTGGGTTCATAGCGACAGCCAGTCGACGTCGGGCGCTGAAGAACTTTTGAGGTCCATGTCGCGACGTTGCTGTACTTGCTATGTCACATAATCGATTGTGTGCGAAAGCGAAACCCCCTCTCTTTGTGGCCATCGGCGAAACGCCATTCGACATCAGCATCATGCCTCTCACGCGATATGCTCGCCGAGGTTCGCATCCCAACTATCTAAATGGAAATGCGTCTTGGACTCAGACTTGAGTTATCACGGCGACGGCTTGCAGTGGAGCGTGTGTCATCGTTTTGCATAACAGGAGCGTAGACGGATCGACATTTCTCGACGTGCTCTCCAGCCTGGGTCTTCCTTCTGGTGCCTTTTTCATCATCACGTACACCATCGCGTTCCACAAATCGTCTACCGTATGGAACAGCATGCGCTCGCGTGTTCAAAAAACAGCGAACTCGCTGGGGAGATCGTGCAGGAGAGGTCCGTGATCACAGGGTACGACACAAGGTGCGGAAACCGAGGTGAGCATCGAGAGGCGCCTCACGTATTTGTCCAGACCACGGACCAGGCGATGATGGAAGCCTGCACGTCTCACATGGTGCCGGTCGGTGGAGGCGATTTGATGGACGTATAGGAACGAATGACCAGAAGTAAGTGTACCTGCGGTGAGAGGTGCAGCGAGGCTATGGACAGAGAACATGAACATGGCAAGCGAATGGTAGATCACAACCTCCGCTTTGCATAAACTGCGTTGACAACATCCGGAAGCAGAAAATGTTCGACTCGAACGCTGCCATCAATATTAGACGAGCCGTGAAGACGAGATCCGAAGAGCAGCGTCTGCCGAACATTGTGAGGCAGCCTCGCAGGCTCGAAGTGTGTCTGGATAAAGCCTGAAGCCGATACGAGGCTGCCCGACTCAGAGCCTCGGCGCGTGCGCGGCGTGCCCAGCACGATCGCCCGCGCCAGCGCGTCTGGGGCAGCGCCATGCGTATGCACGACGCTGGAGTGGGTGTGTACGCAAAGGCTTCACTAGGGAGCGCCGTTTTGGTGTTGATTATGTTTTTGGTGCTCTCTGTAGCGTTCATTGGTCGCAAACGCTGGCCACTGGCGCGACAAGAGGTCCGATTTCGACCCGTGCGTGCTCGTCACCGCAATTGGTCCAGCGCCGCACCCCGTACCACGCCGCAGGTAGCGTGCACGGCAACGGCGTCAACGAACGGCAGTGCGCCGAATGAACACCGAGATCGTCTAGTCCTTGTCGGGTTAGGCAACCCAGGACCCAAGTACGAGAAGACGCGACACAATGCCGGGTTCCTCGCAGCTGACGCGGTGGCGCGCGCATACCGGGCACCAGCGTTTCGTCTGAACGAGTCGTGGCAGGCGCTGCACACCCATATCGACATCGGTCGCCAAGTACATATTCTGAAACCAATAACCTACATGAACCTGTCCGGTCAAGCATTGCGGTCTTTTTTGCGCGACACTTTCGGTACAGGTTTCGAGCGAGAGACCGAGTGGAGCACTCGGCTTCTCGTCCTGGTGGATGACACTGCGCTTCCATTCGGCAAGCTGCGCCTCCGCCTACGAGGCAGCGACGGTGGTCACAATGGTTTGAAAAGTATTGCCCAAGCGCTGCGAAGTGAACGCTACAGTCGACTGCGAATAGGCATTGGCGGCGATAATCGGGCGGGCAACGGGAGCGCCGTTGACTACGTGCTGAGCGACTTTAGCCGAGCAGAATGGCGCACCATGGAAGAGCAGGTTCTGATCGACTGTGTCCAGGTTGCACGCCACTGGATTGAGCATGATGATCTGGCCAAAGTTGTGCAATTCTGTAATGCCGCTCGAAGCACGATGCACATGCCGCCAGCTTGAGCACGCGTTCGCCACGAGCGCGCTTCCATGTCCAGGAGGATATGCGTGCACGCATCCACACGTGTCCGTCGTGGTGACGTGTCCCCTGAGGTTGCGCGCAATGCCGGCCGCAGGTACCGCAGATACCGCAGATTCCCTGAGAGACACGGATGCTGTCGCTCGTGACTCTCGCGCAGCACTGCGACATGCTGCGATGCGTACCCCCGAGCTGGAGTCGTTGTAGCACGGACACGAGTAATGCGAATCGCCAATGCGCTTCTGTCTCTGAGGGCAGCTCTGGTACTGTGCTTTATCATCCGCGATGCGTGCACATCTTAGCTCTGCCAGTGATCAGAACGGAACCACACAAGGGCAGGCATGCACGAGCGTTCATGACCTTTGTGCTACAACCAGTTGAACGCACGTGTCAGACGATGAAATCAGATGCAAGATGCGTCTGCGGGACGGTGCATCGGATCCAAGGGCGACGGCGAGATACCAGCGTAAGAACCGGTTCTGCTACAGGCTATCGGTTCGAGCGCACGATGTCGATGGAGCATCATGATTACAGGCTATCGCGGCCCGGGCTCGAGCACGCTGATTTTCAAGCCAAGATTGAACCGGAGGCAAGCAATCTGCCAGCGCTTCCCCGATCGCCCGCAGATAGTCGCGATGCGGCCGGCTCTGATCCCGCGCGTGATCACGCAGCCAGCGGCGTAAACTGGTGCGGATCGCCCACCCATCGAGTCGGCAGTGCGCCGCGAGCATTTCCTGCAGTGCAGCCTGGACAGCGTCCAGCGTGGTCTGCGCGGCACGCACGGAACCTGCAGTGCTTAGCGCAATGTCATCGATCCAACCTCCCTTGCGGCGGGCGCAAAGCTCCACTTCCACGTGCAGGTCAGGGCACAGCGAAACGCCTTCAACTTTGACTCGAAATGCGGGAGTCTCACCGAGGATCCACTGCGGGTCGGCTAAGCGATCAGCTATCTCACGAACAGCGTCCCAGTCAACTTGGGCAACTGAAAGTACTTTGGCGTCAAAGTCCATTCGGAATTGCCGCACGCACAGCTGCGCAACTCGGTCGACATCCATTGAAGGCACCATGTCGATAAGATTCCCGACTCGTGCGCGGACACTCGGCGTACCACGTACATCCGCAAACGTAGTCCTCAAGCCGGCCGACATCGGTGAGTACCAGCGCGTTGACGGGCCGACTTGCCCGGTCTCAGCAGCGAGTTTCGCCACCGCGTGCCGCCGATGAGCAGCCGCGATGCCCGAACTTTCGCTGCGCGTGGTCGGCGTCAGGAGGCCGCGCAGACGACCCAAGTCTGACCGGATCAAAAGAGTTCCGTGGTGTAGCGCAACATCGCCGGTCAGCCGATATGCGGAGCCGCTCACCTTGAACCCGTCACACAGAATATCGTTACGCTGGTTAATCTCGAGGTGCAGGTCTCGAAACGCTCCTCGTAGCGTATTCGCCAGCCACTCCACGTTACCCCGCCGGTTAAAGTCACTTTTGGGCGATATGAAGCTAAAGTTTAGGTTGCCGAGATCGTGGACGACTGCCCCACCTCCCGAGAAGCGCCGGGCAAGGAACGGCTGCACCAGTGCGTTCGTGCTTCCGCTACTAATAGAGCCGTCGGCTGCTTCAAGTTGTGCAAGTAACCAGAGGTTGCTCTCCGTCCAGGGGTTTTGGTTTCTCCCGATCACTACGGACGGACTATTGCGGTACAGCAAGAGCACGTGGCTAACGTGGTGCTTCTCAAGCGCGTGCCGAAGCAGCCACTCCTCAAGAGCGAGGTTCTCGAAAACACAAGTGCGCTCCGAGCAGAGCACAGCTGCTGCTCGCCTCAGCGTCATTCTGGTGGTAACGCGTCAGTACGCGTAGAATCATCGAAACCCGTTTTCCAAATGAGACCCTACGTTCATCGACAGGTTCCGGCACTTGCAGGATACGAAGAACGAGCGGAACAGTCAGTGAGTCAGTCTGTGTAGTACCAGGCTGGCCAGCTGGCGAACCAGACAGATACAAGTCTGGCGGATACCGCACCCCCCGACGCAGGAATGCTCCGCGCGTAGACTGCGGGATCGCCAGATTCTGCGCCCCATTGAGCGCATGCCTTGCCTTACCTTCCCATACCGTTCTTTTCTGTACTTTATGGAAGCAAGCGGACAGGTTTGTGGCGGATGCGTTTTCGCCTGCCGCGATCTGGCAACGCCGCGCTGAGCGCGGGCACGAGCACCCAACCGGGCAGACGCTGCGCGCCCGACACTGTGTGCATTCCATGACTTTATGACTTGCCATCCGATGCGGAGGCATGCTGCTGCTGCTGCTGCTGCTGCAGTTGTTGTTGTTGTTGTTGTTGGTTGAGCGCAAACCATTCCGGCCGCCAGCGTGCCGGGATCGCACGATGTGTGAACTGGCGCGAACCGGCTGCAAACTCTGCCACAGTATGCCCCGCACCGTAGAGACGATATTTGTAGGTGACCAGACCCTCGAGACCAACTGGACCTCGCGCGTGAATGCGGTTTGTGCTGATGCCCACTTCACTACCGAAACCGTACCGAAACCCGTCGGCGAAACGCGTCGAGGCGTTGTGGTATACGCCAGCGGCATCGACAGCGGCGAGAAAGCACTCCGCTGTGTTCACATCCTCGGTAATGATACAATCGGTATGATGTGAGCCGTGCTCATTGATATGCGAAATCGCCTCGTCCATCGATTCCACAATCTTGACCGCCAGAATGTAGTCCAGAAACTCGGTATCCCAGTCCTCGGCGGTTGCTCTGCGCAGGAGCTTCTGCTTGGTATCCTGGTTCCGCGTTGAAACCAGAACCTTTTGGAGATGCGCAAAAGCGTCCTCATCGGCCCGAATTTCCACATTTTGCTTCCAAAGTGCCTGTGCAACCTGCTCCAGAACCCCGCGTTCCATTGCCAACCGGTGACAGATCAGCGTCTCGAGCGCGTTGCACGCTGCCGGGTACTGCGTCTTCGAGTCGACGACGATGCGCACCGCCTTGTCGGGGTCGGCATCCTTGTCGATGTAGCAGGCACAGAGGCCGTCCGCGTGACCAAGTACAGGCACCGTTGTATTTGCTTTGATGTACCGAACGAGCGATTGGCTGCCCCGCGGAACCACAAGGTCCAGGTACTGGTCCAGTTTCAGGAGCTCAGCGATCTCCGCTCGGGTCGTGACCAGCTGCAAAGCGTTCGCGTACCGGGCACCGAGCGTGCGTTCAACGCCTAGGCGCATGGCCGCTGTAAGTGCCTGGTTCGTGGCGGTGGCCTCACGCCCGCCTTTCAGCACCACCGCATTCGCAGACTTGAGACCCAGCGTGCCGATCTGCACGAGCGCGTCCGGGCGCGACTCAAATATCACGCAAATCACGCCTATTGGGCACGTGACTCGGTACAGTTCGAGGCCGTCCGCTGCAAGCTCTGTCGCCAACGTGACGCGTCCGACAGGGTCCGGAAGCGTGCGCAGCTGGTCGATTCCCGCCAGCAGCGTATCAAACTTTCCAGACCCAGAAAGATCGAGGCGTTTCAGTAATACTTTATCGAGTTTGCCTTGTTCGCAAAGTGCCTCAGCCTGACGCAAATCGCTTTGGTTCGCGGCGAGGATCTCGGCCCGTTGCTCTGCGAGCGCCTCACGAACAGCAAGCAGCGTTCTATCCTTCTGCTGGCTGGAAAGCGTCTGACAAACAAGTGCTGCCTGACGCGCTTGTTGCGCAACTTGCAAGATACTCTCTGTTTCAGTCGTCATTTGTAAAGCACGGGTCTGCGTCTTACTTAGCGATGAGCCGCCACGAACGATAAACGTCTTTCAAAAGAAAAACGCTGTCGCCAGTCGTGTACCGTAGTGGCGACCGGCGCCTTAGACAAACCGTCTCCAACTCAGTGTAGACGCCTCCCCGTCTTTTGGACCGGCCACCTACTCCTGCTTCCATTTTTTTCTCATATAGTTCCACTTTGGGAGGTTGTCCAAAAAATTATCTCTTGGCAACTCGTCTCCAGCACCGTACATCTCCGTATACTGATAGCGGCATTAAAGTCACGATTCACAAACTCCATACGTTTCTTGCCATCACTGGTTGTGCTAACCAATGCAAGTAGTCCCCGAACTTTCGCCCTGCTTTCCATTTGCTCTTCCGTCAGCGGTCCATACTTTTTTATATCCTCAGGGCTCCTCTGGCACTTTTCCATATCGACCCTCTGAAGTGTACACCCCAGTTCATGGTGTGTATACGATGTTCAAATTTCATCTACAGGTATCGTAACGAAACGCCTTGCGCACTCCTTGATCGTTCTTGTCGTTGGAGCTGGCGTAGTCCCTTTTTTCGACGCCCAGCGCCCTGCTCCGTATGCTACAACCAGCCTCTGACTTTCATTCTCCTTGAGGGCACTCAACTCATTGAAAAAATTCGGAAATCCCCGCTGCTTCTCACAGTATAGATTCATCCGCAGACGAGCCGACCGGAGCTTTGTATACTCTTCCCACAGTGCATCCCAATGCGCAACATGAACTTCCAGGAACTCCCAGAACGCTTCAAAGTCCGCTCCACGGCTCGTCATCTGGCTCAGAGCTTCCAGGTGATCCTTCATTCCATGTCTCGACTTTCTTCCTCGCATTCATTATACCGGATTCTCGATGGTATCTTGCTCTCGAGAACCTCAAAAGACGCATGTCTTTCTGACGAAAGTTGCCCTCAGTACCATCTTCCGCACGCTTCGGTGCTGCGATGGTGATGATATTTGTGTTTCCGGGGTCCGCGTCAACGACAAAGTCGTTATCCTGCACTTTCTGTGTGGCAGGATCCGCGTCCTTCTTTTCTTCATGCTCAGCCGCGCCAACGACAAGATCGTTATCCTCCACCTCCTGCATCACAGGATCCTCCTCTTTGTTTTCTTCATCCATCGTGACGGGCGCAGCCGAGGGCGGAACTGGCCAATCTTTCTTCGACCGCCGATAGTGTACACACAAGGCTACTCCATCGGTT